>Ga0187892_10009616_pt1 | contig 12640 bp, 12 predicted proteins | sample MA1701073metaG_FD_139345 | JGI IMG/M metagenome (GOLD analysis project Ga0187892, IMG submission 139345) | Bio-ooze microbial communities from a basaltic lava cave in the Kipuka Kanohina Cave System on the Island of Hawaii, USA - MA170107-3 metaG ...
AACGCCTGTGGCGACCTCGATTTGAGCCTTCCGCAAGATGGCATGGCCGCCGCCGAAAACCCGCGGGTCCGGGTCCTCGACGGCCGTTATCACGCGGACAACGCCGGCCTGAACCAGCGCTTCGGCGCAGGGGCCTGTCCTTCCATGGTGGGCGCAGGGCTCCAGCGTGACATAGGCCGTGGCTCCCCGCGCCGCCTCACCCGCCGTAGCCAGGGCTTCGGTTTCGGCATGGGGCCTGCCGCCGGGCTGGGTCCAGCCCACGCCCAATAACCGATCATCCTTGACGATCACGCACCCTACCGGCGGATTTTCGGCGGTGGTGCCCAGTGCCCTGCGGCCAAGCCGCAGCGCATAATCCATCCAGCGGGCGTCGCCGTTCAATCGCGCTCGCCTTGGGCCTCGCCCTCTTCGCCGCTGAGCTCGCCCAGAAGTTCCTCGAAATCCTTGGCTTCTCGGAAATTCCTGTAGACGGAGGCAAAGCGCACATAGGCCACATCATCGAGCATCTTGAGGGCTTCCATGACGAGCTTGCCTACGGTCTCGGATTTGATCTCGCTTTCGCCCAGGCTTTCAAGCCGCCGCACGATGCCGGAGACCATGCGCTCGACGCGCTCGGGGTCGACAGGGCGCTTGCGCAAGGCAACCTGGATGGAGCGCATGAGCTTGTCGCGGTCGAAGGGCACCCTGCGCCCCGAGCGCTTGGCCACCATCAGTTCGCGAAGTTGCACGCGTTCGAAGGTAGTGAAGCGGCCGGAGCAATCGGGGCAATAACGCCTGCGGCGAATGGCGGTGCCGTCCTCGGTTGGACGGCTGTCCTTAACCTGGGTGTCTTCCTTGGAACAGAACGGACAGCGCAAATTGCTTTTCCCTTCTTCTCTCCATGACCGGCCTTGAGCCGGTCATCCAGTTCTTTGATAGAGGCTGGGTGGCCGGGTCACGCCCTGCCATGGAGAGGAAATTCAGTAAATCGGGAACCGGTCGGTGAGCGCCTTGACGCGCTTTCTGACGGAAGCCTCGACCTTAGCATTGCCCTCTTCGCCGTTCTTCGCAAGCCCGTCGAGAACCTCGGTGATGAGGCTGCCCACGGTGCGAAACTCCACCTCGCCGAAACCCCGTGTGGTGGCTGCGGGGGATCCCAGGCGGATGCCGCTGGTGATGGTGAAGGGTGCGGGATCGAAAGGAATGCCGTTCTTATTGCAGGTAATCCAGGCGCGGCCCAGGGCTGCCTCGGACGCCTTGCCGGTGATCCCCTTCTTGCGGAGATCGACCAGCATCAGATGCGTGTCGGTACCGCCGGAAACCAGATCGCAGCCACCCTCCATCATGCTGTCGGCGAGAACCTTGGCGTTGGCGGCCACGGCCTTGGCGTATTTCCTGAAGGCGGGTTTCAGCGCCTCGCCGAAGGCCACGGCCTTGGCGGCGATCACATGTTCCAGCGGCCCGCCCTGAAGGCCCGGAAACACGGCGGAATTGATCTTCTTGCCGAGATCCTCGTCGCGGCTGAGAACCATGCCGCCACGGGGGCCGCGCAGCGTCTTGTGGGTGGTGGTGGTCACCACATGGTCGTGCTCCAGCGGGTTGGGGTGAACGCCGCCCGCCACGAGCCCGGCGAAATGGGCCATGTCGACCATGAGATAGGCACCGACCGAGTCTGCGATCTGGCGGAAGCGGGCAAAGTCGAGAATGCGCGGATAGCCCGAGCCTCCGGCGATGATCAGCTTGGGCTTCACCGCTGCGGCCTGCTCGGCCAGCGCGTCATAGTCGATCACATGAGTGTCGGGACGCACCTTGTAGGGCTCGACCTTGAACCACTTGCCAGACTGGTTCACCGGCGAGCCGTGAGTCAAATGCCCGCCGCAGGCGAGATCGAGACCCATGTAGGTGTCGCCGGGCTGGAGGAGTGCAAAGAACACCGCCTGGTTGGCCTGGGCGCCCGAATGGGGCTGGACGTTGGCGAAGGAGCAGTTGAAGAGTTGCTTGGCGCGGTCGATCGCCAGGGTCTCTGACTGGTCGACAAACTGGCAGCCGCCGTAGTAGCGGCGGCCCGGATAGCCCTCGGCGTATTTGTTGGTCATGATCGAGCCCTGCGCTTCCAGCACGGCGCGGGAGACGATGTTCTCCGAGGCGATCAGTTCGATTTCATGCTGCTGGCGGCCCAGTTCCGACGCGATGGCTTTGGCGATCTTCGGGTCGGCCTTGGCGAGCTTGTCCTTGAAGAAACCCGGAAACAGCGGCACGGGCCTCTTGGCCTTCACCTTCTTGATGGTCTTCTTCGCTGCTCTCATGTCCATGGCGCATTCTCCCCGAAATGCGGCAAATGACAGATTGCGAGAAAGAGGTCCAGCTTCATCTTGGCGCACCGGCACAACTCTTGACTCTCTTTTTAAACGTAGCTACATTTAATATCAATGAAGCTGAGTTGGGACGAAACCAAGCGGCAGGCGACGCTCGCTGCCCGCCACCTTGATTTCGCGCGAACAGTGGATGTCTTCGAAGGTTTGCACTTCACTCGCGAAGACTTGCGCCGGGATTACGGTGAACGCCGATACATCACGGCGGGCCATCTTGGCGAACGTCTGGTGGTGCTGGTGTGGACACCGCGCGGGACCGGACGGCATATAATTTCGATGAGGAAAGCAAATGACCGAGAGCAAAAAGCATTCGCCGAGGCGCTCGAAACGTAACCAAGACGACGCACCGGAACTGACCAAAGACTGGTTTATCGGTGCCGATCTTTATGACGGCAAGAGACTGATGCGCCGAGGCCGGCCTAAGGGTTCAGGCACGAAGGAGTTGATTTCCTTACGTCTCGACCGCGACGCCATCGCTGCATACCGCGCCACTGGGCGCAACTGGCAATCGCGACTGAACGAGGCCGTGGTCAGGAGCACCAAGCGGCTTGCATCCTCCGCAGAACTCACCACGTTCGAGCGGATCATGGCGCGAAAGGGTGGTCAGCCGCCAGCGAAAGGCGATGAGATACCGAATGGATACCTGAAGGCCAAGAAGCGGTGATGGTGCGTAAAGCCGATCAATTCGTGAATTGAACGCACTGTCACCGTAATTCAATTGAGCGGTCTATGAACACCTATAATCCAATCGACCTTCTCTTCGGAGGTATGGAAAAGCTTGGCCCAGGGGGTAATGCCCATACCCTGCATGTCCTGCGCCTCCTTCCGAAACAGCAGTTTCATGTCGTCGTTGACGCAGGTTGCGGCGCAGGCCGTCAGACAATGGTGCTGGCGAAGGAACTCGGCGCACTGGTTCACGCAGTTGATTCGCACGAGCCTTTCTTGAATGACCTGACGCGGCGCGCCAAGGAAGCAAGAATCGAGCATCTTGTACAGACGCATTGCATGGACATGAAGGACATTCCGGGCGTCTTTCAACACATCGATCTGCTCTGGTCGGAAGGCGCGGCATATAACATCGGCTTCTCCAACGCGCTGACCACTTGGGCATCTGCGATAAACCCATACGGCTTCGCTGTTGTAAGCGAACTGTCGTGGCTACGCGCGCAGGTTCCCGATGCGGTAAGGGAGTTCTTCCTATCCGGCTATCCGGACATGCACGCCGTTCACCACAACATGGCGGTAGCTGAAAACGCGGGGTATAAGGTACTCAATACCTATGCGCTTCCCAAGGAGGCGTGGGTGGAAGGCTACTACGACATCCTTGAGCCGCGCGCGAAAGCCCTTGTCGATCACCCAGACCCCTCCGTTAGGGATTTTGCCGTTGAGACCGTCAAAGAGATCGAAATCTTTGAATGCTCTGAAGAGAGCTACGGTTACGTCTTCTATGTACTCCAACGCGCCTAACAACCGGTTGCAACGGACGGCGTTGAAGGCTCAGCCTTGAGTTGCGGTAACAGCACACTTATTCACGCCGCTCGCTTCAGCATCATCTCGCCCCATAAGCGATCGAGCGCATTCACCAGTCTCGCGATTTCCAGTTCACCATGGAGGGGACCAGGCGTCAGGCGGAGGCGTTCGGTGCCCTTGGGGACCGTGGGAAAGTTGATGGGCTGCACATAGATTGCATGCTCATCCAGCAGCCGGCCGGTAAGAGCCTTGCATTTCACCGGATCGCCGACAATCACCGGCACGATGTGGCTCGGCGTTTCGGCCACGGGCAGCGCATGGGCCTTCAGTTGCGCGGTCAAGAGTGCGGCGTGTTTCTTCTGTAGCGCGCGTTCGGTTTGGCTCCTCTTGAGGTGACGGATCGAGGCGGTGGCGCCTGCGGCGATGACCGGCGGGAGCGATGTCGTGAAAATGAATCCTGGCGCGAATGAGCGGATGGTATCGATGATCTTTGCATTGGCCGCAATATAGCCGCCCATCAATCCAAAGGCCTTCGCCAAGGTTCCTTCGATAATGTTGATGCGATCCAGCAGGCCATCACGCTCCGCAATGCCGCCGCCGTGGAGGCCGTACATGCCGACGGCGTGGACTTCGTCGAGATAGGTGAGCGCGCCGTAGCGTTCCGCAAGATCGCAGATTTCGGCGATGGGCGCGATGTCGCCGTCCATCGAATAGACTGACTCGAAGGCGATGAGTTTGGGCCTTGCGGCATCGACGGACCTGAGCTTGACCTCGAGATCGGCGAGGCCGTTGTGGCGCCAGACATGCTTTTCGCAGCGGCCGTGCCTGATGCCTTCGATCATCGAGGCATGGTTCAATTCGTCTGAGAAGATGACGCAGCCGGGCAGCAGCCGCGCGAGGGTCGAAAGCGCCGCCTCATTCGCCATGTAGCCGGAATTGAACAGGAGTGCTGCCTCCTTGCCGTGCAAGTCCGCCAGCTCGCGCTCAAGTTCCACGTGATAATGCGTCGTGCCGGAAATGTTGCGGGTGCCGCCGGAGCCCGCTCCAACTTGATCGAGCGCCCGATGCATGGCCGCGAGCACTGCACTGTGTTGGCCCATGCCGAGATAATCGTTGGAGCACCAGACGGTGACTTCCCTTTCAACTCCCATGCCCCGCAACATGGCGCGCGGAAAACGGCCCTTGATGCGGCAGATGTCGGCGAATTCGCGGTAACGGCCCTCGCGATGAAGCATCGCAAGGGCCGCATCGAATGCTTGCGTATAGTCGAATGCGCTCATGGGTCTTGAATAGCGGCAGCCGTGCGGAACAAACCCGCGCCAAAGGGCGCTGGGTCAATTTGCTGCAGGCGTGGCCTTGGCTACCGGCTTCGCTTTCGGCTTTGGCACGGCTTCCGGCGGGCAGCCTGCCGGCAGCTTGCCATCTGCCTCTGGCTTGCACGTGCCGGCGGCAGCGGTCTGGATGGTTTTATCCGCAACCTTCTTGGCGGAGGCAGTGCCCGTCGCTGTTTTCGGGGGCTTCTTCGCCGCCACTTTATCTTTATCCTTATCCTTGCTCTTCTTCGCCGTGGCGGATTTTTTCAATGGCTTCTTCTTGAGTTCGTTGGTTTTCTCGGTCAGCCAGTTCGAGGCGGAAGCAGTCGCCGCCTTGACCTTCTTGAGCTTTTTGGAACCGTTGCCGAGTGAATCGTCAAAAAACAAAGTACGGTTGGTCACCGAGTCGGTTCGGTCGTAGTTGCGCGAACGGCCGAAGCCGAAATTGAAGAAGCCGAAGGCCTCGTCGGCGTCGACCGCCGAAGGATCGCGCGGGATGGGCTTCAACACATAGCGCTCGCCGCCGCTGGTTTCGCCCACCGGCAAGGGCTGGCCCATGACGAAACCTGAACCATCGAGTTCATAAATGTCCGGGCGGAAATTCACTTCGCCGTTGCGGCCGGGCCAAGCCGTCAGATAGGTGATACGTATTTGCGGCGGATCGATGAGTTTCAAATCGAGCCGCTCCTTGGTCTCCGCAAGCGCGGCGATACGATTGGCGTCTATTCCATCCTGGCCCCCGATAATCCAATCAAGAAAAATCGCCACCTTTTCCACACGCACACAACCCGAGCTGTAAAAGCGCTCGGCCGTCGTGAAAAGCTCTTGCTCCGGCGTATCGTGGAGATAGATGCCAAAGGGACTGTCGAACTCGATCTTGGCTGCTCGCATGGCGTTTTGTTCGCCCGGCTCCTGGCGGAAATGATAGTTGTCAACCACGGCGCGGCGCCAGTTGATGCGGTCGGGATCAACCTCGGGCCCACCGACGCCGTCGAACACCTTCATGTTCATGTCCCGCAGAATCCGCGAGGCTCCGCTTGACCGCATTCTCGGAATGATGTCCCGCTCGACAATGGAGGCGGGGGCATTCCAGTAGGGATTGAATTTGATGGTGGCAACGTCGGTCATCACTACCGGCGTGGGGCGGGACGGGCGGCCGACGATGGCGTTATGGATGGAGTAGACTTGGCCGCCGCTCACCGTCTGGATTTGCACGGCCGGCACGTTGACGACAATATAGCGAGGCCCAAGATCCCTCGAATATTCGGTGGCGCGGGGCAAATTGGCGCGGATCGTCGCAAGGCGCCGCTCGGCCGAAACGTTGAGCGCCTTGAGCGTGGCGCTGTCCACCGTGCCAGTGACCGCCAGCCCGTGATTGCGCTGGAAGCGGGTGACCGCGTCTTCCGTGGCGGTTGTGAAAATATCGGCGTAGTGGCCCTGGGTCGCTTCCTCACGCAGATAGCCTTCGATGAAGAGACGCCGGTTCAGGGCAATGGCTGCCTTGCTTTGAACCCCCTTCTTGAGCTTGCCACTTGGTATCCGGTCCCATCCGCCAGAGGCCACGATCTGCGCGAAACGGGCCTCCGCGGCTTGAAGTGCTGCAGCACCGCCAGCCGTCAGAAAAGGTGTGACGCTGCCATCATTGACAATTTCGGTTACCGTGGTGGCGCGAGCTCCATTGCCGCCGCCCTGGGACGACCAATTGGTCCTCGCCGGGGCGCCGTCTTCCTCCGCCGCGGAGATGCTCCGTTTTTTCTTGAATATCTGCCAGACTGAATTTTCACTTTCAGCCTGAGCTGGGGCGAGCCCCATGGCGGGAAATGCCAATAGCAGTGCCAAAACCAAGGCGTGCCTGGCGCCGAAAAACGAAATGAAACCCATCCCTGCCTCACCCCGCCCGCTGCATCCGTTAGGGATTCCTTACCAGCCCGGAATCGACTCGTCAAAGGCCCAGCACACTCAGGCAAAAAAGACACCGCCGTGCGGCTTTTGGGCCACAGGGTGCGTGAGCTCTGATTCATCATGACCGGGCTTGACCCGGTCATCTTCTTGAGATCGGGAAGATGCCCGCGTCGAGCGCGGGCATGATGAGAAAAGGGCGGGAGCCTCGAAGGAGACCGAGCTTAGAGCCGATAGAGAATCTGGTCGGTCCAGAAGCGCTCAAGACGGGTCAACGCCTTGTTCAGCTTGTCGAATTCTTCGACCGAAAGGCCGACGAGTTGTTCGACCGAGGTGAGCTGGCGGTTGTAAAGCGCATCCACGCGCTCGCGGATCGCCTGGCCCTTGGCGGTGAGCTTGATGCGGACTGAACGCTTGTCGGCGCTCGACCGCTCGTGATTGACGTAACCCGATTCCACCAGCTTTTTCAGATTATAGGAGACGTTTGAGCCCTGGTAATGGCCACGAGTCTTGAGTTCGCCCGCCGTCAATTCCGAGTCGGCGATGTTGAACAGCAGAAGTGCCTGGACCGGATTCACTTCGGGCTCGCCGCTGCGCTCGAAATCGTCCTTGATCACGTCGAGGAGCCGGCGATGCAGACGCTCGATCAGCGTGAGCGCCTCCATGTATTTATACTTGATCGGATGCTGCGCCGGTTCCGCCGCAACCGGGCGCAATGCCCCCACTGTCTCTGTACGCATGTTATCCACCTATCCCTTGTTCGAGGCCGGACTCTCTTGTCGGGTCCGTTCCTCCGATGGGACCACCATGCCCTCAAGCGGCTTAAAATCGGCTCAATGGCTTGGGTAAATTTGTTCTTATATTTTCAAAGATTTGCGTCTGTTTCGAAGACAGTTTACGGAGTCTTTTTTTCCACTCTTAATGAAATCGGAAAGGGCTGCGGCATTGCGGGAGTTCCCCGCCTTTCGCGGACTTGATAAGGAGCCTAATGACCCGCCGCCTCGATCCCCACCCGCAGTTTCCCGCAACCCGCATGCGGCGTAACCGCCGCACTGCCTGGTCGCGTAACCTGCTGCGTGAGAATACGCTGCAATCCGCCGACCTCATCTTGCCGCTGTTTGTCATGAAGGGAGAGAACACATCGAAGCCGGTACCGTCGATGCCGGGCGTTTCGCGGCTTTCGATCGATCTGGCGGTAGCGAAGGCCAAGGAAGCCGTTAACCTCGGTATTCCGGCCATAGCTCTTTTTCCTTACACCGATGCCAGGCTCCGCACTCCCGATGCGCGCGAGGCCTTTAGCCCGGACAATCTCGTGTGCAAAGCCGTGCGCGCTATCAAGAAGGCGGTACCCGATATCGGTGTCATGTGCGACGTGGCGCTCGATCCCTACACCAGCCACGGCCACGACGGGCTGATGGAGGGGACGGAGATCGTCAATGATGCAACGCTCGAAGCGCTGGTCAAGCAGGCGTTGATCCAGGGCGAAGCCGGCTGCGATATCGTGGCACCTTCCGACATGATGGACGGGCGCATCGGAGCGATTCGCTCATGCCTGGAGAAGGCGGGCCTGCAGCATGTGCAGATCATGGCCTACAGCGCCAAATATGCTTCCGGCTTCTATGGCCCGTTTCGGGATGCTACGGGCACAACCGGCACGCTTACCGGCGACAAGCGCAGTTACCAAATGGATCCCGCCAATGGCGACGAAGCGCTGCGCGAGGTGGCCCTTGATATCGCCGAGGGCGCCGACATGGTGATGGTGAAACCGGGGTTGCCTTATCTCGACATCATCTGGCGGGTGAAGGAAACCTTCCGTGTACCGACGTTCGCGTATCAAGTGTCGGGCGAATACGCAATGATCATGGCGGCCTGCGAGAACGGCTGGCTCGACCGCGACAAGGTAATCCCCGAAAGCCTGATGGCCTTCAAGCGCGCCGGCGCCGATGGCATATTGACATACTTCGCGCTCGACGTGGCGCGCTCCATTCGCGAGGGTACGACTGTATAAATTTCGTCATGGCCGGGCATCGTCCCGGCCATCCTCTTCGCTGACCGAAGAAGATGCCCGGAACAAGTCCGGGCATGACGAGAGTGGTGATCGCCGCGCTCTTATCTATTTCTGCAACCTGGCGATGAGGCTCGACGTATCCCAGCGCTTGCCGCCCATTTTCTGCACTTCGGAATAAAACTGGTCGACGAGCGCCGTTACCGGCAGATGCGATCCGTTGGCGCGGGCTTCGTCAAGGCAGAAACCCAGGTCCTTGCGCATCCAGTCGACAGCGAACCCGAAATCGAATTTGCCTTCGATCATTGTCTTGTGCCGGTTCTCCATCTGCCATGAGCCCGCCGCTCCCTTGGAGATGACATCGATGACCGCCGCCATGTCGAGACCTGCCCGCTTGCCGAAATGGATCGCTTCCGCCAGTCCCTGAACCAATCCGGCTATGGCGATCTGATTGCACATCTTGGCAAGTTGGCCTGAACCGGCGGGGCCCAGCAGCGCGCGCATGCGGGAGTAATGAGTGATCAAGGGCTCGGCCTTCGCGTAGTCAGCAGCATCGCCGCCGCACATCACGGTCAGCACGCCGTTCTCGGCACCGGCCTGGCCGCCGGAAACGGGCGCGTCAACAAAGCCAAGCCCGCGCTTCTTCGCCTCGCCATGAAGTTCGCGCGCCACGATAGCCGATGTGGTTGTATGGTCGACGAAGACAGCGCCTCGCTTCATGGCCTGAAAGGCGCCATCGGTGCCGGTCGCGACATGGCGCAGATCATCGTCATTGCCGACGCAGGCAAACACGAAATCAGCGCCAGCCGCGACTTCGCGAGGGGTGGCCGCCGTCTTGCCTTTGTGCGCCGTGACCCACTTGCTTGCCTTCTCCGGAGTGCGGTTATACACGCGAAGATCGACGCCGCCCCGTGTTGCGAGATGCCCGGCCATGGGAAATCCCATGACGCCCAATCCGATCCAGGCTGCTGTGATTGCCATGCGTCGATCTCTCCAATTCCGTTTCTGGTTAAGTGAATTGCTGGACAATTTCAAACATCCTTCGAACCTCATGCTGAGGTGCGAGCGGAGCGAGCCTCGAAGCATTGCCACAGGCGTTAAAGGACCCTTCGAGGCCCGGCTGCGCCCGGCTCCTCAGGGTGAGGACCGCTGACAAATCGCTTGAAAGCCGGAAGGCACCGGCGGCATTATAGGTCCGTGCTTCAAATCGGAGTCTCGCGTTGAGCATCGAACGCCGGAACTTTCCGCAGTTCTTCATAACAGCGGCATCGCCCTGCCCCTATTTGCCGGGGCGGCTGGAACGCAAGGTCTTTACCCATCTCGTGGGCCAGGACGCGCGGGGGCTCAACTCCCAGCTTTCCCAAGGCGGATTCCGCCGCAGCCAGAACATTGCTTACCGTCCCGCCTGCGAAGGCTGCGCCGCCTGCGTTTCGGTTCGCGTTCCCGTCAACAGTTTCGATCCGAACCGGTCGTTCCGCCGCGTGCTGGCGCGCAACGCCGATCTGGAAGCTCATGTCATTCGTCCGAAAGCCACGAGCGAACACTATTCGCTGTTCCGCTCCTACATCGATACCCGCCACGGCGAGGGCGGCATGGCGGACATGACGGTTCTCGATTTTTCCGCGATGATCGACGATAGCTTCGTCGACAACCGCCTCGTCGAATACCGGCTGAAAAGGACGGACGGCGAACCGGGCGAGCTGATGGCCACGGTGCTGATCGACCTTCTGGGCGACGGCATATCGATGATTTACAGTTTCTACAGCCCTGAGGTTCCCAGCCGCAGTCTTGGAACCTACATGATCCTCGATAATATCGCGCGCGCCCGCAAGCTCGGCGTTCCCTATCTCTATCTCGGCTATTGGGTGAAGGGTTCGCACAAGATGAATTACAAGGCGCGCTTCCTTCCCCAGGAACGGCTGACCGCGAGCGGTTGGGCCTTGCACCGGAAATAATTTAATCATCCATTTACGTTGTGTTCACCAAACTTTGTCAAGGTTGGTCGATTGCCCTGGCAAGGGTTGATCGGTGCTGCACTGCCGTACATACTGACGCCGCGTTAGATGAACTTCCCGAGGTGTAGTGGCCGGCCGAGCTCCACGGGATGCAAGCAAAGCGGACCTTACCTTATGACTTCATCATATGGCGACGCGGCCAGCCAGGTTCGCAAAGGACTTGTAATCACCACGGCCGGGGGGCTGCTTTACACGCTCGACTTGCCGCTGCTGCGCCTTGCGGCATCCGATTTGTGGACCATGGTATGCGCGCGCGGTTTTTTCCTGTTCCTGTCGATCAGCGCGCTTTGGTATGTCATGCGCCGCTACAGCGCCACCGAAATGCCTTATATCGCCGGGACTGCCGGGCTTGCCGTCGCGGTCACCAGCACAATTACCAACGTTACCTATGTCGGCGCCATCGTTGAGACGAACGCGGCAAACGTCGTCTTTATCATGGCGCTAATCCCTGTGTTCACCGCGTTTCTGCAACGATTGTTCATCGGTGAAACAGTGCATCCGCTGACATGGCTGGCGACCGTCATGTCATTCGTCGGCGTCGGCATTATCGTTTGGGACAGTGTGGGCCAAGGCAAGCTCCTCGGCGACCTGTTGGCAATCATTGCAGCCATATCCACGGCCGTGGCATTCACGGTCATTCGCGCCAGCGGCAAGAATGTCGCGGCAAGCCTTGCCGTCGGCAGCCTTGTCTCGGCGTTGATCGCACTGGCATTTTTCAATGTTTCGCCAGGAACGCTCCTAGCCCCTGCAACTTTCGGCGTTCCGGCGTGGCTGTGGATTGCTCTCAACGGTCTGATCGCCATTCCGCTGGCCTCAACACTCATCGCCAATGGGCCCCGTTTCCTGCCGTCCGCCGATGTAAGCATGTTCTTCCTCCTTGAAACGGTTCTGGCGCCCCTGTGGATATGGATGTTGTTCGCCGAAAGGCCGACGCAGGCTGTATTGATCGGCGGGGTGGTGGTGATCGTGACGCTCATCGCTCATAGCTGGTGGCGATTGCATGTAACCTTGCGCGGCGGTGCGCTCGTGACCGCGAATGGACGGTTGTGAGCACATGTTAGCGTTAGGAGTTGGACTTCGCGGAACTCAGCCACCTAGCCAGAAGCCGGGGCTTGCGGATCCGCTGCGCACGGTTGCGGCGATCACCCAGCTGATTGATACGGGCGCCCAGTTGGGTTTTAGTTTTGAAATCTCCACCGATTTCACCGACCTTGCCAAGCAGCGCCGGCTGGCGCGGGGCTCGGACGTATCGCCCATGTTCGATAACGCGGTCAGCCGCGAGATCGGCGACAGCGGATTCTGGATGGCGGCGCGCAACGGCGGCGGTGAAATCGTCGGCTTGCAGGCCTTCCGCCTCGATGACGCCCAGCCCAATCTTGCCGACTGGATTCTCGGCTGGATGATGGGCCTCTATGCCAAGCGCCGGGAAATGATCATCCCGCGGCAATTGCATACGCCCGATCACTCGCTGGCGTCTCTGGTGCGCGGCAAGGTCGCCTATCACGGCGAGTTGTGGATCGAAAAACGCAGCAAGGGCTGCTTCAAGGTGTTTCCGCGCCTTGGCATGCTGCTGGCCCTCGTCAAGTG
>Ga0187892_10009617_pt1 | contig 12639 bp, 9 predicted proteins | sample MA1701073metaG_FD_139345 | JGI IMG/M metagenome (GOLD analysis project Ga0187892, IMG submission 139345) | Bio-ooze microbial communities from a basaltic lava cave in the Kipuka Kanohina Cave System on the Island of Hawaii, USA - MA170107-3 metaG ...
AACCCATCATGGGCCTGGCGTCCGGCATTTCTGGCAAGGTCAAATTCGATCCGGCCAAGCCGGAAGGAATGACCGGCGGCATCAAGGTCGATGCCGCCAGCCTGCACATCGAGCACAAAGGAATGAAGGACCACCTTCGGGGGCCGGATTGGCTCGACGTCGAAAAATACCCGAACATTGATTTTGCGTTCAAAAAAGTCACGGATGTGAAAAAGGGGGCCGACAGCGCCGTCGAGATGAAGGTCACCGGCGATTTCACATGTCACGGCGTGACCAAAGAGATTACTATCCCCGTCACGGCCAACTACCTCAAGGGCAAGCTCGGCGAGCGCCTTCGCGACAAGCAGGGCGACTTGCTTGTATTGCGCAGCAACTTCAGCATCAAGCGTAAAGACTTCGGCATTAAGCCGTCCATGGGAAACGACGTCGTTGCGGAGAACATCGAGATTCGCGTCTCGATCGTCGGCGTCGCCCCAGCGTCTGGTAAGTAAACGTAAGTAAAGGAGTTGCTGATGACGACCAAACCGGCCGGACTGGAACGAAGCGATCCGAAGGCCTATCAGAAGATGCAATGTGAGCGCGTGGGCGACCGCGACCCGATCGAGTTGCTCGTCGCCACGCCGGCGACGCTTCAGCGAATCGTTTCGCAGCATTCACCGAAAGTAATGCGGACCCGTCCTTTCCCCGGCAAATGGACGCCCAATGAGATCATCGGCCATCTGGGGGACACAGAATGGACCTATGGGTTTCGCATCCGGATGATTCTGTCCGAAGACAGCCCGGCCATCCTCGGCATGGACCAGGAGAAGTGGGTCATCGGGCAAGGCCATAACGATCGCGAGCCGAGCGAACTTCTGGAGATCTTCCGCGAGCTGCGACGCTTCAACCTCCTGCTGTGGAAGCGAATGAACCCGGCGGCGCTCGAACGCACCGGCCGTCACAACGAACGCGGCCCCGAATCGCTCGGCCTCATGCTGCGCATGACCGCCGGGCACGATCTGTCCCACATTGACCAGATTACACGATACTTGGCGGCCATCGCCTCCGCCTGACCACCAATGCCGATTACGAGGATCAGAAACAAATACGGGCCAATCTTCAATCCGCAGGAAACTACGCGGACCTGTTCATCAACATCAGTTAAGACGAAGATCGTAATGCTGCTATCGTTGCATGTTCCGAGGAGTGGGCATGGGGGAAGCGTTGAACTCGAGTTCGCTTCTGACAATCCTAGCCCGCCAAGATTGACGCAGTTGACGGTCACAGTGGGGACTACTTCGCTGAAGTTTCGGAGGGGACGGGGAGCGGGTGGACCGTACGAACTACTCTTCGATTCCAAACCGGCCGGCGGCGAACGGAAAGCCAATTTCAGGTTTGGTACGTCATTCTTGCCTCGCATGCTTCGGCTTCCATGATGAAAGCCCTCACCCAGAACATAGGGACCTGAAACACGGCCAGATTCCTTCCCAAATCCATTGTTTGCCTCCGTGAGGGGTATGACCGCCGGCGGTTCCTCAGCGACGTGCTGGCCGGCGTGACCGTTGGGGTCATCGCGCTTCCCCTGGCCATGGCGTTCGGCATCGCGTCGATCCCCGATCACGTGGCAACGGAAGCGGGCATTTCCCCGCCGGCGATGGGGCTGTACACCGCGGTCGTCGCCGGCCTCCTGATTTCGGCGCTGGGCGGAAGCCGAGTGCAAATCGGCGGGCCGACCGGCGCGTTCATCGTCATTGTCTATAGCATCGCGGCAAAGCACGGTTACGCCGGCCTCACCACGGCAATGGTGATGGCCGGAGTCTTCCTCCTGGCCATGGGGCTCGCCCGGTTCGGCGCGATGATCAAGTTCATTCCCTATCCGGTGACGACCGGCTTCACATCAGGCATCGCCGTCATCATTTTCTCCTCACAGATCAAGGACCTGCTTGGGTTGCGCATGGGGGCGGTGCCCCCGGAGTTTCTGGAAAAATGGAGGGCGTACGCCGAGAATTTTACAACCTGGGATTCCCACGCCGTGGGCGTTGGCCTTGGTTCACTTGGCGTCCTTCTCCTGGTGCGACGATTTGTACCGCGGATTCCCTGGGGAATCGTCGCGGTAGTCGTCGGCTCGCTTGTCGTATGGGCCTTTCAACTTCCGGTCGAAACAATCGGGTCGAAGTTCGGCGGTATCCCCAGAACACTGCCGCAACCGCACTGGCCCCCGATCAGCCTGGAGATTGCGCGCAGCCTGGTCCCCGAGGCGGCCACGATCGCCCTGCTCGCCGCGATTGAGTCCTTGCTGTCAGCGGTTGTCGCCGACGGGATGATCGGTGGCCGCCACAGGGCAAATTGCGAGCTGATGGCTCAAGGGGTCGCCAACATTGGATCCGCTTTTTTCGGCGGCATTCCCGCAACCGGGGCCATTGCCCGGACCACGGCAAACATCAAGAGCGGTGGTAGGACGCCGCTGGCGGGCATCGTCCACGCGCTCACCCTGATAGCCGTCATGGCGGTTCTGGCGCCGCTGGCCGGTGCAATCCCCCTGGCCACGCTGGCGGCGGTGCTGATCGTGGTCGCCTGGAACATGAGCCAGGTCGACCATTTCCGTTATCTTTTGAAGGCGCCTAAGAGCGATGTCGCCGTTCTTCTGACGACCTTCGGTTTGACCGTCTTCGCCGACCTCACGGTCGCAGTCGGCGCGGGGATGGTACTGGCGTCGATGCTGTTCATGAAGCGGATGGCCGATGTGTCCAACGTCAGCGCGATCACCCGCGAACTGAGCGATACAGACGATGAGCTCGGCGAACAGAAAGATCCGAATTCCATTGCGAAGCGCTTGGTTCCGGCCGGCGTGGAGGTGTACGAGATCAATGGCCCGTTTTTTTTTGGCGTTGCCGACCGTTTACACGACACGCTTCGCGGACTGGAGAGACCACCAGAGGTCTTCATCCTTCGTATGCGCCGCGTGCCCGCCATCGACGCCACCGGCTTGCACGCCTTGAATGAGTTCTACCAGAAGTGCAGGCACCGGGGCACGAGGCTGCTCCTTGCCGGCGTGCACGCCCAGCCGCTGTTCGCGTTCATCAACATCGGATTCGATCAAGTGATCGGCGTGCAGAACCTCTTCGAGAACATCGATGGGGCGCTGGCCCGGGCCCGACAGCTTATGGGCCTCCCGCCTGAACCGGCGCCGGGCTTTGCGGCTGCCGAAGTTGCGCGCGAACGAGAGAACCTAGGTAGAGAACGATCACTGGCGCCTTAACGCATGATAAGGTCGGTCGCAACGCCCTTCTGAACAGCCGAAATGGTTCATCAATCGAAAAGTCGGCTGAACAGGCCTCGCTTGGGGGCCGCCGCCTTGGCCGTAGGGTCTGATTCCCCGGCGATGCGCTTAGCCATCTTTCGGATCGCGCTGCGAACGGCGTTGCTGCGGTCGATGGCGGCGACCGGACGGCCGTAATCCAGCGATCGCGCGACGAATTGATAATCGTTGGGAATGCTGGCAAATACCGGCTTGTTGATCGTTTCCTCGATGTCCTTTGCCGTGATTCGTTGAGAGCTGCTGTCGCTGCGGTTGATGACGATCTCGATGCGTTCCGGCGGAATGCCGGCGCTGACCAGCGCCTCGTGAAGCCGGCGGGCGTTGCTCACGCTGGGAACCAGTAGCTGGCAGACGATCAGCACCAAGTCAGCCTGCTTCAAGGCCGTGAACCCGCACGGCTCCAGGTATCGTGGCAAGTCGATGACGACATTGGAGTATTCCGCGGTCAGCAACTCTATCACACGATGAACGATTTCCGGTGTAATCGACGCATGTTGGTCGACGAATTTCGGCCGCGCCAGGAGAGCGACCTTGCAGGGCAAGGACGTCATCGTCCCGATCAGGATCGAACGATCCAACTCGCCGGCCGAGCCGGCCAGATCATACAAGGTGTACTTCGGATCGCAGTCGAAATTCAGCGCGACATCCCCAAACTGCAAATCGAGGTCCACCACCGCGCAGTCCCGCTCCGCGAGCATCCCCAATTCCAAAGCCAAGTTGCACGCCAAGGACGTCGTCCCCGCGCCCCCGCTGGCGCCGGCTACGCAGATGCACCGCCCCTGCATTCGGCTCAGCAACCGCTTGTTCGCAACCCTCGCCACAGCGCTGGCCAGATCGCCATGGTCGACGGGCTTGCATACGAATTGATCGCAGCCCGCCCGCATCGGCGCCAGAATCTCCTGCGGACCGGTCTTCGAGCCGATCGCGATCAGCGCTAACTCAGGATACTTCGTGGCAACCTGCTCAATCGTTTCGATGACGGGGTCGGCGTTCGGGTCGAGATGAAAGAATACTAGGTTCGCGTTTAATTCCGGCAGCGCCGAGGCCAACTCTTCCGCGCTGCCCACCTCGGCCGCTAATCGAACAAAGTTGAGCGCGCTGATCTGATCGCGCAGTTGCTGCGACGAGGCCGCGTCGAGGTTATAGAGGCAGGCTCGCAGTATGTCGCCCATAGGTGTCCCGTCGGCCGTTGCAACCTCAGAGTCCTTGTCAGATTGTATCGGTACACGCAATCGCGCGTTTGAACAGTTTGTCCCGAGCGGACCCCGTTGCGGCCACCGCCTGGACTTGCGCGTCTGATAACAGCCGTCGGCATTGCAAATTCGAATCGCGTCCGGTCTATTAGTCCCGGCCGCTGATCATCGGCCACCGTTACTCGGATTTCGTATTCGCCATTCGATCCCGGTGCACCGGGGCGGTCTTACCGTGAAAGGAGTGAACCGTGATGATGACGAGCGCTGGAGGAATCGGGGTCCTCGGCTTCCAGGAGTCGCTGGACCGTCGCAGCGATGCCTGTCGCATCGATGCCGCACTCGGCGAGTTGCCCGCCGCGCGGGCCGTGCACGATAAACCGATCGGACGGCATCCCCAGCCGCGCAATTCGCGTGCTCGCCAAACCCATTTCCTGAGCCGTTTCCAGCACGGCCGAACCGAAGCCCCCGCTCACCGAATGGTCCTCGACGGTCACAATCGGCCCGCCGGCCGAAAACGCCGCTTCCACCATGTCCCGATCAATCGGCTTGGCGAACCGGGCGTTCACCACCGCAATCTCGACGCCGGTTTCCGCCAGAAGCTCCGCGGCGGCCAGCGCATACAAAGATGTCACGCCGTAGCACAACACCGTCGCCGCGTCCCCCTCGCGCAATCGACGCGATTTGCCCAGCTCAAACGGCGGACAATCCGGCGTGGCCGGCGAAACGTTGTCCCGCGGGTAGCGGATCGCGCAGGGCCGGTCCAGCGTCAGGCCTAAGCGCATGGCCTGCAACAACTCGGCCTCTTCCATCGGAGCCATCAACACCATCCGCGGAAACCCGCGCAGATAGGTGATATCCAGGAATCCGTGATGCACGGCCCCATCCCCTCCGACCAACCCGGCACGGTCCAGGCAAAACATCACCGGCAGCCCTTGTAGCACGACTTCCTGAAAGACTTGATCGAACGCCCGCTGCAGGAAGGTGGAATAGATCGCCGCAACAGGGCGAAGACCGGCCTTGCACATCCCCGCGGCGATGTCCACCGTGCAGCTTTCCGCAATACCGATATCGCGGCACCGGTCCGGAAACTTTTCCTGGAACCGGTTCAGCCCCGTGCCGTCGGGCATCCCCGCGGTCATGGCATAAATCTTGTCGTTGCCCTCGGCCAGCTTCGTCAGACAATCCACGAACGCGCTCGTCCAACTTTTTCCCCCGCCGCTCTTGAGCGTAACTTTGCCGTCGGACACGACAAACGGCTTGGGGCTGTGGTACTTCCCCGGCTCCGCAGTCGCCCAGTCGCAGCCGTTGCCCTTCACGGTGTGTACATGGAGCAGCACCGGATGCTGGGCTCGCTTCAGAATCTCCAGCAAATCGATCAGATGGGCGATGTCATGTCCGTCGATCGGTCCGACGTACTGCAAGCCGAGAGCCTCAAACACCTGGCCGGGCGAAACCGTCGCTTTGATGCGCTCCTTCAGATGGGCGATCATCTCGAAGACCGGCTTGCCCAGCAGCGGAAGTTTGGGAAGCAATCGTTTGGTCTTGGCTTTGACTTCGTCGTAAAAATCGCTCGCACGAAACCGAGCCAGGTACTCGGCGATTGCACCCTGCGTCGGCGAAATGCCCCACTCGTTGTCGTTCAGCACGATTAGAAGTTGACGCTTCAGCGTGCCGGCCTGGTTGAGTCCTTCAAACGCCACGCCGTTGACGATGCTTGCATCACCCACGACGGCCACCATGCAATTGTCACGGCCGAGCAGCGAATCCGCCCGGGCCATGCCCACCGCCGTGGCCACCGCCGTCCCAGCGTGTCCGACATTGAACAGGTCATATGGGCTCTCGGTAATTTCTGGAAAGCCACTCAGTCCGCCCGACTGCCGCAACGTGTCAAACCGGTCGTTGCGTCCGGTCAGCAGCTTGTGCGGATAGCATTGATGACCTACATCCCACAGCAGTCGGTCCTGCGAAAAATCAAACACCCGATGCAGAGCAATGGTGAGCTCGGTCACGCCCAAGTTGCTGGTCAGATGCCCGCCGCTGCGCCCGACCACTTCCAGGATACGCGCACGAATCTCTTCGGCGAGCGCGGAAAGCCGGTCAACGGGCAAGGCCCGAACATCGGCGGGCGATTGAATGGACTTCAACAGGCTCATCGTCCGTTCCCAAACACTCCGGCAACCCTACCGCGACACGGTATTCTAGCCGATCTTGCCGCCGGGAGGCCGTCGAACTTTCAAAAGATTTGTGCGTTCCAGGTTACCCAAACTTTCACGACGTCCGACCGAGGACATAGGCGCCCAGCGCCCGCAGGTCTCCTGCTTCTGCCCCGAACCCGGCCAACTCCGCGCAGGCCGCTTCCACCGCCTTGGCTGCCATTGCGCGGCTCCGTTCCACTCCCACGCATTGCGGGAGCGTCTGTTTGCCCGCCCCGGCGTCTTTGCCCGTGGTCTTTCCAGTGACGGCCGTCGTCGACGTTACGTCCAATAAATCATCGGTAATCTGAAAGGCTCTCCCCAGCATTTCACCGTACCGACCTAAGGCCGCCAAAGTGACCGGATTCGCATTGCCAATCATCGCCCCCAGCCGACAGGCCGTGCGAAATAGGCTGGCTGTTTTGCGCTCGTGGATGTACTGAGCCTGCTCAATTGTCGGCGGGCCAAGTTCGAGAACATCGGCCGCCTGTCCGCCGATCATGCCTGACCAGCCGGCCCCCTCGCAGAGTTCCCGGACCAACTCAGCCGGCGGCCGCCTAGTAGGTGCGCCGCGGGTGAGGAGTTCGAAGGCCAGTACAATCAGCGCGTCGCCCGCGAGGATGGCCATGGCCTCACCGAACTTTTTGTGGCAGGCAGGTTGTCCGCGGCGGAGGTCGTCATCGTCCATGGCCGGAAGATCGTCGTGGATCAAACTGAACGCATGGACGCATTCGACCGCGGCGGCAATGGGCCAGGCGTCGGCGCCTCGTCCGCCCGCTAACTCGCAGCATCGCAGAACCAGATAGGGGCGAAGCCGCTTTCCGTGCGCTAGGGCGGAATACCGGACGGTTTCCAGGAGCCTGGGCGGGACGTCACCGGTGGGCGCTAAGTATCCCTCAAACCGCCGATCGAACTCGCCTGCAAACGTCTGCAGTTTCTCTCGCAGCGCGTGAGCCTCGGAATGGCTGCTCTCGCGGTCGTCGTTTGGAATGGTCCGGCCCCCCCCGCGAGAAACGGAATCGCCCTTCGCTAGATCTTAGCGGCGACAACCCCAACGAGACATGCGGCGATGTCCCGCAGGACGGCCAGCGGCGGCTGGTCGGCGTTGACCCGCGCGATCAGCTTCTTGGGATAGGCGTCGAGCACCGGCGCGGTCTCTCGCTCGTAGACATCAATGCGGTTTTCGATCACGGCCCGGTCAGCATCATCGGGCCGCTTCGATTTGGCGGCCCGGCCCGCCAGGCGGGCGATCAGCGCGTCGCGATCATCCATCACCAGGTGGACGATCCTCTTCACGTCGATGAACCCGGCAAGCAATTCCACTTGAGTCTTTGTGCGCGGAATGCCGTCGAGGATCAGCGTGTGGTAGGCAGGGTCGATGCGGCCAGCCGCCGCTTTCCCCTCCACATGATGGCGAAAAACGCGAACGGTAAGCTCATCGGGCGCCAAGGCGCCCCGCTTGGAATACGAAAGAAACTCTTCGCCAATGTCGGACTCCGGATCCAGGGCCCGAAAGATATCCCCCATGGCCAAGTGAACGAGGTTGGGCATCTGGCCCAACACGACCCCCTGCGTGCCCTTCCCGCTGCCGGGGCCGCCGAACATCAGAATGCTGGGATAACGGCGACCGTCATTCACAGGGAAAACCCCTTCGCACGCCCCGCGAGTATGGCGGACGCGCCGGATTGGGTCAAGCGATGCGGAGGACTTCCGCCTGGTTTGGAATCGGATTTGCGCAAGTTGTTGACTGCCAGCCGGTGCAGTTTGAGTCCGCCTTCCCGAAGCCAGCTAAGCCATAGATTATCGCCCCACACAGAATTTGACAACAAGTTCGCCTTTCATCGGGAACATTTAGCGCAGCGCAGCCCCACGGAACTCGAGGGTCCGCGCGAACTGAAGTTCGCGGCTCGCATGGTTTAGCCTCTAGTGTCAAGGGTGAGAGAGCACAAGCACAATCCCGGTCGTCGCGTTCCTTGCGGGCGCGGTTCGGATTGCGGGAGCAATGATCGGCATCCGAATCGCGGTTTGACTCACGACCCCGTTCGTTCGGCGAACACCCGCCCGGCCATGACCTCGTCCATCGGCTCGCCCGCATCGTACGGAAGCCATTCGATCAGGCGTGTGATGATGTCGTCGCTGGCCACCCCGTCGGCCTCCGCGTTGAAGTTGGTGAGCACCCGGTGCCGCAATACGGCATGGGCAACGCCTCGGATATCCTCCGTCGAGACGTAATACCGGCCTTTCAACACGGCCCGGGCCTTGCCCGCCAGCACCAGACCCTGCGACGCCCGCGGCCCCGCCCCCCAACTGACGTAGTCCGTCACGAACTTGGGAACCTCCCCCTCGTCGATCCGCGTCGCACGCACCAGCCGCATCGCGTACCGGATCACGTGATCCGCGCACGGCACCCGCCGCACGATCGTCTGCAGCGTGATCACTTCCCGTGCGTTCAGCGTCCGCTCCAGCCGTAAGTCCTGCGGCGACGTCGTCATCTTCACGATCCGGAATTCTTCCTCTTCGCTGGGATAATCGACCAAAACCTTGAACATGAACCGGTCGAGCTGCGCTTCCGGCAGCGGGTAGGTGCCCTCCTGCTCGATGGGATTCTGCGTCGCCAGCACGAAAAACGGCTGTGGAAGCTTGTGCGGGAACCCCGCGGCCGTCACCTGGTTTTCCTGCATGGCCTCCAGCAGCGCCGCCTGCGTCTTGGGCGGCGTCCGGTTGATCTCGTCCGCAAGGACCACGTTGGCGAAAACCGGACCCTTCACGAAACGAAGCGATCGCGTCCCCGTTCCCTTGTCCTCCTCGATCACCTCCGTACCGGTGATGTCCGAGGGCATCAGATCGGGCGTGAACTGAATGCGCGAGAAACTCAGCGACAGCAGCCGGGCCAGCGTGCTGATCAACATCGTCTTGGCCAGCCCCGGCACCCCTTCCAGAATGCAATGCCCATTGCAGAACATCGCGATCAGCAATTGCTCCACGACCTCCTCCTGGCCGACGATGACTCGCGCCAGCTCTCTGCGAATCATGTCGTAGGCGCTGACCAGCTTGGCCACCGCCGCCACGTCATCCACCGGCTCTCCCGCCGCCTGCGATGCCGATTCCGTCGCCATAAAAAACCTCCACTGCTCCGCGCGCCAAGAGTGCGTCCAAGACTAAAACCCCTCTACCCCCGCAGGGGAAAGGGTAGGGTGAGGGGGTTCCAGGACGCAAACTAAGGCTCGCTGTTCACTCGATTGATGAGCGCCCGCAAACGCCCCGCACTCCGCCGATCAAACGAAAAGACGAGTCGGGATTTATCGGCGTATGCCCCGCCCTCCCCTTCCAGCGGATGATCGACCTGCTCAAACCGCCCGCCGGAAAGGATATCGGCGTACGTATCGTTGATCTCCGCCAGCGTCTCCACGGGCAGCGCGCGATTCAACCGGATCACAAACTGGTCGCCGACAAACCGGCACGAATGGTACACGTGGTAGTATCGCAGGACCTCGGCCACCGCATCCTCCGCCCGGTCCGCAACATAGAACAGATTCATATCCGCCGGGTCGACCATTCCGTTGGCCAGAAGCTCTTTCTCCACATATCTCCGCCAGTGCTGCCAATACTGCCCCCCCGGCTCGTTGCAAAGCACGATCGGCGTCGGGGCTGCCTTGACCGTCTGCACCAACGTCAACGACTCAAAGCACTCATCTTGCGTCCCGAAACCGCCGGGAAACACTACGACGGCGTTGGCCTCTTTGATGAACATCAGCTTTCTCGTGAAGAAGTATTTGAAGTTCACCAGCTTGGGGTCATTGGCGATGATGTTGTTTGTGAACTGTTCAAAGGGCAGGCTGATTGCCACGCCGAAGCTCCGTTGCGGCGTCGCCCCGTGGTGCCCGGCGCGCATGATGCCGTCGCCGGCTCCGGTAATCACCATCCATCCGGCTTGTTGAATCAAGTCGGCAAATCTCCTGGCTTCAACGTATTGAGGGTGTTCCTCCGAGGTGCGCGCCGATCCGAAGATGGTAACCTTCGGCACCGCACGAAAGGGTGCGAACACTTTGAATGCGTAACGGAGCTCTTTCAGTGCAGTGTTAAGTATCTTCAAATCTCCCCGATCAACATGATCAGCGCTCAGGCGGCAGACAGTAATGAGAATCTGGGAAAGCAGGTCGTCGTTTGGGCTGGGAGCATACTCGGACAGGAACGCCTTAATGGCATCAAGACGACCTCGCCGCCGGTCTTCGCTGGCTTGTGACGCGGTGGGAGCGTCGCGTATTTCGTCCATTTGGCCGCCCAGTCGAGGTATTGGCGTGGAAAACTAAGACTAAAACTAAAACCGCAGCCTTCCGGCCGGCGGCAACCGCCCTACGGGGCGGGGTTCCCTCCTATCATCCCGACCCGCACGCCGGGTTGGCCTATCGCTCTAGTGGTGGGGGACGGCACTCCCCCTGACCGGGCGGGGTTCCCTACTATAATCCGGGGCCCGCACGGCTGCCAAGCCGGCCATCCTAAGTTATCGGTCGCGGACCCGTCGTGGATGACACCAGCAGGTGTTATCCCCTCAATTTGCGATCACTCTCGTCCGACATCGGTCCTGCCGTCGATGTAGCCAGCGATCGGTTGGACGCCCGAAATGAATGACGACCGCCATCCTGCAGTGAGCGAGCCGACGTCTGCCGGGTGCGCCCTTACATTCGATGTAGAGGAGTGGTTTCACGCCGGCAGCTTGGCAATCCCGCCCCACGAATGGGATTCCATCCCCTCCCGCCTAGACGGCCCCATCGGCGAAATCCTGTCATTGCTGACCGAGCACGAGACTTCAGCCACCTTCTTCATGCTCGGTTGGATCGCGGCGCGTCGCCCCCAACTCGTTCGAAAGATTCATGCCGCCGGCCACGAAATCGCCAGCCACGGCCACTGGCACCGGCGCGTCGACCGACAGGGGCGGAATGCGTTTTCTGACGACGTACGGAGGGCCAAGGCGACAATCGAGGACGCAATCGGCGAGGCGGTCATCGGATATCGCGCGCCGGGATATTCCATCGACTCGCAGGCGCCTTGGGCGTTCGATGAGCTGGAAGCCGCGGGGTTTGCCTATGATTCGAGCATCTATCCCGCCCGCGCCCCGCATGGCGGATACGGCGTGAGCGGCGCGCCGTTGCGCCCGCATCTGGTTCGCTCCGGGTTGTGCGAGTTCCCGCTGCCGACGTGGCGAGTGCTTGGTCGCCGCTTCCCGGCGGCCACGGGCGCATATCTGCGGCTCCTGCCTCTTGCAGCCACGCGGCTCGCGATTGAGCAGAACCTCCGTCATGAGATCCACGTGGTGGTCAACATCCACCCGTGGGAGCTGGACGTCGATCAGCCGCGACGCGAGGTTTCGCCTTGGACGGCGTTGCGACACTACGGAGGCCTCCGTGGCCTGCGCGGCAAGCTCGCTCGGTTGCTGGAGTCCTTCCGGTTCGGCCCCCTTCGTGACATGCACGCGCAGTACATGGCACGCTCAGCCTGCCGGCCGCGCGACCGCGACCCCCGACCAGTTGACCCGAGCGAGTTCGGCCTGCTCACGGAAAACTTTGCCCATGCCATAGATGACTCGCAACGTCATTAGACCAAACACAAGAAGCGCAAGAAATGCAACGCCCACGACGCATCCGCCGGCGACCGCGGGCGCGGGCAACGGCGCCCCCGCTGCCCCCGTCGGGAGGGCGCCGGGGCCGAGCGTACCGAAAGCAGCCGTCCTGCCGGCTGGTAATGCGACGAGGCCCAGGACAACGCCGCCCAAGATCACCAAGATCACAACGAGAAAGCTGATGCCATTGGCCCAACGGAGAAAGTGCGCACGGGCCGCTAACACGACAACGCGGGTTAAGCTCAAGAAACTGACGTGGTTTATTCGATGAGTGCTTCAGCGATGACGCGCTGGAGGCTCGGAGCATGGATGTTCGACGCGTTGGCCGACTGGCCGGGG
>Ga0187892_10009618_pt1 | contig 12636 bp, 13 predicted proteins | sample MA1701073metaG_FD_139345 | JGI IMG/M metagenome (GOLD analysis project Ga0187892, IMG submission 139345) | Bio-ooze microbial communities from a basaltic lava cave in the Kipuka Kanohina Cave System on the Island of Hawaii, USA - MA170107-3 metaG ...
GCTCGACGCGGGGCTGGCGCATGTCGTCTCCGATTCGTTCTGGGTCTCGCGATGATACGTCGTTGCGCGCGCCCGCCGCGCTACCTGCGGGCCGGAACTCGGGGGTCTCCGCCGGCACCTCCTAGGCGCGTGTCACGCGAGCGTCCGCAACTCATGGATGTCCGGTGCAGCTCCACGACGAAGGGCGTCCTTCGTCGCTACGCCGACGCGCGTTCGTGCCGACAGCGGTCGGCGCGGCACTGTCTGAAGTTGCGAACGTGGGCCGCGATCAGGACGCCGGCCGAGCCGACCGCCAGACCCCGCTCGCCGCTCTCGCCGATCAGCTCGTGCGCCCCGACCGATGCGGCGAGTCCCAACAGTCCGAGTGTCCCGAGCAGCAGCACCCGGCGATCCTTGTGGCGCGCACAGCCGAGTCCGAAGGCCAGGATCGAGGCCGGCAGGATCGCCCAGTACAACATCTGATGGAGGCTCTCGTCCGATGCGAACAGGGAAGGCAGAACAGTGCCCGCGACGAGACCGATCGGGGTCGCGAGACAGTGCAGGGCGCAGAGCGCCGAGCCCAGGATGCCGATTCCGTCCGCGAGGAATCGGACGTCGCGTGATGTCGTGCTCTCCATTCGCGTCCCGCTGTGATCCCGATCCAGGACCCCAACGAGAGTGCCGACCGCGGCCCGCGCGTTCCCAACCATGAAGAACGATGAGCTCTCCGCCGAGTGGGACCGACACGTCGGAACCTACGCCCGGATCAGCGCGCCGTGCACCGGCTTCATCGGGCAGTCGCTGTTCCTGAGCGTGGCGGGACGGCTGCCCGCCCGGGCGCGCATGCTCGAGATCGCCTGCGGCACGGGCGAGCTCTCGCGCGCGGCCGTGCTGCACTGTCTCGAAGAGCGGCGCGCCAACGGCACGTGCGGCCGCGTCGTGGCCACCGACTTCTCGCCCGAGATGGTGGCGCTCGCGCGGGCGAACCTCGCCGCGCTCGGCGCCGGCGACTTGTTTCGATGCGAGGTCCAGAACGGCGAGGCGCTGAGTTACGAGACGGCGAGCTTCGACGCCGCGTTCTCGGCCTTCGGGATCTTCCTGTTCCCGGACCGGCAGGCGGGCTGGCGCGAAGCTGCGCGCGTGCTCCGCCCCGGCGGGCTCTTTGCGACGGCGGTCTGGCGAGGACCGGAGGACAACGCCCTGGCGCGCCTGCAGATGTCCGGCGTGCTGGCTGCGCTTCCGGAGCGTCTGCGCGCGAATCGCGCGGGCCCCGGCTGGCTCGAGATCACGTCGCAGGAAGGTCTCTCGAGGGAGATCTGCGCGGCCGGCTTCGTCGATCCCGAGGTGTCCGTATTCGATGCCGTGCTGACCGCGCCGACGCCGCGCGCGATGTGGAGCTCGATGCTGGAGAACCCGGTCTCGGGCGCTCTCCTGTCGCAGTGTTCGCCGGACGAGCTCGCGGTCATCGAGCGGTCGGTGTTGTCGGGCTTCGAGCAGCTCGCGGGCGGAGCGGATCGCCCGCTGCGCTTCGACGCCTCCTGCCACCTGCTCGTCGCGCGGAGGGCCTGAGCGTGCAGAAGCGACAGGGGATCGTGGCCGAGGCCGACGGGTCGATGACGACCTCCCCGATCCGCCTCGCCGGCTACGGCGCTGTGTTCGGTGGCATCGCGAACTTGGTCGCAGACTACCTGCTGCGCGGCGGCCCCGCGCCGGTCGCGAGCGCGGACATCACGCTCGAGGCGCTCGTGCACGTTCCGTCCGCATCCGTCTTCGCCGGCGGCATTCTCGGCGCGGCGGCGATCCCCCTCTGGCTGCTCGGCCTCTGGCCGGTGTACCGCGCGCTCGAGCCCGCGGGTCGGCGGCTCGCGCTCGCGATCGTCCTGCTGTTCGGCTACGGGATCGCGGTCGCAGCCGGCTACCACGGCTCGTATGCTTTCTATGCGGGCGGATACCAGGCTCTCGCAGCCGTCGGCCCGGAGTCGAAGCCGATCCTGGTCGAGATGACTGCCCGCTTCCTCCGCTATCACGACCTGCTCATGCTGCTCGTGGTCGTGCCCTGGATGGTCGCGTCGGTCGGCTTCGTCGTCGCGGTGCTGTTCTTCCGCACGCACTACGCCCGCTGGCTGGTCGTGCTCTCGCCCCTCCTCGTCCCGCTCACGATCCCGCTCGTGCAGGCGCTGCCCGCTCCGATCGGGGGTTACGTGCGCCCCATCCACGGCACCGCGATCTGGACGCTGTTCTTCCTGGTGAGCACGGTCGTCGTCGGGCGGCTCGAGCGACGGTCAGCTCGTCCGGGAGCTGGTAGCAACGCTCTCTAGCGGCGCCGTAGGCGGATCGTTGTGCCGCTGGCGTCCGCTTGGTTCCGCTCGCGCGCGAGCGCACGTGCTGCGCGGAACTTCTCCCTGACCTCCGGCACAAGTTCGATGCTCGGCCGAGCGCATCAACCCTGCCGTTCAACGGCTGTCACTTGTGGGAGAGACTCATGCTGCTTCGTTTGGCGCTACTCGTGCTCGCTCTGGGATGGGCCCAGCCCGTCCTGGCCGCGCCGCTCTACAACAGCTACTTCGTCGGCGTCGATGGCCTCGCCACGCTCACGTCCGGAACGTATTCGGGGCTGGCCAATCCCAACGCCGGAAGGCTGACCTATCTGTACGCGCACTGGAACTTCGACAACCCGGGGACGAATCACTATCACGGTATCGGTGCGTACTCGTATACGGGCCCCGCTGGCTCACCGACGAGCGTGTCGACCAACGCCAACAACGCACTGCCCGAGTCCTACACGGGCCTCGGGCCGCTGAGCCTGATCGAGGGCTCCGGCGCATTCGCCGGTCGGCTGGTCTCGGGCCTGGGAACGGCGGAGCAGGACCACCACTACGGAGATCTGCAGCTGTTCTCGACCCAGGTCCTCGACGGGTCGCTCGCGGTCGGCGAGCAGCAGATGTTCGACAGCTCCGGCGGTCGCTGGACCGGGTCGCTCGCGGGCTCGATCCTGGCGCTCGAGCTCGTGTCGCGCACCGAGGGGCTGTTCGTGTCGGACGGCTCGGCGCTCGACGTGTTTTCGGGACCGAACCCGCTGTTCACGATCGGGAGCGGCGACGAGCTCGACTGGACCCCACTGTTCTGGGTCGACGGCGCGAGCGCGAGTGGAATCTACTCCGCGACGTTCCGGCTGATCGATCTGGAGGGGATTCGCGGCGACTCGGGCACGTTCACGTTCAACTTCCAGGCTGTGCCGGAGCCGTCCGTCCTGATCCTGCTGGCGTCGGGACTCGTGCTGCTCGGCACGCTGCGGCGGCCGCTCCAGGACTGAACGACGGCGACTAGCGCGCGGCCTCGAGGGCCCGGAGCCTCGAGGCCGCCGCATCGTGGTCCGGCTTCTCGGCCAGCACCGCACGGTACGCGTTCATCGCCGCGACCCGGTCGTTCGCGGCCTCCTCGACCAGGCCGAGGTTGTAGTCCACGCGCCAGCCCGGAGCGCCCAGCGCGCGCGCGGAAGCGAGTGACTCGCGCGCTGCCGTGAGGTCACCGGACAGGTACTGAACCGAGGCCAGCGCCTCCACGAGCCCTGCGTGACCGGGCGCGTAGGTGAGCTGCTCGCGCAGCACACGCGACGCCAGGCGCAGGTTGCCGTCGTGCGCCGCGAGCCGCGCGCGCAAGACGCCGGCGTCCGAGTGGGCGGGGGTGACGGCGAAGAGCGCGTCGAGCCACGACGCGGCGCGCTCCCGCTGGCCCGCGTCGTCGGCCAGCACGGCGGCCGCGAACAGCACGTCGGTATTGCGCGGGTACTCGAGCGCGAGCTGCTCGACCGCGTGCTGGATCTCCGCACAATCGACGAGCGGCGAGTCCTGGAAGCGGCTCGCCTGACAATCCACCCGCTGCTCGCGCAGCTCGCGCCACGCGGTGAGCTGCTCGTCCAGCCGTTCGCGCGGCCCGGGCGGCCGAAACGCGAGCGGGCCCGAGCCCGCGCAGCCCTGGAGCACGGCGAGCAGGCCGGCCAGCAGCCACACGCGCCGGCTACGCACGGGGCCCCTCCTCCGGCGCGAACCAACGTGCATCGACGGCGAAGCCCCGCTCGCGCAGCGCCTGCGCACAGCGCGGCACCACGCCGGTCGCGGTGAACCCGCCCACGACCCGCCCCGCCTCGAAGCCGCGTCGGCGGAACACGAACAGGTCCTGCAGCAGGATCGTCGCTCCCTCCATGCCGACCAGCTCGCTCACCGTCTCGATGCGCCGCACACCGTCCTCGCCGCGCCGCACGTGCACGATCAACGCGAGCGCGGCCGCGATCTGCTCGCGGATCGCGCGCGACGGCAGGTCGAGACCGCTCATCAGCACCATCGTCTCGAGCCGGGCGAGCGCATCGCGCGGCGTGTTCGCGTGTACCGTGCACAGGCTGCCGTCGTGGCCGGTGTTCATGGCCTGCAGCATGTCGAGCGCCTCGCCGCCGCGCACCTCGCCCACGATGATCCGGTCCGGCCGCATGCGCAGGGCGTTGGTGACGAGCTCGCGCGCGCCGATCCGCCCCTGGTTCTCGACGTTCGCGGGCCGGGCCTCGAGCCGCACCACGTGCTGCTGGTCGAGCGAGAGCTCGAGCGTGTCCTCGATGGTGATGATGCGCTCTTCCTCGGAGATCGACTCCGAGAGCACGCCGAGCAGGGTCGACTTTCCCGCGCCGGTTCCGCCCGAGATCAACACCGTCTGCCGGCCGCGTACCGCGACATCGAGGAACGCGGCGAGCGACGGCGAGAGCGTACCCAGGCGCACCAGGTCGTCCTTGCGCATGCGCCGCGCGCCGAAACGGCGGATCGACAGCGTGGGTCCGTCGGGCGACGCCGGCGGAAGCGTGGCGTTCACGCGGCTCCCGTCGGGCAGCCGCAGGTCGACCATCGGCTGCGCGGCGTCGACGCGCCGGCCCACGCGCGCCGCGATGCGCTCGATCAGCCGGACGATCTGCTCGGGACCGCGAAAGCGCACGTCCGTGCGCTCGAGCCGGCCGGAACGTTCGACGTAGACCTGCGCGGGGCCGTTCACGAGCACATCCGTGACGGTGGGGTCCGCGAGCAGCGGCGCGATCGGCCCGGCGCCGATCGTGTCGTCCACGAGCTCCTCGACCAGGCGCTCGCGCTCGCGCGCGTTGAGCGGGAGGTCCTCGCTCTCGAGCACGTCGGCGACGAAGGCGCCGACGCGCGCGCGCAGCTCGGCCTCGGTCGCGTCGGCGCTGCCGGGACGCGCGAGCTCGTCCAAGAGTCGCCGCTGCAGGCGAGCGCGCGTCGAGACGGCGTCGGCCGAGGCCCGCTCTTCGACCGGCTCGCGTGGCGGCTCGACGACCAGGGCCGTGGAGCTCGGCGAGGAGCGCAGCCGTGCCGCCAGCCGGTCTCCCGCCGTGCGGGACAGGTTCTTGCGCAGCGACTCGTCGCTCACGAGCCGCCTTCCCCGCGCAGCGCCTCGACCTCGTCGCACAAGCGCGCGATCGCGCGGCCGAAGCCGAAGCGCCGCGACGCCCGCAGCACCCTCGGGCTGCCCAGGTTCAACGCGGTCGGCACGCGCCGGTCGAAGCCGACCTCGTGCGCAACCTCCGCGCCCAGGCGCTCTGCGATCTGGCCGGTCGAGAGCGACGCGGCGAAGCGGCCGAGGTTCCGGTTCAACACCACACGGCGACGCGCCTCGTCGATTCCGAGGTCGTCCAGGAGGCGAAGCAAGCGCTCCGCGCCGATCACGTCCGGGACGCTGCCCTGGTTGACCAGGTAGATCCGGTCGCACGAGTCGAAGACCGCGAGCGTCAGGCCGTCGACCACGGGCAGCGTGTCCACGACCACGAACGCGAACTCCCGGCGCGCGAGCCCGATCACCTGCGCGATCACCGACTCGTCGACCGCCGTGGCCTCGTTCGGGTCGCGCGGCGCCGCGAGCACGCGCAGGCCGCTCGCGTGGCGGCGCGACAGCTGGCGGAGCATCGTGCCATCCAGCCGATCGCGCTCGCGCGCGGCATCGGCGAGCCCGGTCTCGGGCGCGAGATCGAGCGCGACCGAGCACACACCGAGCTGCAGCGAGGCGTCGATCAGGACAACCTCGTCCGGATGCCGTAGCGCGAGCCCGCAAGCGACGTTGATCGAGAGCGTCGACTTGCCGACGCCCCCCTTCGTGCTGTGGAACGCGACGACGCAGCCGACGCCCGAGTCCTCGCGCTGCGCGTTCGCCGCCGCCTCCAGCAGCGGCCGCAGCGCCCGGCTCGAGAGCGGGCGATCGAGCGCGTCGCTGAAGCCCGCTCGCAGCGCAGCGACCAGGACTTCGCCCGCCTCGGCGGTTCCGGCAAGCTTTCCCTCGCGCACGCCGACCAGGCGCGCGTGCGGCGACACGCTGCGCAGCGCCGAGGCGAACTCGCGCAGGCGCGCAGGGTCGTGACCGAGCTCGAGCACCACCAGGCCGATCGGCCGCGCGCGCGCGAGCTCCAGCGCGCGCTCCCAGCTCGACGCGATCGCGAGCGACCCGCGATCCAGGCCCGCGGCCTCGCAGGCGAGCTCGAGCTCGACCGCGAGCGAGGCATCGGCGATAGCGGCGAGCACGCGCACGGGTCGCATCACGGCGCTCCGGTCGCGACCTGGAGGAGCGCCGCGCCCGCTTGCTCCACGCGCGCTCGTTCGCTGCGCAGCGCCGTCACGAGCGCCGGATCGCTGCTCGCGAATGCGCGGGCGTGGAAGAGCCGAGCGCTCGCGTTCACGAGCGCCACCGGGTGGGGATCGAAGCGCACTCGCGCAAGGCCGTTTGCGTCGGTCGCGAGCCCGACCTTGCCGAAGCCGACGACGCGCGACTCTCCGGCGGCGGAGACGACGATCGGCGCGTACGCGACCCCCGGTGTTAGCTCACCGAGCGCCGTCGCGGCGGGCGAGACCTCGTCGCCGACCTCGGCGCCGGCGCCCGTGACGAGCAAGAAGCCCGCGTCCGCGAGCACACCCTGCAGCGAGACCCTCGAGCCGCTCGCGGCCAGCGCGACGAACCCGCGCTCGTCGGCGGCGGCGAGCCCGACGGGGCCGTGCAGAGCGATCCAGGCGTCGGCGGAGAGCGCGAAGGACGCGAGCCCGGGTGCGCCGCTGCCGCGCGGTCCCACGCGCAGCGCCGGACGCAGTCGACCGTGTGCGCGACCGGCGAGCGCGAGCTCGCTCGGCTGGCGCAGCATGCTGCCGCGTGCGAACGCGAGCGCGAACGTGCGCTCGAAGCCGTCCGCAGCGACATCGACCTCCTCGGGATCGGAGGAGAGCCCCGCCACACGGCTCCGCAGCTCGGCGATGCGGAGCTCGAGCGCTTCGGGAGCATCTGCCAGCCGCAGCCGCTCGAGCGCGAGCTCGTCCGCCGCGCTCTCGAGCTGCAGCTGCACGACACTGGCCAGGCCCAGGTCGACGCACAGCGCCGCGATTCCGATCAGCGCGAACAGCACGGTGGCGACGAACGGCAGCATCTAGCGGCTCAGCGGGCGCGCGGCACGGTCGGCACTGCGAGCGTCCGCCGCTCCGAGCCGGTGATCGTCTCGACAATCGAGGTGGTGTCCGCGGTGGCGGTTCTGTGCGCGCGGGGCTCGTCGGGCCGGCCCGAGCGCGGCACGCAGTCCAGTCTCGCGCCCGAGGCGAGCGCCTCGGTCAGACGCTTGACCTCTTCCTGTGTCACCGCGATCACCATCTCCTGGAGCGCGGCGGTGTTGCCCGGCGCCGCCCGCGTCGCCAGCGGCAGAACGACGCTGCCGTTCTCCACGACGACGCGCGCCACCGCGCCGGCGGAGACCGACGGCAGGTTGCGCGCGCCCGTGCCGCCGCCGCGTCCGAGCGAGCGGCTCTCGACCAGGTCGAAGCGATCGCCGCGGTTCAGGCCCACCAGACCCGAGACGCGCGCGGCGTCGATGCGGAGCGCGCGCTTGCCCGCGGGAATGCCCGCCACCAGGCCTGGCCGCGTGCCCTCGGGCAGGAAGTCCGCTCGCGAGAACACGAAACCGGGTGGCTTGTCCGCGGCGAGCACCCGGCCGAGGATCTGCTCGGGGTCGCGGATCGTGTCCTCGAGCAGCGCGTCCTCGGCGAGGTGGACGACCGCGATCGATCCGCTCGGATCGACCAGATGCCCCAGACGCACTTCCGTGTAGGCGGAAAGGGGATGGGCCGAGATCGGCACCGCGACGGTTCCGGGCGGCACTCCGCGCACGCCCCCGGGCGCGCCGAGCCACCCCGACGCGTAGGCCAGCAGCCCTGCGCCGAGCAGTGCGCACACCACCAGTCCGGCGATCCCCGCCAGCGAAGGCCCGCGCGCGCGCGTGCGCCCGCGGTTCATGGCGTGTCCGCCGCGAAGAGCTCGCGCCTCGCCGACGCCTGCGCGTGCAACACGCGCCGGAATGGGCGCACCTCGCGGCCCAGCACCAGCTGGCGGCCCAGCCCGAAGCGGCCCGCGTACGGTCCGGGCTCAGCAACGTCGATCGGGTCGCCGGGGCGCTCCGCGGGGTTCGCTTCCGAGAGCGCCGCGTCATCGGCCGACTCGGGCCGCAGCACCTCGCGCCCCTCGGCCTCGCTGGCCGCGTCGTCGCGCAGCCAGCTCGACAGGCTCACGGCGTGAAACGGGTACGCGATGCGAAGACCCGCCACTCCCGTGCGGATCGGAGCGCCGGGATCGAAGCCGAAGCTCGAGCCAGCCAGCTCCTCGACGGGCGCGAGCCAGCGCACCTGCCCTGCCTCGACCTCCGGCACGGCCACGGTGAGACCGCTCGCGCAGGGCGACGTCGGGCTCGCCGCGCGCAAGAGCGCTCCGGGGTAGCGCAACAGCTCGCGCGCGCCACCGTCGACGGCGACGCGCTCGCGAACCATGACCGGGACGAGCATGCGATTCACGAGCGGGAGCCGGGCGAAGTACGTCTCCTCCGCCACGGCCGGGTCGACGCTCAGGCTCGCCGCACAGGCGGGCGAGCGCAGACGATCGAGGTCGAACGCGAGCGCGTCGGGGTCGTACACGTCGGCGGCGCGCAGCGCGTCGGCGAAGCTCGTGCCGGCCGGGAGCTCCGCCAGCGCGAGCTCCCGTGCCGCCGTGCGCGCGGTGGTCTGCAGCACCTGCGACACGGCGAGCGCGCGGCCGAGCTCGAGTGCACCGGCGAGCAGCAACCAGAGCACGAAGGCGAGGATCGCGAACTCGGCCACGACCCCGCCGTCCTCGTCGCGCAGGAGACTCGGGCGGGCTCGTCTACTCGTCGAAGACACTGCGCCGCGACCCGACCTGATAGAGGTGCGTCGAGTCGTGGTTGTCCATGCCCAGGTTCTCGCCGAGCCGGAACGTGTCCGATCCGTCGTGCGCGATCCCGGTCGAGTCGATGGTGATCTCGTTGATGCCGTCTCCGTTCGCATCGAGGGAGCGCGTCTCCATCAGCTCGCCCACGACCACCGTGCCGTTCTGCTGCTGCTGGGCCCCAGGCAGAAGGCTCGCCACGGACGCGACCAACCCACCGACCTTGGTGCCGAGCACCGAGACCGCCACCAGGCTGACCAGGGTGATCCCGGCGAGGAGCAACCCGTACTCGGCCAGTGCCGCTCCGGACTCGTCTCGCAGCTTTTCACCGACCCTTCTTCGCCAGCTCATCGTCGTCTCCTTTCGGTTCGTCGCACAGCAGACACGCGGACTACGAGAACGGTGCCGGCCGGTCTCGCGGAGTTCCCGGCGTTCAGCGCGCGAGCAGCTCGTCGGCGCGGGCGAACTCCCATAGCGCGAGCCGCGGCTCCGGCTCACGCACGAGCGTCGGGCTGACCACGATCACGACCTCGAGGTCGTCGGAGCGGTCGTTCAGGGTCTTGGTCAGCCAGCCCAGGCCGGGCAAGCGCGAGGTGCCGGGCGTGAAGCTCGACTCCTCCGAGATGGAGCCCGAGTGCAGGCCGCCGACGATCAGCGCCTGCCCGTCGCGCAGGCGCGCGGTGGTCTGCAGCGAGCGGGTCTCGAAGGCGGTCGAGGCCTGGGTCTCGCCGGTGGCGGCACGAAGCGCCGCGGTGAGCGCGAAGTCCGGCGTGCTGATGTTCGGGGTGACGTCGAGCGTGATCATGTCGTCCTCACCGACCAGCGGCCGCACGGCCAGCGACACCCCGAAGTCCGCGAACACCACCGTCTGGCCGAAGACGTCGGGCGAGTTCACGCCGCCGGCGTCGAGCGTCACCGTGATCGGGATCTGGCCGCCGGCCTGGAAGTCCGCGGTCTCTCCGGAGAGCACCGTGAGCGAGGGCTTGGAGAGGCTGCGCGCGATCCCGTCGCGCTCGAGCAGCGTGAACGCCGCATCGAGCGCGAAGTGCCCGCTCACCACCTGGACCTCGCTCAGCAGCGCGCCCGCCAGCGAGCCGATCCCACCGCCGATCTGGCTCTGCCCGCCGGTGCCGACCGAAGGCGCGTTCTCGCCTTGCAGGAGCGACGCCAGCGCGCCGGGCTGGAGCGGCGGCTGGTCGAAGTCCGAGAGCAGCACGGCGACGTCGGGCTCCCAGTCGAAGAGCCGCGTTCGGTTGACCTCGTAGATGCGGGCCTCGATCCGAACCTGCGGCAGATCCACGACTTCGACGAAGGACAGGATCCGCCCGCCCGCGGCCGCGAGCGCCGTGGCGCGCGCGACGTTGGAGCCGATGGCGTTGCGACCGACGGAGCCTCCGCCCAGCCCTGCGCCGCTCAAGCTGCCGACCGCGCCGACGATCGCGGCCCCGGCACCGCCGCCGCCGATCGATGCTCCCGCTCCGCCGCCGCCGCCTCGCCCGTGCAGCGAGCCCGCTTCGTTGGCCAGCACGCGGATCTCGCGCGCGTCGCCGCTCCGGCCGGTTACGATCTGCGATGCCGCGAGCAGCGCGCGCACGAGCGAGATCTGGTCCGGCGCCTTGCCTTCGAGCACGAACGTGTCGAAGCGATCGTCGGCGACCTCGCTCGCGGGAACTCGCCGGACGACGACATCGGGTCCCGCGAGGCTGTGGATCACCAGGCCCAGCCGCTCCTCGAGCGGCGGCGGGAGCGAAGACACGCGAATCAGGTTGATCACGTTCCGGCCGCGCGAGTCGAGCTCGGCCGCCTCGAGTGCGCCTTCGGCGAAGGCGGGCGGTGGCTCAGCTCCGGGCTCGGCCTCGGGCGGCAGAACCTGCGCGGGCGACTCGCCGACCACGAGATCCTCTCCGCCGAAAAGGAACGCGCGCGCCGTGGCCTCGGCCGCGCGCGAGTAGCGCACGTCGGGGACGCTCCCGAGCAGCACCAGCGCGTCGCGATCGGGCGCGGCCTCGACGCGGATGGCCGGGTCGATGTCGTGGAGCGCCGCCCGCAGCAGCGACAGGTCGCGATCCGCGCGCAGCTCGATCTCGCGCACGCTCCCGTCGCCGAACCAGACCAGCGCGTTCGTGCGCCCCACCCTGCGCCCGAGCAGGAGCAGCTCGCGGTTCGTGAGGAGCTCGACCGCGACGATCTCGGGATTGCCGACCGAAACCCGCGTCGCGTCCTGCGGCAGAACGAGGCGCTGGTGGGTGCCCACCAGGACCGTGCGGGTCTCCGCCGCTGCGAACCCGCCCGCGAGCAGCGCCAGCGCGAGGACGCACGAGATCTTCACCGGGAATCGCATCTCTTCTCGTTGCCGCTCGCGGCCGCCGAGTTCCGTGGAACTCGCCGGCGTCTGTCGGCACTCCCCTACAGCTGCTTCTAGCTACTTCTGGAGGGATCGCTCATGCATCGGCTCTTGCTCACCGCGGCGCTCGCGCTGGCGCTGCCCGGCCTCGCACTCGCACAGCACAACGACGTCTCCATCCTCACCCAGGGCGGAAGTCTCTCGGTGAACGGCTTCGACGCGGACGCGCTCGAGCTCAGCGAGGGTCAGAGGACCTTCGAAGGCGAGCTCGAGCTCTCGGGCAACACCTACGAGGGCGACGAGCCCGGGTTCCTGTCATCGGTCGCGGGACTGCCGCCCGGCCTCTCGGCGCTGCCGGGCGACACGGCGCTCGGCTTCAACATTCTCTCGGTGCCCGAGCTGGGCCGCAACATGTCGTACTGGGATGGTATCGGCGACGTCGCCTTCGGCGCGCTCCCCGACGGCGAGCTGTTGAAGCTCGTGGGGTTGGATCTGTCCGAGGCGATCGTCGACGGCAGCAACAGCAACGTGCCCGGTTTTGCGATCGGCACCACGAGTGGCAGCGGCTTCCTCCACGAGCACCTCGAGCTCCTCCTGCTCGGCGATGCCGGCGAATCCGACGTCGCGAGCGCGGGCGTCTACCTGCTTGCGCTCGAAGCCACCATGTCGGGCTTCGAGAACTCGCTGCCCTTCTACTTCGTGCTCGGCGCGGGCGTGACCGATGCCGAGATCGATCTCGGCATCGACTGGGTGAACGAGAACCTGGTCGGCGTTCCGGAGCCGGGTGTTTCTGCGCTCGTGGCCATCGGTGTCGCGCTGCTCGCTAGCGCGCGCGTTCGCCGCGGCGCCTCGGCTTGAGGCACCCACGCCACGCGGCCGCAGCTCTGCTCGCGGCCGCGTGGCTCGTGCTGCCCGCGCGCGCGTTCGCCCAGCACATCGACTGGCTGCACGTGGTGCAGGATGGCGCGGTCGTCCCGGGCATCACCGACTACGAGACGGTGACGCAGACGGTCGGCGTGCGCGCGCTGCACGTCCGCTTCCCGTCGGGCTATCTCACGAAC
>Ga0187892_10009619_pt1 | contig 12636 bp, 11 predicted proteins | sample MA1701073metaG_FD_139345 | JGI IMG/M metagenome (GOLD analysis project Ga0187892, IMG submission 139345) | Bio-ooze microbial communities from a basaltic lava cave in the Kipuka Kanohina Cave System on the Island of Hawaii, USA - MA170107-3 metaG ...
CGCCGGCCGCGGCAGCGACGTCCTCGAGCACCCGGCTGGTCGAGAGATTGGTGACGACCGGCCCAGCGTTGTGGCGCAGGACGAGATCTGCCGCGAGCGCCAGCGTCAGGTCTTCCCCGATCGCGCTACCCCGGTTGCTCACCAGCGACAGCCGGTCCGCGTCCGGATCGGTGGCCATGCCCAGGTCTGCGGACTCCGCGCGCACGCGCTCCTCGAGAGCGCGGAGATTCTCCGCGACCGGCTCGGGCGTCCGTGAGAACCGGCCGTCCGGCTCGAGGTCCATCCCGACCACCTCGCAGCCGAGGCTGCGCAGCAGTTCGGGCAGCACCACGCCGCCCGCGCCGCGGACGCAGTCGAGCACGACCCGGAACCGGCGCCGGCGCAGTGCATCTGCGTTCAGGTAACGAATCCCGAGCACCGCTCGCAGGTGCCTGGCCGCCGCGTCCCCGTCCACCGTGACTTCGCCCAACCCATTCCAGCGCGACCAGGCAAGCGGGCGATCTGCCAGATACCCGTGCATCTCGCCCGCCTGTGCCGCATCGAGAAACATGCACTCGGATGAGGCAAACTTGAGCGCGTTCCATTCCACGGGGTTGTGGCTGGCCGTGACGATGATGCCGCCGTCCGCGCCGTGGTGGCGGATCGCGTAGAGCGCGGTGGGTGTGGGCACGATACCGGTTGCCAGCACGTCGCAGCCGGTCGCCTGGAGCGCGGCGATCACGGCGCGCTCGAACATGGGCCCGCTCTGGCGCGAATCCCGGCTGACCACGACGCGCGGGCGGGCGGCCCGCTGGCGAAGCCAGGATCCGAACGCGGCCACGAAGTGTGCGGCGACCTCCGGGTTCAGCCCTTCGCCGACGCGACCGCGCACGCCGGACACGCTGACCATCAGCTCGCTCGGAATCTCGAAGCTCATTGGCTTTCCTGAGGTCGCGCGCCCCCCTGGCGAGCGTCTGCGTGCGACGGCAGTTCCCGTGCGAGCAGGGACACGACGGCCGCCGGGTTGTCCGCGTTCAGCCAGTGCCCGCCTTCCAGCGTGTGCAGCGTGACGCGCGCGTTGGCCCGCTGGATCCGCTCCGCAGTATCGGAACTCATCACGCTGGACTGGCTGGCCCTCACGAAATGCAACCGGACCTGGCCTGGCGGATTGCGGACGACCGGCCACGCATCGGTGCGGAAGAAGTCCAGGAGCAGCGCTTCCATGGCTGGCAGCTCGAAGCGCCAGCGCATCGCCGAATCGACGCGCTCGAGGTTCGTCGCCATCCACTGGGCGGTGGCCGCTTCGATCCCGCGGGCCTGCATCGCCTGAACCGCTTCGTCGCGCGAGCCGAACGCCGGCGGCAGGGCGCGCAGTACCGAAAGCATCGACCACGCACTGCCGCCGGGTTCGCGCGCCTCCGGAGTCGAATCGATGATCCACACGTCGGCCGGCGGCGGCTCAAGCGGCGCCAATTCCAGCGCGACCTTGCCGCCGAACGAATGACCCAGCACCGCGCTCATCGGCCGCTCCGTCACGTCCGCCAGCCGGTGCACATCGCCAGCGGCGGTCTGGAGTGAGTGCGGCGGGCCGAATCCCTGCGAGCCGCCGTGCTGCCTCAGGTCGACCAGCACCACGGCCCAGTCCGGGCGCTCCGCCACAAGGCGCCGCGCCACAGTCGCCCAGTTGCGACCCGATCCGAATATGCCGGGAAGGATGTACAGCCAGGCGTCCGGTGCGCCGGCGGGCGGCGTCACGAGTTCATGGTACAGCCGTGGATCCGCCAACTCCCCCTCTCGCGATGATGGTGCGGCAAAGTACAGCCGGGCCGACGCGCGCGCACCGTTGGCGCGTCCGCGCGCCGATCCTTATCTTCGTACCTGACAAACACTTCCTCCATTGGCCGGCGCCGAGGCAAGGCGTGCGCCGCGACGCCAGCAGGAGTTGGAATGGAACGCTTTACCGGGATCGGAACCGCCGCCGTTCACGCCGGGCAGGAGCCCGAGCCGTCGACCGGCGCCATCATGACCCCAGTTTTCCAGACATCGACGTACGTGCAGCCGCGAATCGGCGAGCCGCGCCGCGGTTACGAGTATGCCCGGGTGCAGAACCCGACGCGCGAGGCCATGCAGGCCAATATTGCCGCACTCGAGAACGGCCTGCACGGAATCTCCTTCGCCAGCGGGCTGGCTGCGATCGAAGCGCTGATCAAGCGGTTTCGCGCCGGCGACCACGTGATCTACGAGGAGAACGTCTACGGCGGCACGCACCGCATGTTCGTGCAGGTCTTTGCCAGGCTGGGGCTGGAGTTCACGGCTGTGGACGCACGCGACGAAGCCGCGGTGCGCGCCGCGCTCCGCGAGCGCACGCGCCTGATCCTCATCGAGACGCCGACGAACCCGATGATGCGGGTGAGCGATATTCGCGCGCTCGCGCAGATCGCCCATGCCGCCGGCGCCCACCTCGCCGTCGACAACACCTTCGCGTCGCCCTACAACCAGCGCCCGCTCGATCTCGGCGCCGACTTCGCCGTCCATTCCAGTACGAAATACCTGAACGGCCACTCCGACGTGGTCGGCGGCATTGTCGTGACCCGGGATGACGGAGCGGCCGATGAGCTGCGGTTCCTGCAGAAGGCAACGGGCGGCGTGCCGGGTCCGTGGGATGCCTGGCTCATTCTGCGCGGCACCAAAACGTTGCATCTTCGCATGCAGGCGCACAACAGAAACGGGCAGCGCATGGCAGAGTTCCTGGCAGCGCACCCGGCCGTGAATGCGGTATTCTATCCTGGCCTGGCGTCTCACCCGGAACACGAGCTGGCCCGGCGCCAAATGCACGGCTTCAGCGGGATGGTGAGCTTCGATGTGGGTACGCTGGAGCGGGCGCGATTGGTGGCGGAGAACACGCGCGTCTTTGCCCTGGCCGAAAGTCTGGGCGGCGTGGAAAGCCTGATCGTACACCCGGCCCTCATGACGCACGCCTCCGTGCCGCCCGCCATGCGCGAGCGGATGGGTGTGACCGACGGGCTGCTCCGGCTTTCCGTCGGGATTGAAGACGCCGAAGATTTATATGCGGATCTGGACCAGGCGCTGGCGCGGCTGCGAGCGTCGTGACGGGGGAAACCCGGCTTTCCGGCCCGCCGTAGAGTAACTGATTCCTGCCCGGCGAAACGGCAGCGGCGATGCCCGCGCCCGGCGCCGGTACCTGAACGGAGCGAAACGATATGTCCGAGACCAACGTTCCGAGGACCCGGCGCATCCTGCGCGACATCCACCCGAGCAGCTGGGAGCACCCGGCCGACCGTGCAGCCCTCGCCGCGCTGCGCCGGATTCCCGGCTTCGATGAGGTCCTGAAAAAGGTCTTCGGCCTGTTTGGCGAGAAGCCGATCCGCCTGGCGTTCCAGGCCAACGCCGTCAAGGTCTCCGAGAACCAGTTCCCCAAGATCTGGGAACGCTACCTCGAGGTGCTGGAGACCCTGGGTGCACCCGCACGCTACGACATATTCGTTTCGCAGACACCATTGGTAAACGCGGGCGCCTACGGCATGGACCGCCCGTTCATTGTCCTGAACTCCGGCTCATTGCGCCTGCTGGACGAAGATGAGCTGACGTACCTGATCGGCCACGAAGTCGGGCACGTTCTCTCGGGCCACGTGCTCTATCGGACGATGACCATCATTCTGCTGCAGCTGGCCACGCTCGGGTTCCCCATTGTCGGGCTTGCCGCGCGCGCCATTCTCATGGCGCTGCTCGAGTGGAACCGGAAAGCCGAGCTGTCCAGCGACCGCGCCGGGCTGCTGGCCGTGCAGAATCCGGAAGCCACGCTTCGCTCGTTCATGAAGCTCGCCGGCGGCGGCCAACCCGAGGAGAACAACCTGAACGAGTTCCTGCGCCAGGCTGACGAATACCGGACCACGGGCGACGTGGCGGACATCGTCTTCAAGGTGCTGAACCTGCTGGGCACGACGCATCCGTTCCACGTGCTGCGCGCGGCGGAGACCCGCGACTGGATCGAAGCCGGTGAGTACGACCGCATCCTGCGCGGCGAATATCGCCGCCGCACGGACGAGCAGACGCCCTACGCCGATGATCTCGCCGCCGCCATGCGTGCGTACAAGGAGGACGCGCAGTCCGTGATGCGCCAGTTCGGCGACGCGATTCGCGATGCGCGCGATCGGTTTGCCGAAGGGATGCGCCGCTCGTAGCTTGCCTGCGGAGGCCCGGCAGGGTGCCGGGCCTCCGCATTCCCAGAGCGGCATCCGGGCACTTCGGCATCGCGCGCCGCAGTCCTCCGCATCGAACGGCTTCATGAAGATCCTGATTGTCGGTCACGGTGGCCGCGAGCACGCCCTCCTGCACACGCTTCACCAGAACCGACCGGACGCTCGTTTCTACATCACGCGAGGCAATGCGGGCACTGCCGCGCTCGCGCAGTCGCTTCCGTTCGCACCCGCGGACATCGACGCGATTGCCGACTGGGCAGCCGGCAATACGATGGACCTGACCGTCATCGGCCCCGAAGCGCCGCTCGCAGCCGGCATCGTCGATGCGTTCCATACAAAGGGCCTCCCCGTTTTCGGACCCAGCCGCGCCGCGGCTTCCATTGAAGCGTCGAAAGCGTGGGCCAAGCGCATGATGCAGCGCGGTGGTGTGCCGACCGCCGCATTCGCGACGTTCACCGCGCTCGAGCCCGCGCTCGCGTTCATTCGAGAGCACGGACCCCCGCTCGCCGTCAAAGCCTCCGGCCTCGCGGCCGGCAAGGGCGTGATGCTCTGCCCGTCCCAGGACGATGCGGAACGCGCCGCACGCGCCATGCTCGCCGAAGCCCGCTTCGGCGACGCCGGCAGCGAAATCGTCATCGAGCAGTTTCTGGAAGGCGAGGAGCTGTCCATCTTCGCGCTGACGGATGGGACGGAAGCGCTGCTCATGGTTCCGGCGCAGGATCACAAACGGCTGCTCGAGGGCGACCGCGGACCCAACACCGGCGGCATGGGCGCTTACGCGCCCGTCAGCATCGCCACACCCGCGCTCGTTGACGCCGCTCGCAACCAGGTCTTCCTGCCCGTTCTGGAAGCGCTGCGCGACGCGGACGCACCGTTCCGCGGCCTGCTATACGCCGGGTTAATGCAGACCGCTGATGGACTCCGCGTGATCGAGTTCAACGCACGCTTCGGTGATCCGGAAACCCAGGTGGTGCTGCCGCTGCTCGAGGACTCGCTGCTCGATGCGCTGGTGACCGTCGCGCGCGGCGGCTCGCTGGCCGGCGCCGCGCTCCGCTGGAAAACCGCGGCCGCGCTCACCACGGTCCTGGCCGCTCCGGGGTACCCGGAGTCCTCCAGCACGGGACAGCCGATCCACGTACCCGCCGAGCTGCACGCGCGCAGCGATCTCCTCATCTTCCATGCCGGCACTCGCGTCCAGGGCGGCGCACCCGTCACGGATGGCGGCCGCGTCCTGACCGTCACCGGCGTCGCCGCCACGCTCGAGGAAGCCGCCGCCATCAGCCGGAGCGCCGCAGCCGACATCACGTTCGAGGGCAAGCAGTACCGGCAGGACATCGGCTGGCGCGAGCTCGAGCGACATGCCCGAACTGCCTGAAGCCGAAACCATCGCGCGCGACCTGCGCCGTCGTGTCGCGGGCGCCATCGTCCGCTCCGTCACCGTCGCCCGACCTGATGTTCTGGCCCGCGGTCTCTCGCCACACCGCCTGGCCCGCACCCTGCGCGGCCGCCGCATCCTGGACGTCACCCGCCGCGCCAAGGCCGTCGTCCTCGAGTTCGACGGCGGCTGGCGCCTCGTCATCGGGCTCGGCATGACCGGCCGCGTCGTCGCCAGCGACGCGCCCGCTGCACGCTCGCTCCGCCACGTGGCCGCGCGCGTTCATCTGCAGGACGGGCGCGCGCTCCTTTACGATGATGCCCGCCGCTTCGGCCGCCTCGACCTGCGCGACGCCGACGCATGGGTCCAACGCTCCAGCGCCACCGGCGTCGAGCCGCTCTCCGACGAGTTCACGGCCGCGCGCTTCCACGCGCTTACCCGTGCGTCCACCTCGCCCATCCGCAACTTCCTGCTCGATCAGAAACGCGTCGCAGGCGTCGGCAACATCTATGCGAACGAAGCCCTCTTTCGTGCCCGCGTCCGTCCATCCCGCCGCGCGCGCACGCTCCGGCGCGTCGAAACGGAGGCGCTCCAGCGCGCGATCCGCGACGTGCTCAACGAAGCCGTCGATGCACGCGGCACCACACTCAATGATTACCGCGATGCGGACGGCGAGCCCGGTGCGTTCCAGTTCGCACTCCAGGTCTATGACCGCGCCGGGCTGCCCTGCGTGAACTGCGCTACGCCCATCAAGCGAATCGTCCTGAGCAACCGCTCCGCCTTTTACTGTCCGTCCTGCCAGCGCTGAGCCGGCCGCGCCCATCCGCGCCGGTCGCCGCTTCTCTTGACACCGGGCAGCATTTCGGGAAATCTTCGGCTCCTCCGCCCTTCTCGAGGAGCCGATGATCCCTGCCGTCTCCGACGCGCCCCGGCCCGTGCCGGCCATCCGGCTGAGGGAGGAGGTGCGGGCGGCGGCCGAGAACCGGCCGGGCGTTTACCGCATGATCGCGCCGGATGAGCGGGTGCTGTACGTGGGCAAGTCGGTGCACGTGCGGACCCGGCTGCTTTCGTATTTCCGCGAGCCGCGCGGCGCGAAAGGCGAGGAGGTGCTGCGACACACGGCGCGGATCGAGTGGGAGTATGTGTCGAGCGAGTTTGCGGCACTGGTGCTCGAGCTGAAGTCGATCAAGCAGTGGCGGCCGCCGTACAACGTGGTGCACAAAAGGGACCGCGTGTTTGCGTTCATCCGTCTGACGCGAGAGCCTGCACCGCGGCTGCATGCGGTATCGCGCGTTCGCGCGGATGGCGCGCGTTACTTCGGACCCTTTGGGGGGCCGGCGCGGATCCGGCTGGCGGTGCGGGAGATCGCGGACGTGCTGGAGCTGCGCGATTGCGGGCGGCACACGCCGGTGCGGTTTGCGGACCAGCTGGATCTGTTCACGCTGGACGCGCGGGTGCCGCTCTGTTTGCGGGGCGACCTGGGGCGCTGTCTGGCGCCGTGCGCGGCGAGGTGCACCCGGAGCGCGTACCACGAACGCACGACGCTGGCGCTGCGTTTTCTGCGCGGCGAAGCGGAGGCGCCGCTGGAGCTGTTGCGGGAGCGGATGTCCTCAGCGGCGACGCGTCTGCATTTCGAGCACGCGGCACTGCTGCGGGACCGGATCGATCGGCTCGAGCAACTGCGCGAAGAGCTGGTTCAGGCGCGGGACAGCATCGAGACGCTGACCTTCGTGTATCCGGTCCGCGGCCAGGCCGGGGACGACCAGGTCTATATCATTCGCCGCGGGCTGGTTCTGGCGGAGATGGCGGCGCCGCGTACGCTGGCGGAGCGCGCGGCCGTGGCGCGGCGTGCGCGGCAGTACTTCGAGGCAGGGGCTCGCGGCCTGCAGGGCGTGGGCACGGCCGAAGCGAGCGAGATTCTGATGATTGCGCGCTGGTTCCGGCGGCGGCCGCAGGAGCTGGACGGTGTCTGGCGGCCTGACGATCCGGAGCTGGACGTGGAACTGGCCGTTTAGCAAGGTTTGACGTGCTCGCAAAAGGGTCACGTCACTCCGCTTTTCATCAGGTGATGAGCGGCTGAACGGATGGGGATGTGGCGATACGATCGCCCTATCCGGTGTGTCATCCCTTCAGCTCCGAAAAGGCGGCGTGAACGGTGCCGCTTGCGACGCGGGAGGCGTGCGTGCTGGCCCTTCAAAGCTCGATGTGCGTGACGATTTCCTGCGTTGGGGCGAGCTCCAGCAGCGCAACGGAGGGACGGAGTCCGAAGCGGGGCGGGCCGGCCGCGCCCGGGTTGATGCAGAGCGTGCGGCCATTCCGCTCGCAGAGCGGCCGGTGCGTGTGGCCGAAGACGACGATGTCCGCTTCGGGAAAGGCGGGCACGAGGTTGTGCGGGTGCGGCGAACCGAACTGGTGGCCGTGGATCAGCACGATTCGGCGGCCGGCCAGCTCGCGCTCAATGCGCTCGGGAACCTGCTGTCGCAAGAGGAAGCCATCGGTGTTGCCGTAGACGGCATCGGTCGGCGCGATGGCGGCCAGCGAAGTCAGAATGTCGGCGTCCTCGATGTCACCCGCGTGAAGGATGTGGTCCACGCCGTGGAAGTGCGTGAACACTTCGTTTCGCAGGCGGCCATGCGTGTCGCTGATGAGTCCGATGCGCATGGACTACCGGGATTCACCGCTCTGCCAGCGCGGTCCGAGCTCGTGCCCGAGTCCGAGATGCGACAGGACGCGGCCCACTACGAAGTCGACGAGCTCGGCGATGGACTGCGGCCTGTGGTAGAAGCCGGGTGACGCGGGCAGGATCAGCGCGCCGGCGCGTGTGAGGCGCAGCATGTTCTCGAGGTGGATCGCGGAGTAGGGTGTCTCACGCGGCACGAGAATCAGGCGGCGTCGTTCCTTGAGCGCGACGTCCGCGGCGCGTTCGATGAGCGAGCGCGTCGTGCCCTGCGCAATGCTGGCGAGCGTTCCCATCGAGCAGGGACAGATGACCATGCCTGCGGAGGGAGCGGAGCCGGACGCGGGCGTGGCGCCGCGATCGCGGTCCTCATAGCGGACCACGTGAGTCCAGTCTCCGGTGGCGCGCCGCAACGCGGCTTCATCCTCGAGCCCGGCCTCTTCGGCGAGCAGTCGCCATCCGGTGTCGGAGATGATGAGTCGCACGATGATACCGGACTGGATCATCGCCTGCAGCAGTCGCACGGCATAGGGAGCGCCGGACGCGCCCGTGATGGCGAGTGTGAACGCGGTCGGCGTGGTCGGCACGGGTTCAGGCTCCGCCCAGAAGCCGGTCGGCAAGTGTGAGCGCAAACAGGCCGAGCGACACGGCGATGTTGGTCCGGAAGAACGCGCGGTCGATCAGGCGCAGGTCCAGGCCGCCTGTGCCCGCGCGCCGCACGGACCAGTTCTCATAGAAGAGCAGCAGCGCCGTACCGGCCACACCCGCCAGGTAGATCGGCCCGACAGGAAACAGCTGAAGCGCCCACACTGCGAAGAAGAGCAGCACGGCCATGCCGTGGAACGCGCGTGCAAGCAGCACGGCCCGGGCGGCGCCGTAGCGGGCGGCCAGCGAGTGCAGTCCCGCGGCGCGGTCGAAATCGATGTCCTGGATGGAATAGATGACGTCGAACCCGGCCACCCAGAACATGACGGCGGCAGCCAGCACAGGGAGCGCGTACCAGGGCTGGCTCCAGGCGCCGGCCAGGGCGAGGTAGCCACCGACGGGCGCAATGCCGAGCGCCAGTCCGAGAACCGGATGCGCCCATTCGGTGAAGCGCTTCGTGTACGAGTAGAAGAAGATCCAGAGCAGCGCGACGGGCGCGAGGAACCCGCACAGCGGATTCAGGCGAAACGCCGCGACCCCGAAGAGGACGCAGGCGACCGCGACGCTGATGGCGGCTTGCGCAAGCGTGAGTCGACCTGTGGGAAGCTCGCGCTGACGGGTGCGGGGATTGCGCGCATCGAATTCGCGATCCGCTATGCGGTTGAAGCCCATGGCGGCAAAGCGGGCCGCAGTGAAAGCGAGCACGATCCAGAGTGCGTCGCCGATCGTGACGCGTACGCCGGGCACACGGCTGGCCAGGACAGCGCCCAGGCCCGCGAACGGCAGCGCAAAGAGTGTGTGCGGCAGCTTGACGAGACTCGCGTAGCGGGCCAGCAGCGAAGCGCCGCCAAAGGTCTGTCCTTCGCGCGGTCGGCGGTCCGGTGCGGTCGCCGATGCGCTCACGCGCTGCGCTCCGTCACGATGGAATCCGCAGCCTGGGCCAGACTTCGTCGATGCGCGCACGGACCGCCGCATCCATCTCGATCACATCCGGCCATGTGCGTGTGAATCCCTCCTCCGCCAGTTTGCGCGTTCCATCGATCCCCATTTTCGAGCCCCACGCGGGTCCGCGTGCCGAATGGTCCAGATCGTCCATCGGGCCGAACGTGAAGTGCACGTCACGTTGCGGGTCAATGTTGTTGAGCGCGTACCACCAGGCATCCTGCGGCTTCTTCACGTCGATGATGTGGTCGACGATGACAATGACCTTGGCCAGACTCATCAGGCCCTGGCCCCAGAGTCCGTTCATGACCTTGTTCGCCTGACCTGGATACTCCTTGCGGATGCTGACGAACACCAGATTGTGGAATATGCCTTCCGCCGGCATGTGGTAGTCGACGATCTCCGGCATGGTCAGTCGAAGCAGCGGCAGGAAAATGCGTTCTGTCGCCCCGCCGAGATAGAAATCCTCCATGGGCGGCCGCCCGACGATGGTCGACGGATAGATCGGATTCCTTCGCATCGTGATGCGCTCGAGGTGAAACACGGGGAACCAGTCCTTCGGCGTGTAGAAGCCCGTGTGGTCGCCGAACGGACCCTCCAGGCCGAGCGGTTCCGTGGTGTCGACGTAGCCTTCGAGTACGATCTCCGCTTCCGCCGGCACGCGCAGGTCGCTGGTCGTGGCGGTCGTGATCTGGAGTGGCGCTCGTCGCAGGAACCCGCTGAACAGGTATTCATCGATCGCGGGAGGCAGCGGCGCGGTGGGCGCGTACATCGTGGCGGGGTCCGCGCCCAGCGCCACGGCAACCGGCATGCGCCGCTCTCCGCGTTCCTTCCAGCGGCGGTAGTGTGCGGCGCCGCCCTTGTGCCGCTGCCAGTGCATGAACGCGGTCTGCGCGCCCGTGACCTGCATGCGGTACATGCCCAGGTTCTGCACGCCGGTTTCGGGATCGCGCGTGACCACCATGGGCATCGTGATGAAGGGCCCGGCATCCAGCGGCCACGAGGTCATGACGGGCAGACGCGCGAGATCGGCGTCACGGCCTTCGAGCACGATTTCCTGGCAGGGTGCGCGCCCGCGCATCTCGCGCGGCGGAACACGGGCCAGCTCAGCGAACTTCGGGAGTAGCTGCACCTTGGCCCAGAAGCCGCGCGGCACATCGGGCTGCATGATCTCGGCAATACGCTCCGCGTGTTCGGAAACGTCCTGCACGCCGAGCGCCATGGCCATCCGCTTCCACGAGCCGAATGTGTTGATGGCAATCGGTATCTCGCTGACGCGGCCATCGGCCAGCAGCGGCTTCTCGACGAGCAGGGCCTTGCCGCCGCCCGGCTGCTTCATGACGCGGTCCGCCACTTCCGTGATTTCGAGATGCACGCGCAGCGGCTCGGTGATGCGGATCAACTCCTGCTCCGCCTCGAGGGCGGCCAGGAACTCGCGCAGGGTATCGATGGCCATGGCCAGGAAATGTACGGGGCGGACAAAAGGCCAACAACAGCGTGCGGACGACTGCGATCAGGCCGGCTTCAGCGATTCCTTCTCGCGGCGCGCGGTGCGGCCGCGCTCCAGATTGCGGTCGGCCCGCCGCACCGCCTCGTGCAGCGGCGATTCGTCGGCCCGGGCCGCTTCCAGCAGGATCTCGGCAAGCGTGTCGTAGATGCGCTCCACGCGCTCCGCAGCCTGTGCCTCGGTCCAACCGAGAACCTCGAGCGAACTGTGTGCAATCGCGCCGCCGGCATTGATCACGAAGTCCGGTGCGTACAGAATGCCCCGCTCGTGCAGCCGTTCGGCGCTGCTGTCCTTCTCGAGCTGATTGTTGGCGGAGCCCGCGACAATGCGGCAGCGCAGCTGCTCGATGCTTCGCTCATTGAGCACACCGCCAATCGCACACGGCGCGAAGATGTCGCAATCCGTGCCGTAGACGCGCTCTGGCGGTACGACGCGGGCGCTCAATTCGCTGGCCAGCGCGTTCGCGCGGTCCGGCAGCGCATCACTCAGCAGCAGGGCGGCCCCGTCGGCGGCGAGCCTGCGCGCGAGTGGCCGGCCGACTCCGCCGACCCCCTGCAGCAACACGGTCGCACCGGCCACGGTGGGCGCGCCGAAGACGTGTTTGCAGGCTGCGCGTATGCCGGCGTGAACGCCCATCGCCGTGTACGGGCCGGGATCGCCGCGGCCGTTCGCAGAGGGCTGGCCGAACACCCAGCGCGTGCGGCGGCCGATCACGCTCATGTCGTCGGGCGTCGTGCCCAGATCGACGCCCACACCATACAGCCCGTTCAGCGATTCGATCATGTCGCCCAGCCGCAGCAGCAGATCCTCGCGCGCTGCGGGGCTCAACGGACGGGCCGCGGCCAGCACCGTCTTGCCGCCGCCGAACGGGAAATCGATGGCGGCCCACTTGAACGTCATGCCCTGAGACAGCCGCATCGCATCGCGCAACCCGTCGCCCGGCGTCGGATAGATGCTCAGGCGACAGCCGCCAAGGGCCATGCCCAGCGTACGATCGTGGATTGCGATGAAGATCCAGGCGCCGGACGGCGCATCGAACGCGGAAATCACGAACTCGCCATCCCAGGTCCGAATCAGCTCTTCGATGCTGGGCATTCGATCATCCTTCCCGGTTCGTCCCGGCGAAGATGTCTGGGGCCGCCCACGCGCGCAACCGCCGCCCGGCGTCACGCGCGGCCGTTTGCTCCCGTGTCGCGCTCGTCGTTACCTTGGCCGCTTCCGTCAGGAATGCATGCATGTCTGGAGCGTATTACGCATGACGAATCCGCAAGGCGTGCCGCTGCGTTCCCCG
>Ga0187892_10009620_pt1 | contig 12635 bp, 6 predicted proteins | sample MA1701073metaG_FD_139345 | JGI IMG/M metagenome (GOLD analysis project Ga0187892, IMG submission 139345) | Bio-ooze microbial communities from a basaltic lava cave in the Kipuka Kanohina Cave System on the Island of Hawaii, USA - MA170107-3 metaG ...
CGCGCCAGCCCGGCTGAATCCGCGGCGTGAAGGCGGCCGGGGGGTGCGCCGGCGGCTCCGTCACGACCGGTCGGCCTTCCGCCCTCCACTTGCTGAAGCCGCCGTGGAGCAGCTTGGCCGCCGCGTGGCCATAATAGTTCAAAACCCACCACAACCGGGCCGCGATCTGCCCGGTGCCGTCCTCGTAGATGACCACGGTGTGCTGATCGCCAACCCCAAGTCGCCCCATCAAGGCCGCGAATCGATCCGGATCAGCCAGCGTCATCTTTACCGGTGCTCCGGGCTGCACGATATCCTGCGACCAATCGACGAACACCGCTCCGGGGATATGCCCTTCGACATAGGCCGCACGGTTCCCCTCGTAATGCGGGCGGGGCGCGTCCGGGGGCCGGATGATCCCTCTGATGTCCACTATCCGAAGGGACGGGTCGGCGAGGTGTTCGGCGAGCCATTCGGTTTCGACCAACAGGCGTGTCCGCGGGCTGCTGAGCTGCATGATCACTCCTCCTTCAGAGGGCGAGCGTAGCCGGGCGCGGCTGTCGTGTCAAGCAAGCCATCGCTTCAGGCCGATTGCAATCACCCGGCCGACGCTCTAGAATGGCCCGGGTGGGAGGTGGCGGAAAGGAGGAAGAACATGCCCTTCGACGGTTTCTCGGATACCGACTTTCGCGTCTTCGCGATACCCGATTTCGCAGGCCGTATGGCGGCGATCAGGGCGCAGATCCAGCCGAAGCTCTTTGCGCTGGCTGACGACCTCGGCCCGCGCCTGAGATCGATCACCGGCGGCGAGGCGTTCCCCCACGTGGCGAAACATATGCGTAGGACCGTGAATCCGCCGGAAGATACCTGGGTGGCGTTCGGGCCTGAGAAACGGGGTTACAAGAAGACCCAACACTTCAAGATCGCCATGTCGCGGCACTGCGTCCGGTTTCTGTTCGAGATCGGGCCGGAGTATGCCGACAAGGGGACGTGGACGCGGGCCTGGCAGCGTGAGATCGCTCGGCTGGCCCCAAAGCTGAAGAAGGCCTCGGGACTCGCCTGGTACAAGAACGAACATGACGAGGAGCCGGTCGCGCCACTGGAACAGCTCTCGCCGGCCGAGATCTCGCGGCTGGCTCTGGAGCTGACGAGACGAAAAGATGGGCAGTTGGTCCTCGGGCGCAGGATCGATCAGGCCGAGATCCTTCGTCTCAATCCGGGTGCGTTCACCCAGGCGGCGCTGGCCACATTTCGTGACCTCGCCCTGCTCTACCGTCTCCGCTGACGCGTTCTTGATGCTCGATGGAGAGGCGGGGCTAGACCTCGGTGTAGAGGCTGACGAACTGCTCGTCGGTGAGCCGATCCAGGACGGTGAGATCGATATCGTTTGACGCGCGGCCCGGGTACTTGTTCGTAATGGTGATCCCGAAGAACTCCTCAAGTTTGTCTGTCTTAACCATCGTGATGGCGTTCCAGGCGTCCCTGGCGCAAGCCTGCGCGCACTTGTCGCAACTGATGCATTCATCGAAGCGGATCTGGACAGGTGGCACGTACCCGTGGACGGTGCGGTCAGCGCCTTTCGCCGCGACCTGCTCCGGCGTGAGGTGCGAGATGCAATCGACCGGGCAGACCGATTGACACGGTGTCACCCACTCCCCATATCTGACGTCGTGGCCACTGCATCCGGAGCAGTTGGCCTCGTCCACCAACGCCATCCACCCGAGCTTCGCCTTCTTCTGGCCGATCTTATCCGGGTACTGATCGGTATCGACCAGGCCATCGCCATCCTTGTCATCGGGGCTGCGATAAAGGTCCACGGCCTTCTGCCGCAGCTTTGCGACCAGTTCGGCGCGCTCCCGCTCGAGCGCGGCGTACGCCGCCCGCCTCTCCCTCCAGGCCTTGTATCGGTCGATCCGCAGGAGCCAGCCGTATCCATTTCGCTTCCAGAACTCCTTGCGCTTCAGAACGTTCGCCTCCAGCTGCTGCTCCAGGACCGCCTTTTCCTTCTGCCGGTTCTCAAGCGTCTTCAGGTAGCTCTCGGCGCGCCGCCTGTCCCGTTGATGAGGCGGGATATATCCCGGCAGTGCGTGTTCACTTTTGGTCAGTGCGTTGAGTACCATCGCTCGTGCCCCTCGTCTTGCCTCACTCGATCGAGTGCCTCTTCAGGCCGCTCCAGGGTACCTACTGATCGCGCCCAAGTCAAGCCTCTGTATGGGGTCAGCGTCTGGAGGGCCGACAGCAGCCCTATGGCTCCGGCACCCTGAGACCTTGGGCGGTTGAGTAGATCAGCAAGACCTCGGGGAGCGAGGGCCAGGGGAGGATGCCGAGCGAGTCATCCACGTAGGCAGGCGTTCGCATGCCGTTCAGCACACAGCTCACCCCGGGGGTGCTGGCAAGGACCCAAAGGGCTTTGCGGGAGAGGCTCTCGGATCGTCGCTCGGCCGGCAACAGGGGATCGATCGCCGCAGACACGGCCGCGCTTTGCTGTTGGCTCTTGCTGGCTGCGCGGCGGCGGAATTCCGCCAGGAGTTTTTGGAGATCGGCCAAGTAGCGGCCGCGCCACGATTGCCACTCCATCTCGAGGTCTCTCCACGCATGCTGGTCGAGCGCCCTCAGGAGGCGGGCCACCTGCGGCCAGATCATCTGGCCTTCGATCTGCTGCCACTGTTCAAGGCTCTGCACGCGGCCGGGTAGGCCACGCAGCTCCTCTCCCCATCGGAAGAAGTCGCCTGGGGCGATGCTCCCGGGCTGTGTCTTGAGTTGAGAGGCGAGCTGGCGCCGCCACTCACCTTCGAGATCGGCGACTGCCTTGAGCTGGGAGTTCAGGTCGATCGAGTCCCCGTCAACATGGACGTCGGCCAGGCGACGCATGCTGTTCCCGACGATCGCGTTGAGCGGCCGATTGATCAGGACACCGATCCCCGCCTCGCGCGCCGCCTCGAGCACCGTCTGCCGGTTTTCGGGGCCAGTGTTCCGTTCCAGGACGCCGCCCGCCTCGAAAAGATTCATCGGGATCTGGAGGACTCGAAAGCGATGCTCGGGGCCTCCAGCCTCCCTTGCCGCGGCGAGCATCCGGGAGAGCGACGTTGCCTCCGGATCGGATGCGCGGGAGACAGCGGTGTTAGAGGAGACGCCGTACCAGCGGATCGTGCCGGCTGCCACCTGGGTCTCGAGGAAGGCGAACGACTCTCGCAGACGCCTGTAGAACTCATCGCGGAGGGGCTCGAGCGGGCTGCGGCCCCGTTTCGTGGCATCGGAGAAGAAGTACTCGGGGTTGTGCAGCAGGCAGACATCGAGGGTTTCGAGCTGGAGCCTGGTGAGCGAGCGTTCGAGTTGCTCGCGCAGGAAGTCGGGGTGGATGCAGTGCCAGCAGCCATCCATGTACTTCACGATCTCCGGGAACGGCCTTCCGGCCGTCTCTCTCTCCTGCACCAGCTCGAGGTTCTGCCCCTGGACATACCCGATCTTGGAGACAACGATGATCTCCTCGCGCCGGAGCGCGCCCGATCGGGTCAGCTCGCCGAGGACGCCCCCGACGCACCGCTCGCTGCCGCCGTCCATGTAGTTCGTCGAGGTGTCGATCAGGTTGCACCCGGCGCGTAGCGCCTTCTCGAGCGCCTCTCGGTGTTCGGGGGTGTCGTCGTCCACGCGATACCCGCCGAAGCCGACCTTGCTCGTCGTGAGCCCCGTCGAGCCGAGCGGGACAAAGCCTATTCGGCCGACGCGCGAGGCGTAGGCAGCCGTCCCCGCGGGGGTGGCGGCACCCGGGAGGAACGTGCCGACTGCCCCCCGCCTGCCGGGCGTCGCGGTCGCGATGGAACTGCCCAGTGCGGAGGCGACATGCGCGGCATCCGTGATCGGTGCCTGGCAGGCAAAGTTGCGGCAGACGTAAAGCGCCGCCAGACCATTGACGAGTTCCTTCCCCCTCAGGAGAGGGAACGAGGGCGGCTCTCCCCTCGAGGGATCGTGATAGGCGATGATCCGGTTGGGCAGGAAGTGGCGCCCGACCTCCCGTCGGAGCGCCTCGAGACTCCCCTCGCCGGGAGCGCCGATCAGCGCCAACTCCACGGGTCCCTCCAACAGGAGATCGACGACGGCAAGGCTTTTGGCGAAGGCGTGCGGGTAGAGGCCGATCTGTTTCCCGTAAGCGGTGATCGCTCGCTGCGCAGCGTTGCGAAACTCCTCGCGGTCCAGGTGGAACGAGAGTCTGGCCAGCGCAGAGGCAGCGACAGCGTTGCCGCTCGGCGTCGCCCCATCGGTCCCCTCTCGCCGGCGAAGGATCAGCGATTCGTGGTCGCGCGCCGTCGTGAAAAACGCTCCGCTCCCGTCATCGGAGAAGTCGGCAAGCATGATCTCGCTGAGGCGTGCTGCCTCGGTGAGATAGTGGGGGGCGCCTCCCGCCTCGTACAGGTCGATCAGGGCCTTCGAAAGGTACGCATAGTCCTCGAGGTAGGCGTCCAGGTGCGCCTTGCCGGCCCGGTAGGTTCGGAGCAGCCGGCCACCCGGCCGTACCAGGGTCGAGAGGAGAAAGTCGGTGGCCCGCGTCGCCGCATCAAGGTAGCGCCGGTCTCCGAGGACACGATACCCCTCTGCCATGGCGCTGATCATCATCCCGTTCCAAGCGGTTAGGACTTTGTCGTCCAGACCGGGCGGCACTCGCTGCCGGCGGGCTTCGTAGACCTTCTGGCGCGCCCGATCGAGCGACGCTTGCAGCTCCTCGGCGGTGATCCCCAACTTCACCGCGCACTGCTCGACGCTGCGCCGGACATTCAGGATGCTCTTTCCCTCCCAGTTACCATTCTCGCTGACGTCGTAGTACGCGCAGAACCGCCGCCCCTCCTCCTCGCCGAGGATCGATTCGATCTCCCCCGGTGTCCAGACGAAGAACTTCCCCTCCTCTCCCTCCGAGTCGGCGTCGGTGGCGGAGTAGAAACCCCCCTCGGGCGCGGTCATCTCTCGCAGGATGTAGTCGAGGACCTCGGTGGCGATCCGACGGTAGAGCGAGTCTCCGGTGACTTGATACGCCTCCAGGTAGGTCCGGGTGAGGAGCGCATTGTCGTACAGCATCTTTTCGAAGTGCGGGACGAGCCACCGCTGATCGGTCGAATACCTGGCGAACCCGCCCCCCACCTGGTCGTAGATCCCCCCTCTGGCCATGGCGTCGAGCGTGGTTCGTACCATGTGCAGAGCGGTTGCGTCGCCTGTGCGGCGGTGGTGGCGCAGGAGGAGCGACAGGCCAGTCGCTGCGGGAAACTTGGGCGCCGGGCCGAAGCCGCCATGGGTTGAATCGAAGCTCTCGGCGAAGTGGGCGGCCGCGGCGTTGAGTTCAGGCTCGCCAACCGGCAGCGGGGCCGGCGGCTGCGACTGCTGCCGGAGGCGCTCCGTCAACTGCGCCGCCTGCCGTCGCGCAGCGTCCGGGTTGCTCTGCCAGACATCGGCGATACGCGTCAGGAGCGTGGCAAAACCGGGACGGCCATATTTGTCTGTGGGTGGAAAATAGGTCCCGGCGAAAAACGGCTGTTGGTCAGGGGTCAGGAAGACGGTCATCGGCCACCCGCCCTGTCCCTGATTGAGCGTCACGGTCGCCGCCATGTAGATCTCGTCGAGGTCGGGCCGCTCCTCCCGATCGACCTTGATGCAGACGAAGTGCCTGTTCATCAGCTCGGCGATCTGCTCGTCCTCGAACGACTCACGCTCCATCACGTGACACCAGTGGCAGGAGGAGTAGCCGATGCTGAGCAAGATCGGCCGGTTGTCTTCCGTGGCCCGACGCAGCGCCTCCTCCCCCCAGGGGTACCAGTCCACCGGGTTGTGCGCGTGCTGGAGGAGGTACGGGCTGGTTTCGTGGATCAGCCGGTTGGTGTGTCGTGGCGCGGCCTCATGGCTCATTCGAGGGTTCTCCGATTGGCCCGCAGGGCCGGCGGCGACAGCCGGGATTGGCCGATGCGAGCACTCTCTCGCTGGCGCGCGAGCATCTCACGGCCAGCAACGGGCGCGGCTGCTGTTGTCGCACGACTTCAAGCGAAGCCCCGGGGCAGCGATGTTGACCTTAGCGGACTCGACAAGGGGTGTCAAGCGCTGTCGGCGGCAGCCTGTCTATCGCTTGACAAACACATCGACTGGTCCCCATGACCCTTCCCGACGGTACACGGTGCCCCTGATCGTCATTTCCCTGTCTGCATCTGGGCGAGTCGAAATGACGGCGCACGGCCTGAAGTCGTTGAAGGGCGCAATGGTCGATTTCACGGCCGAGACGTTCTGGACATCGACATGCTCAAGACGGACGGCATCGTTGCCGGTGTGATAGATCGCCATCAGCACCAGGTACTCAGCATCATTCTCGTCTATCGTGAGTCCGATCTGTGAACATCCCCTAGAACGCAGGAATCCTGCCGCTCGAAGGTAGGCGTCTTTTAACCGCGAAAGGTTCACGAAGTATTGGTCGATCCTGGCGGTCGTGGTGATGTCGTGCGTCGCGAGGAGGGTGCGGGATTCGAGGAGGGGGCGGGACTTGTTGTAAAAGACCCACGGGATTGCCGCCAGCAGAAGAATCGCTGCGAGAGAGGTTACCCACTTGCGGCTGACGCTCCTGGACACCACTGATCCGATTAGCGGTGACCAGAGCACGAAGAGCGGAAGATGGAGACGACTGTGCCACGGTTGCCATTTCAAGCAAGCGATGAACAGCACAAATGCGACAACCAGCGCACTAGCATAGGGGAGGAGATCGCGGTTCTCCCTGCGCTTCGCGAGGGTTGCGGCAAGGCCGACGGATAGCATGATCAGGGCCAGGTGAAGAGGATTCCCGGCCCTGTCTTCATGATTTGACATTATTCGCATGCGGAACTTCATTCCGGCCCAAGTCGTGCGCGGGTCATCGGCGTCGATCCCAAGAATGCTGTGCAGCTCGCGGATCGCGCTCTCGGTCGCGCTATTCAGCGTCGTGAATGGTGTGCCGATGTGCAGGGCGATGTTACGAACGACGTTCGACGTGAGCGCGGATGCAGTAAATGCATCGTTGACGTACGAAGATACCGCAACCCTGCCGCCATGCCGAGGGCCGAGAGGAATTCCATACAAGTCGAGATTCCTCCAGTAATGACCAAGATTGAGGCACATGGCCACGCATCCGACCGCGAGCGTGGATTTCCAACGAATGTGCCTCGGGCTGGAAAAGAAAAACCAGACGAGGAACGGAAGCGCGAAAATATACGCCGTTGATTTGGTCAGGATCGCGAGCCCTAGGGCCGCGCCAGCGCCCAACACGACTATCGGGCCCTGGCGCCTGTTTACCGTCGCTTCCAGGACATAGTAGACCAGGCATGCCAGCCAGAAACTTGCAACATAATCGTTCTGGGTGCTCGAGCCTTGAAGGATTCCCATGGGGAGAGTCGCGGCGATCACTGCAGCCAGAGCCTGACCATCCGCCCCTGCTCCAAGCAGCCGCGCGATGAGGGTAACGGCCACGAGACTCCCCGACATGCTGAACCATTGAGGGAGATTGGCAAACCGGTCTCCAGAGCTCAAGACCTGAAGATTCATAATCGCGAATTCCGCCCACGGGTTGTGGTGGAGCTGCCGAGTGATGTGTGTTGGATAGAAGGCAACGCTCCGATTCTGGATCCAGTGGACGACCCGGCTCATATGATAGACCATAGAGTCCGTGTTGTTTGGCGGCGCTAACAAGGCAATCACCCCGACGGCGGCGACGATGAGACTCACGCCGACTACCGGTAGGGATTGCGACAATGGGACAGCCGGGATGACCGGCAGTCTCAGCTTGCCCTTGTTAGGACGGATATAGATCGCGGCCAATCCTATGCCGACTGCTCCCCAGGCGCCCAACAGCCACTCAAACGTGAGCGCCTGAAGCGCGCTCAAGGCCTCAGTAATCGCCGTGAGCAACACCCCCCAGGTGACGGAGGCTCCCAACAGAGAACTGCGCCAGTCGGACCGGTCCGACCTCTTGCAGATGTTCAGAAAGATCAGGACAAAGCACAGTATTGGGACTATGGCGAACATCCGACGACCCGTGCCGCTAGGTTGTTCTATCGACCGGCGAAGCGATGCAGGACACTGTAGACCTGCGAATGGGGCCCGATAGGAAACAGGGCCGGGTTCCGGCTGGAGAGCGATCGCGGCGCTGGCGACCGCTCAGGCGATCCCCTGCCGCCTCAACGTGGCGGCCGAAAGGAGGTACAGCCCGGCGGCGAGCAGCAGGAGGGAGCCCATGCCCGCGATGAAGGAGACGCCCTCCAGGAATCCGCCGAGGATCGCGCCGAGCAGGTTGGCGCCGAACGCGATGTCTTTGTGGGGCGTCGTTCGGAAGCTGGTGATGAAAATCAGGCCGGCGAAGAAGACCGGAAGACAGAACAGGCCTCCGACCACGAACCCCTTCGCCCACTCCGATCTCAGGAACAGGCGATCGAGCGGGATGACGTAGATCAGGAGTATCGACAGGAGCAGCAGCGGGTAGACGATGCCGTAGGGCGGCCGGCCCCACCACTCCGCCGCGACATTGGACGCGAGGATCATGATCAAGACGGCCGAGATGACGATCGAATTGACGATCCAGGTTGTGCCAAAAAAGAGCGCCAGCCTGCTGACGATCTGCACTTCGAGTAGCAGAAAGGCGGCGCCGAGGAAAAAGAAGTGCCAGTGCCCGGCCATCTCCCCGCCCACGAGACCGCGAACGAACAACATGGCCGTCGCCGCCAGAAGCAGGGAGAAGACCAGGTAGATCCTGGGGATGTACCGTCCCCGATGGTACAGGAAGGGCCAATCGTCCGTGGCCATGGCTGTGGACTCTACGCGATAGCTGATCGCGTTGGCCCTGACGAAGTCCGCTAGCTCCCGGTCCGCCTCCAGGCTGGCGCGGATCCTCTCGGGATTGCCGGCCACAAACACGACGGCCCGCGCCCCGACCCCTTCCTCATCCTTGAACAGGACCGGGGGCCTTCCGAACGCCGCAGTGAGCATCTCGTACATCCGCTTGCCGAGCCAGTCACGCTGTACCTCGAACTTCACAACGACGAGTCCATCATCGGTGAGGAGGCGTTTGGCCTCCTCAAACGCCTCGCGGGTGTAAACGTAGTTGTCGAGGCGGATGTTGGCGAAGCTGGACGACAGCGTGTGCGAGTCCAGGAGGCCGAAAATGATCAGATCGAACCGCTGGTCGGAGTGCTTGAAGTAGTTCCGGGCGTCGTTGACGATCGCCTCGACCCGTGGCGAGCCGTACGGGCGCTCGGGGTGAAGGCGACGGCCCTCCGCCAGGATCTGCGGGTCGATCTCCACCGCGACCACGTGGCCGGCCCCGTTGCGAAGCGCGCCCGCCACATCGTTGCCCATCCCCGACCCGACCACGAGCACCCGGGCGGGGCTGGGGCGGAAGAGAAAAGGGACATTGTAAGGGTCATAGCGTTGGCGCCGTCCCGCAAATAGCTCCGGGTGGGCGGCGATGTACCGGTCCGAGAGGTCCAGCGCCCGCTGATACCATGTGCCGTTGACCTCCAGTTCATAGGCGATCGCGTCGTTGCCCTGGCGGGACTCCGACAGGCGAAGTTTCTGATATGGCGACCAGATCGTCCACTCCGAAGGCCGGTGAGGTTCGAAGAGAAAGGCCGTCGCGAGAGCTGAGGCCAGAATCGTGAACGCCAGGGGTCGCGTGCTTGTCCCGGTGAGGCCGAGACAGCAGAGCAGGCCGATCAGGAACCAGGCCCAGGGCGGCGAGGAGAAGAGCGCGAGCGCCGTGAAGGCCCAAATCCCGAGCAGGCTGGCGACGATGTTGAGGGAATAGGCCCGGACCGTGTCGGCTGCGGCGTCCAGATACCGTCCTACGACTTGGCCGAAAGGGATAAAGATGAGCGTGATCAACAGGAAGGTGCTGGCAACGGCCGCGCTGGAGAAGAGCAGACCGATGACGTGATCGGGGCCCTTCAGCCAGAGAGTCTTCCCCATCATTGTGACGTCCTCGAATTCCCCCATCACCTCCGAAATCCACGAGAACAGCGAGATCGGCTGCCGGCCCGCAAACCACGCCGTACCGGTGAGGGCAAGGCAGCCCCAGATCGGCGTGAGCGCCTGGATCCGGCGGCGCGAGACGTAGGCGCCGAACCCGAACCCGAGAAAGCAGGCGATCAAGACGAAGTTCTTGAGATAGGCGAAGATGCGGAACTCGGAGGCGATCCAGCGGATCAGGAGCAGCTCGAGGAACAGGGAGACGAAACTTACAAAGACGAAACGGCCTTCTGGGATCGGCGCGGCGGAGGTGTCCGGGCGATTCCCTTTGAACCAGCGCCACAGCAACAGCGCCGTTGACCCCGACAAGACCAACAGTTGTGGAAGAAGCGGAGGGAGGTTGCTCATCACAGGCTCGGCTCAGGCTGCGCACTGAGCCCCGTCGAAGTGGCAGGCCCTTCGGCTCTGCTCAGGGCAGGGATTATACGCATAGGGCGGCGAGAATCCAACCGAAACTTTTCGCGGATTCGCCTGGGATGGCCCGTGAGAGTGGCCGGCCTGCGACCTGAACGCAATCGGGAGTCCGGCGGGTTTTGCTTTGAGCCCACCCTTTCGTTCGATATAGTAACGTTAGGAGGGATGCTGACGGAGTGATATGCACAACCTGGACCTGATCCTCACCTTGACGGGTGGCCTGGCGGCCGCGTTGATCCTAGGCTATGGGACGCATCGCCTGGGGTTATCGCCGATCGTCGGCTATCTCTTGGCCGGGCTCGCAGTCGGGCCACACACGCCAGGCTTCATCGCCGACAATACGCTGGCGGTCCAACTCGCCGAGATCGGGGTCATCCTCCTGATGTTCGGTGTCGGACTCCAGTTTCACTTCAAGGAGTTGCTGGAGGTACGGCGCGTGGCAATCCCCGGGGCCCTGTGCCAGAGCTTTGTGGCCACCGCGCTGGGCTGTCTCGTCGGCCGGGAGTTCGGGTGGAGCTGGTCGGCGGGCCTCATCTTCGGCCTGGCCATTTCGGTGGCGAGTACGGTGGTACTCTTGCGGGTGCTCGCGGACAACCATGACCTGCATACCCCGATCGGGCATATCGCCGTGGGCTGGCTGGTTGTCGAGGACCTGTTCACCGTCCTCGCGCTGGTTCTCCTGCCGGTGGTCTTCGGCGCCGATCGAGCGGAGCCGGGCGGCGTCGCCCTGGCTCTGGGATGGTCCGTAGTAAAGCTCGGCTTGCTGATGTCGTTCACCTTCTTCGTCGGTGATCGCCTCATCCCCTGGCTCCTCGGCCGGGTGGCGGCGACGCGCTCGCGGGAGCTTTTCACGCTGACGGTCTTGGTGCTGGCGCTGGGCATTGCAGTGGGCGCAGCCAAGCTGTTCGGCGCTTCCATGGCCCTTGGGGCGTTCCTGGCCGGGATGGTAGTGGGCCGATCGGAATTCAGCCTACGGGCGGCATCGGAGGCGCTCCCCATGCGGGACGCCTTCGCCGTCCTGTTTTTTGTTTCGGTGGGGATGCTTTTCGACCCGCAGTACCTTTGGGAAGCGCCGGGGTTAGTCACCGCCACACTGGGCGTCATTCTGCTGGGGAAGCCACTGGCGGCGCTAGGGATCGTCCTGCTGCTACGGTATCCGCTGCGTGTCGCCCTGGCCGTGGCGGTGGCCCTCGCGCAGATCGGCGAGTTCTCTTTTATTCTGGCCTCGCTTGGCAAGGAACTGGGCATTCTGCCGGAGGGTGCGACCAACACGCTGGTCGCCGCCGCAATCGTGTCTATTAGCCTCAACCCTCTCCTCTATCGGTCGATCGATCTACTGGAAGCGAGGACGAAGCGTCACCCACGCGTCTGGCGCTGGCTCAACGGCCGCGTACGGGCGGGCGTGTCAGGCAACCGGGTGTCGGAGACAAAGCCCGTCCCCGCGCCCGCCCCCCAATACCGGGCGATTATCATAGGCTACGGCCCAGTAGGGCGGACGGTCGCCCGCTTGCTCTCCGAGAACGAGGTCGAGCCGACGATCGTCGAGTTGAACCTCGACACCGTCCGCCGCCTCCGCGCGGAGGGGGTGCCCGCCGTGTACGGCGACGCCACGCACCGTGACACGCTGAAGGAAGCAGGGGTCGAGCACGCGATCAACCTTATCCTGAGTGCTGCAGGCATGCATGGCAGTGAGGAAGTGATTCGGCTGACACGGGAGTTGAATCCGAGGATTCGGGTGTTCGCTCGGACAGCATACCTCCGGGAGATCCCGGCGCTGCGCCGTGCCGGGGCCGACGCTGTCTTTGCCGGGGAAGGTGAAGTGGCGCTGACCATGACCGAGTTCATTCTCCGGCAACTTGGTGCGACGTCCGAGCAGATAGATCGTGAGCGGGAACGCATCCGGACCGAGTTGTTTGGTGGCCCCCTGTCCATCGAACCTCTCATAGCGGTGCCGACACAGTCCGGTGCCGATGGCCCCCCAGCACCCTCTCAGGCACAACAGGCGGGGGGGAGCAAGCCGTAGTGTGGGTCAACTGGGCACATGGGCTAACCAAAGGCTGAAGCTGACCGGGGCCGTCGTCGCGGCCATCGCGGGGTTCCCACTGTTGGAAGCGGCCCCGGCAGCTGAGATCGGCCCCGCGAGGCGGTGTGCGCCGTTCGGAGCGTCCGGAGGTCTGGCATGCGGACTGTCCTCCTGTTCGCGCTCTTGAGTTGGATCACCGGCA
>Ga0187892_10009621_pt1 | contig 12633 bp, 19 predicted proteins | sample MA1701073metaG_FD_139345 | JGI IMG/M metagenome (GOLD analysis project Ga0187892, IMG submission 139345) | Bio-ooze microbial communities from a basaltic lava cave in the Kipuka Kanohina Cave System on the Island of Hawaii, USA - MA170107-3 metaG ...
CGGGTAGCGTCCGCGGGCGCAGGTTGGCGGGCAGCTTGGTCACACCCCCACATGTACGCTATGACCCTGCCACACCCGCTATACTTTGTGCGTCCGTCGTCCAGTCGAGGCCTGAACGCTTACGTCGATATTATAAGCGCACGGCCGAGGTGCTCATCGCCGAGATCGGCGTGGACATGAGCTATTTCCCGAGCGACGGACACCTGGCGAGTTGGGCGGCGCTCTGTCCCGGTAACAATGAGAGCGCCGGCAAGCACCGTTCGGGGAAAACCCGCGGCGGCAACCAGTGGTTACGCACGGCGCTGGTCGAAGCCGCCTGGGCGGCAACCCGCGTAGAGAAGAGCGCGTTGGCGGCTCGCTACCGACGCGTGCGGCATCGTGGGCATCAGAAGGCACTGATCGCGGTGGCACACGCGATCCTCCGGGCCGCCTACCACCTACTGGCCGAGGGCACCACGTACCGTGAGCCTGGCGCCGACTACTACGACCGTCGCCACGCTGACCGAGTCAGGCGGCGCGCGATCCAATTGCTCGAACGCCAGGGATACCGCGTGACGCTCGAACCCGCCGCCTGAGCGCTGGGGTCACTCCTTCACGGGATTTTCTGAGCAGGACCCTCACGGCGAAAGGAGGGCAAGCTCGACAGCTGACCGGCCGGCCAGCGTCGCTTCGCTCCGATCATGATCCCCGATCCGCGCGTTCACGATGCGCCGATCTGAGCGTTCAGCTTCGCCGGTATACGCAGCATGGTCGGATGGCGCGAATACGTGGAGGCGGGCGGCTTCATGGCCTATGGGCCGAACCGAAGCGAGACCGCGAGGCGGGTCGCCGTGTACGTGGACAGGATCTTGAAGGGGGCCAAGCCCGCCGATCTCCCGATCGAGCAGCCGACGACGTTCGATCTGGTGATCAATCTCAGGGCTGCCAAGGCGCTCGGCCTCACCGTCCCGCAGTCGCTCCTGCTGCGCGCGGACCACGTCATCGAGTGAGCGCGCGATCGTCGACTAGCATTCGGCGCCCTGGAGGCAGGGCGGGAGGCGAAATGCGATGGGTTGCGATCTTCGACGACAATCAGGAGTGCGAATCGGTACGGAAGGAGCACGCCGAAGCACACTTCAGCTACCTCGCAACGAATCGCGACCGAATCCTGATCGCGGGCGGGCTCCGGCCGGCGCCGGGCGAGTGGTACTGTGGCGGGCTCTGGGTCATCGAGGTCGACTCCAGGGACGATGCCGTGAGGCTGGTCGAGGGTGATCCCTATTTTCGCCTCGGCCTTCGCCGGAGCTATCGACTGCTGGTGTGGGGCAAGGCGCCTTGCTATGAGACGGTGACCCTATAGGGGTCGGGTGAACTCGGAAGCAGGGCGAGGTGCGAGAGTATCAGCTCGAGTGCGGGCGTGGCACGCGCCCGCTCACAGTGACGATCGAGGAGATCGACGTCGTCTACAAGGGCGAGCGGGCGGAGCGATCGCTGACCCGCTCCCGAGTAGCATGGGGATGATACGATCGGCTACGAAGCACACGCGGAGGTTCGGCATAGCATCGGCGACATCAAGAGAGCTCGAGCGCGGGGACCTCGCCTCCGACTTCAACCAAGCGCCTCCTGGTCAAGCCGCGCCGGCCTTCATGAAATGGGACGGCTTCGAGATGACGGCGGAGGACGAAACCGAGTTCGAGCGTCCCCTGCAGGTCGTAGGATACTTCCTGGTCGGCCCCGACGGGGTGATCCGGTGGGCGCGGGTAGCCGCCCGCGAGACCTCTCTGCTCCTGCCGAAGACCGAGGAGCTGCTGGCGCTCCTCTGAGAGCAGCTCGCCGGAGGGCCCTGGATTTCCAGGAGAACAGATGATGGGTGAGCACGCCTCGGCGAGTCGCCGGCTCGCCGCCATTCTCGCCGCCGACATCGCCGGCTACAGCCGGCTCATGGGGGAGGACGAGGCCGCGACGGTTCGCGATCTCAAGGGCCACCAGGCGGTGGTCTTGCCCCTCGTGGGCCGCTTCGGCGGCCGCATCATCGACACGGCGGGCGACGGCATCTTGGCCGAGTTCCCGAGCGCCATCAATGCGACCGAGTGCGCGGTCGAGATCCAGACCGTCATGGCGGCGCGCAACGAGGCCGTACCCGAGCCGCGCCGCATGCGGTTCCGCATCGGCATCAACCTCGGTGATGTCATCCACGACGAGACCCGGATCTATGGCGACGGCATCAACGTCGCAGCGCGGCTCGAAGGGATCGCGGAGCCCGGGGGCATCTCCATCTCACGCCAGGTGTTCGACCAGGTGAGCCGCTCGATCAAGGTGAATTTCCAGCCGCTCGGCTCCCGCACCTTCAAGAACATCGGCTATCCCATCGACGTCTTCGCGATCGCCCCCCCGGGGAGCGAGGCGGCGCAGGCCGCCGAGTCCGACCCCCTCGACCAGCACATCCGCTTCTGCACCGCTCCCGACGGGGTCCAGATCGCCTACTCGACGATCGGCCACGGGCCGCCCCTGATGAAGACCGGGCACTGGCTGACCCATCTCGAATTCGATCTCAAGAGCCCGATCTGGCGCCACCTGTACCGCGAGCTGGCGCGCGACCACACCCTCGTCCGCTACGATACGCGGGGTAACGGGCTGTCGGATCGCGCCGTCGACGACATGTCGTTCGACGCGCTCGTCAGCGATCTGGAGGTCGTCGTCGACGCGGCCGGGCTCACGCGCTTCGCCCTGCTCGGCATCTCCCAGGGGGCCATGATCGGGATCGAGTACGTGCGACGCCATCCGGAGCGAGTATCACACCTCATTCTCTACGGCGGCATGGCGGTCGGCCGAAACCGCCTGGCGCACACGGTGGCGGAGCGAGAAGCGGAGAATGCGATGCGGACGCTGATGCGACTGGGCTGGGGGAAGGAGAACCCCGCTTTCCGCCAGCTCTTCACCTCGCAGTTCATCCCCGAGGGCACCAAGGAGCAGGCCGACTGGTTCAACGAGCTGCAGCGGGTCAGCGCTTCGGGGGAGATGGCGGTCCGCATCGGGCTGGCGACCGCCGACGTCGACCTGACCCCCCTCCTTCCCGAGCTGCGCGTACCGACCCTCGTGATGCACGCGCGCGACGACGCCCGCGTGCCCTTCGAGGCCGGCCGCCGGATGGCGGCCGCTATCCCCGGCGCACGCTTCGTGCCTCTGCCGGGACGCAACCACCTGTTCCTCGAGACCGAGCCGGCCTTCGGCCAGTTCCTTGAGCACACCCGAGCGTTCCTCGCCACGTAAGCGGCCCGGCCGTGGTCGCCGTCGCTTCGCGCGGGTCGCGTAGCCGAGTGAGGCGCGAGACGGGGCGCCTGACACCGATGCCCATCGAGACCGATCGACTTCGCCTGCGCGCCTGGCGCGAACACGATCGCGGCGCGTTCGCCGACCTGAACGCCGACCCCGTCGTCATGGCAGACCTCGGCGGCCCGCTCGTGCGCGAGTCGAGCGATGCCAAGCTCGACCGCTACATCGATGCGTTTCGCCTCCGCGGCTACGGGAGGTGGCTGGTCGAGACCCGGGCGGGGTCGTTCCTCGGCTACTGCGGCGTCATGCCGGCTCCCGTGGATCATCCGATCGGCCAGCACGTCGAGATCGGCTGGCGCCTCCGCCGAGACGCCTGGGGCAAGGGATACGCAACCGAAGCGGCGCACGCGGCCCTCACCGACGCGTTCCGGCGTGTGCGCCTCACGGAAGTGCTCGCGTACACTTCGGCCGACAACCATCGCTCGCAGGCCGTCATGCGTCGGCTTCGTCTGCGCCGAGACGCATCGCGCGATTTCGAGATCTACGACGATCGGCTGGGGCGCTGGCGGGGCCTCGTATGGGCGACCACTCCGGGCTCGTTCGCGGCCGGGGATGGCGACATGAGCCCGCCGCCGCACGACGCAGCGAGAGCGGTGGATGCGGCGTCGCTGGCGGAGCCACAATACATGATCCTGGGCATGAGCCTGGAGCACATTCTGCGAGGCATCGAGGCCATCCGAGCGCCCATGGTGGAGATCGAGGCCTACTCCGGCTTGGCCTGGGCCACCTGGCACGAAGCCATCCAGGCGCTGGTGAAGTACGGCGCGAGGAGGATCGGGCTCCTGACGCCCTTCGACAGGACCGGCAACGAGTTCGCGACGTAGATGTTCGAGGACCTGGGGTTCGAGGTGGTGTCGAGCGTCGGCTTCTCCTGCGCGAACGCCCTGCACATCGCGCACGTCCCGGACTGGGCCAAGGAACGGGCCATCCTGGATCTGTTGGCCACCGACGCGAACGCCCTGGATGCGGTCGTCCAATGTGGCACGAACATGAGCTTGATCGACGTCGCGGAGAAGCTGGAGCCGGTCATTCGCATGCCGATCCTGGGGATCAACGCGGTGACCTTCTGGTACGCGCTACGGGAGAACGAGTTCGAAGGAGCGGTGGTGGGGGCGGGGAGGTTGCTGCGCGAGTTCTGACCCGGTACGGCATGGCAAGGGCGTGCAAGGCGCACCGCGCATGCTTCTCGTCGACGTCCTTCGACCGCAAGGCCGTGGCCGGACCTGAGCCGAGACCACGATCCGTGCTCGCTGGCCGCCGCGCCGCCACAAGGAGGAATCGACAGTGAAGGCGGTCAACCTCGCGGACAAGCTCTCGACCTTCACGGAGCATTGGCAGCCACGAACCGTCGGCGAGTTCAACGGGCACGACCTGATGGTCGTCAAGGTCAAGGGCGAGTTCGTCTGGCACACGCACGACGACACCGACGACCTGTTCCTCGTGCTCCGGGGCCGGGTGACCATCCAGATGCGGCATGGCAACGTCACCCTCGGTCCCGGCGAGCTGTTCGTGGTGCCCAGGGGCGTCGAGCATTGCCCGGTGGCCGAGGAGGAGGCCCACCTCCTCCTGATCGAACCGTCCGGCACGCCGAACACGGGCGATCCCGCGACGGCGGCCCCGCGTCGCGCCGTCTAGCGCCATGCGGACGCGCGTGACGGAGATCCGTCCAGCGACCGCTCCCCGCCCGCCGCGCCGCATGGGTTTCGTGTACAGTGTCCGGCACGGGCGGTGACGATCCTCGCTCCAGCGGAGGGAGGGGCCATATGACCAGCACCAGAGGCTTCGTGGTGCCGGCGGGGGGCGGCCAGCACCTCGACATGTCGGCGCCCGGCCGCTTCGCCGCCCTCAAGCTTCTCGGCCACGAGACCAACGAGAGCATCATGCTGTTCGAGGAGACGGTGCCCGCCGGCACCAAGAGCCTCTTGCACCTGCACCGCGACAGCGACGAGGTCGCCTGGGTCCTCGCCGGCGAGATCACGTTCAAGATCGGCGACGAGGTGACCGTCGGCGGGCCGGGCACCTGCGCGTTCTTCCCGCGCAACGTCCCCCACGCCTGGAAGAACAGCGGCCCGGAGATTGGCCGCGTGCTCTTCCTCTACACGCCGGCCGCGGCCGGCGGCTACGTGGAGGAGCTCTCGAAGCACGGCGCCCGCCCGATGACGGACGAGGAGCGCCGGGACCTCCGCGAGCGCTACCGGTGGGAGGTCCTCGGCCCGAACCCGCTGTGAAGGCGCGGCGGGCGGCGCCCGCCTCGAGGGTCCGGGCCGCGGCCGGGGCGCTCACCGTCCGCCCCCTCACACCCGACCGCTGGCCGGCCCTCGAGGACCTCTTCGGCAAGGGCGGCGCCTCCAACGGCTGCTGGTGCATGTACTGGCGGATCGGCAGCGCGTACCACAAGCGGCCTCGCGAGCAGAACCGGCGCGCCCTCCGCGACATCGTGCGAGAGGGGCCGCCGCCCGGCCTGCTCGCCTTCGCCGGGGACCAGGCGGTGGGCTGGTGCCAGCTCACGCCGCGCGACGACCTCGCCTGGCTCCCGCGCACCCGATTCTTCGAGCGCGTCGACGCGGCGCCGGTCTGGGCTGTCTCGTGCTTCTACGTCCGGCGCGGCCATCGCCGGCAGGGCGTCATGGCGGCGCTCATCGCGGCCGCCCTGCGCGCGGCCCGGCGCGCCGGCGCCCCCGCCCTCGAGGCCTATCCGGTCGACACGCGGCGGTCGGCCAGCTCGTCCAACGTCTTCCCCGGCACGACGTCGGCCTTCCGGCGGGCCGGCTTCCGGACGGTGGCCCGCCGGCTGCCGTCGCGCCCGATCATGCGCCACGATCTCACGGGGATCGCGAAGTGAGCCCGGGCGGCGCCAGGATGACCCGACGCGAGCACGGCCTCGCCCGAGCGGGCGCGCCCGGCCCCCGGCCGTGATCACCGCGGTCGTCTTCGACCTGGACGGCGTGCTCTGCCACTACCGCCTCGATCGCCGGCTCGCCCTCCTGGCGGCGTGGAGCGGGCGGCCGGCGGAGGCGATCCACGCCACCATCTGGGGCTCGGGATTCGAGGACGAGGCGGAGCGGGGCGCGATGTCGGCGGACGACTACCTGAAGGGATTCGGCGAGCGCATGGGCTACGCGCTGAGCCTGGCGCAATGGGTGGAGGCGCGGCGGCGATCGACCGAGCCCGACTGGGCGGTGCTGGCCCTGGCCCGCGAGCTGAGCGCCGATCGCCCGGTGGGGATGTTCACCAACAATCCCCTGCTCCTGCAGCGGCACATCGCCGAGGTGTTCCCCGCCGTGCCCGACCTCTTCGGCCCGCGGGCGGTCTTCTCGGCCGAGCTCGGCCGCGCCAAGCCGGACCCGGAGGCCTTTCGCCGGCTGGCCGCGCGGCTCGGGGTCGCGCCCGACGAGATCCTCTACTTCGACGACGAGGCCGCCTACGTGGCCGGGGCCCGCGCGGCCGGCTGCGCGGCGCAGCGGGTCGGCGGCGCCGCCGGCGTGCGGGGCGGCCTCGTGCTGCATGGCGTCCCCGTCCCGCGCCCCTAGCGACGCGCCCGAGGGCCGGCGAGCCGCGATCCCGGCTGGCGGGAGGCGCTCGACAAGCTCGCGGCGCTCGTCGAGGCTGGCTAGGTGCCGTCGGTCACGGCTCGGGCCGGACGTCCGGTTATCCGGCCGTTCCACTCCATCGCGCGGGCCGGCCGCCGCGGCTCAGCAGTTGATGCCGGCTTCGACGGTGGAGAGGTAGTGCGGGGCGTCGGGGAAGCCGATGGGCCGGAGGGCGGGCAGCGTCACGCCGGCCTCGCGGTGCGCCTCGACGAAGGCCCCGAGCACCCGGTAGTCGCCGATGCCGGCGAGCGCCGACACGAGCCGGTCGGAGATGGCGTCCGGGCTCGGTCGCCGCTCCCAGGCGCGCAGGTCGTCGCCGAATCCCGAGAGCTCGAGCATCGTGCGATAGAAGGGGAGCGCGAGGTACCGTCCGAGCTCGGCCCGGAACTGCGCGGCGCCGGCCGCGGCGTCGGCGGTGAGGGCCAGGGGCACGGCGGCCACGACCTCGAACCCGGCCAGGGGCTTGCCCGCCCGCTCGCGCCCGCGGCGGAGGGCGGGCAGGGCCTGGCCGCGGATGTAGGCCGGCGCGCACAGCCACAGGACGACGCCGTCGGCGATCTCCCCGGCCAGCTCCAGCATCTTCGGGGCGAGCCCGGCCAGGAGGATGGGCGGCGGCTCGGGCCGGCGCACCAGCCCGCTCTGCCAGGCCACGCGATAGCGCGGCCCCGCGTGGGCGACCGTGCCCGTCAGCGCCGCCCGCAGCACGGCGACGTACTCGCGGATCACCTCGAGCGGCTGGCCCATGTCGAGCCCGAGGCCGTCGACCATGTTCGGCCGGTGGCTCACGCCGATGCCGAGGCGCAGCCGGCCCTGCGCCATGTCCTGGAGCGTGAGCGCTTCCTGGGCCAGCAGCACCGGATGCCGCGGGTACACGGGGACGATGCCGGTGCCCAGCCCGGCCCGCGCGGCCACCGCCCCGTAGGCGGACAGGACCAGCAGCGCGTCGCGCCCCGCCCCGTGCGTGACCCACAGGCTGTCGTAGCCGAGGGCGTCCGCCCGGCGGGCCAGGGCCAGGGCCGGCTCGAGATCGGCCCCGGGGTTCAAGAACAGACCGACGCGCGTCATCTAGGCCTCCGCCCGGACGCCGACGGCCGCGAGCTGGGCCCGCAGGTCGTCGCCCTTGTCTGCTCGGTGGAGCACCGCTGTCATCCCCACCTCGCGGGCCGCGTTCACGTTGACGTCCCAGTCGTCCACGAACACGCATTCCGCCGGACCGATCCCGAGCCGCCGCGCGGCCAGGCGGAAGACCTCGGGCTCGGGCTTGGCCATGCCCACCTCGGCCGAGACCACGACGTCGTCGAACAGGCAGAAGACCTCGGGCTCGCGCTCGAGCCGGCCGCGCAAGGAGCGGTCGGCGTTGCTCAGCACGGACACCTTGTAGCGTCCCCGGAGCGCGCAGGCCAGGGCCAGGTTCGGCTGGATGAACCCCTGAGCGGCCCGCCACAGGTCGTGCAGCCGCGGCAGCGGCCGACCGGCCTGCGCCTCCAGCGCCCGGTGGGCCTCCTCGAGCCACGCGGAGGGATCGCCCACGCCCCGCTCGATGTCGTGCCACGTCGGGGTGCGGTAGAGGGTGTCGAAGACGGCCGAGCGAGGCAGGCCGTGGGCGCGGTCGAGCTCTCGCGCCACGTCCCACCGCATGTCGTGCAGGACGCCGCCGAAGTCGAGGACGACGGCGCGGTGGCTAATAGCCCCTGGGGTGCACGGGCGGCGCGATGGGCCTGTCGGGGTCGGGGGAGAGCCCGATCCAGCCGCGCTGCTGCAGGCACTGCTCGTCGAGAACCCGGTCCTTCGTGCAGGCCCGACGGTCCCGCTCGAACTCGGCTACGGTGTAGTTCCCGCCCGGCTTGTACCACTGCTTCTCGGGGCCGGCGCAGCTCGCGGCGAGCGGGAGGATCACGAGGAACGGCAGGCCAACCTGTCGCAGCACGCGGGCCATGATACCATGACGGCCCGATGCTGGAGGCCACCATCGCCGGCAGCCTGCCGAAGCCCACGTGGCTCGCCCCGCCGAACACGCTCTGGGCGCCCTGGCGCCTCGAGGGGCCGGCCCTCGACGAGGGGCGCCGCGACGCCGTCCGGCTCGCCCTGCGGGACCAGGAGGCCGCCGGCATCGACATCGTCACCGACGGCGAGCAGACCCGGCGCCACTTCGTGTGGGGCTTCGTGGAAGGGCTCGACGGCGTCGACTTCTCCCGGATGGTCACGATCGGCATCCGCGCCGATCGCTACCAGGCCACGGTGCCCACCGTCACGGGACCGGTGCGGCGCCGGGGGCCGATCCACGCCGCCGACGCCCGGTTCGCGCGGGGCGAGACCCGGCGCGCCCTCAAGCTCACGCTCCCCGGCCCGATGACCATCGTCGACACCGTCCACGACGCGCACTACCGGAGCCGCGAGCGGCTCGGCATGGCGCTGGCCGAGCGGCTGAACGAGGAGGCGCGGGAGCTCGAGGGCCTCGGGGTGGACTGGATCCAGCTCGACGAGCCGGCCTTCAACGTGTACCTCGACGAGGTCCGGGACTGGGGCATCGCCGCCCTCGACCGCGCGGTGGAGGGGCTTCGCTGCCGCACGGCCGTGCACATCTGCTACGGCTACGGCATCAAGGCCAACATCGACTGGAAGCGGACGCTCGGCAGCGAGTGGCGGCAGTACGAGGTCACCTTCCCCCTGCTGGCCCGGAGCCGGATCGGCGGGGTCTCCCTGGAGGTCGCCGGCTCGCGCGTGCCGCTCGAGCTGCTGAGCCTCCTCGGGGACAAGGCGGTGCTGGCGGGGGTCGTCGACGTGGCCACCGAGCGCATCGAGACGCCCGAGGAGGTCGCGGCGGTGATCGGCCGCGTGCTGGCCCACGTGCCGGCCGAGCGCCTCTACCCGTGCACCAACTGCGGGATGGTGCCGCTGGACCGCGAGGTCGCCCGCGCCAAGCTCCGGGCCCTGGGGGCCGGCGCCGCCCTGGCGCGCCCCCCGCGATAGCGCGTCCGCGCCAAGATCGGAGGTCCCATGATCGTCGGTCTCGCGTCACCGCGCGTCGCCGCGACCCTGGACGAGGGCCTGGACAAGGTCGATCGGCTCCTGGCCGAGGCCGCGGCCCAGGGCGCGGAGGTCGTGTGCTTCCCGGAGGCCTACCTCCCCGGCCTGCGCGGACAGGACTTCGACGTGCTGCCCTTCGAGCGGCCGCAGCAGGAGCGGGTGCTCACGGCCGCGGCGCAGTCGGCGCAACGGCACCGGGTGGCCACCATCCTCGGCATGGAGCGGGTCACGGAGGGCGGGCGGCAGATCGTCGCGGTCGTCATCGGCGCCGACGGCGGCATCCAGGGCTATCAGACCAAGAACCAGCTCGACCCCACGGAGGACCGGTTCTACGTCCCGGGGCATACCCGGCAGCTCTTCGAGGTCAACGGGGTCAAGTTCGGGGTGGCGATCTGCCACGAGGGCTGGCGCTACCCCGAGACCGTGCGCTGGGCCGCGGTGAGGGGCGCTCGCATCGTCTTCCATCCCCAGCTCACGGGCACCGAGCGCGACGGCGTCCGCCTGACCGAGTGGGGCTCGCCCGCCGCCCCCTACTACGAGAAGGCGATGATGCTGCGCGGGCTGGAGAACACGATCTTCTTCGCCAGCGTCAACTACGCCCTGCGGTTCCAGGAAGCGGCGACGAGCCTGATCACCCCCTCCGGCCAGTGCCAGGCCTACCTGCCCTACGGCCAGGAGGGCGTCCTGGTGCAGGCCATCAAGGTGGTGGATGCCACCGGGCTGCTGGCCGCCCGGTACGCGCCCGAGCGTCATCGCGAGGTCGGCCGGGCATGAGGGCGGCCGGGGCCCCGACCCGACGGAGCCCGCCATGACCCTCCCCGTCGCGAGCGCCGTCGAGCGCCTGCTCGAGGCCCGGTCCAGCGGGCGGCCCCTCCCGCCGCTCACGCAGACGCTCGGCGACTTCTCGCTCGAGACCGCCTACGCGATCCAGGACGCGCTGCGGGCCGAGCTGGCCCGGCGCGGCGAGCGCTCCATCGGCTGGAAGGTCGGCGCCACCAGCCCATCGGGGCAGGCCGTCCTCGGCGTGAAGGAGCCTGCCCGCGGCTTCCTCATGCCCCGGTGGCACTCGAGCGGCGCCACGGTCTCCGCCGGCGGCTTCGTGAGCCTGGCGCTGGAGGTCGAGGTCGCCTTCAGGATGGGCGCCGCGCTCGCCGGTCCCGGCCTGACGGCCGACGGCGTGCGCCCGGCCGTCGAGGGCGCGCTGGCGGCCCTCGAGCTGCCGGACTTCCTCTTCGCCGGGACGCCGCGGGCCGCCGACTTCGTGGCGAGCGGCGTCATCGCCAAGGCCATCGTGCTGGGCGAGACCCTCACGCCGCTGTCGGCCTTCGACGTCTCGCGCGAGGAGGTGGTGGTCGAGCGCGACGGGCAGGTGGTGGGAACCTACACGGCGGCGGAGGTCATGGGCAGCCCGCTGAACGCCCTCGCGTGGCTCGCCAACCATCTCGGCGCCCGCGGCCTCGCGCTCGCGCCCGGCGACATCGTCATGTCCGGCGCCATCTCGGGCCTGGTGCGGCCGAAGCCCGGCGAGACGGTCCGCGCCGCCTTCGCGCACCTCGGGGCCGTCGGCGTCACCGTGGCGCCGTGAGCTCGGGGGAGCGGGCCCGCCCCGGACGGCCGCGCCGGGCCGGGCCCCGGCCGGCTCGAGTCGCGACCGTGGCGGGGCCGGCCCTCGCGGGATGCGTCGGCGGGGCGCCGGGGCCGTCCATCACCGCCACCCCCCACGGCGCGCCCGAGGCGATCCCGGTCACGGTCTCGAAGCGGGATGGGGCCGGCCCCTTCCCGGCGGTCGTGATCATGCACGACTGCAGCGGGCTCGGACCCACCTCCAGCGGGGCCCCCGCCCGCTGGGCACGAGAGCTCGTCGCCCGCGGCTACGTCGTCATCATGCCCGACAGCTTCACCCCGCGCGGCCACGCCGGCGGCGTGTGCACCGTCCCCGGGCCGCAGCGTCGCGCCGACGTGAGCCCCGACCGTCGCGTCCACGACGCCCTCGCCGCGCTCGCCCACGCCCGGGCCCTCCCGGAGGTCGGTGGACGCCGCGTGGGCATCATGGGCGGGTCGCACGGCGGATCCACCACGCTCGCCACGATCATGCCCCCGGACGCCGACCCGGCGCGGGCCGGCCGCGGAGCGCCCGCGGGCTTCGCCGCCGCCGTGGCCCTCTATCCCCGGTGTGACCTGCGTTCCGGCGGCCAGCCGCCCTCCGCGCCGCTCCTCATCCTGATCGGCGAGAAGGACGACTGGACGCCGGCCGATGCGTGCCGGCGACTCGTCGAGGCCGTCCCGCGCGCCGCTCCACCGGTGACGCTCAAGGTGTACCCGGGCGCCCACCATTCCTTCGACAGCCCGAGCCCGGTCCGCTACGTCGCGACGCGCATCAACCCGAACGCCCCCGGCGGGCGCGGCGCCACCACCGGCGGCGACCCCGCCGCCTGGGCCGACAGCATCCGCGAGGTCGTCGCGTTCTTCGACCGCCACCTCAAGCGCGCGCCGGGAGCCAGCTAGAGCGCGCAGCCATGAGACGAGCCGACAGCGCTCGGGAGGCGACGTCCCCGCGACCGGCGACGGACGCGCCCGGCCCGGCGACAGGAGCGCCGGCGTCGTGATCCGGCGCGAGGCGGGCGGCGCCGTCGAGGCGGCCGTCCGCGGCGAGCACGTCAACGGCGCGCGCTCGTCCCCGGTGGCCTGCGCCGAGGGCCTCTAG
>Ga0187892_10009622_pt1 | contig 12631 bp, 10 predicted proteins | sample MA1701073metaG_FD_139345 | JGI IMG/M metagenome (GOLD analysis project Ga0187892, IMG submission 139345) | Bio-ooze microbial communities from a basaltic lava cave in the Kipuka Kanohina Cave System on the Island of Hawaii, USA - MA170107-3 metaG ...
TTCCAGGCCGAAAAAAAAGAATGGTGGCCTGGGTAGGGGTTGTGTTGCCAAATTCGGCCAAGAGGAGGCAGATTTTCGGCCTTTTTTAGGCTCTTTGATCATAATTTTCGCCAATGTCCAGTATGGAATTAAGAGCGACGATCACGTGAGCGGTTTGACTGAAGGTTTGTTTGGATTAGAAGGCGGGCCGGTTATTACCGGCCCGCCAGGAATTACCATCACAGTCTGTCGCGTCAAGCCGTAGTTAGCAGCTTGGCGGGAAGACCGGGACGGTGAGGGTGTTGGTTGGCGACAACGTCAACTTGTGCAGGTTGTGCCCACCGGCGAAAGCCCTTTCTTGGGTCAACACATTGGGATTAGTGTTGATCACTGAGCCTAACAGACCTGAAGCATTGTCGGCATTCCAGATCTTCATCCAGCCACTGCGAAACTGCGGGATAATAGCAGCGACTCGCGGCGTTGTGCGCGGGATGTTGTTCGCCCCGATAACGTTTCTAAACTGGCAATTCCCCGTCCCGATAGTGAAGCTGAAGAGGTTCTCTGCATCGTCGTAGAGCACCCCGAACAGCCTAATGATTGTGTTCGTGGTGGTCGCCAAGTTGCCGCCGACGCGGTTGAGGATCAGCAACGTTCCGTTTTGATCAGCAGGGGACGGAATGTTCGACACCGCCAGAACCAATGGCACCGAGTCATAATTGTTGTTTTGGTTGTTGAAGACTAAGTTGGCAGTCGCCGAATTTTGGTTGCACAATCCCATAATGGTGAAGGTATCGGCGCGCGCCGAGACAGCCTCCGCCGCGAGGTTTGCAGAGATAGGCGCAGTTGCGCCCGGAGCGAAGGCCGCCGGCGCCTTGACGTACAGGTCGCCGATCAGGTAATTGAACGACATCGGGCAGCCGAGTTCGGCATCCACCGCCACGGCGACAATGAAGCCGTTAATGCCTGGATCGAGATCGGCAGTTGTAAACGAAGCCGTCTGGTTGGCCGTCAGGCAGATGAAGGCATCAGCCACACCGCAGGTATCTTGCACAAAGTACACGTGCACGAAAGCGGCGTGGGTGCTGCTGGTGTTGGTGATGTTGATGCGCGTGTTATGGTCGATGAAGCTGCCGGTCGATGCCGAAGTGTAGATGTTGTAGAACAACACTGAGCCGGCCTTCTGGTCGCTGATTTCCGAATTAAACGGATAGGGCGAGCCAGGATCAGCGGCAAAGGCCGCCACAGACATCATGACCAGCGCGAAGAGCGAGAACAGCGCGTGTGATAGCTTGCGTGAGGTTCGCATTGTTGAATTTCTCCTTTGGATTGTTGATCTGAAGAGAGTCAGATCGGTTTCTATGAAGATTGGCAGATCGCTCACCCGCTGCGCAGACACAGCAACCCGAATAAGCTTTTACCGGATGGTTGATAAGAACGATTTCCGCCAGACTTGACAGTTCGCAAAATTATCCAGTGAGCATAACCTGTGGCGTCAAAGAAGGATTACTGTCGGGCGACAGATGGGATAGCCCTTCATCTACGCTGTTTTTTTTAGGTCGCTTCTCGATAATCAAGCATTGAACCTTCATTGGGACATTGGGATGCTTGCCGGTAGTGAGGAAAGCTCAATGCGGGGTGACTTATACCACGCGACCTGTGAGTACGCAACAAGAATTTTTTGTATTTTTGATTTTGATAAAGTCAATTAGTTAATTGAGTTAAGCCCTTTTTTGATTAGCGGCGATCTTTACTGACTGGGAAGCCTGTGGATAATGAACCCCAGAATAATAACAACAAAGGGAATCACATAATGGCAAATCAGTTTGATGCGCTGATCATCGGCGGCGGGCACAACGGTCTGGTTGCGGCAGGTTACCTTTCGCGCTCTGGGTTGAAAGTCGCGGTGCTCGAACGGCGCTCGGTTTTAGGCGGAGCTTGCGTGACGGAAGAAATCTGGCCGGGTTTCAAGGTCTCGACGCTTTCTTATCTGTGCAGTTTGCTCCAGCCGCGCATCATCGAAGACCTGGAGCTGGAAAGATTCGGCTATCACATTTATCCCAAAGACCCTTCTTTTTTCACGGCCTTTCCTGACGGCCGCCACATCTTTTTCTGGCAGGATGTGAGAAAAACCGTCGAGGAGATCGCCAAGTTTTCCAGACGCGACGCCGAATATTATCCGAAATACGAAGAGGACCTGGCCGCCCTGGCCGAATGGGTCGAATCATTGTTGCTCGAAACGCCACCGAACATTGTGCGCCGAAGTTTTGACGACCTGGCGAAGTTCGGCAAACTCGGTCTGCGCACAATCAGGCTGGGTGATGCAGGGGTGACGCGAATGGTCAAGATCATGACCCAGAGCGCGCGCGAATTCCTGGATGAACGTTTTGAATCAAACGAAATCAAAACGACGCTGGCCACTGACGGCGTGATCGGCGCCAACGGCGGGCCGGCGACACCGGGCACGGCGTACATCCTGTTGCATCACGTGATGGGCGGAGCGGCGGGCGCGCGCGGTCTGTGGGGGTTTGTTCGCGGCGGGATGGGAGCGATCAGCGATGCGCTCGCGCGTTCGGCTGAATCGAAAGGAGCGATGATCCGCAAGGACGCCGAGGTTGACCACATTCTGGTCAAAGACGGCAAGGCTTGTGGCGCGGTGCTGAAAAGCGGCGAAGAGATTCGCGCGAAGGTCGTCGTTTCAAACGCCGACCCGAAACGCACATTTTTGAAACTGGTTCATCCTCAACATCTCGAAGAAGAGTTCAGGCGATCAATCGAAAACTTCCGGATCGAGGGTAGCTCATTCAAGATCAACCTGGCGCTCGACGGTTTGCCCAATTTCACGGCTTATCCGAACACGAGTGACTGTGAGCTGAATCTGCCGCACAAGACCACGATGCATGTTTGCCCGACCATGGATTATGTTGACCGCGCCTGGGAGGACGCCAAGCAAGGAAGGCCTTCGGCAAATCCTATGCTCGAATGCACGATCCCTTCGGCTTACGACGATTCGATTTCGCCGCCGGGCAAACATATTATGTGCATCTTTGCGCAATACGCGCCGTATACGTTGAAGGACGCGGTCTGGGATCAGACGATGAAAGATCAATTCGCCGATCGTTGCCTTGACGCTCTGGCCGAATATGCGCCGAACATCAGAGAGATCATTCTCCATCGCCAGGTCATCTCTCCGCTCGATCTGGAGCAGGAATATGGACTGACCGGCGGCAACATCTTTCACGGCGAGATGGATCCGGATCAATTGTTCTTTATGCGCCCGGTGGCCGGTTGGGCGAAATACCGGACGCCGATTCGGGATCTTTACCTGTGCGGGTCGGGGACGCATCCTGGCGGCGGCGTGATGGGAGCGCCTGGTTACAATGCGGCGCGCGAAATTCTGCGCGATTTGAAACGTTAAGGAGGTTTATGGACGCAGCAACCATCGGTTTTGTAGTTCTCGCAATCATCATTCTTCTGATCATTGCGCGCCTCGTTTATCGTCTGCTGCTCGGCCAGGGAATGACCGAGACTTTGATCAACCGCGACAACAATGCCGCAGCCGTTTCGCTCGGCGGATTCCTGCTGGGCGTGATCCAAGTGATCATTCCTATCTTGAGCGGCTCAAGCCATTCCTTCTGGGGCGACGTTTTGGGAGTCGCCGCTTACGGCGTTGGCGGGATCATTGCGATGACCGTCGCCGGAGTAATCTTTGAAGAATACAGCCGCTGGGTCGGAGCGCCGCTGCGCGAGCAGATCGCCGCGGGCAACCTCTCGGCGGGAATCATTGATGGCGCAATCCACTTTGCGTCGAGCCAGATCGTCGCCGGAGCTTTGACCGGAGATGGCGGATCAATTCTTCCGACCATTGTCTTCTGGGCTGCGGGCGTCGCGGCGTTGATCGTCTTCACCCACATCTTCCGCTTCCTGACCGCCTACAACGACGCCGATCTGATCAGGGAGAACAACGTCGCCGCCGCGCTCGGCTGCGCGGGATTGATCGTCGCCATCGGAATGATGGTTGGTTTTGCAGTGTCAGGCAATTTCACCGGCTACGGGCAAGGCTTCCGCGACTTTGGCGTGATGCTGCTCGCTGTGTTGGCGCTTTATCCCGTGAGGCAGATCATCGTGCAGATGCTGTTTCTGGGTGGAGGTTTCAGCTTTCGCAACGGCAGGCTCGACCACGAAATCGCGCAGGATCGAAATGTCGGCGCCGGATTACTTGAAGCGATTGGTTATCTTGCCACTGCGCTGGTTGTGACCCGCATCTTTTGAATCAGTACCGCGAGCGGTAGCGAGCGTGGCTCCAATATGAAGACTGATGTAATTACGCTCGCTACCGCTCGCGGTACTGATTTCGGCGCAACATCATCACATCAAATTCAGAGAGGGAAACATGAACAAGGCCAAAGCCATCATCGCTCGCCTGGTAATTTTGACCGTCCTTTCGCTTTTCATCGCTGCTGGGGCTTTATCGCAAGACGCCGCGCCGCTGGCGTCGAAATTTGATGAATACCTCAGCGCCGCCGCCAAACAAGGCTTCACCGGCTCTGCGCTGGTCGCGCGCGACGGCAAGGTGGCTTTCAGTAAAGGCTACGGAATGGCCAACGCGGAATGGGATATCCCGAACACTCCGCAGACCAAATTCCGTCTCGGCTCGATCACCAAGCAGTTCACTGCGGCGTCAATTTTGTTATTGCAGGAGCGCGGCAAGCTCAGCGTGCAGGAGCCGATCTGCAAATACTTCGACAACTGTCCTGAAGCCTGGAAGGAGATCACGATCCACCATCTGCTCACTCACACTGGCGGCATCGCGAACTTCACCAGCTTCCCGGATTACCGGAAGACGATGACGATTCCCGTAACGATGGAATCTCTTGTCGCGCGGTTCAAAGACAAGCCGCTCGATTTCAAACCGGGCGAGAAGATGAGCTACAGCAATTCCGGTTACGTCGCGCTCGGCCACATCATCGAAAAAGTCGCGGGCGAGTCTTACGAGAGCTTCCTGCAAAAGAATATCTTCGACCCGCTCAAGATGACCAGCAGCGGCTATGATTACCACGCCACAGTCTTGAAAAACCGCGCAACGGGTTATTCGTCCAGAAACGGAAAACGGACCAATTCCGAGTATCTCGACATGACGATTCCGCACGCGGCGGGCGCTCTTTATTCGACGGTCGAAGACCTGTTTGCCTGGAATGAAGCCCTCTTCTCCGGCAAGCTGCTCTCAGCCAAATCACGCGAAGCGATGATGACTGTGGACAAGAACAATTACGCCTACGGCCTGGCGGTCAACCAGCAGCACAACCGAAAGATAGTCGCCCACGGCGGCGGCATCAACGGCTTCAACACCAGCCTCGCGCGCTTTCCCGAAGAGAAGCTCACGGTCGCCGTCCTACGCAACGCCGATTACGGCGCTCCCGGCCCGGGCAAGATCAGCCAGGATTTGGCTGCGATCATCTTCGGCGAAAAGTATGAAATCCCGCGCGAGCGCGTGGCGATCAAGATTGATCCGAAAATCCTCGACGCTTACGTCGGCCAGTACGAACTCAATCCCAACTTCATCATCACGATGACCAGGGAAGGCGACAGTTTGATGACGCAGGCGACAGGGCAGCCGAAGTTCGAACTGTTTCCCGAATCCGAGACCAAGTTCTTCCTCAAAGTCGTAGACGCGCAGGTGACGTTCGTCAAAGACGACAAGGGAGTGGTCACGCATCTGATCCTGCATCAAGGCGGTGATCAGAAGGCGAAGAAGATCAAGTGACGGCTGACGAGGTTTTTGTATGAAGAGATTCCAGACGTTGATCCTGCCGGCAATCCTGCTGGTATTGGCCTGTCAGAGCGCGCAGACCACAACCGCGCCGATCACTATACAAACTGCCAGCCAATCCGCGGACAAGCCAGTCTATGAAACTCGCGCCAGGCACGACCCGGACGGCATCGGCAAATTCTATCTGGGCCGCGAGATCGCGCACGTGATGGGCTACCTGGGCGCGGAATGGCTGGAACGTCCCGAACGCGTTGAAGAAGAGAAGCCAGATCAAGTGGTCGAGCAGATGAAGCTCAAGCCAACCGATGTTGTAGCCGATGTCGGCGCGGGCACTGGCTATTTCTCATTCCGAATCGCGCCGTTAGTGAAACAGGGCAAGGTCTTCGCTGTTGATTTGCAGCCGGAGATGCTGGCGATCATCGAGCGTCGCAAGAAAGAGCGGAAAGCCGAGAACATCGTGGCCGTGCAGAGCGCAGAGACGGATGTGAAGCTGCCGGATGGCTCGGTTGACGTTGCGCTGATGGTGGATGTCTATCACGAATTCGCTTACCCCTACGAGATGATGCGGAGCGTCGTGAAAGCTCTGAAGCCTGGCGGGCGCGTCGTCCAGATCGAATATCGCGGCGAAGACCCGGACGTGCCGATCAAACGGTTGCACAAGATGACCGTCGCGCAATGCCGAAAAGAGATGGCGGTCGTGGGCTTGGTCTGGAAAGAGACGAAGGATTTTTTGCCGCAGCAACATTTCATCGTTTACGAGAAACCGAAAAGCCAGTGACTTTAAGCTACGGAGAATTCGCGCAGATGCTTTACGCCACCGGCGTCCTCTCCGATCCGTGGCTGGGTGGCAAAGAACGGTTTCGATTGCAGGGCGCAGCGCTTTCATCATCGCAGGCTGGTGAATTGCGTGTCACCGCTGAACGCATCGGCCTCGTCTATCACGAACTCGCCGAAATCGTCGGGCGTCATCCCGAACTGCTCGACCAATTCTTCAATCTCACTCCCTGGCAGAAAGCGATGTGGCTGGCTTCGGAAGGCCGCTGGCACGGCATCGCGCGCGTGGATTTGTTTATATGCAGCGACGGTCGAATTCGCGCCTGCGAAATGAATTCCGACACGCCTTCGGGCGAAGCCGAAGCCGTGCTGCTCAATCAACTGCTCCATCCTTTTCACCCGGGCACGGTTGATCCGAACGAAGGATTTGATGAGCGATTCTGGGAGATGCTGGTTGCGTCGCATCGAGCGCGAACCGGGCAAACGGCGGAGCCAGCGAGAGTCGCCATCATTTATCCGACCGATTTGCCGGAGGACCTGAGCATGATTGCGATTTACAGGCGATGGCTCGAAGATCACGGCTGCAAAGTCACGCTGGGTTCGCCATTCAATTTAAGCGTTGACAGACAAAGGCGAGTGACGGTGATGGGCGATGCGGTTGATCTGATCCTGCGCCACTACAAGACCGATTGGTGGGGCGAGCGCGAACTGGTCTGGACGAACCAGGGGCCGTTCGCCGATCCCGATCCGCTTGAACGCGAATTGACTTTATTGCTCGAAGCTGAGAACGAAGGGCGCGTCACCGTGGTCAATCCTTTCGGCTCGGTCATCACGCAGAACAAGATCGCGATGGCGTTGATGCGGGAGCGGCGGGAATTGTTTTCCGCAGCAGCCCAGGAGTGGATCGCCGAGTACATTCCCGAAACCCGGAGATTGATGGCGATGAATCGTGATGAATTGAACCGCGATGAATGGGTGTTGAAATCGGATTACGGCTGCGAAGGCGATTCGGTCATCTGCGGGCCGTTCGCCAAACCACAGGATTGGTCGCTCGCATTGGCCACGGCGATTCCTGAGCATTGGATCGCACAGCGGTTTTTTGAAGTCGCGCCGACAGAAGATGGATTGTTGCCGAATTACGGAGTTTATTTGATCGGCGGACGGGCGGCGGGATTTTACACGCGGCTTTCAACGAAGGCGACGAATTACACCGCTGTTACTGCCCCGACGTTTATCAGTCAGCGGGGAATGACCACAGGCCCTTCAAGCTTGCAAACCTGATTGCTGAAGTTTTTCCCGCAACCGCTGCAATTCGGCCTCGGCTCTTTGCCGCGCTTCGGTTTCAAGACGGCGCGCCTCTTCGGCCTGTTGGCGCGCCTCTTCGGCCTGTTGGCGCGCCTCTTCGGCCTGCCGTCTGGCGGCGGCTTCCTCACTGCGTGTCGGCAGGAAGCTTCCGGTTTGCGGATTGAATAGCCGCAACGTTTTACCGGTGTTCACCAGTTCCAGTCCCAGAGTTTCGCTGTAGAGCCGGTCATCATTGACTTCCAGTTGCGTGTACTCGCCATTCTCCAGCCGGTAGCCGACGAGCGCCTCGATCAAGTAGTCGTATTCAGGATCGAAGAGGAAATACTCCTTGACGCCAAGCTGGGCGTATAGCTTCCACTTCCGTTGCAGGTCTTCGCCCCAGGTACCGCGCGACGAGATTTCAAATACGACATCCGGCGCCTGGCCTTCCTCCCAGAGGCAGTAAATTCGCCGCTTGCGCTTACTGACTCCGCGCACAACGAAAACATCCGGCGCGACGCGTTTTTTCGGATTGTTTTCGACGTAATACAAAAACAGATTGCCGGAGACGTAAACCTCAGGGTCGCTTTGGAAGAAAGTATCCAACTCGGCAATCAGCTCGGCCATCAGGTCTCGATGAATATCTGTCTCAGCCATTGGGGCGCCATCCGATTCGGGGTATTCGATTGGTGGATCAGGTTCCGCTGCGAGAGCTTTTTTGTGCAGGCTCATAAATCACCTCTCTTTCGCAGATTATCACAGTGTTAAAGCGAAACTCCATTCGCTCATCGCTCGAATTTCAGCCTCACCCCGCCTCTCAGCATTCGCGGCATTCCCAGAGTTTCAAGCGGTGTGCGCCCGACCGCGAACCGCTCGTCGAGCAGGTTCTGCGCGGCGACGAAAACTTCGACGTAGCGGCCCAGCGGGCGCGCGACCATCACGTCAATCACCGCGAAGCTGCCCAGCGGCAACCGGTTCTGATCGTCGTCGAACTGTTTGCCCGACGCGCGAAATTGCATCGCCGCCGTAACGTATTTCGGATGCGCGTAGACGGTTTGCAGCGTGAATTGATGACGCGGGACTTGCGGAATCAACTTTCCAACCAGGCTGGCGTCCTGCGGCGCGCGCCGCACCGTCGCGTCGGCGAACAGGTAGCCAGCCGTGATCTGCCAGTAACGCGCAACGCGGAAGTCAGTCTCGGCTTCGATGCCGCGTGAACGGGTGCGCCCCAGATTTCGCCGCTCGCGCGTGATCAACGTTGGCGTGACCGAGAGCGTGAAGTTTGAAATCGGATTGACTGTTTCAGTCCAGTAACCGGTCAGCCGCGCGACGACATTGCCAGCCGGCGTCCAGCTTGCGCCCGCTTCGCCGCCGGTCAGCCGTTCGGCGACCAGCTTCTCGTTGGCGTTCGTTTGCGTGTCGCCGACGCGGAATCCGCGATACAGCTCGTTGAGTGTCGGCGCGCGAAAAGCCCGGTAAGCTGCGGCTCGCAACGAGAAACTCTCAGCCGGGCGGAAGACCAGCGACAGTCGCGGGCTGAAAGCATCCAGCGAGCGGGCAGGGAAGAAGCGCGGCGTGACAGCGCCGGTCGTCAAATTGCGCGACACCGAAGCCGCTGATGAGTCGCGCCAGTTGTCGTAACGCGCATTGACGCTGAATTGCCATTGCGGCGAGATACTGATCAGGTCTTGAATGAAAAAACCCGAGCGACGCTGGCGCCCACCAGAGCTGGCGAACGTCGTCGGGCGGTTGTTGGCGATCGCGGTTTCGTCGCTCACGCCGCGCACGCCGCGCACGTCAACTCCGGCGACCAGCAGGTGCTTTTCAAAACTCATCCGCGACCAGTTGAACGAAACGCCTGCGTCGCGCGAAGGCACGAATTGCAACCGATTCAACGCCTCTGAAGCCCGATTGGCCGCCACCGCCGAAAAAGTCTGATGATAGCGTTGCTGGTTGGCGAACAAGGTCAAATTCCAATCGCTCCCGTCGGCGGTTCTCAGCCGCCCGCCGGCTACCAGCGATTCCGAAGCTGTGTCGTTTATTTGGACGATGGTTCCGTTGCGCCGGTCTTCGTCGAACAGCGAGCCGCGAACGAAGGCGGCGTTCGCATCGCTCCACTCGTAACCCAGCCGCAGCGTCGCCGCGCGATGTTTCGAGGAGGCGTGGTCGTCCGCCGCGCCGCGAATCTCCGGCGCGATGATGAAGTAACCGTCCGTGCGATACGCCTCGCCGGAAACCGCGGCGGAAAAGCCGCTCCACTTGTTCGCCGCAAAAAATGAAACGTCGGCGGTATCGCGGGCGCCGTAACTCGCTTCCGCGCTTACCACGCGGTTCGACGGCGGGCGGGTCAACACGTTGATCACGCCGCTCAGGGCGTCCGATCCGTACAAGTCGGACGAGCCGCCGCGAACGATCTCGATTCGATCCACAGCGGCGCGCGGCACGCGATCCCAATAGACCCAGCCGCCGAACGCGTCGTTGAGCGGCACGCCATCAGCCATCACCAGCGTGCGGCTGGCGCCGGTGGCCCCCGCGCCTCGCAAGCTGACGCCTTGCGTGGTCGGATTGGCGACGACGCTGCTCGAACGGCGGAAGATGCTGAAGCCCGGAACTTGCCTGAGTAGATCGTCAAGCGTCTGCGCCGCCGCGTGGTTGACATCTTCGGCGTCGAGCGCCGAAACGTTGGCGGCCAGATCGAGCAGTCGAACCTCGGCTCGCGCCGGCGTGACGGTGATCGTATCGGCGATGGTCGCCGGTTCGAGCGTGATGTTCAGATTGACCTGCTCCTGGGTTGCGGCCAACGCGACGCGTTCCGAGTGCGCGCCGAAGCCAACCGCCGCGACGCGCAGCTCGTAATCGTTCGGCGGGAGCTTGATCGTGAATCGCCCATCGGCGTCGGTGGTCGCTACGCGCGCGGTTTGGCCAGCGGCGGTCGCGGTGACACGCGCGTTTCTGACCGCGTCACCGCGACTGTCGGTGACGCGGCCAGTGACGGTTGACTCGGCGCCGCTTTGAGCGGCGCCGCTAATGAAGGCGGCGGAGAGAAACAGAAGCGACAGCGTGAAATTGATCGTGCGGTTACTCAATTGCTTCCTCATGGGTTTTGATTCAGTGGGGATGAGCGTGCGGCTTCCCCTTATCGTTTGGATCGGATAGCGCCGGTTTGGTCTTGAGATCGAAGCGCAGCAGTTCCAACGGCGCGCCGCCCAAATTTTCCAGCGTTTCCTGCCGGTCAGCGCCGAGCCATCGCGCCCGCCCCATCTCAAGGCCCATTTGCGCGGCTTTAATTTTCTTTCCGGAGACCTTGAATTTTGCCGGAGAGAGAGCGATCAGCAAAGCCGGTTCGGACGCATTCGTCAAAACATCCATTTTTTTATTCGGCGCGATGACCAGCCGCGTCACTCGAATCTGCTCGTTTTCGAACTGCGTCTTCTGGAAATTCTCCCCGGCGGGATAACTCTCCCGATGAAACTTCCCGCGCAAAGTTTTGTCGTTGATTGGCTCAGTCTTGAATTCGACACGCAGGAAATCGCTCGGCGTGTCGTTAGGATTCTCGACCTCGTGAACTTCCTTCACCGCTTTGTAAAGACGGAAACTCCCGGCCTTGGTTTCGGGCCTGGTGATCGCGCCGTAACTCAGGTTAATGTGCTTGAAAATCACCGGGCCACAGTCGTTCAAATAGACGTAAGCGGCGGCGGTTTGCGTGTGATCGTGCGCCGGCACTTTTTCGCGCGGGCCGTAACGAACGCGGACGACCTTCACCCAGTCGTTTTCCAGTTGGAGTCTGTAATTTTGCGGCGCGACCAGCAATGGGTCTTGCGCGAAGACGCCATTCGCCAACAGACACACGAAAGTCGCTGAATACAAGAAACGATATATTCTTCTTTCTCCTTTTGGTATTTGGTTGCCGCGAGCGCAATCGCTCGTCAACCGTGAAGACGAAAGATTCGCAAAAAGGATGCAAGGCGGGAGAAAAAAATCAGCACGGCTTGTCGCCACAATTCGAGGCGTAAGAGATCGGCTTGCCTCGGCAATCGAACTCGAATTGGCAGCAGGCCAGCAGCAACTCTTTGAACTTCAGCCGGCCACGCTGGACACGGGATTTCGCGCCCGGCAGTGAGAGTCCGAGCCGCTCGGCCACATCTTTCAATGGCAATCCTTCAAGCTCGGCCAGCAGCAAAGCTTCCCGGTATTTCTCCGGCAGATGTCTGATCATCGGGCGCAGGCAAACCTCCAACTCACGCCAGATTTCGTCGCCTTCGTCCGGCTCCTGCGCAATGTCTTCGGGCAGAAGCTCGTGGCGCTGGCTGACGCGGTAATGGTCAACGATGGTGTTCCGCGCGATGCGGTAAATCCAACTCCGGATGCGCTCCGCGTCTGACAGCGTGTCGAGCCGGGAATGGATTTTGACGAATACGTCCTGCAGCAGGTCTTCAGCCATGTGATGGTCGCCGACGCGGCGGCGGATGAAGCTCAACAGGCTGTTGTGATAATCACGCCAGATTTGTTCGGATGATGTCATGCGATTTGCCCCGATTGGTCAACGACGCCGCGATATGTTGTAACGGCCCGGCTTCACTTGCAAGTCAGATGCTCGCGGATTTTGGCCAAAGTTCCAGCCTTTTTGGTGTCGCCGGAATGCGCGCAGGGCGCGACGAAGGGTTTGGTCTGAAATTACTATTCACTTCAGACGAACTCGCTATTGGGCCTAGATCATCGTTTCGGCCACCGAAACCAACCGGACAGAAAAATGTGAGACAGAAAAATGAAGAATGTGTCTGGTCTTCTTTATTTTTCTGTCTCACATTTTTCTGTCCGCTGGCCGAA
>Ga0187892_10009623_pt1 | contig 12630 bp, 10 predicted proteins | sample MA1701073metaG_FD_139345 | JGI IMG/M metagenome (GOLD analysis project Ga0187892, IMG submission 139345) | Bio-ooze microbial communities from a basaltic lava cave in the Kipuka Kanohina Cave System on the Island of Hawaii, USA - MA170107-3 metaG ...
ACCACCTCGGCGTCCACGAACTTGGCGACCGCGCGCCGGAACTCCTGCTGCTCGGCCGTCAAGCTAGGCACGTCGCGCCCTCGCCGTGGCCGCCAGGTCGACCGTCATCGTCGCGGGATCGATCACGACGCCGTACTCCGCTCGCGCGCGCTCGAGCGACACGTAGCCCTCCAGGACGTCCTCCAGCACCCGCGCCGGCTCGCGCTCGAACGGCGGGCCGTAGCCGCCGGCCCCGGATTGCTGGAACGAGATCACGTCGCCGTACTGGAAATCGGTCGATTCCTTCCCGTGCACGGGGCGCTCTTCGGGACCCGGATTCACCACCGTGCGGGCGCGCCGCCCGCTCTGGCCGCCGAAGACGCCGTAGGGGGCGAAGCGGTGCCGCTCCGAGAGATTGGTCAGCTTGCCGTCTTCGGCCAGGAACTTCATGTCGCGTCGGATCCCGCAGCCGCCCCGGTACTTGCCGGCCCCGGCGGAGTCGGCGATCAGCTCGAAGCGCTCGACGATGAGCGGATGATGCGCTTCCTGCGCCTCCACCGGGATGTTCGAGGCGTTGAACGCGGAAGCCATGCCCTCGCAGCCGTCCTGGTGGGCGCGGGCTCCCGTGCCCGAGAGCACGAGCTCGTAGGCGACGAACCGCCGCCCGCGCTTCGGATCGTAGCCGCCGAACGTCGGGTTGGCGAAGTGCGAGGACGCGGCGACCACACGCTCCGGCAGCGCCGAGGCGAGCGCGCCGATCACCGCCTCGAAGATCCGGTAGCAGATGATCGCGCGCGGGCCGCCGCCGGCGGGCGGGTGCGGGTTCAGGAAGCACCCGAGGGGCGCCTCGACGCGGATCGGTCGGAGCGCTCCGTCGTTCATCGGCCCCAGCGGGTCGGTCAGGCACTTGATGGCGGCGTAGGCGTACGAGCGCGTGTAGTTGATGTACGAGTTGAGCCCGGAGGGCGTCTGGGCCGACGAGCCCCCGAAGTCCACCGCGAGCTGCTGGCCGTCGACGGTGATGGTCGCGAAGATCCTGACCGGCTCGGTATTTGGCCCACAGTCATCGAGAAAGTCCTCGAAGGTATACGTGCCGTCCGGGATCCGGGCGATGGCGGCCCGCATGGTCGCCTCGCTCACCTCCAGGATCTCCGCCATGGCGGCGAACACAGTCTCCCTCCCGTGGCGCTCACACAGCTCCTGCAGGCGCCGCTCCCCGACGCGGAGCGAGCTCAGCTGAGCCCGGAGGTCGCCCAGCACCTTGTCCGGCGTCCGCGTGTTGGCGGCGATGATGCCGACGACCTCGCGGTTCTCCCGGTACTCGCTCCAGAGCTTCGTGGGCGGGATCCGCAGGCCCTCCTGGAAGTAGTCGTGGATCCCGACGACGCCCTGGCTGCCCGGCCGCTGTCCGCCCACGTCCGTGTGGTGGAGGATGTTGACGGCAAACCCGATGAGCTGCTCGCCGAGAAATGCGGGCTGGGTGATGAAGAAATCGGGAAAGTGTCCGGAGCCGAGCAGCGGATCGTTCAGCAGGATGGCGTCACCCGGCCGCAGGCCCTCGGCCGGGTGCGCGGCCAGCGCGTTCTTCACGGCGAAGGACATGGCGCCCATGTGTCCGGGGCTGTACGGGCCCTGGGCCACCATGCGGCCTTGTGGGTCGAAGAGCGCCACCGAGAAGTCCTGGCCCTCGCGCGCCTGCTCCGAGTACGCGGTCTTGTGCACGGTGGTGCCGATCTCCACCGCGATCGACTGAAGCGCGCCCCAGATCACCGACAGCGTCAACGGGTTCACGCCGGGATCTCCACCAGGAGGCTCCCATACTCGTCGACGCGGCCGCCACTGCCGGGCGGCACGACCGTGGTCGACTCGCGCTCCTCGACGATCGCGGGCCCGTAGACGGCCAGCCCCGGGGAGAGCCGCTGCCGGGCATACACCGGTGTCTCGACGTAGCCCCCCTTTTCCGGGAAGTAGGCGGGGCGGCGCCCGTTCAGGGCGCCCTCCAGCGACTGCCCGGGCGCCTGTCTCGGCAGGGTGAGCTCGGGGCCGGTCGCGATGGCGCTCAGCCTCCAGTTCACGACCTCGACCGGCTCTTGCGGATTGGCGGCGCCGTAACGCGCTGCATAGGCGCTGTCGAAGGCGGCCCGGAGCCGCGACAGGTCGGAGGCGGCGAGGAGCCCGGGCGCGACCGGCACCGTCAGCTCGTAGCCTTGCCCGGCGTAGCGCGCGTCGGCGCGCCTGACGAGGGTCACCGAGCCGGCCACCGCTGAATCCCGCAGCACCTCGAGAGCCTGCGCTTCCATCTCCCGGAACACGTGGTTGAGATGGTCGAGCGCGACCTCGTCGATCAGCTTGACGTACGTGCGCGAGACGTCGAACTTCACCTCGGCGGCGAGCAGGCCGAGCGCCGCCGTCACGCCCGCCGCGGCCGGCAGGATCACCCGCGGGATCCGCAGCGCCTGAGCCAGCCGGCAGCCGTGGACCGGGCCCGCGCCCCCGAACGCGACCAGCGTGAGCGCGCGCGGGTCGCGCCCGCGCGCGATCGAGACGACCCGGGTGGCCAGCTCCATGTTGCTGTTCACCACCAGGTGGACGCCCCAGGCGGCCTCGGTGAGCGAAAGCCCGAGCGGCGTCGCCAGCCGCTGCTCGATCGCCCGCTCCGCGGCCTGGCGATCGAGGCGCATCGTCCCGCCGGCGAAGTGTTCCGCGTTCAGATAGCCGAGGACGAGATTGGCGTCCGTGACCGTGGGCTCGCCGCCGCCTCGCGCGTAGCAGGCCGGACCGGGTACGGAGGAGGCGCTCTCGGGCCCGACGGCGATCGTCCCTCGGTTCGCGCGCGCGATCGAGCCGCCCCCGGCGCCGATCTCGACGAGATCGATCGCGTGGATGCTCATCGGGATGCCGCTCCCGGTCTGCAGGCCCACGCGGTGCAGCTCGAACTGCGCCGTCATGAGCGGGGCGCCGTCCTCGACGAGCGCCAGCTTCGCGGTGGTGCCGCCCATGTCGAAGGCGATCAGGTCACGCTGCCCGCTGAGCTCGCCGTAGGCCGCGGCCATCAGCGTCCCCGCCGCGGGCCCGGACTCGATCATGCGCACTGGATACCGCTCCATGGACTCCGAGGTCGCGGCGCCGCCGGAGGACTGCATCACGAACAGGCGCCCGCGATGCCCCCGCCCCGCCATCTCGGCGCGCAAGGCACGCAGGTAGGCGCTCACCGCGGTCATCACGTACGCGTTCACCACGGTCGTGCTCGTCCGCTCGTACTCCCGGAACATCGGCGAGACCTCGTGCGAGAGGCTGACGGCCAGGCCCGGCGCCTCGGCCGCGACGATCTCGCCGACGCGCCTCTCGTGGGCCGGATTCGCGTAGGCATGAAGGAGACACACCGCGAGGCTGGTGACGCCGCGGTCGACCAGCTCGCGCACGCAGCGACGCGTCTCGGCCTCGTCCAGCGGCGTCAGGACCGAGCCGTCGGCGAGGATGCGCTCGGTGACTTCCAGGATCAGGCGCCGCGGGATGAGCGGCGCCGGTTTCTCGATCTGCAGATCGTAGACCTGATAGCGCTTCTCGCGGCCGATGATGAGCACGTCGCGAAACCCCCGCGTGGTGATCAGCGCGATTCCGCGGCCCTTGCGCTCGATGACGATGTTGGAGCCGAGCGTGGTGCCGTGCACCACCTCGCCCAGGGCCGACCAGGGCGCGTTCACACGGCCCATCAGCTCGTCCAGCCCGCGCAGGCAGGCCTCGGAGGGATCGGGGTACGTGGTCAGGCGCTTGGCGGTGTGTAGCTCGCCGGAGGGCGCCTGGAGCACGAAGTCGGTGAAGGTCCCTCCCACGTCGAAGCCCACGCGATACGCGCCCACGACGCCATTCTAATCGGCGGGCGGGGGGACTGAAAGCAGCACGCCGGCCGTGCCATGGTGGGGATCAGGGAAGACCCGCCTCGACCAGGTCGGGACGTTACTCGACTCGTCGAGATGGCACGGGGCTGACTCGGTGGGCCACGCAGTGGAGTACCGCGACCACCGTGCTGTCCTCGCCGGTCACGGTGACGTCGTAGAACCCGGCCCGGCGCCCCTGCTTGCGCACGCGTGCCTCGGCGACCAGGCGGGCGCCGGGACGCACGGCGGCCAGGAAGCTGATGCTCATCGTGAGCGCCACCGCGACCTCGCCGTGCGAGTTGCAGGCGGCGCCGAACGCGACGTCGGCGAGCGAGAAGACGACGCCGCCGTGCGCATAGCCCTGGTAGTTGACCATCTCGGGCTTCAGCGTGAGCGCGACGCGGCAGTAGCCGCGCTCCAGCGCCAGGTACTCCAGGCCGAGATGCTGCGCCCACGGCTCGCTCTGGATCCGGGCCGCCAGCGCGGCGGGAACCCGATCAGGATCAGTCACGACGCCCGCCGGAACCGCCGCCCGGTAGGAGTTGGTCCGAAGGATCCGACGCGCTGGTCACTGGCCACGAGGGTTCCCAGGTTCCGCTTCGAGCGCCGGCTTCGCCGGCGCAAGCCCCTTCTGGGGGAGGTCTCGGAGGGGGCCGCCGAGGCCCCCTCCGACCGGCTAGCCAGGGATCTGAGCCTCCTCGGGCAGCCGGTCCCACACGGGCTTCCACTCGGGCACGGTGAGCGTGACCTTCTCGCAGAGCCCCGCCACCTCGGCCGCGAACTCCCGGCGCACCTCGTCGTTGTCGCGGAGCTTCAAGCGGTACTTGCGGTACACCGCGTTCTTCGGCGAGCCCGGCCGTCCGAAGATGTTCATCGTGCGGATGTACCACTTGGCGAAGGTGGTCTGCGCCTCGTCGTGAGTCGCCGGATTCTCGGCCAGGCGCTTCACCCAGTACTCGCCGTGGCGGATGTGGAACTTCTCTTCCTTGAAGATGCCCTCGATGGCGCGCCCCCAGGGGCCGTAGGAGCAGTGGCGCACGTCCTCGAGCTGATGGCCGGCGCCCCGATCCATGCAGAAGTTGAAGAAGATGAAATCGGCCCACGTCTCGATCGGGTAGTAGAAGATGTTCACGCGCTTGTCGCTCGTGATCCGCGAGGTGCCGATGTCGGCGTCGGCATCGATGCGCATCGTGAACACCTCGTCGTGGGCGTTCACGTGCTGGGTCACGTCGATCCCCAGGTCGGCGAGCAACCCGTACATCACCGTCGCGTGGCGGATCTCGTCCTTCACGATCTGCGCCACCACGTGCTTCTCCTCGACGCCGGGCGCCTTCATGATCCATGGTACATAACCATACCCGCCGGCCAGCTCCGAGTCGGCCTGCATCGTCATGAGGTGGATCAGCGCGCTCCTGTACTCCGGCGTCATCTCCTCCGGCGACTCGACGCGCTCCCCGGCTTCGATGCGCGCGATCAGTCGCTCGTCAGCTTGCCGTTCCGTCATGTCCCTCTCCTTTCGACCACCCGCACCGCTTTGCCCTCGCTGCGCGGGATCGTCTTCGGCGCCAGCACGGCGATCTCGGGGTTCAAGCCCAGGTGACCACGGATCCGCTCGGCCACGCGGGCGCGCAACGCGGAGACCTCCGGCCGGTCCGCGTCGAAGCCGCCCCAGCCCTGCACCAGCTCCTCGCTGGGCTCCACGTGCACCGCGAGCTTGGGAAACGCCTCCGTCCGGTCCACCACGATCTGATAATGCGGCGCCAGGTCTCCCAGCGTCAACAGCGCCGCCTCGACCTGCGAGGGATACACGTTGACGCCCTTGATGACCAGCATATCGTCGGTCCGGCCCTTGATGCGGCCGATCCGGGCCAGCGTGCGGCCGCACCGGCACGGCTCGGGGTCGAGGCTGGTGACGTCGCCGGTGCGGTACCGGATCAGCGGCAGCGCCTCCTTGGTCAAGCACGTGAGGACGAGCTCCCCTTCCTGTCCGGGATCGAGCGGCTCCCCGCTGTCCGGGTCGATGATCTCGGGCAGGAAGTGATCCTCGTTGACATGCAGGCCCGCGCGGGCCTCCACGCACTCGCTGGCCACCCCCGGCCCGATGATCTCGCTCAGCCCGTAGAAGTCGACCGCGCGCAACCCCCAGAGCTCCTCGAGCTGTCGCCGCATGGCCTCGGTCCAGGGCTCCGCCCCGAACAGGCCGTAGCGGAGCGGCACGGAGCGCGGATCCACGCCCTGCTCCTGCAGGGCCTCGCCGATGTGCAGCGCGAACGACGGGGTCGCGGCGAGGCCCTGGGGGCGGAAGTCGCGCAGCACGAGGATCTGGCGGAGCGTGTTGCCGGAGGACACCGGCACGACCGTGAGGCCCATGTGCTCGGCGCCGTCGTGAAAGCCGAGCCCGCCCGTGAACAGCCCGTAGCCGTAGGCGACCTGGATCATGTCGCCGGGTTGCGCGCCCGCGGCCGCGAGCGACCGCGCCATGACCTCGCGCCACACCTGGAGATCGCGCCGGGTGTAGCCCACCACCGTGGGCTTGCCCCTGGTGCCCGACGAGGCATGGATGCGAATGATCTCACCCAGCGGCACCGCGAAGAACCCGAACGGATAGCTCTCGCGTAGATGCTCCTTGTGCGTGAACCGCATCCGATGGAGCTGATCGAGCCTGCGGATCTCGCCACCGTCCAGCCCGGCCTTGATCCGCGCCTCACGGTAGAACGGAATCCGCGCGGCCGCCCAGTCGAGCGCCGCCTTCAGGCGCTCGAGCTGCAGCGCCTGCAAGCGCCACCGCGGCGCCGTCTCGATCTCGGGATTCCAGATCATTCTAAGTCACTGTCCGCGATTCCGTTTGGTTGGCGGTTGGGCCTCTTCGCGCTTTTGGCGCTCATCGGGGCGCCCGCACTGAGCTCAGGCTCTATCTGAGTCAGTGTCCGCGATTCAGTTTGGTTGGTGGTTTGGCCTCTTCGGGCCACTTGGCCCTCATCGGGGCGAAGGCGGTCGACGCGAAGGCGTCAGCCGATGTGGACACGTTCGACCAGCCACGTCTGGCGGTCGAGAAAGCGGGCCAGCGACTCGAGGAGGGGGGAGCCGGCGCTGGCCTCGAGGCTGATGCGGTCGGGGAGCACATAGCGCACCTCGGGGTACGAGAGCAGCACCTTCACCAGCGTGCGCACCCGGGCATCGGCGGCGAGCAGGCCGCAGCGACCCGAGGCAGCCATCTCGGGGTCCCAGTCGGGCTGAAACACCACGGTGAGTCTCCGAGCTTGCTGCGTCATGTGCCACCGGCGGCTAGCCGATCGGAGGGGGCCTCGACGGCCCCTTCCGAGCCTCCCCCAACAACCGGATTGCGCCGGCGAAGCCGGCGCACGAACGGGGCGTCATCTCACGCCAGCTTCGCCGAACATGATGAGCCGAAATCTTCACTGGCTCGAAGCCGGCGCTCGAAGCGGAACGTCGCACGCGCGCCGTTCCGTGCAGGCTCGGGTTCATCTCTGCAACGGGCTCCTAGCCGGAGCGGGCGAGGAGAGAGGCGTAGTGCTCGACGATGGTCTCGACCTGGCGGGTGGCCGAGAAGTGCTTCTCGGCGGTGGCGCGGGCGGCCATCGCAAAGCCGCGGCGGCGCTCCGCATCCAGCAGCAGGCCAATCGCGGCATCGGCCAGCTCGCGCGCATCCGCCTTGGTCAGGAGGCCCGTCTCCCCATCTCGGACCACCTCGTCCACGCCCGAGGCGCGCACCGCCACGGCCGGCAACCCGCAGGCGTGCGCCTCGGCCAGCACGAGCCCCTGGGTCTCCGTCTCCGACGCGAACAGGAACAGATCGGCCGCGCGGTAGAATGGGGCGATCTCCTCGCGCGGCACGCTGCCGTGAAAGCGGATGCGGTCGCGCGCCGGACTCTCCTCCGCGCGCCGCCGCAGCGCGGGCTCGTACGTCCCCTGGCCCACGAGCGCCAGCCGCGCGCCCGAGACCGCGCCGGCGATCGACCCGAACGCGTCGATGATGTGCTGCACGCTCTTCTCCCGGTCCAGCCGTCCCACGTACAGACACAGCGGATCGTCGGGCGGAAATCCGAGCGCCCGCCGCGCCGCGTCCCGGTCGCCCACCGAAAAGACGTCCAGCGGCACCCCGGTCGGCACGACGGCCACCCGCGACCGCACCCCGCGCTCGGCCAGCATGGCCGCGATGCGTTCCGAGGGCGCCACGACCAGGTCCGCCTGGCCGGCGAAGCGGCAGGCCAGCATGACCGCGACCGCCGCCACGAAGCGCTCCGGCAACGGGACGTAGTGCGCGTACTTCTCGTACCGCGTGTGATAGGTGAAGACCAGCGGCTGCCCGCCCCGGCGCGCGAGCCGGCGCGCGGTGACCCCGAGCAGAAAGGGATGCTGCGCGTGGATGACGTCCAGCTCCAGCGATGCGGCGTACCGCGCCAGGCGCCGCGAGAACGGCAGCGCGAGCGCGAAGCCCGGATAGGTGGGGGCCGGGATCGAGGGGTAGCGGAGGACGGTGGACGGGTCGACGGTGGACGTGGACGGCGCGGGCGCGAAGACCCACGCCCGGTGCCCCAGACCGTCAAGTCCCCGGCGGAGCGTCTCCACCGCGGTGGTGACCCCGCCGCGGAACGGGAGATAGTTGTTGGTGAAGAGGCCGACGCGCATCCACTATTCGTCCGGTCGGCTGGGGTCCTTGCCACCGCGCTCGATCTTGTCGAAGTCTCCAGGCTTGATGGAGTCCAGCCACTCCTTGATCCGGGCGGGGTCGTCGGCCTTGCCGCCGGTGCCTTCAGGATCCTTGGTCACCTTGACCTCGACCGACTCGGCCTTCACGAGCACCTCTTCCTCGACGAAGATCGGCGCGTCCACCCGCAGGGCGAGCGCGATCGCATCCGATGGTCGCGAGTCCACCGTGATGTCCGCGCTCCCGAGGCGCAGCTGAATCACGGCATAGAACGTGTTGTCGCGCAGATCGCTGACCACGATCTTGTTGACCCGCGCCCCGAGCGATTCCACGAGGCTCTTCATCAGGTCGTGCGTCATCGGGCGGGGGGTCGAGATCTTCTCGAGCTCGAGCGCGATCGCGTTGGCCTCCGGCAGACCCACCCAGATGGACAGCGATCGCTTGTCCTCCTCGTCGCGCAGGACGATCATGGGCATGTTCGAGAGGGGGTCCAGGACCAGGGCTTTCACCTTCATCTCGAGCCACATGGCGCTCCTCCTAGGCAGACTGCGCGACGGGTTCGCTCACTGCGCCCGTGCTTCCCTCGGCCAGCGTTCCGCGAAGACTGTGAGGCAACGCCTCGGTGATGCGGACCGGCACCACGCGGCCGATCAGACTGCGGCCTTGGGCGTCGAAGTTCACCACCCGGTTGCAGCGCGTGCGCCCGGTGGCCTCGCCCGCGCTCCGTCTGGACACCCCGTCGACGAGAATGGGCATCGCGCGACCTTCCAGGCGACGGCTGCGCTCGGCCCCGACGCGCCCGGCCACCTCGAGGATCGCGGTGTTGCGCTGCGCCTTCACCGCCTCCGAAATCTGGTCCGGCATCGTCGCCGCCAGCGTGCCGGGTCGGCGTGAGTAGCGGAAGGCGAACACGTTGTCGTAGCCAACCTGCTCCACCATCTCCACCGTGGCGGCGAAGTCCTCGTCCGTCTCGCCGGGAAACCCCACGATCAGATCGGTGGACAGCGCGATGTCCGGCACCGTGTCCTTCAGCTCGCCGATCAGCTCGAGGTAGCGCGCCCGGGTGTACCCCCGGTTCATGCGCTCGAGCACGCGGTCCGAGCCCGACTGCAGCGGCAGGTGGAGCTGCTCGACCGCCTTCGGCACATCGCGGATGGCGCGGATGAGGCGCGAGGTCAGGTTGTACGGGTTCGACGTCGTGAAGCGGATGCGCTCGATGCCGTCGATCTCGTTCACCATCTCCAGCAGCGCCGCGAGATCGGTGGGCGGCGTCAGATCGCGTCCGTACGCGTTCACGGTCTGACCGAGCAGCGTCACTTCCCGGCAGCCGGCCGCGACCAGCGCCCGGATCTCCTCGACGATGACCACGGGCGGATGGCTGCGCTCGCGCCCCCGCGTGGTCGGCACGACGCAGAACGTGCAGTACTTCTCGCAGCCCTCCATCACGGTCACGAACGCTTTGAGCCGGGGGGCGCCATCCGCCTTCGCCGTGATCTTGACGAGGTCGCCCTCGGTCGTGTCCATCAACGGCCGCGCCCCGGCCTTGACCCGCGCGACCAGCTCGCTCACCCGCGCGATGGCCGGAGAGCCGAACACGAGGTCCACGTACGGCGCGCGGGCCTGGATGCCGCCTTTCTGCAGCTGCGCCATGCACCCCATCACTCCGATGATGACATCCGGGCGCTCGCGCTTGAGATGCTTCAGCGCACCGAGCTGCGAGAAGACCTTGTCTTCGGCCTTCTCGCGGATCGAGCAGGTGTTGAGCAGGATCACGTCCGCCTCGTCCGCGCGCTCGGTGAGCTCGTACGCATCGCGCTTGAGCAGTCCGGCCACGCGCTCCGAGTCGTACTCGTTCATCTGGCAGCCGTACGTGATGAGATGAAGCTTAGGCATGACGGGGCGCGGATCGCGAGCTGCGGTGTTTCCACATATATTTCTTGCGGTTACGTTATCACCCGAGTCAGAGCGTGTCAAACCCGGATGCGGCTCAACTCACCTCTTCAAACGCCCCGATCCGACGGAACTTCTCGTAGCGGGCCTCGAGCAGCCGCTCCCGCGGCCTGGATTTGAGCTGCCAGAGATGATCACGAAGCGCGATGCGCAGATTCGCCGCCGCTTGCTCCCAGTTGCGGTGCGCGCCGCCGATCGGCTCCGGCACGATGCCGTCGATGACGCCGAGGCGCAGCAGATCCGGCGCGGTGACACGCATGAGCTCGGCCGCCTCGGGCGCCTTGTTGGCATTGCCCCAGAGGATCGCGGCGCACCCTTCCGGTGAGATGACGGAGTAGATGGCGTATTCCAGCATGAGCACCCGATCGCCCACGCCGATGGCGAGCGCGCCGCCGCTACCCCCTTCCCCCGTCACGACGCAAACGATGGGTGTGGGCAATCCCGACATCTGCCGGAGATTGCGCGCGATCGCCTCCGCCTGCCCGCGCTCCTCGGCGCCGAGCCCCGGGTACGCGCCCGGCGTGTCGATGAACGTGATCACCGGCTTGCCGAACCGCGCCGCCAGCTCCATCAGCCGGAGCGCCTTGCGATAGCCCTCCGGGTGCGGCATGCCGAAGTTGCGCGCGATGTTCTCACGCGTGTCGCGCCCCTTCTGGTGCCCCACGATGACCACCGATTCACCTTCGAAGCGCGCGAGCCCGCCGACGATCGCCTTGTCGTCGCCGAACACGCGATCGCCGTGGAGCTCGAGGAAGTCCTCGGTCAGGAGGTTGACCAAGTCGAGCGTATGCGGGCGCCGTGGATGGCGCGCGAGCTGCGCGCGCTGCCAGGCGCTCAGGCCGGCATAGACCTTCTGCTGTTGCCGCGCGAGCCGGTCCTCGAGCTTGTTGATCTCGTCCCGGACCGCGAGGGGATCTTCGGACGCGCGGAGCTCGGCGATGCGGTTTTCCAGCTCGAGCAGCGGCTTCTCGAACTCAAGCTCGTCCAGCATATTCGATGAGTATACTGCCGGGCCCGAGCAGGCTTTCGACTTTCGCGGCCAGCTCGGCGCCCGCCTGCACGCCGAGCTCCTTGACCCGCACCACGACTTCCTGCTCGCCGATGAGCACGTGCACGAACACCGGCGTGCGGCCCGGATGCGCACGACAGAGCTCCCTCACCGCGCTCAGCTGCCCCGGCACATCGTTGCCGCCGCCGTGGACCCGGATGCGGCAGGTGTGCGGCTGGCTCGCGTTCTCGCCGGCGCGCGCGGCCGCCAGCGCCTCCTCGAGCGGGCGCACGTCCTCGGCGAGCACCACCCGCCCCTTGTCGCTGTCATCGGTGCGTCCGCGCACGAGGACCGGACCGCGGTGGCGGAGCGCGCCCGCCGAGCTCCGGTACGGCTCCGGGAAGACCGTGAGCGGAACGCTGCCGTCGACCAGCTCGAGCGTGGCGAAGGCCATGCGGTTGCCGCTCTTCGTCGAGTTCTCCGTGAGCCCGCTGACCTGGCCCAGCAGGAGGACGCGCGAGGCAACCGGACGCGCGAAGAGCTCGGCGGCCGACATCGTTCCCAGTCGCCGGGCCACGTCACGGTACTGCTCCAGCGGATGGCCGCTCAGATAGAAGCCGAGCACCTCCTTCTCGTAGGCCAGCATCTCCTCCGGCGGCCACTCGGGCACGGCCGCGGTCTTGGCCGCCGCCGGCGCCGGCTCGGCCGCTAGGCTGGCGTCGCCGAGCGCGTCGAACAGCGAGACCTGCCCCTCCTCGCGGTCGCGCTGGCGGCGCTGACCGAGGTCCATGGCGCGATCGACCGCGGACAGGAGCCCGGCGCGGCTCTGCTTGAGCGAGTCGAAGGCGCCCGCCTTCACCAGACTGTCGATCACGCGCCGGTTCACGAGCCTGAGATCGACGCGCCCGCTGAAGTCCTCGAGCGACGTGAAGGGCCCCGCCTCGCGACGGCTGGCCACGATCGATTCGATGGCGGACCCGCCCACGTTCTTGATGGCCGCCAGCCCGAAGTGGATGGCGTCGCCCACGACGGTGAACTGGGCGCCGGAGACGTTGACGTCCGGCGGCTCCACCCGCAGCCCCATCGCGCGACTCTCTTCCATGTACTGGACGATCTTGTCCGTCTTCTCCATTTCCGACGTCAGCAGCGCCGCCATGAACTCCACG
>Ga0187892_10009625_pt1 | contig 12629 bp, 14 predicted proteins | sample MA1701073metaG_FD_139345 | JGI IMG/M metagenome (GOLD analysis project Ga0187892, IMG submission 139345) | Bio-ooze microbial communities from a basaltic lava cave in the Kipuka Kanohina Cave System on the Island of Hawaii, USA - MA170107-3 metaG ...
CCCGCATGGAGCGTTGACAGCCGCCCACCTGGGTTGATACATATAGCCATATGAAGACAACCGTAGAGATTCCCGACTCGCTGCTGGAGGAAGCCCGAAAGCTGGCCGCCCGCGAGGGCACGACCGTCCGGGCGCTCGTGGAGCAGGGGCTGCGTCGGGTCCTCGCGGAGCGCAGGCGGCCGTCCGGTTTTCAGCTCCGGAAGGCGACGTTCAAGGGAGACGGGCTCCAGCCCGGCGTGGCCGGCGCGTCCTGGGAGCGGCTCCGGGACATGGCCTACGGGGGCCGCGGCGGGTGATCGCGATCGACACCAACCTGCTCGTGTACGCCCACCGCGAGGACTCCCCCTGGCACGACTCCGCCTACGCGCGGATCGCGGAGCTCGCGGGGGGACGGGCACCCTGGGCGATCCCTTGGCCGTGCGCCCACGAGTTCGTGGCCATCGTGACCCACCCGCGGATCTACGCGCCGCCCACACCGCTCGCCGCCGCCATCGACCAAGTCGAAGCCTGGCTCGAAGCGCCCAGCCTCGTCCTGCTGGCCGAGGGTGAGGGATACTGGCCGGCGCTCCGGCCGCTCCTGGAGCAGGGACGCGTGGCCGGTCCCCAGGTCCACGACGCACGCGTCGCCGCGCTCTGTCGCCTGCACGGCATCCGGGAGCTCTGGACGGCCGACCGGGATTTCGGCCGGTTCCCCGGAATCGCCACGCGGAATCCGCTCGCCGGCTGACCGCGCGGCAGCGCGCCGAGCCCGCGCCTACGGCTCGGGCGGGCGGCGGCCGGTCCAGGGTCGGGCGGCCTCGAAGGCCGCCGCCGCCTGGAGCACCGTCAGGTCCGCGAAGCGCCGGCCGACGATCTGGAGCCCCACCGGCAGCCCCGCCGGCGTGAAGCCGGCGGGCACGGTGGCGGCGGGCTGGCCCGTGAAGTTGAACGGGTAGGAGAAGGACGCCCACGGGAACCAGTCCCACGCGTGCTGGGGGAAGTGGGCCGGGTTGAGCCGTCCCACCTCGAAGGCCGCCACCGACACCGTCGGCGTGAGCAGGAGGTCGTAGCGCTCGAACAGCGGCCGCACGCTGTCCCAGAAGGCGATCTTCTGGCCCCGCAGGGCCACGTACTCGGCGGCGCTGTAGCGGTAGCCGTCCTCGATGGAGGCCACGAGCCCCGGGTCCATCCGCTCCCGCCACTCGGCGAGGTACTGGCCGTAGTTGCCGGCCTCGTGGACGTTCCACATGCACCGGATGATGGCCGTCGTGTCGGCGAAGCCGGGATCGGCCACCTCGTCCACCGTCGCCCCCAGCTCCTGGAACGCGCGCGCGGCCGTCGCCGCCGCGGCGGCGACGTCGGGATCCACCCGGAGCCCGCCGAGCGTCGGGCTCCACGCGATGCGCCGCCCCCGCACGCCGTCGGGGCGGCGCCCGACGAAGTCCTCGGGCGCCGCCTCCAGCGAGGTGCGGTCCGTCTCGTCCGGCCCCGCCATGACCGCCAGCATGAGCGCGGCGTCGGCCACGGTGCGGGTCATGGGGCCGACGTGGGTCGCGTAGTCGTTGTTCGACACGGGCCAGATGGGCACGCGGCCGTAGGAGGGCTTGTGCCCGAACACGCCGCAGAAGGCCGCCGGCACCCGGATCGAGCCCGCGCCGTCCGATCCCTGGTGCAAGGGCCCGAGGCCGGCCGCCGCCGCCACCGCCGCCCCGGCGCTCGACCCGCCGGAGGTCATGGCCGGGTTCCACGGATTGCGGGTGATGCCGGTGAGGGGGCTGTCGCCGAGGGCCTTCCAGCCGAACTCGGGCGTGGTCGTCTTGCCGATCGTGATGGCGCCCGCCTCCCGGAGCCGCCGCATGTAGGGCGCGTCCTGGTCGGGGACCCGCTCGGCGAAGATGCACGAGCCGGACATGGAGCGGACACCCTTGGTGAGGGTGAGGTCCTTGATGGACACGGGCAGGCCGTGGAGCGATCCGAGCCGCTCGCCCCGCATCACCTGGGCCTCGGCGCGCCGGGCGGCGTCCATCGCCTGGTCGGCCGTCACGGTGCAGAAGGCGTTCAGCGCCGGGTTCACGCGCTCGAGGCGGTCGAGCACGGCCCGCACGAGCTCCACCGGGGACAGCGCGCGGCCCCGGATCAGGGTGAGGAGCTCGGTGGCTGGCGTGTAGCAGAGGTCGGTCGCGTTCATGGATGCCTCCGGAGCGCGCGGTGGGCGTGACGATCGCCGGTGGAATGGTAGCACGGGGTGGCGCGAGCGGATACACTCTCCCCCGTGACGACGCCCCGACGCCGCACGGTGAGCCGATCGTGACGGCGCCGGTGCGGCCCACGCTCGTGCTGCTGGTCCGCCACGGCCTGACCCCCACCACCGGCATCAAGCTGCCGGGCCAAGCGCGGGGGCTCCACCTCTCGGCCGAGGGCGAGCGGCAGGCGGAGGCGGTGGCCGCGCGCCTCGGGAGCGTGTCCGGCGTGGCCGCCGTCTACGCCTCCCACCTCGAGCGCGCGCGGGAGACGGCGGCCGCCATCGCCCGGCCGCGCCGCCTCGGGGTGCGCGTCGACCGGGACCTGGCCGATCTCGACGTGGGGGACTGGACGGGCCTGACGCTCAAGGCCGCCGCGCGCCGGCCGGAGTGGGTGTCCATCCAGCGCCATCCGAGCGGGTTCCGCTTCCCCCGCGGCGAGTCCTTCGTCGAGATGCAGGCGCGCATGGTGCAGGCGCTCGGGCGCCTGGTCGCGCGGCACCGGGGCGCCGCCCTCGTCGCCGTCTCCCACGCCGACCCCATCAAGGCCGCCGTCGCCCACGCCCTCGGCACCCCGCTGGACCTGTTCCAGCGTCTCGTCGTCGCGCCGGCCTCGGTCACCGCCATCGCCTACGCCGCCCACGGGCCCCGGGTCCTTCGGGTGAACTCCGTCAAGGGCGACCTGACGGATCTCACGCCCTGATGGCCGCCTCCTTCGACTTCGACGCCCCCGATCACTTCACGGTGGGGGCCCTCGGCCCGCCCGGCCAGCGGGTGTTCTACCTCCAGGCGCGCCAGGCCGGCACGCTGCACAGCTTGAAGTGCGAGAAGGAGCAGGTGCGCGCGCTGTCCGACTACCTAGCGCGGCTCCTGGCGAGCCTGCCGCCCGGCGATCCGGGCGACGCGCCGGTCGACCTGGCGCTCATCGAGCCGCTCGACGTGCTGTGGGCGGTGGCGGCGCTGGGAGCGGGGTTCGACGGCCGGCGCGAGCGCGTGATCATCGAGGCCCGCGAGCAGGTCGAGGACGACGCCGAGGGCGAGGCGGAGCCCGCGGTGGGCCGCGTCACGCTCTCCCGCGCCCACGCGGCGGCGTTCGTCGCGCACGCGCAGGCGGTGGTGCAGGCGGGGCGGCCCCTCTGCCCGGCGTGCCACCAGCCGAAGGACCCCGCCGGGCACGTGTGCCCGCGCAGCAACGGCCATGTCGTCCGACCGCGCGACGCTTGAGCTGCTCGGCCGGGGCGCCATCACCGTCAAGGGCCGGATGCCCTGGAGCAGCAACGTCACCCTGCTGGCGGAGGTGACGGACCGGGACCGGACGGCGCTGGCCATCTACAAGCCATGCGCCGGCGAGCGGCCCCTCTGGGACTTCCCGCCCGGGCTCCACCGCCGCGAGGTCGCCGCCTACCGCCTGGCGGAGGCCCTCGGCTGGCGGCTGATCCCGCCCACCGTGCTGCGCGACGGCCCCCACGGCGAGGGATCGCTCCAGCTCTTCGTCCAGGCGGACTTCGAGCAGCACTACCTCACGCTGTGCGAGCAGGCGGAGCACCGCGCCCAGCTCCAGCGGATCTGCCTGTTCGATCTCCTGGCCAACAACGCGGACCGGAAGAGCGGCCACTGCCTGCTGGACCCCGAGGGGCACGTCTGGGCCATCGACAACGGGCTCACCTTCCACGCGGAGCCCAAGCTCCGCACGGTCATCTGGGACTTCGCCGGGGAGGCCATCCCGCGGCCGCTGCTGGCCGCCGCGTCCCGGCTGGTGGCGGACGGGCTGCCGCCCGGCGTCGCCGAGCTGCTCGACCCCGCGGAGCGCGAGGCGCTCCTGGCCCGCGGCCGCACCCTCGTGAGCCGCCGCCGCTTCCCCGCCGACGCCTCGGGCGCCCGCTACCCCTGGCCCCTCGTCTAGGGCCCCGCCGGCCCGCTCGTCCGCGCGCTCCGCCGCTGTCCCGCGTCGGGCGTCAGGCCTTGTGCCAGTGGCTCAGGCGCCAGAGCGTGGAGTCCCAGCCCGACAGCTCCATGCCGCGCAGCCGCGCCCCGGCCGCGCCGACGCCGTTGCGCCAGAGCACGGGGATCACCGCCACGTGCTGGATCACGATGTCGTTCATGCGGATGAAGTGAGCGGCCCGCTTGACCGGGTCCATCTCCTGCTCGGCCGCCTGCCACACGCGGTCGTACTCCTCGTTGCGGAAGCGGCTGATGTTGCGGCCCGACCACTTGTTCTCCCGCATGGCGAGCTGGGCGGTGGTGAACTGCCACATGAGCCGGTCGGGGTCGGGGGCGCCGGGGCCGGTCGTGTACATCTGCAGGTCCGTGTAGAAGTGCGAGTAGGTGTCGGGATTGGCCGGATCCGACGAGAAGAACACCGAGGCCACCACCGCCTTCACCTCGATCTCGATGCCCTGGCGGGCGCACGTCTGCTTCACGATGGCCTGGGTCTTCTGCCGGGGCGCGTTGATGGAGGTCTGGAACACGAACTTGAGGCGCTTGCCGTCCTTGGCGCGGATGCCGTCGGGGCCCCGCTTCCAGCCGGCCTGGTCGAGGATCTGGGCGGCCCGCTCGGGATTGAACTCCCAGCGGGTGCTCTTCGAGTAGAAGCGGGACGGGGCGTTGAGGAAGTTGGCCGTGGTCTGGCCCTGGCGGCCGTAGATCTGCTCCTGCACGGCCGCCCGGTCCACGAGCAGGTTCAGCGCCTGGCGCACGGCCGGGTCGGACAGCGTCGGGTGGGTGGTCTTGATGGACGACCGCTCGCCGTCCACCTCCTTCCACGGGTCGGTGAAGTTGCACTGGATGTGCTCGATGCCGCCGGTCGGGAACAGCTCGACCCGGCCCCGGCCCGCCTGCTCGAGGCGCCGCAGGATCTCGTCCTCCACCTGCATGTTCCAGGCGTAGTCGTACTCGCCCGTCTGCAGCACCGCCCGCGCCGCCGAGGCGGCGTCGCCGCCGCCCTTCATCTCCACCGTGTCGAAGAAGGGCCGGTTGGGCACGTGGTAATTCGGGTTCAGCTCGGCCCGCACCATGTCGCCGGGCTTGAAGTCCACGAAGCGGTAGGGGCCGGTGCCCACCGGCTTGACGTTGGCCGGCGCCTCGCGCGACTTGCCGCCCCGGTACGCGTCGAACAGGTGCTTGGGGATGATGGTGCGGTTGCCGCAGAAGCCGTCGAACCAGAAGGGCGTCGGCCGCGCGAACGTCACCTTCACCGCGTGGTCGTCCAGCCGCTCGACGCGCTGGATCTGCTTGTAGGTGCCGAGGTTGACGGTGCCGGTGGCGGAGTCGGCCGCGTACTCCCAGTTGAAGATCACGTCGTCGGCCGTGAAGGGACGGCCGTCGTGCCAGGCCACGCCCTTCTTGAGCCGCCACGTCACCCAGAGCCCCTCGCGGTCGAGCGTGCCGTTCGGCACGCTCGGGACCTCGGCCGCGAGCACCGGCACCAGGTTCCCGTCGGGATCGTAGGCGGCCAACGGCTCGTAGAAGACCCGCGACCCGTCGAGATCCTTGGTGCCCGTGCCGAAGTGGGGATTGAGGAGGGTCGGGGCCTGCCACCAGAGGAGCTTGAGGGCCCCGCCCCCGCCCCGCCGGGTGGGCGTGTAGGCGGGCGTCGCCGGCTGGGCGTGGGCCAGGCCCGCCGAGGCCAGCACCTGGGCGGCCATGGGCGCCGTCACCCCGAGCGCCACCAGGCCCTGCACGAAGGCCCGGCGCGTCAGCCGGCCCACCCTGACATCGTCCAGGAGTCCGCGGAGGTCGTCCTCGTTCATGGCCCCCTCCTCATGGTGGCGGGAGTGCCCGGCCCGCGCCGGGCCTTCGCCGCCGGCTTGGCTTGGGTCGTCCGGGGCGGGCCCCGGCCGCCGCGCCGGCATCGGCCGGGATCGCCCTGCCGGGACATAAGCACCTCCCGGCCGCCAGGTCAAGGGCGGAGGGCGGGACGCCGAAGGTCGAACCAGCGATCGCCGGTCGACTGGTGGCTCATCGGCCGCGGCCGCGCCGGCGAACGCGATCCGCGACCTCCTCGTAGATCCCTCGTCGGTGGCCCACCGCGAAGATCCGCACGAGCCGGTCGGCCCGGTCGGCGGTGTACACAAGCCGATACCGTCTCACCCGGTACTTCCAGAGCCCTTCCAGATCGCGCCGGAGCGGCTCTCCGATGAACGGGTCGGCGACGATCGCCCGAAGCGCCGCCTTGACTCCCCGCTTGACCTCGGGCGGCAGGTGGCGCATCGCCCCCGCCACGTGGGGCGGGATCTCGACTCTCCAGCCGGACACTACTTGGCCCGGCGCTTCTCCCGGACCAAGGGCTCCCCGAAGACGTCCTCGAACGAGAGCCCGCGGTGCCCGCGAGCGAAGAAGCGCCGGCTCGAACGGATCTGCCCCATGAGGACGGGATCGCTCAGGACGTCCACCGTCTCCTTCAGGCGCTGATACTCCGCGTGGTTGACGAGAACCGCGGCGGGCTTGCCCTTGCGCGTCACCACGATCTCCTCCTCCCGATCCTCGACCCCCGTCACCAGCTCGGGCAGCCGCGCCTTCACCTCTGAGATCGGCAGGACCTTCGCCATTAGCCGCCTCCCTTGACCAGAAATCTGGTCACCAGAGCATACCCGGGAGCCGGGCCCCGGTCAAAGGCGGCCCGGGCCTGGTGCCCCGCGCGGGCCGGGGGGGCCAGCGCGCGTCAGCGCGAGGGAGCGCTCGCGGCGGGCGCGCGGCCCGGCCGGCCGTCCACGTCGCGGCCCGAGGGCACCTCGTCGAAGGGCACGTCGCGGTCGGTCCGGACGTCGGCCGGCAGGCCCAGCACCCGCTCGGCGATGATGTTGCGCAGGATCTCGTCGGTGCCGCCGGCGATGCGGCCGCCGGGGGAGTAGAGCAGCGCCTCCTGGAAGGCCGCGCGCATGGGGGCGAGCGTCGGGTCCATCACCACGCCGCCCATGTCCAGGAGGTCGAGCGCGAAGGTCGCGATCTCCTGGAGCTTCGAGGCCGACACCAGCTTGCCGATGGAGTTCTCGGGGCCGGGCGTCTGGCCCCGGGACAGGGCCGTCATGGCCCGAAAGCGCGTGTAGCGGAGCCCCTGGGTCCGGCAGTACCAGCCGGCCAGGCGCTCGCGCACCGCCGCGTTGGCGATGGCGGGGCCGTCCTCCAGCGGCAGGGTCCGGCACAGGTCGAGCAGCTCGTCGACGTCGGGGCCGCGCACGTCGCCCACCGCCAGCCGCTCGTTCATCAGCGTGGTGATGGACACGCCCCAGCCCTCGCCGACCCGGCCGAGCCGCTGGCCGTCGGGCACGCGGACGTCGGTGAAATAGACCTCGTTGAAGTTCGAGGCCCCCGAGATCTGGCGGATCCGCCGCACCTCGATCCCGGGCGAGCGCATGTCCAGGAAGAAGTACGTGAGGCCCTTGTGCTTGGGCGCGCGCGGATCGCTCCGCGTCACGATGACGCCCCAGTCGGAGAAGTGGGCGCCCGAGGTCCAGATCTTCTGCCCGTTGATGACCCAGTCGGCGCCGTCCCGCTCGGCGCGCGTACGCAGCCCCGCCAGGTCCGAGCCGGCCGCCGGCTCCGAGAAGAGCTGGCACCAGATCTCCTCGCCGGTGAGGGCGGGCGGCCCGTAGCGCCGCTTCTGCTCCTCGGTGGCGTAGGCGAGCATGGTGGGCAGGCACATGCCGAGGCCGATCTCGAAGTAGCCGCGCGGGACGAAGTAGCGCGCCTCCTCCTGCTGGAGGATCACCTGGAAGATGGGGGCCAGGCCCTGGCCGCCGTACTGCCGGGGCCAGGTGAGCCCGGTCAGGCCCGCGGCGGCCTTCTTCGCCTGGAAGTCCCGGGCGCGGCGCAGGCCCTCGCTCTCGCCGTGACGGCCGGCCCAGGTCTCGAAGCCGCGCCGGGGCTCGGCGTGGTCCAGGAGCCAGGCGCGCACCCGTTGCCGGAACTCGCCTTCCTCGCGCGTGTCGGTCAGATCCATCCCGATGTCTCCCTAGGAGGCGGCCCGCGCCGCCTCCACGCGGGCGATGAGCGCTTCCTTCCAGCGCCGGACGCTGCCGAGCTGGAGCCCGAGCAGCTCGGCCCGCCGGTAGTAGAGATGGCAGTCGAACTCCCAGGTGAAGCCCATGCCGCCGTGGGTCTGGACGTTCTCGCGGGCGGCGTGGGCGAAGGCCTCGCTGGCGCTCACCCGCGCGACGGCGGCGGCGACCGGCAGCTCCGGCGCCCCCGTCGACAGCGCCCAGGCGCCGTAGTAGGCGTTGGAGCGGGCCAGCTCCACCGCCACGTACACGTCGGCCAGCTTGTGCTTGATGGCCTGGAAGGACCCGATGGGGCGGCCGAAGGCGAAGCGACCGAGCGCGTAGTCGCGGGCCATGTGCAGCGCCGCCTCGGCGCCGCCCACCTGCTCGAAGGCCAGGAGCACCGCCGCGCGGTCCAGCAGGCGCTCCAGCAAGGCCCAGCCCTGGCCGGGCGCGCCCAGGGGCTCGGCCGGCGCCGCCTCGAGCTGGACCCGGGCGTGGGGGCGGCTCGGGTCCACCGTGGCCACCGCCTCCCGCCGCACGCCGGGGCCGGTGAGGTCGACGAGGCAGAGCGTGACGCCCCCGGCCGCGTCGTCCGCCGCCGCCACCACGGCCTCGCCGGCGACGTCGCCGTCGGGCACCGGCACCTTGACGCCCGAGACGCGCCCGTCGCGCATCCGCGTCGTCAGGCCGTCGGGGGTCGGTGGGCGCGGGCCCTCGGCCAGGGCCAGGCAACCGATCGTCTCGCCCGACGCCAGGGCCGGCAGGAGCCGCCGCCGCTGGGCCGGGGACCCGTGCAGCAGCACGGCCTCGGTGAAGAGATACACCGACGACGCGAACGGCGTGGGGGCGAGGGTGCGCCCCAGCTCCTCGGCGATCACGCACAGCTCGAGGTAGCCGAACCCGGCGCCGCCGTCGGGCTCGGGGACGGCGGTGCCGGGCCAGCCCATCTCGGCCATCTCCCGCCACAGGCCGCGGTCGAAGGAGGCCCCGCCCTCCAGCACCTGGCGCGCTCGGTCGAGCGCGCCACGGTCGGCCAGGAACTTCCGCGCCTGGTCCCGGAGGGCGCGCTGCTCGTCGGAGAACTCGAAATTCATCGCCGCCTGTCCCCGCGGGAGGGCATGATAGCAAGACCGTCCATGGCCCACCCGGAAATCCTCGTCGTCGGCGGTGGCATCGCGGGCTGCTCGACCGCCTGTCACCTGGCGCGCCTCGGGCACCGCGTCACGCTCCTGGAACGGGAGAGCCTGGCCGGCGCCGCCTCGGGCCTCAACGCGGGCTCCATCGAGTGCGTCGGCTGGGGCCACCAGCCGCGGTCCGGTCAGGCCTCCGAGCCGGGCGCGGCGCCCGGCGGCGCCGACCTGGACACCTGGCTCACGGCCGGCAGCCTCGAGATCTTCCTCTCCCTCCAGCTCGACCGCGGCCACGACATCGAGCTCCGGCAGTCGGGCGGGCTGGTGGCGATCCGGACCGGCGAGGAGATGGCCTGGGCCCAGGAGCGCGTGACGCGGCTCCAGCGGCTGGGCCACCAGATCGAGCTCCTCGACAGCCGGGAGGGACGGGCGCTCGAGCCCGAGGCCGACCCGGAGCTGCTCGGCTTCCTCCACGCGCCGCGCCGGGCTCAGGCCGACCCCGTGAAGGCCACGCGGGCCTTCGCCCAGGAGGCGGAGCGCCACGGAGCCCGCGTGCTCGAGGGCCACGAGGTCGTCGCCCTCGCGGCGGAGCGCGACTCGGTGCGGGCGCGGACGCCCCAGGGCGAGTGGAGCGCGGCCGCCCTCGTCCTGGCCGCGGGGCCCTGGTGCCGGCCGCTCGGCGCCCTCCTCGGGCTCGAGGTGCCCGTCGTGCCCGTGCGGGGCCAGATGTGGGCGACGCCGCCGCTGCCTCCCAGCGTGTTCCACACGATCTCCGCCGCCGAGTCGCCCCTTCACTGGCGCGACACCCCCGGCGGAGACGCCGCCACGCCGCCGCACCTCACCCACCGCGGCCCCGAGCGGCTCACGCGCCACCTCTACGGCCGGCAGCGCCGGGACGGCGTGGTGATCTTCGGCGGGGACCGCCAGCTCGCGGGCTACGACGCGGAGCCGGACAAGGCCGGCATCGAGGTGAACCACCGCCACGCCGCCGAGGTGCTCCCCTTCCTGGCCGAGGTGCCGCGGGCCCGTACGTGGGCCGGGCTGATGCCGTTCTCGCTGGACGGCAAGCCCCTCATCGGCCGCTGGCCGGGCCCCGCTCCCGTGTACGTGGTGAGCGGGCTCGCCTCGTCCGGCTTCGGCCGCGGCCCGATGGCCGGCCGCCTCCTCGCCGAGCTGATCCACACGGGCGAGGCGCCGGCCGTGCTGCGCGAGGCCGACCCCGCCCGCGTGGCGGTCGAGGGCTGACGACGAGATCGAAGCCGGCCCTCGGCCCGGCGAGGCACACCGCGGCCGGTATCACGGCTCGATGGGTGGCGAACTGTATCTGCGCGGATCCAGATTGACGGCTCCACGCTCCCCGGCCACCATCTGATAGACTCGCCCCAGGAACCCCGCGCGATGCCGACGCGAGTCATCCTGACCTACAAGGACTACGCGGCGTTGCCGGCCGACGGCCGGCGCTACGAGCTGCACGAGGGAGAGCTGTCCGTGACGCCGGCGCCGGAGCCGCGGCACCAGGAGGTCAGCGCCAACCTCGCCGACGCGCTCCGGGCCCACGTCAAGGCCCGCGGGCTCGGCAAGGTGCTCTACGCACCCGTCGACTGCATTCTCAGCGACACCACCATCGTGCAGCCGGACCTGCTGTATCTCGACGCCGGCCGGCTCGCGACCCTCTCCACGCGCGGCGTGGAGGGGGGCCCGACGCTGGCGGTGGAGATCCTCTCGCCGTCGACGGCGCACGTCGATCGGCGGATGAAGCTTCAGCTCTACGCGCGGCGCGACGTGCCGTACTACTGGATCGTGGATCCGGCCGCGCGACTCATCGAAGCGTACGTCGCGGCGGATGGCGCCTATCGCCCGGCCGCCACGCTCTCGGGCGGGGAGCCACGCGCTCTGCCGCCGTTTCCCGACCTGCCACTCGATCCGGCGGCGATCTGGACGTAGCGGCGCCCCGCGGGCCGCGCCCCGGAGCGCCCCCGCCTCACGCCTCGGGCGCCAGCTCCCGGATCAGGCTCAAGAGCGCGAACGGGCTGTAGGGCTTGGCCAGGTAGGCGGAGGCCCCGGCCTCCTTCGCCCGCTGCTCGTCCCCGGACAGCGCGAACGAGGTGATGGCGATGATCGGGGTGCCAGCCGTGGCCGGCTCCGCCCGCAGCCGGCGCGTGGCCTCGAGCCCGGAGATCTTCGGCAGCTGGATATCCATGAGGATCAGGTCCGGCCGCTCTGCGAGGGCGACGGCCACGCCGGCCTCGCCGTCGTGGGCCTCGATGAGCTGATAGGAGGTGCGGCGCAGCAGGTCGCGGACGATCTTCCGGTTGACCTCGTTGTCCTCGACGTAGAGGATCTTCCGGGCGCTCACGCGGTGGCGCTCCCGTCGAGCCGGAGCGGCAGCGCGAGGAAGAACGTCGAGCCCTTCCCCGGCTCGCTCTCCGCCCACACGCGCCCCTGGTGCATCTCGGCGAACTTCCGCGTGATGCTGAGCCCGAGGCCGGTGCCGCCGAACTCGCTGGCGATGGTGGCGTCGCCCTGGCGGAACTCCGTGAAGAGCGTCGCCATCTGCTCCGGCTCGATGCCGATCCCCGTGTCGCTGACGCGGTACACGAGGCGGTCCCCTCGCACCTCGGCCGCGATCTCCACGCGCCCCTGGCGGGTGAACTTGAGCGCGTTGCCGGCGAGGTTGGTGAGGCACTGGGTGATCCGCCCGGCGTCGCCGTGGGCGAGCGGGATGTCGTCGGGCACCGCGGTGACGAACTCGAGCCCCTTGTCGGCGGCCAGGGAATGGAGCGAGGCCCGCACCCGCTCCACGATGTCCGGCACCGAGTAGTCTCCCGGCGCCAGCTCCATCCGCCCCGCCTCGATCTTGGACAGGTCCAGCACGTTGTTGATCAGGCGCAGGAGGTGCCGGCCGCTCGCCTGGATGTCGGCCAGCGGCTCGCGCAGGTCGGGCGGCACGGCGCCGTAGACCTCGCCCAGGATCATCTCGTTGAAGCCGAGGATGGCGTTGAGCGGCGTCCGGAGCTCGTGGCTCATGCTGGCCAGGAACTCGGACTTGTGGCGGCTCGCCACCTCCAGCCGGCGCCCCTGCTGGGCCAGCTCCCGGTAGAGCCGCGCGTTCTGGATGGCCACGGCCGACTGGGTGGCGAACGTCCGGAGCAGGTCCACGGTCTCCGGCGGGAACTCGCCCGGCTGGTTCCGGCTCACGGCGAGGCTGCCGACCAGTCGGCCCTCCCGCAGCATGGGCACCGCCAGCAGCGCCCGGATCCCCGACGCCACCAGGTTGTCGCGCATCCGGCTCTCGTAGGCGC
>Ga0187892_10009626_pt1 | contig 12628 bp, 2 predicted proteins | sample MA1701073metaG_FD_139345 | JGI IMG/M metagenome (GOLD analysis project Ga0187892, IMG submission 139345) | Bio-ooze microbial communities from a basaltic lava cave in the Kipuka Kanohina Cave System on the Island of Hawaii, USA - MA170107-3 metaG ...
CCCGGGCCTTCTACGGGCTTACCCAGGTCTTAGCCCGCGCCGCACGCGGTAAGATGCCAGAGAAGTCCGCGGTGAACTACGCCGTGGGTATTATGCGGCACTGTACCGAGAAGGAAGCCAGCGCTGCGTTTCGGAAGGAGGTCCGTATATCCCTTCAGGACGAGGGTTGGTGGATAGCACTGAAAGAGCGAGTTCGAGGACTTACCCTCGCGGGGACCTCCGAGATTCAGATACCGTATCTGGATACGGTACGGACGGTCCCTGTTCAACAGATTGAGGAGGTGATGAACCAGTATGTGAACCAGAAACTGGATAGACCCTGGCAGCACTGGTTCATGGTGGTCACCTACCACCTGTTGCTCTCACATCTATACACGCCGGAAGGGATTGCCATTCGATGTGCGCGAGAGTATCGCGAGTTTCTACCAGAGGTCGAAGCCCATTATCGGAAGGAGATATAATGGAGATAGTTTCTAGGGATGTATTGCTGGAACCTGAGATTCCAGATATCCGTGTAGACACGCTGCGTTGTACCCTGGATGCAGAGGTATGGGCTTCTGCATTCATGCAAGTCATGAGGGCTCATAGCCCCTTAATGGATAAGGGGTTTATGATAGGTTGGTTCGCCAACGCAATCATGACGGGCTATGATTGTGCAAAACGAGAGGACCCTTCCCATCCCATCTCATAGCGATGCATCGGCGTGCGTGTGATGACACATCATATCAAAGCTCATCTATAAGACATATCAGCCCACATCCCATCATCTTGACATTTCGCGTCAATTCGGATCGGTTCTATGAGACTGGTCGTATCCTCGCTTCTCTGATCTCATTGACATTTTGAATCTGTTTTGTTTGCCTCGGATCCAGTCCCATATGTTGCATCTTCTGGTACATGCGGATTGACGTATCTAGCCGTATCTTGTCAACGCGATGTGACATGTCACATCATCTCATCGAATAGGAGACGTTATGTATAATCAATTCGTTGTGGAACTCCGGTTCCGCAACCGAGTCTATGGGGCCTTACCCAAAAGTAAGGAGGTTGTGAAAGCCTACGTCAGGGCCAAGTTTAACTCGGACGACAGCACGAAGACCGAGAAGGACCTGGACTTGACCGAGGAAACCGAGAAGGTGACAACCGGGTTCCGTCGAGATACCATCGGTATCTACCATGCAGACTACGCGATCAAGGGTGCATTCAAACACTATGCATCATTGCTGAGGCTGACAGTAGATAAGCGGGGGAGTGTACACATTGCTGGGGTTAAAGATACTGTCAAAGAATCCCTATTTGTAAAGGGGGTTCTCGATAGCAGTCTTACCCATGAGAAGATTTATTATCAGCCGCTGCGGCAGCAGCCGGATGGAGAAGATGAATTCTTGGGCAATGTGTCTGGCCCCAGTGGGGAACGCAGCATTGTCCAATTGGCAGAGTATCTCGAGCGCCCAACTCTTCAGTTCCAGGTTTGGGTATTGGCTCGACGGATGTCAAAGTCGAGTGAGTTCACTGAGGACGACCTGCGGATGATGTTGGAATTTGGTCAGGAATGCGGTATGGGTGGGAAGCGAACTTATGAGAAGGGGAAGTATGACCTTTCTCGGTTCGAGCCGCTCGACGGATAGACCGCAAGCCTTTCCATTCTGATGGACCTGTCTTGTCACTTCCTCTCGATTCGGATGGACCTATCTTGCCGTATCCGATTTGATTGACCCATCTTGCTGCATCTGATTTAGTATCTATCAGGTCGTCTTGAGCACAAAAAAGCCATCACGAAATTCACGAAAGCACACGAAATACGCGAAAAGCCTTTCGCGTATTTCGTGTGCTTTCGTGAATTTCGTGGTGGCTTTTTTTTTGTTTGCATCACTTCCTCCGTTTCCGTCCACCCGTTAGAACGTTCTTAGCAAACTGTGCCTGCTTCTTGGCTTTGGGTCCATATCCCCCCGCGGCTGCCTTCGCTATCTTACTCTTGGGAATCTTCTGGCCCATCGGGGTGCCCGTCGATTTATGGAGCCCCCCTTTCTCAAATCGTATGGGCTTCTGGCCCTTCTTCGTGGGCTTCAGGGTTGTGTATTCCTTCTTCGCCAATATGGTATCACCTCCTTTGGTAACTGGTAACTGGTGACTTGTAATTACAAGTTACCAATCACCACTTACCAATCACTCTCCTACCTCGCACGATTCGACTCCTGTTGATATTCGAGTGCCAATCGTTCGTACTCCTGTGCCAAGGTCGTATTCCCGATTCGGGATTGCCATGCCGCTTGACGATTAAAGTGAACCGCTCGATCGGCAGCCACCTGCCCCCGGGACGCATGATACTCCGGGAACAAGGGCACATCATCTGCCCGCTGTTCAATCTGGGTGATGTTCCGTATCCAGAAGGGAACTGCACCCCGAGCTTGCATTTCCTTGAGTCGGTACACTTTCCCTCGTTCGGGGTCGTAGCGATAGATACCCCGTCCTATCAGGAACGTGATGGCTCGGTCCGTACCCGCGGGGTCATAAACCCGCTGGAACGGAATCTCATCTGAGAGCAGAGACCGCTCGCCCTCTCGGGTAATCTGGCCCTTGGAGTACTCTGGACGTCGTCCAAAGATACCCCCGGGATTGAGTCGATTCACCGCAGAGAGAATCCGAATCTCATCGAGAGCTGCCATGACTTTCGATCTCATGGATAGCCCCAAGAAGTCCTCGGGTCCCGTACCCGGCTCCCACCCGGGGAATGTGGGTACTCGCCGGGTGTATTCAACATCTCCCGGCAACGGTGCTGGACGCGTTGGGTCCTGCTGCCGCTGCCGGAAGAAATTGTAGTTCAGCCACCATTCGAGGGGTGCCCGGGCGATAGGAGTCAGTAGGTCATTCGTCATATCCGCGAGGACATTGCCGACCCCCTGGACCCCCTGACCGGCGAAGGCTTGGGTGAGCTGCTCATCTGATAACCAGTAGCCCAACAGAAAGTATTGGGCACTGCCATCATCGTTGACTCGCACGCGAACCGGCATGTTCTCGCTCATCCACTCCGCCATGTACGCCTCGTTGGGTGGCTTGTTATCGTTAAAGAGATTGGGCAGTGTGTTGTGATTATTCATCCAGTCTAGGAGGGTATAGGGGACGTTATATTTCGCGGGCTGGTCTGCCTTCATTGCCAGCTGGAGCGGGATGTTCTTGATATGGAAGTGGATAAACGGGAAGAGCCGTTTCCCGATATGTTGCTCCCATGGACTCACGTTCTGATAATCAATCATGATGCGCTTTGTATAGGTGGCGGCTGCGGCAGCGGTATCTCCCTTCTTGATGCGGTCGATGAATAAGCTTGTGCGCGCAATGCTTTCGATGACCGATGCGAGGGTGCCACCCAGTTTCAGTATCTCGGGGGTGCTCAGTGTGCCGCCCGCGAGGGCACCCATGACGGCACCCGACATCTGTTGATGCTGCATGCGTTCGGCTGTCTGTTCAGGCGATAGATTGGGTTCATTCACGCGTGGGTCCACGACTGCGTATCCAATGGCTCCCCCCGCCGTCGTGATGGCTGCTTGACTCCCAACTCGATAGGCTAAGGCCTGGGCATGCTCCCCTGGTGTTTGCATCATTCGCTGTTTCTGAAAGAGTGAGAGGATATCGGACTTCCAGAATCCTGAGTCGATGACGTTCGTTTTCTCTAGCTGGGTGAGGGTATCGAGTCCATTTTGGGAACCGATGCGCAGCCCGCGGAGCTTTGCCGCGTACTCGTTATCGTGCAGGGGTTCCCAGAGCTTCGTCTGCTGATTGAGCTGGTATCGAGACCAGAGCAGGGCGATGGCATCCTGATAGTTCTCCACGCGTTCATTCCCGGCAACCCACCCCCGCCATACCGCATCGACGAGGTTCCGGGTATGCCAGGATAGGAACGGAAGGAGGGTCCATGCCTTGATGAATCCGTTCACATGGTCATACGCCCGGAGAACTTTGTTCATCTCTTTGGGGTCATCGTAGGTACGATAGGCCGCGGAGAGTGCGTCTGCAATATGCTTGGGAAACTGATATAAGGTTCCATCATCGGCTCTCAGGGCAGGGTTGGGTATCTTCGTACCGTCTGCGGCATAGACGTCCATCCCCTCCAGGAGGGTCCAGTCATTCCGTTCAGCTTCGGGTATCTGGTTGATAGTCTGACCCCATCGTTTCACCGCGTCCTGTAGCATTTCTGCAGCTGTGACCACTTTGCTGTGTTGTAAGCCGCGCGCTGTCATGAGGAATGCAGGGTCATCTACGAGGAACTTCTGACCTGCCAATTGACCGCCCGGCTCGAATTGCGCGGATAGGTCGGAGATACCCGTATAGAAGTTACGCACGTGGGTGTCTCCAATATTCCCGTTCATGAGGTCATTCGCGAGGGGGCGACGATGCGCGGCGAGGTAGTCCGCGACGCGTGGGTCGTAACTTCCGGCGAACGGATGCCCCCCCATCGCCTGTTGCCGCTCTGACTCTATATAGCGATAGATGGCATCGGCATGATGGACATCATACTGTGCTGGGTCGAGGAGTACCCGCTGGTCGCCGAGCTGGATGGGAGTTCGAGCCGCTATGCGTTGCGCGGAGGTATCTCGAGCAGCAGCAGGTCCCATCGTAGATTCTGGGATGGGGCGACCCATCAGGTCCTGAATCGGGGGGACGCCGGTGCGGAGCCGTTCTGTGGCGCGCTGAACAAACTGGGTATCCTGTGGGGCCAGTGCCTGAAAAAGACGGAGTGCCGCCGGACCGACCTCGCTATCTATATCGCGTTGACGAAAGAGAGCACGGATATTACGCAATACATTATCTAGCATCGGGCGAGTGGCATGGTCTGGATGCAGTATCCTGCCGGGTTGACGCAGCTGTTCTATCCCAGCAATTGCCGCTTGCTGGACCTCGGGGGTTCCTTCCGCAATGGCCCGTGTCGTCTGATAGAAGATGCGTTCGAGCTCGGGGGTCAGCCGAGTCCCTCCGAGTGCACCCATCAAGGCACCTAACATTATCCGCTCTGGATGCCGTCTGCCTTCCTCATCTTCCTGGCCTGCTGCCGCTGCCGCTGCAGCACCCCCCGCGATAGGGGGAATAAAGCCAAAGGGGATATCAGCTTCATCTGGATGTCCCGGGGGTGGGGACCCGAAGTCGATATCTTCCCACCGTGGGAAGTCAATCTGTGGTTGACGCGCGGCCTCCATCGACGCAAAGAATCGCTGGACCTCTGCCGGTAATGGGTCGGGTGCCCCGCCCGGAATCCCCATTGCCGCCCGGATGCCATCAACTATCTCATTAAATCCGGACTCGCGTATTGATTCAAGATGATAGTCATGAACCTGTATAGGAAACCACCAGTCATCTTGCCACGCTGTACGCCAATCTGTGGAACCCTGAACTGGGGGTGCTGCGGATGGATCTATGGGTTCACCGTATTGAAAGAATCGATAGACCTCATCCGGTGATGGGTCGGGTGCACCCTCTGGAATTCCCATATCCCGCCGGATGATGGCAGGGGTCCTGGAATCTCCTCCAGCAGAACGTATCATGGCGAGGTCATAATCATACATATGTGTATGGAATTGACGGACCTCCTCCGGTGAGGGGTCGGGTGCCCCCTCTGGAATCCTCATCAGCTCTCGCATGGTATCGATAAGGTGTCGTGGTTGGCCTCCTGCTCTGGCTGTTGTAGGTGCTCCTAGATCTTCTGCTCGGTATAGATTCTGGTATGGAACCCATATTTCATTGCCAGCATCAGTTCTCACAGTAGCGTATCCATTATCATCTAGCCCAACGAAGGTTCCCTGAATACGCTCAACGAAGGTTCCCCGGACCTGTACCTCCCTCGCTGTGACTATACTACCCGGTGTAATGCCTCTATCTGCTAACGCAGATAGTTCTAAACTCCGAAAGAATTGACGGACCTCCTCTACTGACGGGTTAGGTGCCCCCTCTGGGATTCCCATATCCCGCCGGAGATCGGTATAGTAAGCATCCGTCCCCCCGGTCCCTGTAATATACGCTGGGGGTTCTACTGGGGGTGCTGCTGTCGTAGGGACCCCTGGATCTGGTATACCCCCAAACTCTTGCAAACCTATGGAGTCATAACGATTATAGAACTCCTCAACTAACGCGGGTGAGGGGTCGGGTGCCCCCTCTGGAATCCCCATCTCCTCCCGGACTCTATTAGCGACGTGGCCTGCCCCCCGACTCCGCATGTTCGCGAGATCGTATTGATATAACTCTGCAGTTTGATAACCTGCGGGTCCACCGTATTGAAAGAATTGTCGGACCCGCTCTGGTGAGGGGTCGGGTCCCCCCACTGGAACCGACATCTGCTCCAGGATTCTATCAGCGGTGAGGCCTGCCCCCTGACTCCGCATGTTCGCAATATCGTATTGATATGACTCTGCAGTTTGCTGATAGTCTGCTCGTAGATCCTCGAATGGAACCCGTATCTCATTGCCAGCATTGGTTCTCACAGTAGCGTATCTTTCATAATTTAGACTAACGAAGGTTCCCCAGACCGGTTCCTCTACCCCAATGACCTCATCACCCAGTCTAATGCCTCTATCTGGGAACCCAGTGATTTCAGGTCTCATAAAGAAATCCTCGACTAACGCGGGTGATGGGTCGGGTGCCCCCTCTGGAACCGACATCTGCACTCGGAGGCCGTTGGCAACACTCGCTCTTCCTTCCAGGCGCATCGCTTCGAGATTAAAGTTAGTAGCTTCTGCAACGGCCCGCCAGCGATCTTGCCAATATGCGGAGTCATCACCATGATAGAATTGAAGGACCTGCTCCCGTGATGGGTTGGGTGCACCCGCTGGAACTCCCATCTCCTCCAGGATCTCCTGCCCGGGCCCTCTATAGTACCTGAGCAATCTACTGGCTGTCGTAGGTACTCCTTGACCTTCTGCTCTTCCATAGGACGGTGTTATGTCCGCCTGAAAGAATTGTCGGACCTGCTCCGGTGAGGGGTCGGGTGCACCCGCTGGAATCCTCATCATCTCTCGAGTTCTATCGGCGGTGGTACGTCCCCCCCGACTCCGCATGTTGGCGATATCATATTGATAGTGCTCTAAAGCTTGGTATATATCGACGTCCCTACCGCGTATTGCACCGATGATGGGTCCTTGAGTCCGACCGGCTGCGGCTGCTGCGGCAGCCTCCGTAGCGGCTTCTGTCTGTATCCCCCGAATCTCACCGGGTGTGGCTGCCTGTCCTCCGGGTTGTGCCTCGAGTTCATCAAGCAGTTGCTCGATGGCACTGGCTGGCTGCTGCGGCTGCGGCTCACTCGATAGGGTTCCCTTCTGGACTATCTGGAAGGTGCCGTCGTCCATGATATCCATCTGGGCGGGCTCTATGATCTTGCTACCCGTTCCCTCGAAGAGGTCTGCGAGATTCGCTATCCGCTTGTTTCGGGGGTCGGGGATCAGGAAGTGTCGGTTTCCCTCCTGCGGAATGGCTAGGAATTGGTGGGTATCATAAGTGCCGAGCTGCTTCCACTTCCCCCCTGCGAACCCAACCCGTAGCGGTTTGAAGGTATCGCGAAATACCGCCCAGTTCTCTGTGAAGCTATCGACGAGCCGATTGTAGTTTTGGGCAATCACCGGTAACGCAATCGCAGTCCCCAGTATCCCAACACCGAGTCCAATCGCTGCCCACATTGGGTCAATAGATAGCTTGTGTTTACCGGGACGGTCCGGGTCCTCTTCGATACGAACCCCAGCCAGTCCACCTAGAAAGAATCGGCGGACTTCTGCCGGTGAGGGGTCGGCTGCTCTCTCTGCAATCCCCATTGCTGCCCGGATTCTATCGGCGGTGGTAGGCCCCTCTATATTGCGTATGGCAACCAAGTCGTAGTTATAGTGAGGTGCGGCATAGCGCCAGAACTCATCATGAAAGAATTGCCGGACGGTATCTGGTGAGGGATCGGGTGTCCCTTCTCCAATCTCCATCATCTGCCGGACGCGAGTTGCAATATCGGGTCTTCCGGTATTGCGCATGGCAACCAAGTCATAGTGAAAGGAGTCTACTGTATGGGGAAACTCGGCTCTAGGAAATGTGGCTCTGGGCATAGCTGTCGTGGGTGCTGTGACTGCTGGCCTGGCTACCGTAGGTACTCCTGGGCCCGTTGAACGAAGCGAAGGTGTATCCCGATCTGCGTGTGGAATCATACGCAGTGGGGGTTGAGATACGGTCGTGACCTGACTCCCGGGTACTAACCCTGTGGGTTCTGGGCCCTGAAGGAATTGCCGGACGGCGTTTGCCGGGGGGTCCGGTGCCCCCTCCGCAATCCCCATCGCAGTTCGTATCCGGGTCGCGGCAGGTTCATCTGCATTGCGTATGGCAACCAGGTCGTAGTTATAGTAAGATGCGTTCTGGTTCCAAAGCTGTCGCAACGCCAAGCTCGCTTCTGCAAGAGCAGCGGCGCGCCGTCGCTCACGATTAGCCGCTGCCTCGGCGAAATAATCTGTGGCTGTATTGGATGCAATAGCGGCGGCGTTCCATTGCTCACGTTCAGCCGCTGCCGCAGCATCTCCTGGTGCCAGCCCTCCACCACGAGCAGCCCATTCCTGATATGTCTCCGGAGGATCTCCTGGTGCCAGCCATCCACCACTCACCATCCGCTCCCACCACGAGAGGTCACCCTGTGCGAGTTGACGTGCAATCTCTGCGGGTTGCATGTGGAGAATGAATTGTCGAACTTCATCCGGTGACGGATCCGGTGCTCCTTCCGGAATCCCCATGGCACGACGGATGATGGTAGCCATGCCTGCATTATCCCCACGTATCTCGGTAAGGTCATACTCACCATCTGTAAAGTTCCTAGCATCATTAATTGCCTCCTCTAATTCTTCTAGCACGGGCCGCCTTTGACCTACGGGTTCAGAGCGTTGAAAGAATTGTCGGACCTGCTCCGGTGACGGGTCAGGTGCACCTGCTTGAACTCTCATCTGCTCCCGGATTCTATCCGCGGTCATGCGTCCCCCTCGACTTCGCATGTTGGCGATATCGTATTGATAATGTTCTAAAGCCTCGTATAGATCGACGTCCCTGCCGCGTATCGCACCGATGACGTCCCCCTGAATCCGACCGGCTGCGGCTGCTGCGGCCTCCGCAGTGGTTTCTGTCCTGACTCCCCGAATCTCACCAGGTACAGCTGCCTGTCCTCCGGGTTGTGCTTCGAGTTCACCGAGTAGTTGCTCAATGGCACTGACTGGCTGCTGCGGCTGCTGTTCACTCGAGAGTGTACCCTTCTGGACTATCTGGAATGTTCCGTCGTCCATAATGTCCATCTGGGCGGGCTCTATGATCTTGCCACCGGTTCCCTCGAAGAGGTCCGCGAGATTCGCTATCTTCTTATTCCGGGGGTCGGGGATCAGGAAGTGTCGGTTCCCCTCCTGCGGAATGGCTAGGAATTGGTGGGTATCATAAGTGCCGAGTTGCTTCCACTTCCCCCCTGCGAACCCAACCCGTAGCGGTTTGAAGGTGTCACGAAATACCGCCCAGTTCTCCGTGAAGTTATCAACCAGTCGATTGAAGTCGTGTGCAATCACCGGTAACGCAATCGCAGTCCCCAGTATCCCAACACTGAGTCCAATGGCTGCCCATACTGGGTCAATAGATAGCTTGTGTTTACCCGGACGGTCCGGGTCCTCTTCCGTGCGAACCCCAGCCATACCCCCTAACAGGTTCCTCCCTTTCAGGTATGTTGTGACATCCGATTCGGGTAACCCTGTGAATACAGAAATGCGCTTGACCAGTTCAGGGTGTTTAATCTCTGGGACTGGATGGGCTTTCATCTTCTGTATCACTTGGTCTAGTGTCTTGATTCTATCGACGGTACTCTGATGATACTGAGTGATAGCCTGAGCCTCCTGATGCTTTAGCTTTTCTAGGTTGGCGCGTGAAATGGATTGGGATGCCTCTCGACGCATCGCGGTCATCCGTCCCATATCACCTACTTCATAGACCAGGGCGTATGGATCATTGAGTCCCCCCAGTATTTCTTGCCTTAATGGATTATCTCCCAATATCATGTGGGTTAACGATATACCCGAGTTGATGTGATAGAAATCACCGGTTCCAGTTCGAGTCATAAGGGTATCCAAGTTGGGCTGATTGGGTACTAACTGGCCAAGCGATTCAGGATTATAAAGGATTATATATTTGTTGGGTGTCGTGTCAAATAGGGGAGCCACACTGATAACCACAAATTTCTTGCCATCCTTCTTTACGACTTTAAGAACGTTCCACCTCCCCTCACGAAGCTGCTGGTTTGTGGCATTGTAATAATTAACCATGTTCCTATACACATCAGGTATAGGAGGGAGTCCTGGAACGGCACCTACCTGGTTCCGGTGAGCTAGATATCTTATGAATATCTCGTTGGGTTCTGATAGATTATAGACCTGATTGAGGGAATCCAGGGTCGTGTCTAAACTACGGATTGGAGTTACTGGCATAGATTCGGGTATGGGGTTCCCCGCTACCTTGTCTATAATCCATCGGTCGAGTACGGTATTCACCGCATCAATCGTCCGCCGATTCTCCTCCGTTAATGCGGCACCGAATCCCCGATCTAAGCCAGGGGTACGAACGTAGGGTGGCATATCATAAACGAAACGGAAGTTACCCGGCTTGAGGAACCCTAGAATTTCGTTATGTGAATGGATAGACTGTGTAAACTGATATCGTCTATCAATGGCATCTGCGATACTGGTAAGCTCCTCACTCGGTCGTGGTATCCGGACTCCAGTGGCATCCCCATGCTTAATCATCTCTGAACCGAGGTCATGGGGACCGGCACCCGTAATATCCTCCGGGTCCGGTATCCACAATATCCGAAATGGGGATAGATGGGTTCCCCCTTCGCCAGCGGTATAGAAGGCGAGGTGCGGCTTCTTGCCGGGGAACCGGGTATTCACGTCACCGACTGCAGCATTCACCATGTGCGCCAATACTTCTATAATCGGGCGATCCCCCTGAAACTGTGGATTGTTCAGTAAACTTGAATAGGCACCAACCCCATGATAGAACGACTCACCCCGGGTGTAGGCATCCGCAGGATTGTACTGTATACCGACCTGCGCCAGGTACTCGGGTAACGAGAGCGTTCCGCTCTTCAATGCCCGTACTGCCTGCTCCGATGACATTCTCGCTGCGGTACCGCTCGCGGATTGAATCACCGCTGGCATCGTAAACTCAGGAAGTTTCTCCATATCCTGAAGTATCTTTGCAGCCGCTGCCGCTGCGGGGTGTTGCTTCGCTATATCACTCAGTTCTTCGTAGCTGGCCTTGAGCAAGTTGCGCATCTCCGGGAGCCCGATGGCACCCATACCAATCCCCAGTGCCAGTCGTTCCGGTGATGCAGCAAACCGAGGCTTCCCATCCTCATCCATATCGAACTGTACCGCAAGCCCGGTACCCCAGAGCCAGGGCTGACCGCGACGGATGTCCGCACGTCGAGCCTCCGCGACCTGTCGGTATCCTTCTAATGGCCGGATGGGTCGTATCTCACGGTAACGTTTGCCTGCACGTCGAGCCTCCGCGAGTCGTGTCGGAAACTCCAGTGGTACGGTCCTGGGTATCTGGGCACTTCCCGTGATCGCCCGGCGCAATCGTTCTGTGATATGGAACCAACGGGAGTCTATGACGGAAGCCGTCTCTGGGGTTCGAGGGACCGCTGCACCGGGGGGTAGGTCTCGTCCAAAGGTCGCGACCTCTCCTAACATCGTCTGGAGGGTCTGCCGAATCTGTACTGGGTTTAGCCGATCTGGCCCAATCACTGCGATTTGACTGGGGCCATGGTTCTCGATGAAGATACGGAAGGCACGGGCGAGTGCCGAGGCAGACTCGGGTCGGGTATCCCTGATAATGAAGATAGGCTTGTTCCGGGTCTGCGTCTTCCATGCACTCTCGTAGTTCACGGGGGGGCTCCACGTCCCCGTCTTGGCATAGCCAATGGCATGCTCAATATCGGCATCTGGGTACACAGCCCGATTCTGACCGTGAATACGTGGATAGAATGCGATGACTGCCTGGGCATTGTGAATGGTTGGCTCTAGCGACGATTGCCGGGACGTACCGGGAATACGACCCCCCACCCCAGAAACCGAGACGCCCATGGACTCAGAGACCGCTCGTACCTGGGCATCCATGGGACTGTCCATTTCGGTAAATAGCTGAACCACCGGACGCTGCTGGGCAGGAATTCTCTCTAATGGCAATCGTTCCGTGAGTCCGGTCTCACCCCGATAGAAGAATGTCGCCTCCTCACCCTCGACTGACGGTGTGGCTCGGGTATAGTAGACGTTACCCTCCGGTTCCGGTTCGCCCCCGGGCAATCGTAGGGTGCGTCGATACGATTCATAGTCCACGGGGGCTATGGGTACACCAGCACGATACCGACCCTCAGCTCCCACCTCAACATAGCCTTCCGCTTCGTCCGGCCAATACTGCCTGCCCTGATATTCTTGGGGTAACTCCGTTGTGAACCGCTTGACCTTCCGACCGTTACGAACCTCAACCAGTTCCGATGCAGTCCGATTGCGTAGCTCGGTTAAATCATCAAGGACCTGGACCGCCAGTTGGTACGAATTCTCCAGTTGCGCGGGGTCGAATGCGCGGCGGGTCG
>Ga0187892_10009627_pt1 | contig 12626 bp, 12 predicted proteins | sample MA1701073metaG_FD_139345 | JGI IMG/M metagenome (GOLD analysis project Ga0187892, IMG submission 139345) | Bio-ooze microbial communities from a basaltic lava cave in the Kipuka Kanohina Cave System on the Island of Hawaii, USA - MA170107-3 metaG ...
CGCGGGTTTGAGCCAGGATTGCGCCACCGCCGTGGCGATGGGCCTGTTCCCGCCGCCAAGCGACACCTTCCTCGCCTGTGCCAAACGCTGGACCGCGAAGCACTCGTTCGGGCTGACGCTGAATCTTGGCGTCCTTGGCGCCCTTCTGTTCCTCCTCCTGCTTGGCCACAAAGGGGCACGAGAAGGCACAAGAATTTATTCACCGCGGATTACGCGGATAACTCGGATGATTTGGTTCCGAACCCATTCGCGTCCGTTGGCGTATTTGGCGGGCCCGGTTCTGTTCCTCTGCGATCTTTGCGATCTTCTGTTCCAATCCATCCGTTCGACGTTGAGCGTTGAACCTCAAAAAAGCGTGAGCGTGTAGGCTGGTCATGCAGAATCGCCTTGTGCTGCCGATGAAAAGTCCACATTGTAGGCCAGTGACGCAAACTTCCCTGTTAGGGAACTTTGCGTCACCGCCAAAAGCTCGGCCCATTTTCCTTCCCGGCGATGTCGAAAGGCCTGCAAACACTGCGATTTTCCTTCGAAGATACTCAACTGACCCACTTCGGCGGGTTGGTGCTGATTCAGCGTTTTTGCAAACGGCTTGCCTTGCGACGGCTGCTGCAGCGCCATCTGAAGATCCATCGTCGCCTGGGCGATTACCATTCCGCCGACCGGATTCTGGCTCTCCTCTACGCGATGATCGCCGGCCTGCGACGGATCAACAAGACCGACATCCTCCAATACAACGGAACCTTCCTTTCCCTCCTCGGGCTGGATTGCTTTCCCGACCAATCGACGCTGCGGCGCTTTCTCAAACGTCTCTCCCCCGCCTCCATCCGCCGACTGGTAGCCCTCCACGATCGGATGCGGTCCCAGTTGTTTTGCGTGCCGTCGGCCCGAACCAGTTTGATCTTCGACTTGGATTCGGTGGTGTTGACCGTCTACGGCAAGCAGCAGTTTGCCCGTATCGGCTACAACCCCAAGAAGAAAGGGCGTCGATCCTACCATCCTTTGCTTTGCTTCGAGGCCCAAATCCAGGAATTCTGGCATGGATCGCTCCGCCCGGGCGATACAGGCGCCAACAGTGGTGCCATCCCGTTTGTGCGCCGCTGTCTGAAAAAGGTTCCCGCGCAAATCGCGCGCTCTCGGATTCGGCTGCGTGCCGATGCCGGATTTTTCGGACACCGACTCGTAGAATTCCTCGATTCCATGGGCCTGAAGTATGTCATCGTCGCGCGAGCGCATCGAACGATTCGTGCCCGGGCGCAGTCGTGCCGGTTCCATTCGCTTCATTGGGGTTGGCAGGTGGGAGAGTTTGTGTACAAACCAACGCACTGGCGGAAAGCCCACCGCTTCGTGGTCGTGCGTCGACCGATTCCGGAAGATCCGGCGGAGGCCGCACAGTTGAAGTTGTTCCAGGATCGCCGTTACTCGTATTCGATCCTTGTGACCAACTTGAAATTGAAACCGTGGCGGGTGTGGTTGTTTTACGCGCCGCGAGCGACGATCGAGAAAAACATCCGGGAACTTCTGTACGATTTTCCGCTGTCGAAGATACCGACGGACGACTGGATTGCCAACGTGGCGTTCTTCCATCTGCTGTTGTTCGCGTTCAATCTGATGCACTGGTTCCAGCGCCTGTGCTTGCCGCCCGCATATCTACACGCGACGCTGGACAGCGTGCGAACCGACTTCTTGGTCCTGCCGGCCAAATTGATTCGAGCGGGTCATCGCAACATCCTGCAGTTACCGCGCGACTATCCATGCAGAGCACCGCGGACAAAATCGACGAAAACGTCGCCTACTTCGAGCGTATCGTTCGCGAACTTCCACATGCGAAGATGGCAGTCACGATCCCGGTGTGGGTGCTTGGCGTAGAGTAGCACTTTTTTGCGGAACGCCAGACATCTCAGGCAGAAAGGAACTGCGAGTTGATCTCAATACTTCGCCGGCATGCAGGAACTGCGGGAGTACAAGCCTGCGGATGCTCAGAAAGTCGGATGTACCCTCATTCGCCAGTCATTGTTGCGGCAATCGTGATCATCGCATAGAATAGCGAGCATGATCGATTCGCCCAGCTATTGGGATCTCCTCGCCGAGAAGATCGAACGGGACCCCTCGGTGCTGCAAATCGCAATTGAGAACATCCATCGCTGGCGGAGCAACGGTCACAGCGCGCCGCATCGTCTGGCGGAGTGGCTTCAGTGGATCACGGCGGCGCAGCGTGACGCCGAGGGGCTGCGTCAACTGCTTCGGGTTCTGCGAGGGAAAGACCCGGTTAGCGAGCGTCTCAAGGACTTCAGTCCGTTTCCCGGTGTGCTGACGCGAGAAGAACGGCGGCGAGCCCGCGAACTATGCGGCTACCGGCATTGATCCATCTCATCGAGTCGGAGCAACGGCTGGACGAGACCCCGCTGGAAGAGACAGAGGTCGTTCGCGTGTATCGCGCCTTCCGCGAGGTTAGCGGTTGAAAGTTGCTGCGCGAGCCGAGTCGGTCTTGCCGGCCTTCCGCTGCGCGCTGGGCCGCTGGCCGGTGAAGCGTTTGAAGACGGTGGCGAAATATTGCGACGAAGGGAAGCCGAGCGCGAAGGCGGTCTCGGTCACCGTCGTGTCGCCGCGCGCGAGCTTGCGTTTGGCTTCCTCGATTTTCGCGCGGAGGATGTACTCGACGGGCGGGACGCCGGTTTCCTCCTTGAACCGCGTCTTGAATCGCGACACCGACAGTCCGGCGCGCGCGGCGAGCGAGGGGATCGTGACCGGTTCGGCGAGGCGTTGTTCGATGTATCGCAGCACGCCGTCCAGCCGATTGGCGGAGGAACGAACCGGCGCGGCCCGGGCGCAATCGATCACGCGCAACAGGAAAGCGCCGACGCGATTGGCGATCACCGTCGCGCGCAGCGGGGACCGGCGTTGGTGATACGCCATGGTGATTTCGTCGAGCAATTCCTTCATGTCCCACGAACCGCGGAAGTGCCGGGCCTTCAGCCGCAACAAACCCCGCACAAGGGGCCGCGCGTGCGCCGGCGACAGGCCGAGAAAGTAACCCCCGCGTCGCGGCATACGGAGGATCATCCAGTACAGCACGCCTTTCTCCTCGGGCGACCCGCCGGTGTCGTGCAGTTCGTTGGGGAAGGTAACGAACACGTCTCCGCCGCGCAGCACGTAGTCCCGCCCGCCGACGCGGTAGGTCTGGCGGCCTTTAACGAGGAAACAAATCTCCACCGCCTGCCGATGGGCGTGGGTCGCCAACCCGCTGCGCGCGCTGGTGTAGTTGTAGCGGCCAAGTTGCACGACGTTCGGCACGATCCGCCGCATCGGCATCTGAAGACGCGGGCGCGCAAACAGATCTCGTGGCCGGCTCATGTTTCAAATAGTATCGTGAGACCCGTTGGAAAGCCAAAGCAAAGCCGGGAGCGTATGGTGGCGCCATGAAAGCAGAATTATCGGAAGCCCTGGAAGAAAAGAAATCGCGTCCGATCTCGTGGTACCGGACGCCGCTGAAACCCGAGGTGTTGAAGAAACTGCACGAGCGAAGCGACTTCCTGGGCTTGCTCCAGAGCGTCGGCTACTTGGGCGCGCTGGTCCTGACGGGTGGCACGGCCTTGTATTCCTTTTATCACTGGCCGTGGTGGGCGACCGTGCTGTTGGTGTTCCTGCACGGCACGTGTTTCGCGTTCCAGATCAACGCCGTCCACGAGCTCGGGCACAACACGGTGTTCAAGACCCAATGGCTGAACGCGCTCTTCGTCCGCATCTTCGCTTTCCTCGGCTGGATCAACTTCGAGATGTTCAACACCAGCCATGCCCGGCATCATCGCTACACGTTGCATCCGCCCGACGATCTCGAAGTGGTGCTGCCGATCAAGATCATGGTCAAGAACTTCTTCCAGACCGGCTTCGTCAACCCGCTGGGACTTCGTTGGGCCGTGAAAGAAGCGATCCGGATCGCGCGCGGAAAATTCTGTGGCGACTGGGAAATGGTGAGGTACCCGGAATCGGAACCCGCCCTGCGCCGGCCACCCGTCCTCTGGGCGCGCACGCTTTTGATCGGCCATGGAGTGATCGTGATCGTCTCGCTCTGCTTCCAGCTCTGGCTGCTGCCCGTTCTGATCACCTTCGCTGCGTTCTACGGTGGTTGGCTGTTTTTCCTCTGCAACAACACGCAGCACATCGGCCTGAAAGACAACGTGCCGGATTTCCGCCTCTGCTGCCGGACGTTCATCCTGAACCCGTTCGCCCGTTTTCTTTACTGGCACATGAATTTCCACACGGAACACCACATGTATGCGGCGGTCCCGTGCTACAAACTGGGCAAACTCCACCGGGCGATCAAACACGACTTGCCGCACTGCCCGGTGGGAATCGTCGCGGTCTGGAAGGAGATCGCGTCGATTCAGAAGCTCCAGATAGAGAACCCGTCCTATCAGCACGCGGCGTTGGTGCCCGGCTATCGCCCGACCTGACCGCGTGGGATCGCCGTCGCGCTTACCGCCACCACGAATGATAGATGCGGTGCAACGTCACCCGCCCGCCCGCGTAGTACGCCACCTTCGGCATCGTGAAACAGCGGCGCTCCTTGTGCCAGGTGAACACCAGCGGCGCGGCGAGCGTGTTCGGGTCGTAGGAGGTGAACTCGACGCGGTCGTCGAACTCCCGGTACGCATAGATCAACGCCGAGTGGTCGATCGCGGGCCAGTTGACGATGTGCACCTGGTCGCAGAGGCCGCGGTCGAGTTGCTCGCGGATTTGCCGCGCCGTGCGCTCCTGATGGTCGGTCGTCGTGCCCCACGACATCCGCCAGTTGCGATAGGTGAGACACGAAATGTGCTTCGAGCCAACGTGGCGCCGGAACGCCTCCGTGTGGTCCCGGCTGAATTCGAGCAGGTTCGCATAGCCGGGCACGACGATCCGGTTGCCGTCCTCGCGCGGCGGCTGGTAGAACGGCTCGTGGCAGACGCGGCGGATCAATCGCGCGTACTCGGCGTCGCTCAGGCGCTGCGCAGCCGGCTCGAACCGCGCGAACTTCCAGAAACGGTTCGCCGAACAAGACATCACGAAGCAGCGCAGCGAGAACACGTCTTTCTTGCCGGGGTTGAGCGCCTCGACTTCGTTCTCGAACGCAAACGTGTCGCGCCCGAAGCGGAAGTCCGGCTGGCCGGTCCGTGGCCGGTGCGAGGACGTGCTGGCACAGGACGCGGCCAGGCACGCCAGCGTCACGAGGAGGAACGCCCGCAGAGATTGCGCGGCCATCAGGTCGTCGCCGGGCGCGGCGCGGCTTTGAATGCTTCGGGGTTGTTCGCCGGCGGTTGGCAATCCTCGGGATACAGTTTCGGCGGATCGGCGATGCGCTCGTAATCGATCCGCGGCACGATCCCGAATTTCTTCTGCAGCCACATCAATCCGTAGAACAGGTACATCCGGCTCCACAGCCGGAACCCGCCGTCCACGTTGCCGGCGAGCAACGAGTTGATCGCAAGCTGGATGTTGAACGGGTTCGCCGGGTGCACGAACAAATCCATGAGTTCGGGCCGGTAGTAGGCGAAGATCAGGCCGAAGTAGAGGTCGATATGCCCTTGCTGTTTGCGCCGGTAGCTCTCGAACATTCGCGCCGAGAAATCGTTCGCCTCGAACGCCCGCTCGATCAGCCGGTTCACCCGCGAAGCGCTGTCCATGGCCAGGAACACGCCCGTCGAAAAGATCGGGTCGAGAAACGCCGCGGAATCGCCGACCATGACCCAGTGGTCGCCGACGATCTGCCGGCTGCGATACGAGAAATCGCTGGTGACGTAGAATTGCGAGATGCGCTCCGAGCCTTTCAAGCGGGCCCGCATCACCGGGCTGCCCGCGATCCATTCCTGGAACAACCCTTCGTCGTCGCCGCCGCGCTCGCGCAACGCCACGCCGTCGGTCACCAGCCCGACGCTGACTCGCCCCTCGTGCAACGGAATCAACCAGAACCAGCTTCCCGGCGCGACGCGGACGAGCACCGTGTTGCCGCCATCCTCGCCCGTGGCGCGGAACCCGCCGCGGAAGTGGGCGAAGACCGCCACCTTTTTCAGCGTATCGATCGGGCGTTTGGTCTTGAGTTTGTTGGCGAGGAACGTGTCGCGTCCGCTGGCATCGACGAGCATCCGGGCGCGGACCGTCGCCGTGCCGCGCGCGGACTCGACCTCGACCTCGACGCCGTTGCCGGGCTGGATGCGGACGTTGCGCACCGTATGTTCCTCGCGCACGTCCGCGCCGTGTTCGCGGCTGTGGTCGAGCAGGAGCTTGTCGAATTCGGACCGGACCACCTGGAAGGTCCGGTGGTACCGGTTGCAGATCGCGTTGCGGAAGCGGAACGTGAAGCCGCCTTCGCCGTTGCCGGCGGTGAATTCGCCGCCGTACTTGGGAACGAACCCGTGGCGTTCGAGCTTTTCGACGACGCCCAATTCCTCGAACAACTCCATGTTCCGCGGCAGAAGCGACTCGCCGATGTGGAATCGGGGAAACCGGTCCTTCTCGAACAAAACCACCTTGCGCCCGCCCCGCGCCAGGAGCGTCGCCGCCGTGCTCCCGCCCGGCCCGCCGCCGATGATGACCACATCACATTGCTCTGACGACATGCGGGCGCAGCCTAGGCCCCGCGCCGCGGGGAATCAAGTTGAACTTGCCCGCGCGCTCGCCTACAGTCCCGCAGTGACCCGTATGAATTCGCGACGCCTTCTGGCGGCTTCCCTGAGTCTCGCGTTCCTTTGGACCGCGCCTCGCGTGTTCGCGGACACGAACACGCCCGTGCTCGCCCCGGTATCGACGAACCCGGCGGCGACCTCCTTGTTGGGCACGAACATCGCGGCGGCAGCCAAACCGGCGGGGAGCAATGTCGTGTACGTCATTCCCGTCCGCGAGGACATCGACAAGTCGCTCGTGTACATCGTGCGCCGCGGCGTCAAGGAAGCGATCGCCAACGGCGCGCACGCCATCATCCTCGACATGGATACGAACGGCGGGCGCGGCGACTCCATGGAGGACATCATGGAACTCGTCGGCGAATTCGATGGGCCGACGTACACGTTCATCAACAAGAAAGCTTATTCTGCCGGTGCGTTCATTTCCGCGGCGACCAAGCACATTTACATGTCTCCCGGCAGCGTGATCGGCGCCGCCGCACCGATGCTCGTGGGCGCGGGCGGCGAGGTCGAGAAAACCCCGGACACGGTCGAGAGGAAGTTCGTTTCCGCGTACGCGGCCAAGATTCGCGCGGCGGCGCAAAAGAACGGACACAACGCCGAGGTGTTCGAAGCGATGGTCAACAAAGTCAAAGGCCTCAAGATCGGCGACCAGGTGATCATCAAGGAGGGCGAAATCCTGACGCTCACCAACGTCGAGGCGGAGAAAGAATACGGCACGCCCCCCAAGAAGTTGTTGAGCGAAGGCACGGTGGCGGACATCAATGAACTCGTGCAAAAAGTCGGGCTGACCAATGTCGAGCTGCACGACGTCAAGCCGACCGGCGCCGAGCAGGTCGCGTCGTGGATCACGGCCATCGCACCCTTGCTGCTGTTGCTGGGGATGCTCGGCATCTACATCGAAGTGAAACTGCAAACGTTCGGCCTGATCGGCGTGCTGGCGATCCTCTGTTTCGTCGTCTATTTCTTCGGACACTACATCGCCGGGTTGTCGGGGCTGGAATTCCTCGCGCTGTTCGCGTTGGGAGTGATCCTGATCCTGATCGAGGTGTTCGCCTTCCCGGGAACGATGTTGTTCGGCGCTCTCGGGGCGCTGTTCATCATCGTTTCCGTGCTCATGGCCATGGTGGACCGGTTCCCGAACGGGCCGGTGCTCCCGACGTTGCCGCAATTGGAGATGCCGCTGATGAAGTTCAGCATCGCCATTGCCGGCACGCTGGTGGGCGCGATCGTGCTCGGCAAGTACCTGCCACGGACGGCGCTGTTCAACGCGCTCGTGCTTCACACTGCCAGCGGCGGCGAGATCACCGCGCCGATGGCCGACACGAAGGCGGAGAGCCTGGTCGGCGCGACCGGCACGTCCACGACGCCCTTGCGGCCGGCGGGCAAGGCGATGATCGGCGACCGGCTCATGGACGTGGTCACGGAAGGCGATCACATCCCGCCAAACGCGCCGGTCAAGGTCGTTGCGGTCGAAGGCAATCGCGTCGTGGTGACCAAGGCGTGAGCCACCGGCGCATGGCCTCGGTTCGTAGTCATTCATTGCGCGCTGGGAGGCTCGATCCGCGCAATGGACTGACTACGAACGTGACCACGTTCCTGATCGCCGCCGCCATTGCCAGCCTGCTCGCGACCGCGCTCGCCGCCGCCGAACCGAAACGTCCACGCCAATGGTCGAGCGAGGCGTATTACGACCTGGTCGGCGTCGAACCGCAGAAACAGTGGGAAGAGAAGTACGACAAGAAGGGAATCCGGGCCTCGGCGGAAATGCAGCGGCATCAATCGCCGAAGTTCCTTGAGGCCCCCGAGTACTACACCGAGAACGATGTGCCGAAGGACTTCGAGGTCGCCAAGACGGCGCCGACGGTGGATTTCGCGATCGTCCAGAACCTCGAACCGCGTTACCTCGACAAAGCAAAGAGGGAGGGCGAACGTCCCGTCTGGGGCGGTTGGGGCGAGGTGGAACTCGGTCCCGACGGCGCGTTCTATTTCGCGCTCGGCAATCACATCGCCCACGGCGCGGAGGCGGTGATCGTCCGCTACGACCCGACCACGAAGAAACAATCCATCGCCCTCTCGGCAAAGAAGGTCATCGGGTGGGGCGACGACGATTGGGGCGACGGCAAGCTGCACGGGAACCCGACGGTCGGCCCCGACGGCGTGATGTGGCTGCTCACGTACGCGTCGCCCGACCCGCGCCCCGAGGATTTCAACCCGAAGTATCGCGGAAGCTGGCTGCTCCGCCACGACACGAAGACCGGCCAGACCGAGGACCTCGGCGTCCCGCTCGAAGGCCAGACCTATCCGCATCACGTGTGGGACCCGAAGCGCGGCTTGCTCGTCGGCTCGAACACCGCCGGCGACGCCTTGATCGTCTATGACACGAAAGAGCGGCGAATGGTGTTCGGCGGCCACGTCCCGCCCGGCATCGGCAAGTTTTACTCGCACTCGCTCTTCGTCGATCCCGACACGGGCAGCGTCTATGGCACGGTCGTGCCCGACGGCTGGATCTACTGGGACCGCTCGCAGATGATGCCGCATTACTTCGTCAAGTACGAGCGTCTCTACAATCGGTTCACGCGGCTGAAGATTTCCGTCCCGGCACTCACGCCCAGCGGCGGCATCGGCGCGTTGGCCACGGCGACGCGGGAGAGGGACGCGAAGGGGCGCTTCTGGTGTTTTTCCAGCGCGGGCGCGATGTTCACGTTCGATCCCGCCGCGGAGAAGGTGGAATGGTTCGGGCCGAACTGGCTTGGCGGCTGTTACACGTACGACCTGTGCATCAGCCCGGGCAAACGTTATCTCTACTACGTGCCCGGCTCCGACACGCACGCCTGGGCGTACGGATTGCCGGTCATCCAGTACGACATCACGACCGGCAAAAAGAAGGTCCTCGCGTTTCTGGAGTCGTTCTTCCGCCAGGAATACGGTTACAGCCCCGGCGGCACCTACGGTCTCTCGCTCGACGCCAAGGGCGAGTCGTTGTTCTTCTACGTGAACGGCGTGTTCACCGAGATCGAGAAGGGGCGTTCCGGCTATGGGCGGCCGGCGATGTTCCACGTCCACATACCGGCTTCCGAACGCCCTGAGTAGCACGAGCAAGCTGAAGCTTGAACTACCCGGAACCGGTCGCGCATCTCCCGTTTGCAGTGCAAGCTTTCGCTCGTGAAACACACGGGCTTGGCGAGTCGTCGATATCTGACGCGCGCGCCGATGGAAACGCGCGCCAAATTCGCTTGCCCTGCCATCCGCCTCAACTAGAGTGTGCGCCATGACAGGCGTCTGGGTGCTTCTGGTCGCGGGGTTGGTTCTCATCGCCGCGGAGGTTTTCCTGCCCGGCATGATCGCCGGCACGATCGGCGTCATGTGTTTGGTCGCCAGCGTGGTCCTGTTCTTCAACGAAAAAGGAGGGCTGCTCGGCTCGTTGTACCTGGGCGGCGTGGTGATCCTCAGCCTCGTGGTCGTCGGCGTCACGATGAAGTATTTCCCGCGAACCAAGTTCGGCTCGAAGATGGTGCTCGACGCCCATAGCAAGGACAGCGATGAGCTGATCTGGCTCGCCTCGTTGAAGGGAAAGCGGGGCACTGCCCATACCATGCTCCGTCCGGCGGGCACGGCCTTGATCGAAAATCGCCGGGTGGACGTCGTGACCGAGGGGACAATGATCCCGAAAGGGAGCACCATCGAAGTGCTTTCCGTCGAAGGGAACCGCGTGGTCGTGCGCAAGGTGTAAGCGGCAGGCTGCCCCGGACCGCATTCGGTCCGGAATACGGAAAATCACCTCCCGGTCGGCGCGCCCACGGCTGTCCCGCCTCAAAGCGAAACCTTGCCGTCGTTCGCCAAGTGTGATTAAGTCTCCGTCGTGCTCGAAAGGAATCGACTATGCCAAAAAACACGTTGATCGGGATCGGTCTCGTAATCGTCGTCATACTCGGGCTGATCGTTGCGTTCGTCTTCATCAGCTTCATCAGCATCTGGATTCGCGCCCGGCTGGCTAAGGCGCCCGTCGGCATCCTGCAACTGCTCGCCATGCGACTGCGGCGCGTGCCGGTCGGGATGGTGGTCGATAGCCGCGTCACCGCGGTGAAAGCCGGCTTGGAACTCACCACCGACCAACTCGAAGCGCATTACCTCGCCGGCGGCGACGTCGAAAAGGTCGTCCTCGCGTTGATCGCGGCGCGCAAGGCCGGTATCACCCTCGATTTCGACCGGGCTTGCGCCATCGACCTCGCCACCAAGGGCACCCAGAAAACGGTCCTCGAAGCAGTCAAGACGAGCATCAACCCGAAAGTCATCGATTGCCCCAACCCACAGAGCGGACGCGTCACCATCGAAGCCGTCGCCAAGGACGGCATCGGGCTGAAAGCCAAGGCGCGCGTGACCGTGCGCACGAACCTCGATCGGTTCGTCGGCGGCGCGACGGAGGAAACGATCATCGCGCGAGTCGGCGAAGGCATCGTCACCACCATCGGCTCAGCCGACAGCTACAAGGACGTGCTCGAAAACCCCGACCGGATCAGCAAGACGGTCCTGGAAAAGGGCCTCGACTCCGGCACGGCGTTTGAAATTCTCTCGATCGATATCGCCGACGTGGACGTGGGCGACAACGTCGGCGCGAAGCTCCAGGCCGAACAGGCCGAGGCGGACAAGCGCGTCGCTCAGGCCAAAGCCGAGGTGCGTCGCGCGGCTGCGGTGGCGCTGGAGCAGGAAATGAAAGCCCGCACGCAGGAGATGCGCGCCAAGGTCGTCGAAGCCGAAGCCGAAGTGCCGTTGGCGATTGCGAGCGCGTTCAAGGCCGGCAACCTCGGCATCATGGACTATCAGCGTTATCGCAACATCCAGGCCGATACCCAGATGCGTACCTCGATCGCGAGCGATGAGCCGCCGCAACCGAAGAGCTAGGATCAAGACATGAGCTTTGGCGACTGGATCGGACTGTTGGTGTTCGTGATCGTCATCCTCGGCCCGTTCATTTTGCCCATCGTCAAGCGGATGCGGGACGCCCAAGCGCGACGCGACGAGGAGGAATCGCCCGAGACGGAGCCGACCGGCGCTCCGCATCCTCCTCCGCGGCGGCCCACGACCGAGGAGGAAGAAATCCGCAAGTTCCTCGAAGCGCTCGGCCGGCCGAGTAGCGCGCCTCCTCCACCGGCGCCACAGCGGCAGCCTCCGCCTCTTCCGGCTCGACCGGTGCGCGCGCCGATCCAGCCAGTGCATGTCGAGGGCGTGTCGGAGGAGCATGATGAACAAGAGGCGCCCGTCAACGTCGTCACCGGCGAGAAGATTCGGCAGGAGTTCAAGCCCCTCGAACGCGTCGATCTGACCAGCGAAATGAAAGCGGTCGAAGCCGAGGTCGCGCAGGCGCTCAAGATGGCGTCCGCGCCCACACCTGCGGCGACGATTGCCGTGGCCCGTACCCATGATTTCCGTAAAGCGCTGACGCAGAAAAGCAGCGTGCGGCAGGCGTTCGTACTGGCCGAAGTGCTCGGGCGTCCGAAGGGGTTGGACTGATCCAGGCCGAAGTTCGTAGGTAGTAGCGCGATTCATCGCGCGGTTCGATGGCCCAAGCGCGCGATGAATCGCGCTACTACAACCTGCTGCGCACTCGTGATTCAATTTACCAGGAAACTCCATGAAATTCGAAGGCAAACCCAGGCCCAAAATCGGGATCGAAGAATTTCTGTCCATCGCGGAGAGGTTCGGGTTCTCGCAGCAGGGGATGAAACGATTGCGCGCCGCCGTGCGCGAAGCGGACCTCGGCCGCGGCCCGAACCTGGCGCGCTGGGCGCAGGCCTATCCGCCGAAAACGAAGTGCGACGCCTTGGAACGGCTCGCGCGCAAAAAATTCGGCGTGAAGTTCGCCCGCGGCGTCAGCTCCGGCACAGGCGCGTTGCACAGCGCGATGGCGGCGGTCGGCGTCGGCCCGGGCACGGAAGTGATTGTGCCGGCGGTCGGGTTCCTCGCCACCAG
>Ga0187892_10009628_pt1 | contig 12625 bp, 12 predicted proteins | sample MA1701073metaG_FD_139345 | JGI IMG/M metagenome (GOLD analysis project Ga0187892, IMG submission 139345) | Bio-ooze microbial communities from a basaltic lava cave in the Kipuka Kanohina Cave System on the Island of Hawaii, USA - MA170107-3 metaG ...
CGTCGTTACGGTCTCGCTTAATGAAGTTGCTCTTGACGAGGTTCCAGTTTCCGATGGATGCGGGAAGACTCTTTTCATGCAGCAGGTGAAGTTTTTCAACCAATGTCTTTTCAGTTGCTGTAACGGCATCCGCTTCTTTGATGGGTCGGAAGTGAAATAGCTGAATCAGTGAAAGCGCCGCAAACGCCCATAAGAACGCTGGAGAGAAAAGTTTGGCTTTGAGAATTTTGTCAAAGGTTAACTTCGGGCCGCTGAGTGCTTTGGAAGCCTCCTCTAAAAGTACCTGTCTGTTTAATTCCCATCGAAAGAATACAAAGCTAAAAAAGTGATCGATACTCCAGACCAAAAAGATAACGATCAAAAAAAGTAGCATTCCGAGCGTTTCGTGTCTCCAGCCGGTGGAGGCATCAATTCCAAAGCGATTATGCAGGAAGACGATTCCGACGACTCGAAAGACGTTTCCCAGTAAGTCCAGGGAGACCGCTGCTATGAGGAGTAAGAATGTTCGAAAGTAGGAGCGATTTTTCCAGAAGGCAAAAAATAGAGTGAAAGCAATAATGGCAAAGAACGAGTGGATCCCGCTGCATGCTTCATCCACAAAAAGACGTTTGTTCGGTACCTCAATAATATTGCCATCCAATAGATGAAAAATGGCGGCCCAATCCATAAAATGACTGCCGACTTTTGTCGTAAGCCGTTGCAGACCGAAAACCAATTTTCGATCAAGGTCCAGTGGAATCGGGATCGCTAACCAAAGCAAAACCCATGCGGGGGATAGCTTTCGAAACAAAGACCACCCCCCCACCATTACCATCACTCCCATGAGAAGGATTAACGTGGAAACAGCCGCTAGCGAAGGAGCATTGATGATGCTCGCCAAAAACAGGGATACCCATGCCACAATCAAAAACGAGCTCGTTCTTCTTTGTGTTGCGGTGAAAGGCAAGCCTGATTTGATAATAATGTGGGCAAGAAAAATGGCGCCTGCGATGACAAAGGGAAAAAAACGATAATGGGGTCTCTGCCACATTTGATAGCCGTGGAGAAGCAAAAGGGGCAGGGGACCAAGGAGCACGAGTAGCCACGGAAAAAGTTCCTGCCTGGAAAGCGGCGACTCTTCCGCGTCTGGTTGTTGACCGGAAGGTCGCACCAATTCCAAGTTTGGTCGATTAGATGCTGGTACCGTTCCCATAAGTGACCCCTCGCAGTTTACGCTCCTTATTGTGAAGGGAAATTGTGAAGGAAATATGAAGCGGCTAACCGATTGAAAGGACTGGCGAAGCTGTCACGCTTGCCGGCAATGCAGATGTGCCCTGTCGAGAGATTAGGCGGGTTAGCTCGGTTCTCGCCGCGGGATCAACCAATGCCACCAGGCTCCCCCCCTGGGCGGCGCCACACACTTTGCAGCCGAGGACCTTTTGGCTAAGTAAGAATTCGACGATGTCATCGAGTCGTTTTGTATGCACCTGGAAGATCCCTTTCCGCACACGCCACTCTTCATTCAGATAGTCTCCAATATGATGCCAATTAAGAGTTGCCGATCGCAGTTCCTTATCCAATGCATCAGCGATCTCCTTTATTGTAGTGAATCCCCGCAATATTTCCGTGTCCCCTGCCATCACTTTCTTGTATAGCTCCCAGTTGCTCAACCCGCTGTGGTGGGCTTCCCCGGAAAATAAGACGAGCAAATGTTCGGAAATGGCATTGGAGACGTTCTTCGAATAACCCATCTGCCTAATCCCGCCGATCTCCGAGACAAAGCAATTGGCCCCACCGAACAGCGCCGCCAGGTAGTCTTGTGTTCCCGTAGGTAGCCCCAGAAATCCGGCTTCAACATCCTTCACCCATTCCAATAAGCGCCATTGCCATCCCTCCTCCACAAAGTCGCCGAATATTTTGGAAAGCCCTCGTACCAGCGCGACACACAATGCGGACGAGCCTCCGAGGCCGCTTCCGGCCGGCGCCTCGGTTTCAAGAATGATATGGATATGTTTTTTGGGAAGGCTTTCTTTCTGTGCTACGTACTGACTCACCACCGCAGCGGGAAATTGAAGTGCGGGGCTTAATTTTTTTGATTCATCAAAGCTGAGAGGACGAGAGAACGAATAAGTGCTGTCTGAAGTGGCTAAAGTCATCTTAAATGTGTTGGAACTTTGAATCTCAAAGTGCACCTTCGCGAAAAGATCCAACGCCACGTTAACGGTTTTACCGTTTCCGAGCAGACAATAAATGGGCCAAAGATCGAGTGTGCCGCCCGCCAGATCCGCGCGTGTAGGTGCTTTGACGGTAAATGTTTCCACTTTTCTCACCTGCATATGCACTTCACGGGTTCACAAGGCGGCCACCCGTTGATAGACATCGCATTATTAATCCGCCGCGTGAGCATCCACAGCCTTTTCAAGGGCACTCCCAAAAACCTTTGAGAAACTCCCGGTCCTTGGTTCGGCACGTAAGTCCCGAGTGTTAATAAACGTGTCAGGCCGAACCAGACCCGTGAAGTGCATATGCAGGCTTTCTCACTCAAATTCGATGATGGCTTCGTTCTTTTTCACATAGCCCAGTGTTTGTCGAACCACACGCTCCTGCTCCACGGGATCCGTTTGCAAGGTCTCGATCTTCTTTTCCAGGCTTTCCTTCTGTTTCCTTAAAAAAGCAATTTTTTCTTTGAGTTCACTGTTTTGACTTGCAATGCGTTTCCAATCCAAGAGTCCCCTCTTGGAAAAAATAGCCGTGCACAAGAGAACGCCTATTAGTCCCAGCAAAATAAAACGACTCAAGCGGATAATCATCTAGATTTGATGAACTTTAATCGTATTGGTTGATCCACGGGCTAAGCGCGGAAGCCCTGCGGTAATTACTATTTTATCGCTGGAGCCACAAAGATTCAAAGCAAGAAGCCTTTGTCCTATTGCCTCAAACATCGCTGTCTGGGAGATGAGGTTTTCCATGTCTTCCATAAAAAGTGGGTCGACTCCCCACTTTAATGAAAGCTGCCGATATGTCTCGAGGCTTCCTGTAATGGCATATACATTATTTTTCGGCCGGCACTTGGATACAAGCAGTGCCGATTGTCCGGATTGTGTGACTACCGCGATGGCACGCGCATTGACGATGGCGGCCAGACGAACCGCGCTTTGCAGCAGAGCGATGGCGAGTTGGCCAGCGGCCGATAGTTGCCATTCGTTATACAGAATCGGCTGGTACGGTGTTTCATGCTCCATCTCTTTGATAATTCTGGCCATCATCTGGATCGATTCAATCGGATATTTTCCAACGGCGGTTTCGTTGGAGAGCATGAGTGCGTCGGTGCCGTCGACAATGGCGTTGGCTACATCCGAGGCTTCGGCGCGAGTGGGTCTGGGATTATCCACCATCGACATCAGCATTTGTGTTGCGATGATAACCGTTTTCCCTCGCACGTTACATTTTCGAATGATTTTCTTCTGCAAAACGGGGACGCGTTCATTTCCCACCTCTACGGCCAAGTCGCCTCGGGCCACCAGAATGCCGTCGGAGGCATCGATGATCTCTTCCAGATGTTGCAGGGCCTCGCGCTTTTCAATTTTCGCCAGCACTTGGACGCGTTTTTCCCGCGATTCCAAAAACTTCTTAAGATGCCTTATTTCCTGTGCGCTTCGCACAAACGATAGCGCGATAAAATCCACGCCCTTTTCCACGCAAAACAAAATGTCTTCATAATCTTTATCGGTGATCGCTCTCGCCGAAAAAGTTGCTTCGGGTACATTGATACCCTTATTTTCCTTGAGCACGCCTCCATTGATTACCTGACAGCGTAGGCCTAAGGCAGTGCGCTCAAGCACTTTAAACGCGATGAGGCCATCATCCAGAAGAATCGTATGCCCTGGTCCCACGTCGCGCGTGAATTCTTTGTAAGCCGTTGGGATCAGAATTTTTCCTTCCTGCAGGCCTCCGGTGATGGGTTCACCTGTCACCCACACTTCGGACCCTATTCGGAGCTCGATTTGTCCTCCCTGCAGTTTACCGATTCGAAGCTTCGGGCCTTGAATATCCGCCATGATGCCGATGGGTTTCGAGAGATCGGTCTCAATCCTTCGAAGATCGTCGATGATTCGGGAAAATTCAGCGTGGGTGCCGTGAGAGAAATTGAGTCTCACGACATTCATTCCGGCTTCGGCAAGACGCTTGAGCATTTCTTTTGATTGGACCGCGGGGCCGATCGTACAGATAATTTTTGCTCGTCTCGAATTTGGCATCGATAAAAAGTTACGATAATGGGCAAGATGTCTTATTGCAACATAAACGACGCAAAGTGCAGATCGCGTACCATCGGTTGATGGAAATACTCGTTAATTCGAGAGACCAGCTTCTCCTTATAGTAAAGTTTTCCTGCGACGGTCAGAAGCTGGTTCGAGTCCTGTTCGAGCGAAGTTAAAATGATCGTGTGTCTGATAGGAGAACCAAAAGCTGGAGCCCATCGTGTTGAATAAGCCTCAAAGAGCTCAAGATCAAATTTCATTCCCAAGGAATGAGCGTACTCATCTTCGGAAGGTATGTTCACTAGCATCTCTTCCATGCGGATGGTTGCGGTACTCTGGGTTTTTCCTGGGACTAAAGTTTGCGTCATTGTCCACATTTTCCAGAGTACGATGCCGCTCATGAGATTCGTCAAGCCAGCGATGATGAAAATAGCATTCTTCACGAGGTCAATTATATCCGAATTTGACGCGGCGGATTGTATTGCGAAGAAATCATTAAGATTGAGTAAGCACATGGTAAAATAAATAAATAATTCGAACCCCCTCTTGAAACTCAAATTTGCCATCTTCTTCATAATTTCGTGCTATTCCCTGCTCGCATTGTCTGAAACTCCGGAGGGGTCAACAGGGCCGAAAGAACCAAAAGAGCTCAGTGTGACGGAAACGACCCAGCAGGAGGGAGAGGAGGAGGTCTTTGCCGTCGAATCCACCTACCGCTCACAATTTATTTATCCTTCAAACTGGGGCCACGCGGGTGTTTTTCGTGTGCGCTCGGCAGAGTCGCTTCCCGAGGGAACGCTTACCTTCGGAATCGGCGGGGAATTTTACTCGGTTTCTAACGCGCCCAATTTCGGGACAGGCGGCGGGGCCGAAACCATCGCGGAGAGTCTATTTGTTGGGTATTCCCCGTTCAAATATTTTACCCTGTCGGCGATGAGAAGGAACTCTTCGACGACGTTTGGAGAGCCGCAGCAGCTTATTTCTTCGCTCGGCGATATTAATTTTTCCGCGATGTATTCATTTCCGGTGAGCAAGAGTTTCGCCATCGCGCCTGTTGCGAACTTACTGATTGCGTCAAATTTCAATAATCTGGCCCCGGCGGGAACTACCTTCAGTGCGGGGGCCGGACTAGCTTTTTCTGTCAGTTTCAATCCGCTTCCTCTCTTTGTGCATGCGAATATTCTTTACCATTTTCCCCAGATCCGAACGACAGGTCCCGTGAGCGTTGCTCCCGAAACCTTTTTCAACTTTAGCCGTTATCACACCATCACTCTCGGGCTTGCCGCGGAGTTGAAACTGGGAGACTTTATTCCGTTCATCGAGCTTTTTGATACTTTTCATGCCAATAGTTCAGTGAGCTTTGGAAGTTCTCCGTCGAAAATTAGCGTTGGTACCCGTATCACTCCGCTGTCCAACAAAAGTCTTGCGCTGCTCGTTGGGGCGGACATTGGGCTTGGAAAAGGATTAGTGGCAGGGGTGCCTTTTTCTCCCGACTATCAGATCATCGGACAAGTCAGTTACACGGTGGCACTGTCGCAAACAGAGCGTCACCATTACTACACCACAAAAGACGTCAACATCGTCGATCGCAAGTTCATCGTGCGAAAAAATATTAATTTCAAGGTGGCGAGTGCAGAGCTGGAGCCCGAAAGTGAAAAACTCCTGGATGAAATCGCGAAAGTGATTAAGGACAATAACGTCAAAAAGCTCTTGATCGTCGGGCACACGGATTCCACATTTACGGAAGACTACAATCTTAAGCTCTCACTCGACCGCGCGAATTCCGTAAAACGCCATCTGGTCGGACAAGGCATTCCAGAGGAAACCTTCATGACCCAGGGTTACGGAAAAAGAAAACCCCGGGCGAGCAATATTACCGAAGCGGGCAGGGCGGAGAACCGGAGAGTGGAGTTTCTTATTTTGGAGTAGGCGGCTGCTTATCGGTCGCCATCACTTTCAAGTAGGCTATGATATCTCTGATGATCGGCTCTCGATTCTTTTGAACATTGAGTTTCATCACGGGTAACATGGTTGAGTTAAATCTGACGCTCGCCGGATCCTCGATCCACTTGAAAAGAAACTCTTCCTTCATATATTCCGTCACACTGATCGGATAATTTAGTTCCACGGAGGACTTACTCCCTCCTTCACCATTGATCGTATGGCAGGCCATGCAGTGTTTTCGAAAGGCAAGGAAGCCACGTCTGGCACGCACGCCAGCTTTCGAAGGAGGCGAGGTTTTTGGAAACCGATCTTTAAACTCGATGAGGTCGACGCTGATTACCTGATAAGGCCAATCCTCCGAACCTTCCGGCTCGGTGGAATTCCATACTAAATAAAAAGGACCCAGTGCCACTTGCTTGTTTTGCTGTAACTGATCGAGAATGAAAAACTCTTGCCCCTTCCGTTCGAAGGCCAGGCTGCTCGGCTTCTCTCTAAATTTGGAGAGGGGGATCGAAGGCTCATAGCCATCAATGCAGGAAAAAAGCACCTCTTCCGCCTTTTTCCAGCTCTCGCCGTAAATGGATTGTAAAAGCGAGAGAAAGGAAAATCCTCGGTAAGTGGTCCGCTTGCCCTCATGAGGCTCGAAAACACCTATCTCTTCAATCGAGAACTGCTTTTTCAGTTCTTCCAGCGAAACGCTTTTTACTACCACTCCCCGATTTTTGAAGGTCAACGTACTGCAAAATGCGACTTCACAAAGTAATATCACGAATAGAAGAGATCTAAGCAAGAGCGCCTCCATCGATAGTTAATGTCTGTCCGGTAATGGAAGCGGCCTGCGGGCTTGCCAGATACAGAGCCAGTTCCGCTACCTCCCCAGGCTCGACGATGCGGCCGAGCGGAATGGCCGCAATGGCATCCTTTTCCGAAAGCGCGAGTTCCTTCATTCGCATGGTTGCCATGTCGGTTCGTACCCAACCCGGGCAGATGGCATTGACGGTAATTTTCCGCGGAGCGAGATAACGCGACAACGCTTTCGTAAACCCAACAATGCCGTGTTTGGCCGCGCAGTAGGCCGTCTGATCGTGAATGCCTTTGAGCGCCAGTACGGAAGCAATATTGATGATCCGTCCGCCATCGGGCAAATAGGGGAGCGCCGCCTTTGAGACATAGTAGGCGCCGGATAGGTTCACATCGAGGATACGATTCCACAAATCATCGCTTTCCCCCGGCTCAAGTGAATTGGCACCCGCGATGCCGGCATTGTTGATGAGCACATCGATTTTTTTCCATCTTTCGACGATTTTTGCAATCCATGCCTTGACATCTTTTGGATCGCTCACGTCACAGCGTTCGGTCACCGAGTTGATCGAACAGGAAGCGACATTCCACCCATGATGTTTAAAAAGATCCCCCATGGATTTCCCAATGCCGCGCGAGCCTCCCGTAATAGCGACCACTTTCATTGCGACGTAAAACCTCCATCCACTGGTATCACAGCCCCCGTGATAAAAGAACTCGCATCCGAGGCAAGAAAGGCGATCACCCAAGCAATCTCCATGGGAGCGGCGAACCTTTTCAAAGGAATCCCCTCCTTATAGAACGTTTCACTGGCGGAGGAAAAAACATCCGGATACCGTTCGTGTAGTTGCCTGAGAACCGAATGAAGCATCGGGGTATCCGTGCTTCCCGGCGCGATACAATTGATGCGAATGCCGTGAGCTGCCCAATCAAGCGCCGCGCTCTTGGTCAATTGTGACAACGCTGCTTTCGTCGCCCCATAGATCGCGCTGTACCGCTTTCCCACAAACACCTGATCACTGACGGTATTGACAATCACTCCCCCATTCTTAAGCAAATGAGGAATGACTGCTTTCATCATCATAAAAGGGGCCTTCAAATTTACGGAGACGACTTCATCAAAATCTTTTTCGCTTGTTTCGAGGAGGCTGCCAATGTGCGTGACCCCGGCATTGTTAATCAGAATATCGATTCTGCCTTCCGCATCCATTACCCTTTGCACGTAAGAGGGGATCCGATCCGTTCGCGACAGATCGAACTCAGGTAAATCGAGTCCATAGACTCTGGTCCCCAGTTTGCGAAGCAATTCAAAAGTCGAGGCACCGATGCCATGGGCGTGCCCTGTCAGCAGCGCCACCTTCTTCTCGAGTCCCGGCAAACCTAAATCAGCCATTCCGGCAGATCCTTTCCGATAATCCCTTTAAGCCACGGCATCGGGGCGAAGTGCGAAGCCTCATATCCGGTGGCAAGGTAAATATTGCGAAACCCTCTCTGCGAAAGCTCGCGAGTGATCTCCTCTCCTCGCACTCCTCCTCCCAGATTTGCGTCGACAAAAACAGGCGTATCGCTGTTGAACGAAGTGTAAACCTTCAGAAATTCTTCGGGGCTGCTGAAGGTGCGGATGTTTTTTCCCATTTCACGCGCTTTGAGCACCCAGGCGTCGCAGACCCAGCCGTCATCATCGATTAATATCCCGTCGGTTGCCTCAAACTTTCTTTCGATGGTAATTGGCACAAATCCCGCCTGTCCCTTGGGGATCATCCTTATTCTCAATCGGGCACAAATTTCTCGTATAGGTATTTCCTCAAAGCGGCTAGTAACGAGGATAGATTGATGCTCAATGCCATGTTTCTCGATAAGGCTTAGCCCCGTTTCTGAAAAGCCCAAAAACTCATGATCAATGAGGTAAAGTGCTTCCGGGGTCTGCGGCTTGCGATGCGAGAACCAGTCCGTGAATTCTTGTGGCGTCGAAAAGTGAAGCGCGGATATCTGCGCCTTGTTTATTTTGAGAGAATCAAATCGATCCTGCCAGATTTGGTGGATGGAGGAATCGTCATCCAATATCACAACAACCGAGTTTGTTTTCAGGTTGAGCTCGGGGACAAACCATTCGGGAGGATAGGCCTGCGGCAGCGAGAGGATGACATTGGTCCATTCCCCTGGACTGGATTCTATCCGAAGATTACCGCCCCAAGACTCAATGGCGTTTTTCGCGTGGTAGAGTCCAAGTCCGAGGCCCCCTTTCTTGTCATAGGTAGCTCCCTTTTGCATCAGCGTGGGGAGAATGTGCGGCGGGATTCCCTTCCCGTTATCCTTAATCCAAATGGTCACGCGATCGACATCCAAGGTGGTATCGATAATGACATTGCCATTTTTTTCAATCGCATCTACCGCGTTGTTAATAAGATTGGAGAGCACTCTTTTGAATTCGGTAGGGGGAACTTCCACGAACAAGCCGTACGATTCCGATGAGAGACGGCATTCGATTTCCACACCGATTTTTGTTCTAAATTGCATTCGTTTTTCTGAAACCAGGCCATCAATAAGACTCGACAGCAGAAAAACCGTTCTCTCTTCAGCGGGACCTCCCTCGGAGGCATGAAGACCGCTTTCGATCGGGGAAGGTTTTGCGGACGGGGAGCCTTCGTTCAGAAGTCCGTTGGCAATATCGCGGATGCGGGATAAAGCGCTTCGTAGGATAATCCGCTTTTCCTCGGGGATTTGCGGCAAGGTCGAGGTTACCGCATCAAGCGCGGCCAGCGGGGACCGGATGTCGTGAGCTACTTGCCGCGCTAAATCGGATAATGAACGAGAAATATTGAGCTCGCTTTCCACGTTGGAAGCGCGTTTCAATGCCGCGGTGAATTGAATCAAGGAGCCTCTGAAAAAATGAGTTTCTTCGGCATCGTTTTCGGAATTTTTGGGAAGGAGCAAGGCCTGTGTGTCATCATTAGGGAAAAGAGTTTCCCGCTTACCTGAATTCCAGCGGGTGGCCAGCTCGCGCAGCGTTTTCGCCAGCGCTTGTATGGGCAATAGATTTCTGCGGGTAATAACAAAGACGATGAATGCGGTTGATAAAGTCAGCAGGATTCCCGCAATAATGAGGCTTCTCCTGAGCGCGGCCAACGTGGGAACAATGGACTCCGGGATGACTGCCACTCTCAGTTGCGCGCACACTTCCCCCGACGAGTAGCACGTTATCGGCGTGCTAATGAGTGTTACTTTTTCGTCCGGCTTTACCCTTTCCTGGAAACGTTTGCTTAATTCTTCGCTGGCGCGAAACTGAGTGTGGGAGGTCTTTTTTACGTCAAAGGGGAGGTCAGGCTCCCACGTTTGCTTCTTATCTCCCACCTCAGGGGATCGTATCCCGTCGAGGCCCATATCGATCGTGCCGACGGGGCTGACGATGTAACTGTAGAGAATATTGGGTGCCTTGTGGAGATAGCCCTGTTGCACTTGAAGGTGCACCCAGTTTCCCTGTCCATAAAAGTGGCTGAAGAGATAGGAAGAGATCTTGGTGATGTTTTCTTCTACATCCGCCAGGACTCGATTTTCGTAAATTCGTCTTTGCATCTGAAAGAAAACCACAAAAACAAGAACGCAAACGGCGGCGCAAAATACAGCGGAATACAATGCCGTTAAAAAAACGATGCTTTTGCGTCGCCTCATTGGATGTTCAGTGACCTCACGAAATACAGACAGCGCAAGGCTTTCATGGGAACACAGACCTGGATGGGGCCACCGAGGGACGGAGGGATGGATTGGCCGTTCCACAGAAACACAAGCTCATGGCTATCGGACGCTTTAAGCACTTCGCTGCGTCCGTTGTAGGTTTCAACAATGATTTCCTGGGAGGGCGCCACCCCACGGGTTTTAAGAAAATCCGAAAGATTCCAGTAGGAGACTTTGACCTCGCCTTTGATCGCGATATTTTTTCTATGTCCCTCTGGATTCAAGACGTTACTCGTTTTCGTGCGAGCCCCCAGCTCCTGAGAGAGATCGAATGGCTTTGTTATGGTGCCCTTCTTAACGGAAAGGATGGGACTTGGTCTTCCGACAAAAACTGCGGAAACAGTCCACACCCACCAATGGGCTTTTTGAAACCATAAAGAGTTTGGGTGCAGATGGACGGGAAAAATCGTGGACGCTCCTCCTTCGCGCCATTCAATTTTCCTGTCATCCTTATGCGTGGCAAGTAACGGGCTAAACTGAACCACATCGCCAAAATCGATCTGCGCCAGATAGTCATCGGATCCCACGATCGTGATTTCCGAATTCGATGGCGGATTAATTTTCGCCTTGGTGAGGATCGACTTAAAAAACTGTCCGCTCCATTTCTGCTTATGTTTTGCCGGATTAAGCGACGTATCGGGATGAACTAAAGTATAAGATGAGTTGGGTTCGAGATGGGCATAGGGCATTTCAACAATCTGAACCTGCGAGCCATGCTGGTGAATGAGCGTGAGCTGTCGGATGTCCTTGACAGGGGCGGACCAAGCGAAAAAGGGAAACCCGAAAATTGGAATTAGCTTTAGAGCGCGCATCTGAATTGACGCTTTATACTAAATTTCGGCTTTATTCGGTAGTATCCCAAGGTAAGTTATTAATTTATAAGAACTTTTTTAAGAACTTGTCGACGACAGTCGGAGAGACATGTTCGATAGCATTGAGAAGAGTAAATGCGGGGTGTGAAATGAGGCGATTTCGTTTGGAGGTCGCCAGGCTAAAGACCTGATCCGCAATTTCGTACGGGGACATGACCAAACGTTTTTTGGGAGCGTTTTCAGGAATATCTGCTTTTGACCTCACGGGCCCCGGGTGAATGCTGGCCACTCGAATCCCCTGTCCGCGCAGCTCTCGTCGAAGCCCACTGCTGAAACCGGTGACCGCGAATTTTGTCGCGGTGTAGACGCTCATGTTGGAAAATCCCCACAGCCCCGCAATGGAGCTTACATTCACGATTTTTGCCCACTGTCCGTTGCTGACCGCTTTTCGAAGCAGCGGAAGCATTGCCTTGGTCATATAGACAACGCCTCTCACATTCACGTCGATCATTTCATCCAGTTTCTCCGGGGCACTTTTTTCCAAAGACAAATATTCAAACGCCCCCGCATTGTTGATCAGGACATTAATCTGCTTGAAGTCCTCCTGAATCTGCTGAGCGGTATCCGATACTTGCTCCCATTCCCGCACATCGCAACGATAGGCCGCAAATTTTCGCTCCGGATATTCATTGGAAAGTTGATCCACGATCGCATCAAGAAGTTCTTTTCTACGTGCGAGGATAGCGAGATCGTAGCCTTGTTCCGCAAATTCGTCGGCCGTGGCCCGCCCGATACCCGTGCTTGCTCCGGTAATGACTGCGGTTTGGGGTGTCAATCACCACCTCCGCCCGCTCCGGGAATGACCATCTTCGAAGGGTCTAAAAGCTGATTCAGCTTTTCTTTGGAAAGCCCCAGATCTTCAGCGGCCACTTGTCTGACAGTCTTATTTTCCGAAAACGCTTTTTTTGAAATTTCAGCGGCTTTGTCATAGCCAATTTCAGGAACAAGCGATGTCGCGAGCATGAGACTTTTTTCTATGGTCTCCTCTATTTTCTTGGTGTCGGCCTCGATACCCCGGACACATTTTTCCTCAAACAC
>Ga0187892_10009629_pt1 | contig 12624 bp, 11 predicted proteins | sample MA1701073metaG_FD_139345 | JGI IMG/M metagenome (GOLD analysis project Ga0187892, IMG submission 139345) | Bio-ooze microbial communities from a basaltic lava cave in the Kipuka Kanohina Cave System on the Island of Hawaii, USA - MA170107-3 metaG ...
CTCGACGATCCGCGCGCGCGGAATCACGGGCGCCGGCTTGCTGCCGGTCAGCGCATAGAGTTCGGGTCGCATCTGGTCGCCGATCACCAGCACGTCGCGCATGCCTTCGGAAACCACGAGCGCCGCCTTGGCGCCGCGCCGCGTCAGAAAGGCGTTGGTGCCGACCGTGAAGCCGTGCACGAACAGGTCGATCGCGCCGGGCTCGATGCCGGCGGACTTGCAGACGCGGCCGATGCCGTCTTCGACGCCGCCGGCCGAACCGGTCGCTTGGGACGAGACTTTGTCGACATGGAGCCGGCCGCTGCCGGTATCGACGAGAACGAGGTCGGTGAAGGTGCCGCCGACATCGGCTGAGAGATACTTCATGGCGGGCGCGATGCTATTAGGACCCCAACAGCAATGCAATTGACCGCGACTTGGTAGCTATCTCGACTTCTAATTTGGGAGCTGGCGCAACCTTCCACTTATAGGTAACTCGAAGGCTGCTCCTGACGCTACGAGACCGGCTTGGCGTTCGATGTCCGGCCATCGCCTAATAAGTCGCCACGATTGCTCAAGTACGCGCATATTGCGCCAACCCCGGGCCATGAAGAACGTTGTCAATCCAGCGCGGCGCCACGCTTCTCGTTCGGCGCGATTGGTATAGATGCGCCGATCCCCCGACACGACAATTCAATCGCCCTCAACTCCAAGAACTTGCAGCCAATCGATGTCCGGTGTGTTCTCGGGAAATCGGTCACGAAGAGGAACTGCCGAATGACCTTCTGCGTCGATCAGTGAATGTAGCGAGTGCGCCAGTCTGTATGAAAGGTTATTGTCAAAAAAGACCCTCGCGCCGCTAACTTGGCTTCAAATGCAACTGATGCTCGAACGGCGGCTTGTCTCACACCATACCAAGCCGCTGCCGCTGAAATTGATCCCTCTGCTTTTGCAGCATCAGCGAGAGTGACGGTTGGAATGCCTGACGAAGCCTCTATCGGCTGTCCAAACGACCGCGCGGGATCGACTACAATAGGCCGCTGTTTTCCTAGCGGCCACCACCGCGCAGCTTGTGATGACTCGTCAAAGTCCAACGTGGCGTACAGGGACTGAGAGACCAGCCGCCGAGATTCGTACTGATCGTTAAGGATATCCAGAAGAACTGGTTCATTTTCTTCTTTTGCAATCTCTGCAAAAATTATTTTGCCATCCGTTGAAAATCGGCGAGAGGAAAAGGGAAAATCCAAATGAAAGACTTCGCGCGCCTTGACTAGCGTCTTTCGGATAACCGGCAACGAAACTCCAAGGTGTCTAAAGGCATCAACAAATCGAATCTCCATCAGATCCGAGAACGTGAGGGCCACAAATCCTTCGGAGACTTTTGCCTGCAACGACCACAGCGCAGGTTGACGATGCACCTCGTCGTTATGCACATACGCATAGCCACGCAACCATCTTGAAATTCTTTGTGTCGGTATCTCTGTAAGCCGAGAGGCTTCGGAGACGGAATAGAGTCCTACTCCGACGAGGTCGTACGACCCTCTAGAAGGATTCTTAGCGATGTTCATTTCTAAAGAATCGCACACAACGGTGCAGGACCGGAAGCGGCAATACACAGTGACCGATATCGAATTGATTTTTCATGGTTTATTGCAGCAAGTAACGAACTAAGCCAGTCGTTACTTCTGATCGATCGTCGCCAGCCCGTCCCAATCGGCGGGCGGCGGGTTCTGGCGGTAGGCGGCAATGCGCGTGCACATGAGCGCCGCCGCCTTGTCGCCCGGCTTCAGCGCCAGCACGCGCCCGAACAGCGAATCCGCCTCGTCCCACAGGCGCGACCGGTAGGCGGCGAGACCGGCTTCGTAGGGCGCGATCCACGCCGGCGCAGTGCCGTCCAGCGCGACCAGCTCGAAGATGCGCACGCCGCCGATGCGGCCGAAGACCGCAACCCGGTCGAGCTCGCGCAGGATCGCGCGGTCGCGCACCGGCGCCGCGGTCTCTTCGCCGAGCATGATCTCGGTGCCGTAGAGCTTGTTGAGCGCTTCGAGCCGGCTCGCGACGTTGACCGGGTCGCCGACGGCCGAGTAGTTGAGCCGGTCGCGGCTGCCGATATTGCCGACCAGCACGGCGCCGCTGTTGAGACCGATGCGGGCCTCGAGCTTCATCCCGTCCGAACTCGCGCGCAGCTCGGCAAGCCGGCGCTGGCAGGCGAGCGCGGCGCGGCAGGCCGCCATCGCATGATCCGGCACCGAAAGCGGCGCGTTCCAGAACGCCATGATCCCGTCGCCGATGAACTTGTCGATCGTACCGCGTTCGCGTTCGATCTGCATCGACATTTCCGAGAGATAGTCGCCGAGCAGCTCGATGACGCGATCGCCGAGCGCCTCGGAAATCCGCGTGAAATTCGCGAGATCCATGAAGAGGATCGTGAGCTCGCGCGTCTCGCCGCCCGGCCGGGCCTCCAGCCCTTGCGCGAACAACGTGCGCACCAGCTCGGTCGGAATGAACTTGGCAAACGAGCCGAGGCTCGTTGCCATGCGCTGCGTCGCGTCCGACAGCCGGTCGATCTCCGCCAGCCGCGACGGCACCGGCCGGACCCGATCGAGCCCGAAATCCTCGAGCGCCCGCAGATTGCCGCCGAGCTCCGCCAGCGGCGCCGCGATGTATCGGCGCGACACGAAGACGGCGATGACGGCCATCAGCAGCACGAACAGCACGATCGCCGCCACGACGCGCAGCGTGTTGCGATCGATGTCGCCGAGCACATCCGAACGCGGCACCGCGATCGCGACACTCAGATTCATCACACCCAGCGGCGAAAGCGTGACGAAATAGGGCGTGTCGTCGGCCGGGTCGACAACTTCGAAATGCCGAGTGTCCACGATGTCCGCCAATGCGACGCCGGTATCGGCGAGCGCGGCGGAGGCGACGCGCGGTCCGATCAGGTCGACCTCGCCGATCTTCTTCAGTATCGCCGGGCCTTCTTCGCCCATCTCTTTCATCATGGCGTGGCGTGCGGCGACCAGCTCGCCATAGACGTTGGTCAGGAACACCGTGCCGTTGCCGATCTCGATCTCGTCGAGGAACTTCGAAAGCCGCCCGAGCTCGATGGTGACACCCAGGACGCCGGTCTCGCCGTCGCCGAGATCGAAGCGCCGCGCCAGTGTGACGCCCAGCGAGCGGTCATCCGGTAGCGGATAGATGTCGCTCCAGACCGCTTCATTCGCGTCGATGGCGACCTTGAACCAGAACTGCCGGCTGATGTGGTAGTCCGTCTCGCTCCAGTCGCGCGCCTCGAAGACCAGCATGCCGTCGCTATCGCGGCTGTAACGGTCGATCCGCTGACGCAGCCTGTCGCCGTCGCCGGGCAGCAGCTCTTCCATCTCGATTCGCCCGTCGAGCGTGCGGCGCGCAAGGAAGGCGCGATCGTCGCGCCAGCCGAACTCGATCGACGAGATCGCGGGATTGGCATCGAGCACGGAGAGGAAGAGGAACTCGCGGTTGCGCTCGTCCTCGATATCGACCGTGCCTTCCGCCAGGTTGACCAGCACCACCCGCTGCGCCGCCGTCGCCTCGGCCAGCAGCGCCTCGACGCGGCTGGCGATGCTGTCGATCACCTCGCCATTCAGCCGCTCGCGCAGCTCGGCGATGTTGTCGCGCGAGGTCAGCGCCCAGGGCACATGAACGAGCGCGGCCGTCGCGGCAACCGCCAGGATCGCGCCGGCGGCGAGGGCGGTGCGGAGCGAGATGTGTCGGCGCGGCATCCGCCCGATCCGGTCAGAGCGGCCGGCGTGCGTTGAGCGCGGCCATGATCGTGCCGTCGTCGAGAAAATCGAGCTCGCCGCCGACGGGAACGCCGTGCGCGAGCCGCGTCATCGTCGCGTTCGTGGCGGCCAGCCGGTCCTGCAGATAATGTGCCGTGGTCTGGCCGTCGACTGTTGCCGAGGTCGCGATGATGATCTCCGATATGTCCGGTTCGCCGGCGCGCGCGATCAGACCGGCGATCCGCAGGTCGTCCGGGCCGACGCCGTCGAGCGCCGACAGCCGCCCGCCCAGCACATGATAGAGTCCGCGATAGTGGGCGCTGCGTTCCATCGCCCAGAGATCGCCCACCTCCTCCACCACGCAGATCACCGCGCGGTCGCGCTTCGGATCGCCGCAGATCGCGCAAGGATCGACCGTGTCGAGATTGCCGCAACGCGAGCAGATGCGCACCGCTGCGGCCGTCTCTTCCAGCGCGCGCGCCAGCGGCTGCATCAGCGTCTCGCGCTTCTTGAGGAGATGCAGCGCGGCGCGACGCGCCGAGCGCGGGCCGAGACCCGGCAGCTTCGCCATCAACGCGATCAGCTTTTCGATATCGCCCTGGGCCATGATCCCCGTGCTGGCTCGTGCAGCAGCCGCTAGATCGGCAGCTTGAATCCGGGCGGAAGCTGGAGCCCGCCGGTCAGCTTCTGCATCTCCTCCTGGACATGCGCCTCGACCTTGACCTTGGCGTCGTTCGCGGCGGCAACGATCAAATCCTCGAGCATGCCCACGTCGGCCGGATCGACCAGCTTCGGATCGATGCGCACGCGCCGCATCGCGCCCTTGCCGTTGACGGTCACCTGCACCATGCCGCCGCCGGCCGCGCCCGTTACTTCGACGCCTTCGAGCACCTTCTGCAACTCTCCCATGCGCTGCTGCATGTGCTGGGCCTGCTTCATCATCTGGCCGAGATTCTTCATGCCTCGTCGTCTCCCTGGGCTGGTGCTTCGACGGGGACCGCAAGATCGCCGCGTTCGCGCACCGCGGCGATCTCGGCACCCGGAAATGTCGACCGCACCGCTTTCACCAGCGGATGCGCTTCCGCAGCATCGAGCGCGCGCTGCTTCTCGGCCGCCTTGCGCTCGGCGATCGTCGGTTCGCCGGCTTCCGACGAGATGGCGCAGATCCAGCGCCGGCCGGTCCACTGGGTCAGCAGCGCGGCGAGATTGCCGGACAGGTTCCGCGGCGCGTGCTCGTTCGGATTGATCTCGAGCCGGCCGGGCTCGAAACGCACCGGCCGCACGTTGCGTTCGAGATGCGCGTACAGGATCGCCTCGCGATTCTGCGCAACCAGCGCCACCACCTCGTCGTAGCTTTGCGGGTCGGCCAGATCCGCGGCCGGCCCGGTCGCCGGCTGCAGCGCCGCGACCGGCTCGCGCTGCGGTATTCCCTGCGCGCGCACGTTTCGATCGCCCGCCACGGCGCGCATCCCGCCCGTTGAGGGCGCCGCGGCCGCCGAGGCGGTGGAACCCCGACCGCCCGACGGCGCCGTGTCTGCCGATGCGGCGGGCAACGCCCCGCCCTCCCGCAACTGTTTCAGCAGATCGCCCGGCGGCGGCAGGTCGGACGCATGCAGAAGGCGGATCAGCACCATCTCGGCGGCCTGGTGCGGCGCCGGGGCGTATTGTGCCTCGCCCAACCCCTTGAGCAGCATCTGCCAGCTCCGCGCGAGCACCGGCAAGGAGAGCGACGTCGCCAGCGCGGCGCCGCGCGTGCGCTCGGCCTCCGGCACGCCCGGTGCCTCGGCGAGCCGCGGCATCAGCTTCAGCCGCGTCAGCCAGTGCGTAAGATCCAGCAAATCCTGCAGCACGACGATGGGGTCGGCGCCGGCATCGTACATCGAGCCGAACAGGTCGAGTGTCGCCGGCGCATCGCCGCGCATCAGCGCCTCGTAGAGATCGAACAGCTGCGTCCGGTCCGCGAGGCCCAGCATGTCGCGCACCTGGGCCTCGTCGACCGTGCCTTCGGCGCGTGCGATCGCCTGGTCGAGCAGCGAAAGTCCGTCGCGCGCCGAACCGTCGGCCGCGCGCGCGATCATCGCCAGCGCCTCGTCGGTGATGGCCGCACCCTCGACCCGGGCGATCTCGCCGAAATAACGCGCCAGCATCCCGGCATCGATGCGGCGCAGGTCGAAACGCTGGCAGCGCGAAACAACAGTTACAGGTATTCTCCGAATTTCTGTCGTGGCGAAGATGAACTTCACATGCGCCGGCGGCTCTTCGAGCGTCTTTAGCAGCGCGTTGAATGCATGGCCGGAGAGCATGTGCACTTCGTCGATGATGTAGACCTTGTAACGCGCAAGGGCCGGCAGGTAGCGGACGCCATCCAGGAGTTCCCGCATCTCCTCGACTTTCGACCGACTTGCGGCATCCATCTCGATCACGTCGACATGCCGGTCCTCGGCGATGGCGCGGCAATTCTCGCATTGGCCGCAGGGTTCCGCGGTCGGGCCGCCCTTGCCGTCGGGCCCGATGCAGTTGAAGCCGCGCGCCAGGATGCGCGCCGTGGTCGTCTTACCGACCCCGCGGACGCCGGTCAGGATGTAGGCGTGCGCGAGACGCCCGCGCTCGATCGCGCTCTTGAGCGTGCGCACCATCGCTTCCTGTCCGATCAGGTCCGCGAAGCGCGCCGGGCGATATTTCCGGGCTAGAACGCGATAGGCGCTGGCGGGCTGATCGTTCATCGACGATGGGCGGGACTGCGATCCGATGCGATGAGGGTGGGAGACCGGACAAACGACCCGGGCGGAAACTCGTTACGGCTGCTTCCTTCCGGACCTGACCGGGTTGGCGAGGCGCCCGTCCGTCGCCGGCCTCCCGTCCGTACTATAGCAAGATTCGGCACCGTCCGAGCAAGGCGCCGTCCGTGCAGAACCGTCGGGATTCGGCGCGGTTCCGCGCCGCGGTCACTGCCGGCGCATCAGCGTCAGGCGACCGCCCGCCTTCACCGGAAAATCCGCCTGCCAGATATGACCGTCGGGTCCGTACCAGACTTCCTGGCTGACTTCGCCGCCGATCGAGATATGCCGCGCCTCGACGGTGCCGAGCGGCACGGTGATCGTCTCCATGCCGCGATCGGCGATGACGATGTCGCGCAGCTTGCCCTTGATCGGATCGATCAGCATCGTGCGATTGACGGTATCGGGATGCCAGAGCGTGCCGATCAGCGCCGCACCGGGCCGGATGTCGAGCTCGCCGTCATGCTCGACGCGCCAGTCGCCGTCCTGCGGCACCATGTCGATGAACCGGTTGCGGCCGTTGTCGTCGGTCTCGGAGTTGTAGGCAACGAGCTCGCCCTTCTGCCATTGCTCGACGCCGTGGTGGCGCAGCGAATAGACCGGGATGAACAGCAGCGAGACGTCGATCTCGACGTCGGTCGTGACGGTGAGGTCTTCGCCGTCCTGCGCAAAGTCGACGCGATAACGGCCGACGACCGCGCCGTCCCGCACGATGTCGTAGACGATAGTCCGGTTCCCCGGAAATCCGTCGGGAAACGGCGCCATCTCGCCGGCGTCCGTGGACGCGGCGGCGGCACCGGCGACGAGTGACGTTGCGAACGCGGCGGCGAGGATTCGGCGCCTCATCGGGGGACCGCCCAAGCCGTTTCGGCGCGCGGCGCGTCCGACAGCACGGATAGCCCGCTTCGGGGTCCGATCGGGCGACAAGGCCTGTCCATGGCAGGAAAATTGAGGTTGCAGGGCGCCGGTTCAAGCCCTGCCGCATTCGCGAGCCCGGCCTGCAGCAGGCGAAAATGGCTCATCGGCGCCGACCCCGCACTGGAAAATTTGCGTTCAGCCACCAATTTGGCGGCGGGCGGCGGTGGCTGCAACCGGCGGGGGAACCCGATTGAGCGACGCCCGTCCATGCGGCACATTGCGGCGCCTTTCCGGTCCAGCAGCAGGAGCGTCTCGATGCCCGAACTCGCCGATCTCTCCGATCCGCAAATATGGCTGAGCCTCGTCACGTTGGCGGTGCTCGAGATCGTGCTCGGAATCGACAATATCGTTTTCATTGCCGTGCTGACCCAGAAGCTGCCGAAGGAACGCCAGGCCGCGGCTCGCCGGCTCGGCATCGGGTTCGCGCTTCTCACCCGGCTGCTGCTCCTTCTGACGATCGCCTGGGTGATCGGCCTGACCGCGCCGATCTTCGAGATTGTCGGACATCCGGTTTCCTGGCGCGACATCATCCTGATCGGCGGCGGCGCCTTCCTGATCTACAAGGCGACGCATGAAATCCATGGCAGCCTCGAAGGCGAGGAAGACGAAAGCGGCCGCAGGGTCGCGGCGAACTTCCCTGCGGTCGTCGCGCAGATCGCCTTCCTCGACATCATCTTCTCGCTCGACTCGGTGATCACCGCCGTCGGCATGGCCGAGCATGTCTGGATCATGGTGGCCGCGATCGTCGTCGCGATGGTCATTATGCTGGTCGCTGCGGGCCCGGTCGCCGGTTTCGTCGGGCGACATCCGACCGTGAAGATGCTGGCGCTCTCGTTCCTGCTGCTGATCGGCACCGCGCTGATCGCCGACGGGTTCGGCTTCCACATTCCGAAAGGCTATATCTACGCCGCGATGGGCTTCTCGGTGCTGGTCGAGGCCCTCAACCTGCTGGCGCGGCGGCGCGCCAGGCCCGTGCATCTGCGCCAGCGATACGCCACGGAAGACGGGCATCCGACGCCGAGCGAGTAGCATCGATGAACCGGCCGGGCCGTCGCCGCAATGTCTACGAAGGGCTCGCGCTCGATCGCGCGGCCGCCCGGCGGAGCGATGCGGCCTGGCTGGCCGAGCGGTTGGCCGATCCGACGACGCGCATCCTGCCGGTCTGGCGCGAACGCAACCTGATCCGCCACGAAGGCGGCGACCGGCCGACCCCGGCCCTGATCGCGCCCGAGATTGCGGCGGCGCTCGCCGGCGGCGGCGCGGAGTTCGTGCTGCTCGGCACCGCCGGCGGGACCGCGTATTTCGCGCTCTCGCTGTCGCATCTCGAGGAAGCGGCGGCGCTCGAGGCCGTCGGTCCGCACGGCGCACTGGCGGAGCTGCGCGCGATCGGCGCCCTGCTGGAAGAGGGCGATGCCGCCATGCTCGCCTACGGTCGCGCCATCACGACCTGGCACAACCGGCACCGGTTCTGCGGCGTCTGCGGACATCCGACGCGCAGCGCCGACGGCGGTCACATGCGCCGTTGCAGCAACGGGGCCTGCGGCGCGCAACATTTCCCGCGCACCGATCCGGCCGTCATCATGGCGATCGAGCGCGACAACCGGCTGCTGCTGGCGCGCCAGTACAGCTGGCCCGAAGGCATGCATTCCGTGCTGGCGGGCTTCGTCGAACCGGGCGAGAGCCTCGAGGAAACCGTCGCCCGCGAGACGCGCGAGGAGGCCGGCCTGGAACTGGCCGACATCCGGTATCACTCGTCGCAGCCCTGGCCGTTCCCGACTTCGATCATGCTCGGCTTCAGCGCCCGTGCGCTCAGCGGCGATGCGCGCGCCTGCGAGCCCGATATCGAATCCATCGGCTGGTACGATCGCGATTTTCTACGCAATTCGCCGGAGGACAGGACGTTCAAGCTGCCGACCGCGCATTCGATCGCGCGGCGGCTGGTCGACGACTGGATCGCGGCCGGCGACTGACGGATCAGACCGAGGCGCCGCCCTGGCGGAAGGGCGAGGCGGGATAGACGCCGAGGATGCGCACCTCGCGCGAGAAGAAGCCGAGCTCCTCGAGCGCCATCCGCACCGGCTGCTGGTCCGGATGACCTTCGATGTCGGCGTAGAACTGCGCGACGGTGAAACGCCCGTCGATGATGTAGCTCTCGAGCTTGACGATGTTGACGCCGTTCGTTGCGAAGCCGCCGAGAGCCTTGTAGAGCGCCGCCGGCACCGACCGGACGCGGAAGATGAAACTGGTAATGACCGGCCCGTCATCGGCCGGTGGATCGACCGGCTCTTCCGCCATCACGACGAAGCGCGTCGTGTTGTGGGTCGCATCCTCGATGTCGGACTTGAGCGTCTCAAGTTTGTAGATCTGGCCGGCGAGCGTCGACGCGATCGCCGCATCCTCGCGGTTTCCCAGCCTCGCAACGTCGGCGGCGGCGCCCGCCGTGTCGGCATGTACAATCGGCTGCAGGCCGAACTCGCGGATCATCCTGCGACACTGCGAGAGCGCCTGCACATGGCTGTGCACGCGCTTCAGCCCGGCAAGCGTCGCGCCCGCCGGCGCGAGCAGCATGTGGTTCACGCGCTGGAAATGCTCGGCGACGATATGCAGGCCCGAATCCGGCAGCAGGTGATGAATGTCGGCAACGCGACCGGCGACCGAGTTCTCGATCGGCAGCATGGCGAGCGCGGCACGTTTTTCGTGCACGGCCGCGAACGCGTCTTCGAATGCGCCGCAGGACAGCGTCGTCCATTCCGGGTACGCGCCGCGACAGGCGAGATCGGAATAGGCGCCGGGCAGCCCCTGGAAGGCGATCGTTCGGGAGGCGTCGGTCTTTGCCATGTTCTGCCGGGCCATCCTCACCCGGATGCGTCACTGCGAAACGGCGATTTTGTCAGGGAGATCGGCGCCCGGCCATGAACCGGCGGGCGCGCTCGAGATCGGCCGGAGTATCGACACCGATCGGAACCGTGTCAACGAGCGCCACGTCGATCCGCATCCCCGCTTCGAGCGCACGCAGCTGTTCGAGTTTCTCGCGCCGTTCGAGCGGCGACGGTTCGAGCGACACGAAGCGCACGAGGGCGGCGCGGCGATAGGCGTAAATGCCGATATGGTGATAGTGCGCGCCGTCGCCCCACGGCACCGGTTGCCGCGAAAAATAGAGCGCGCGCGCGATCGTCCCGGCCGGCGCATCCTCGGCGATGCCGATCACCGCTTTCGTCACCTGCGAACGGTCGCGCTCCTCGGCATCGGCGATGCGAACCGCCAGGGTTCCGATGTCGACCGAACTGTCGGTGAGCGGCGTCAGCACCGTGCGGATCGCGGCCGGATCGAGCGCGGGCAGATCGCCCTGCAGGTTGACCACGACATCGTGGCGTCGCCGAGGGTCGACCCGTTCGACGGCCGCATGCACGCGGTCCGAGCCCGAGGGCAGATCGGGATCGGTCATCACGGCCTCGCCGCCGGCCGCACGAATCGCCTCGGCAATCTCGGTCTCGCCGGCCGCCACCAGAACGGGGCCCACCGCAGCCTCGATGGCGCGCCGCCAGACCTGCACGATCATCGGCGCACCGCTTATCTCGGCCAGCGGCTTGCCCGGCAGGCGCGTCGATGCCATACGTGCGGGAATCACGACGATCGGCGTCATGACGCGTGCAGTCCGGCGCGTTCGCCGCCATCGTGCCGGCGCTGCGACATAATGCCGCGAGGGCGATTGCGCTCGAAATTCCGGGGCTCTCTGGTTCGCATGCCGGATCAGCTTAGCGTGCCGGCGGCGCGGGTTGAATTGCCGCTGCGACGCCGCCGGTTGTTGGACAGTCCCGGGGGGATGCGGCTAGATTGCGCCGCCGCTCCGATACGCTCCGAACGATCCGGGAAATCCGGCCGCGGAGCCGGCGATTGCGGTCGCTAGGTTGGAGAACCGGAACAGCATGTCGTCATCTCTCGAAGCCAACAAGATTGCTGGCGCGGTTCTCGTCGCCGGCCTGGTCGCGCTCTCCAGCGGCATCATCGCGGACTTCCTGGTCGAGCCGCACGGCAGCGACCGCGCGTCGGTCGAGGTTCCCGCAGGCGAGCCGGCCACCCCGACGGCGCCGAGTGCCGAACCGGTCGGCCCGATTGCGCCGCTGATGGCCGCCGCCGATCCCGCCGCCGGCGAAGCGATCGCCAAGAAGTGCCTCACCTGCCACACGTTCGTGCAGGGCGGCGCCAACAAGGTCGGACCGAATCTCTGGAACGTGCTCGGCAGGCCGGTCGCGCACATGGCCGACTTCGCCTATTCCGACGCGATGAAGAACCACGGCGGGACCTGGGGCTACGAAGAGCTCAACGAGTTCATCGCCAATCCGAAGGGTTACGTGCCGGGTACGAAGATGACCTTCGCCGGCCTCGGCAAGATCCAGGATCGCGCCAACCTGATCGCCTATCTGCGCACGCTGTCGGCGAGCCCGCAACCGCTGCCGGAAGTGACCGAAGCGCCGGCGACGGAAACCGGCACCACGACCGAAGCGACGACGACCGAAGCGACGACGACCGAAGCGGCCACGACCGAGACGGCCGCGGCAACGACGACCGAAGCGGCGGCGACCGCCACGGAAACCGCGGCCGCGACACCCGCCGTCGATACCGCCGCGCTGATGAAGGCCATCGCCGCCGCCGACCCGGCCGCCGGGCAGAATGTCGCCAAGAAGTGCCTCACCTGCCATACGTTCGAGGAAGGTGCGGCCAACAAGGTCGGGCCCAATCTCTGGGACATCGTCAACCGCCCGGTCGCGACCCAAGCGGGGTTCAACTATTCCGACGCGATGAAGGCGGTCGGCGGCAACTGGACGCTCGATCGGCTCGACGCCTATCTCGCCGATCCGAAGGGCATCGTTCCCGGCACGCGCATGTCGTTCGCGGGCGTGCGCAAGGAGCAGGACCGCATCGACCTGCTGGCCTATCTGCGCACCCTTTCGGCCAATCCGGTGCCACTCGAATAGCTTGACCGGCGCCGTCCCCGACACGCTGGTCGCCTTCGCGGAACGTCTCGCCGACGAATCCGGCGCCATCGTCCGCCGCTATTTCCGCAGCGGCTTCGACGTCATCGACAAGCCCGACCGCAGCCCGGTCACCATCGCCGATCGCGAAGCCGAGGCGGCGATGCGGCGCCTGATCGCCGAGCATCATCCGCAGCACGGCGTGATCGGCGA
>Ga0187892_10009633_pt1 | contig 12622 bp, 12 predicted proteins | sample MA1701073metaG_FD_139345 | JGI IMG/M metagenome (GOLD analysis project Ga0187892, IMG submission 139345) | Bio-ooze microbial communities from a basaltic lava cave in the Kipuka Kanohina Cave System on the Island of Hawaii, USA - MA170107-3 metaG ...
GGGATTCCGCTCCGCCCTTGGTGGGCCGGCTCTCCCTCAGCGGTGGTCGCCCGTGCCGCGCGCCCCGCGCCACGGGCTTCGTCCTCCTTTCACTCTCTCCGCGCTCCCGACCCCCGTGCGGCGCCGCCGCGATCTAATAATGATTGGGGGGCCAATCGGTACCCCTGGTGCGGTACCGGACGAGTACGTCGCGCATTGCCTCAACTGAATACTTTTCCGTCTGCCGCCACACTCGGTAGACGGGGTCTGAGCTTTTTTCCAACATGGAGAACGCGCTGAGTAATCGCCTATCGTCGAGCCACTCAAGCAGCTTGAATGTGTAGAACTGCGCTATCGCTTCGTGGGGTTTGCTGGGTTGCGCGTCGGGAGCGTCCGCTAATGGGAGGGCAAATCCATCCCACATCCTACCGCTCAAATCGCGACCCAGATGAGAAAACGCATGGGCAGTTTCGTGCATGTACACAACCGTCGACAATGCGTCTTCATCCAATCCAAGTTCAGAGGCAACGTAGCGGATCATCTGAACGTAGAGGACGATCGCGCGGCGGGCCGGGAAGTAAGCGCCGAGCAGATTGTCAATGACATAGTCCCCACGCTCGGAAGACACATACTCATGAAGGTTCTGACGCTCGATAAAAAGCCGCTGTGCACGATCCTTGGCCTCGGCCCAACGCACAGAGCTTGACTGCGAGTTGTCCCAATCAACCCGGCGAATAGCAACACGCCGAACCAGCTCGGGAGGGCATTCATCCAGAAGCTGATAGGTAAGCTCTCGGCCTCTCCAGATTTCTTGCAGTGGGCGGGGTTCGTACCTACCAGGTTCTGTCGGATCTCGATAGGTATCGAGAGAGCGATCGAAGGTCTCTCGGAAGTCCTTGTCGATATCATAGCGGAGGCCCATGATGTCTTCGAGCAGGAATTCCTGACCAGTCCGATCGGGATAAGGTGAGTGCCCGCGATGGTGTTGGCGAAGATACTCGATGCGTGCCTCGCTCGAAAATCTCCACCAGAGTGGAATGAATAGACCAGTTCTTAAACGCTCTGAGTCCTCGCCTAGCGACATGAGTCCTCGCATGCGTTCGGGCCAATGGTTAATCTCCCACAGGATGCTTAGCTGCTGCCGCGGAGTGCGAAGTGCGGCCAAGGCTTCGAGAATTTCGCGCGCCTTCGTAGGGTCGTAGATATCGGAACTGCTGTGAACGGTGAGATGGGTTCTTCGAACGAAGTCGTCCAATTGTCGCTGAATGACCGTATCGGTGTATGGACGGTGCACGTTTTTCGGGAGTGACGCCTCTAGCGCAAAGGCCTCTGTTAGCAGCTCCCCGGGAGATCTGGTCGCAGCCGCGAGTGATTTTGCAAACTTCTCGAACCGGACCGATTGCACAATCTGTTCATCCCCACTCTTAAATCGGCGGTGCTCCACGTCGTCTTCCCGAACGAACTCGTTCGCGAATACGATTTTCTCAATCTCAGCGGACGCACCAGGAATATGCTGCGCAATAACATAGAGATCATCGAGCCCATGACGAGCTGGGTTGCTTATTATTCGATTCAGTATGCTGAGGAATGTCGTCCACAGGTTTATGCCCTCCGCAGCCCAGGCTTCGTCCAGCACCCACTTCCACACACGCACGACTCTCCTGCCATGGACCCCGAACGTCCCGAACATCAGGACTGCCTGGGTCGCCCCCTTGATCGCCATCTTGGGATCGGGCCAAGAGGGGAATTTCCAATCCTGCCGCTCCATAACCCAGCGGTGGACTGGAACATTCAATAGATGTGGTTTGATTGCGTTGAGATTGTCGTCATCCGCAGCGGTAGCAAGAATCTTGATGACGAATTCATCACAGGCTGGCGTTTGCAGTACGATCAATTGACGGCAGAGGTGAGGTGCCTGACGAGGTTCGCAGAGCGCGCCGAGCCGAAACAATAACCCCTCTTTGGATTCGACGGTTGGTAACGCTAGGAGGTGGTCAGAAAGGATGCGATCCATTTCCTCAATCTTCGGCGCCTCCTGCCACTCAACCAACAGCGTGGAGATGTCTGTCGCCTCTCGTTCCACACCTTTCGGTCGCCGTTGGTCCGTGTGGCGTCGCTTAGAGCCGCGACTGTGTTTTGCGAGCCCCTGAAAGAAATCTGTGATTTGGCCATGGTCTTCATAGGGCAGAATATCTATCCCTTTGGTCAACCACTCTGAGCGAGCACTCTCACCCGGGTCCCGCATCAATGCGTACAAAGGAGGGAGTGGGGGTCCCCACCGACTTTTGAGGTCCTCAAGAATGCTTTGAAAATCAGGATCGCGGAGTGAAAAACCCACGCAGAGAACTTTGTGGGCGAACAACACTGTCGAGATTAGATCCCGATAATTTGGATGGAGTCGAAGTTTTTCGTAGCTGCTTCGAGTGAGGACGAGGCTGCTGGCTGGGCGGCTAATGCACCCATGAATCTTTGCGAAAAAACCCCTCAGCTGAAAGTGATCGAGCTGTTCCATGAGTTCCGGGTAGACGACTGGGGTCCAGCGGTGGTCATCCAGCTTCTCAAATACCAGGTCAAAGTTGTACGAGACTACGCCCCTAAAACTGGTGTTGAGGATGAGCTTATGAATCTTCGCCTCGATAAGGTCCGGAGGATTCAGGTGGCGACGGAGGAACCTTTCATATGTGCCCTGGTCGTGGGTGTGAGCCTTCCAGAACTCTTCCGCCACGTCGAGGTACCGTGGTGGGTCCTCCTTGAGCATAGCGCGAAGCTGCTCAGTCCTTGTCTTATCACATCGACCGGCATCCTCCAGATCTTTGATCATGAGCTTCATGAGCTCATCCCAGTCTGGAATTCCAGCACCACTCTTCCTCACACCCTTCTTTGAGAGACCTGCGCCAACGACGAGGACACAGTTTCCAGGGTCGTTACCGATAGCATCTAGGAATCTGTCAAGAATCTTCATATGTGTCGAGCCTTTTGATATAGCTCTTTAGCGTCCCGGCAGGTTGTTTGCCCTCAGGAATCCCTGTGGATCGATGAACGCGGAGAAGAAAAGGGGCTTGCCACTGAAGGCCAATGGCGAGACAGGACCTACAGCCATGAAGGGGAACTCTTGCAGATCGCGCCTCGGAAAACTTTGTGGGTCGCGGAACGACTGGTAAAGCTCCATGGCACGGTCATCTCCGCCAGCAAATTCCCGAAGTTTGTGGAACTCGTCACCAAGCGCCAAGCCAAACCCAAAGAATTCGATACGCAGTTGCTGGAGTATCTCCCTGTCGATTCCACCGAGGGTCTGACTGATGAAAAACCAACCTACCCCGTACTTGCGGGTCTCTCGAACAGCTTGCCGCAAGAGGGTGCGCAGTCTCCGACCCTCCGGATCACCTTCGTCGATCGGCCCACTGGGGGCATGTCGGTGGGCTTCATCTAGGAGGACCAAAACATTCGCGCTCTCACGGGTGCTGAGCGTTCGCGTTGCGAAATCCACCAGCAATCCGAGAAGCTTGGCCAGAAGCCGCTTCTGCAAACCCTCCGTCCAAAACTTTCGGTTGCCCTGTTGAGAAATATCTATGACGACCGCAGGCCTGATGGCGGTGGTCCCATCCTGCCCAACGACTAGCAGGTCTTGAATGATGCCATAAAGGGTACGCCGTCCTGGGCCAGGGACGAAGAGGGACGCTAACGGTTGCCATGAGCCTCTGAAGACCGCCTGTAGGCGAGCATTGTCCTGAAGTATCCCCTGCACAAACGTCACGAACTGTTGCCTCCGGCCAGCCGTTGCGTACACGAGCTGGGCATTTGCGTTCGTTGTAACCGCAGCGAGCGCCGACCGTAGGGCATCTTCACTAGCGAGCTGGTCAAGCCTATACTTGCCCTCCAAGGCATCGCAGATCACCGAAGCGGCCTGCGTGGCGTTGTTGACCGAGGCCACAGGTATGCCCAACTGTACGGTAAATTCTAGTGCCACCAGAAGCTCCTCGAAGGTATCCCACTCATCGAGCTGGAGGTTCTCGATTCGATAGCGTTGCACCGGTCGACCCATTGCCCGAAGAACCTCATCCATGGGAAGCCCCTGCTGTCCCACGCGGGTTCCTGACAATTCGAGTGAGAACTCCCCCTGGGGGTCGATGACTAAAATGCCCATCTGCTGGTGACGCGCGTATCCGAGAAGAATCATCTTCGCGAGGCCGGACTTGCCGGACCCAGTCTTACCGAATACCCCACCATGATAAGCCTCGCCGGCCCCTCCAGGTCCGCTACCGAAGTGCTTCAACCACATGGGGAACAGCACATCATTTGCGTAGGCCCGGCCCAGATAGAAAATCTCGCTCAGGTAGCTCGATAGGAGGCTATCAAGAAGTGCCTGATCCACGCGGCACACCCTCGTGCCGGTTGGTGGAACCATTCCCAGAACGTCAGGCTCCGAGTGGCCGTCTCGAAGCGAGAACGTCGCCCCAACGGCTAGCGTGGCTGTCCTGGTATCCTGCCGATTGGTGATTGGGGGAATTTCCCCGGTCCTCTTAACAAGGTTCCGGAATACGGAGTCCTCATGCCAGCGGTTCTGCAACTTGATCGACACCACTTGACCCACGCTGGTAATTGGCACACCGCTCTGGGTCGCGTTGAACGCGACAAGAGCACCCAAAAGACGCTCTTCTGTTGCCTCTTGTAGGATGTCCAACGTCAGCTCCGCACTGGTAGACGGACTTCCCACAACCGCGACGTCCAGATTTCTCCCGTTTGGCATCAGACGCCTCCTCGCCCGCCTTCCGTGCGGTAGTTCTGCAAGCACAGCATCGTGAGTTCTATGTCCACACCGCGATCAGCTACGTGCTGTGCGACTGTCTGCTCGATAACGGAAACACCCGATCCCAGGCTCTTCACCATCCGGTCGGCCAGAAACAGCGGGTAGGGCTCCACCACGGCAGGGGAGAAAAACTGGCGGGCGATTCCTTCGAGTGCGATTGAAAGTCGCGTCATACTGTTGGCCACAGCGCCTGGGACCTCCAACCGCAGGGCCGGGACCCAGCCGAAGGGCCGGTAGTAGATGGCACGACTGACCCGCATGGCCTCTTTTATGGCTCGCTGGTCGTCTCTGGAACAGAAGTCAAGAGGAAGGTGATACTTTTCCAGTTCTCCATGCGGAGCTTCGTCATAGATACGCAGGGGGATCGTGTACTCGCCGGGTTCCAAAATCAAAGTTGCGAGAGTTCGACCATCGATACCGTCCGCTGGTTGAAGTCCACCGACCGTGACGAGCTCGTTCCGTGAAGTAAACTTCGGAACAGCGACAACCCGGTCGCTAAGCATGAGGCTAAGCAGGCGTTGGAAGATGACCTGTTCCTGCCACCGCCGACGCAGCTCATCTCCGAGCATCTGCGGGACCCCATCCACGTTGGTCAGGCCCTGGTTGAGATAGATGATGAGCGAGGCGAACGCGCCGTCCAGAAGCACCAGGTCGTGCGGGGCCTCTTTTGCCAGCTCCAACTCCATGCCGACCATGAGCCCACGGAGCACACCAGTGGTGTTGTCGTTGTGGGGGACGCCCCCGGCCCACATGCGATGGTACGGCTCCGGCCAGTGCCGCTTGGCTTCCTTCGAAGTCCCCTCAATAGCCACGGCGGCTGCCGCACAAAGGTCAAGTGAGGTCAGCCGGTGAATTTGGTAAGAGCCGTCGATGCCGGCCACGGAAGGTTCCCGAGGGACGTCCAGGTCGGCCTTCCGCTTGATCAAGCCTTGGTCCTGGGCGGAGCGGCGGTAGGTCTCGCGAGATGCCTTGAGGGTCTCGATGCGGTTTCGGACGTCTTCTGCCACCGGGACCGCGCAGGCTAGCAAGTCTCTCACGAGGGCGTCGGGGAGGTCGGAGAACGTGTCAGTCATCGACCTTCTCCGTTCAAGTCCAGAGGGACCATTCGCAGGGTCGCCACGTTTTGTACCGCTCGTCCCGTCGGCTCCTCGGGAGTAGCCACCGCTCTCTGAAGAAATCGGACAGGTCCTCAACGGCCTGATCAAACCACAATAGCCTTGAATGCTCCCCTCTCAAGAACTCTCGGGTGTTCCGGGCTAGGGGGATCACGAAGATCTCCCGCTGGATACCGTGATAGAGCCACTCCGTAGACAGGCCGACCTTCGCCAGGCACTTTTTGACAACCTCCCGCCTGTTCCGAAAGCCTGTTCCCCACCGTTCCTGCTTGGCGGTAGGTTCGCAGTATCGCACTGCGTACTGCGAGATCGCCCCGTAGAGACCATTCGAAAAGTGGAACTCGCCCGAACCCCTGGTGAAGCCAACGCCCTGAAACAGGAAGCGTTCGCCGTACTTGATGCGGTTATAGATCGAGGATCGCCCTAACGCCGAGGTCGTGGTGATCAGTGCCAGCCGAGCGTCCAACCGTCTCCGTCGGATCACCGACCGCCGTCCCCCATACTTTCTCTTGAAGGTGTTCCTGACCTCGTTGCTGGCGGTCAGCATGGCCACCAGCTTCCCACAGAGCAGGAAGGAGTAGGGAGGGACCGCTCCAAGGACGAAAGCGTCCATGACGTGGTGGAGATGTCCTCTTCGTGCCTCCCTGTCCCATCCGATCCATTCGTCTCGGGCTCCAAGGCTGAAGACCGGGTCGCCCAGACCGAACAGCCCGATGAGTTTTCCGTTTTGTTCGTCGATCACGAGGAAGCGGAGCCGCCGACCGTACCCTGAGGAAACCGGGATGCTCCAGTGGAGGCCAGCATACCGGAAAAGGAGCTCCTCGTCGGAGTTCGGCTGCACCTCTACCAGTCGAGGCACGATCTGCTCGGGCACGACCTCGGACCCCGACGCCAGACGTTCTAGAAGCTTGGGTTCGAGTCGGACCAGCCCGTCTTTGGACCTTTCGAGCCGGTGTTGAACGGCTAGGGCATGTAGGTCGCGCAGCTTCTCCTTGTTCAGGTCCGGCGGGGGCAGAACTTGACCCGTGCGTATTCGAAATCCTTGACTCCTAAGAGACCGCACGATGAGAGATCGTAGCTCCAAACTCTTCATGTCGGCCCTTCGACAAATTTCTTGTGCCTATATTGAGAGCTGCTTGGTCCTATTGCGGGTCGAGGCTTTCGCTTCTTGACGGAAGCGGAGCAACGCCCATACTTGCTCGTCAAGCCGGACTGCCTCCACATCTACCTCCCCATATCCGATGGGGCCACTTGCCGACGTTCGCCACGCATGAAGGGATTCGCATCCGATATGAGGTAGACTGAAGGGATCTTCAAAGGCTGAGGCAACGACGCTAGACGGCGGCACCTCCATATTCTTATGAACCCGAATCCCCAAGTGCTCAACGGCCGGGCTGGCTGCCGCCTCCCGGACCCGCAGTTTCGGCTGTGGTCTCGGAACCTCGTTCGGAAAGAACTCGGCCTGGGGATGTGTTAATGACTGCTCCTCACCTCGCTTGTACCCCATGCCGACCTGGACGAAGTAAACGGGATGCGGACAGTGACGCAGGCATGCCAGTAGGGTGGCATGGCGACTGGCCTCCGGTGCTACCCTGTGGCGGACCCGGTCTACTACATCAAAGGTTAATTGGCCAGCGCTCTTCAGCTCTTCCTGAAACACGGGATCGAAGATATCAGGGTAAAAGGCCAGAACTGCGGCGACTCGGTCAACCAGCATCTCCTCGGGCTCTCGACGCATCACGGTAGTCCGGCGAAAGGCAAAACTGAGTTGCTTGCCATCCAGTAGGAGGTGGACAACCTCATGCCACTTGCTGAAGTATTTTCGGAAGACATGCCATCCCCGGCAATTGATCACAGCCAGGTATGGACGTTCCCAGGACCGATGATACCGACGCTGCAGGGTTATGGCGTCAGTCTGATCATCCAGTTCGGTCTGGAGGCGAGCCATAGCGGGTTCTTGGTCAGGAGGTATGCGACGGAGAAGTTGCTCTAGGTCCCTATCATCACGTATCTCCGCAACATCGAGATTGAGAGACCCCGTGACGAGCTGCAGAAGGTCCGTGAGCGTCTGTTGTTGGCCGTGGGCCAAGATCCACTTCTCCACCTCGCTCTTGCAATGGTGGATGATGGCATCTTCGGTAGCGCCGCGTAGCGGAATTCCCAAGCGCTTGGCCACACCTCTCAGCTGAAGCTCGTAAGCCCGGCGCTCTGCTTTGGTCACCGCCTCTCCTCCAAGAATGGTTTCATACCCTCATAAAGCCTTCGCCAGTATTCCTTTGTCCTCGGCTCCTTGCTTTTGACGCTCCGCCGGGCCCTAACCGACCGCTCAATATCAAGTAAAGCGAGCGTTTGCTGATAGGTAAAACCGATTTCTTCCGCAAGCTCTCCGAGTTCACCAGGGATTTCAATGACTGGGGGCTGGTAGTCCTTTGGAGCTGGTTCCCCTCGGAGAAGAAATTCAAGAGAAGCTCCTAATGCGTTCGCGACCCTCAAGAGTCTTTCTCCTCCGATGTCTGATCGGTCGTGCTCAACTTCCCATAGAAAGCTTTTGGAAATCCCGGCCTTTTCCGCTAACTGATCCAGAGTCAACTCTCTCTGCGTGCGAACGTAGCGGATTCGGCCGCCTACTGATTTTAGCTTCATAGAATCTCCTCAGGCTAGCCCGTTTTACCTCAAAAGGTCAACGAAATGGCTTGGTCAAAAATTCCCATTTGAGACTTGACACCTATATTCTGGTATAGTATTATTATATTGGTACACTGCCTATTCGGTCAGCATGACCGTAGCTTTTATACCACGACCGGGCCGTGGGAGCAACTAAATACTCTCAGGAGGGGAGCATGAGCATCACAATCGGGAAGTATCAATTTGACGGTCCGTTTCCATCTACGGGCTTTCTGGAGGACCGTTCCGGGGTCTACGCGATCATCGATCGCCGGGACTCCGAAAATCATCTCGTTGACGTGGGCGAATCGGCGACGGTGAGGACTCGCGTGGAGACGCATGATCGGGAAAACTGCTGGCGGCGACATTCCGAGGGCCGACTGGGAGTGGCAGTTTACTACACACCGCATCTTCAGCAGCCCGGTCGCCGGGAGATCGAGCAGGAGATCCGCGGCGAGTATTCCGTTCCCTGCGGGGAACGCTAAAAGAAGGAGGATGACCCTCATGGCGAACAATCGGATTCATCTCACGTTCAGCACTACGGCAGGGGATCTTGAGGAGGATTTCCCTGTCAATCAGCCTCTCCATGCCCTCAAGCGCGAGGTCATGGGACGGCTCAAGCTTGATCCGAGCCAAGCGGACCAGTTTGCAGTCACGCTCGATGGAAACCTCCTCGACGAGAGCAAAACTCTCGGCGATCTGAATGTACTGGCAAATGCCGTGCTGGTGATCGAGCGGCGCGACGTCATCAAGATTTAACAGGATGGACATCGAGACGGTCCGGGCTAAGATGGCGGCCCAGGTAAGCCGGGCCAGCCAAAGCGCCATGGCTTCCGTGTTTGGCTGGGTGTTTGAGGTCCAAGACCTCGTAGTCTACGCGACTCTTCGACACCGGCGGCGTCCAGAATCTACATATCTCCTGAGGGTGGTCTTCGATGAATTTCCGCGCCGTGCCCCCTCCTATGTCTTTGTAGACCACGACACGAAGCAGATGACCTCTGGCGCGTGGCCGCCCAATGTCAGGCACGGGGCCGAGCCACTGGGCATTTGCACCCCAGGGACCCGGGAATTCCACGAGCACTGGCATCGTGGGGATGCCCAGCATCCCTGGGACCCGGAACGGTACACATTTCTTGCTACTCTTCAAGAGATCCACCGATTGATGGAGCGCGGTGTTGGAGGATAACATGTGATGCGGCAGCGGGAGTCTCTATCCGGTTACGCCACCCATCGGCCATATTCTTCTCCTTCAGGAGATCGGCGCCGGCGCGCTGTCCCTGATCAAATCCGTCGATACTACGTCCCCCTATCGGTGTTAGAAGCTACGGATCGAGTCATGCGCCGGTTCGGTCAGGAGAAGCGAGAGTGTTACGTGTGGTGGGGCGGATACTTCACCTCTCACGGAGATGGACAAGTAGTAACTGCATTCTGCCCTGAGGCCCACACGGAATTTGGCCGGGTCCATCTCGGCATACGCGATCTGACCGCACTTCATTCCCGTCTCCGTGCTCTGGACCAAGTTCTTCTTGCCGAATTGCATACCCACCCGCCTGGGGCCGGCGGTCAAAACCAAGTGGATGCGGCTTATCCGGCAGTGACGTACCCCGGCTTTATTTCGGTGGTGGTCCCTGACTTTGCCCTTCCCTGCTTCTGGGATCTCAGGAGTGCCTACATCTACGAGTATCTTGGCTTGGGCCGATGGCGTCAGCTTGAACGCGATGAAATCAGGAACCGCTTTGTGGTTGAGGAATCTTTCCTGGCCGTGAAAGTGCTGTGATGGGACAAGCAGACCGGACTGCAACTGTCCTTTCTCGTCTCAGTAAAAAGCAAGAAGGTATTGAGCAGGTGCTTGCCCCTGGGCGCGTCGCGGTTTGTTTAGGAGAGAACGCTACCACAGAGGCTCAAGCACAACTGATTTTTTCTTTCGCGGTTAACCTCCTCGCGCGGCTCTATCCAGTGGTACAGGAGCTACAGGTTATCCTTTGGGAAGGCACGCCCTTAATGGTACGGGTCCCGCGCTGGCACGCAGACACACTGGATGAGCACATCCGTCTCTTCCTCGAAGCGCTAAGCCCACCGCTGAAGTGGATCATTCAGAAAGGGGTTCCCATTGCCCCTGACTGCAAACTTATCATAGGGTCCGCCCCCATGCCGGGAGAGCGCGTTGTGTTCGTAGGGAGCCATGGGTGGTCGGTCGCTCTTTCGCCGCATACACCTGTACCAGTTGGCCACCAACTCAATCCCGTGGGTGCTTACGCGGCGGCGTGCCTGGGTGTTGCAGAGGTATGGAAGCGTCTCCTTCTTGCACACCCGGACTTATCTCCGGAAATGCCGATTGTTCCGCTCGACGAGCCACTGACGTTTTCGACTTTCACGTATCGTGTCGGTCCGTCCGAGCCTAATCCTGCATTGAGCTCTTCCATCGACATTGCTCGCCTCACGATGGTCGGACTCGGCGCCGGGGGAGGGACGGCCGCATTCACCCTGGCATCCCTCCAGGAAGTGCAAGGCATGGTGAATCTAATCGAACCGGATGAGGTGGTCGATACTAACCTGAACCGATATGTGTTTGCTGACTCTGAGGATGCAGCCCGGCGACGGGCCAAGACAGAAGTAGTGAACGCCCTCTTTGACGGACGTCCTGGCACTGGCATAAGAATCAGGACATTCCCCACATCGTATGGAGAGGCTGCCGCCTCCCTCTTTCAGGACGATTATCGGCATGTAGTTGCAGCGGTCCACAGTCGAGAGGCCCGACGTGAACTGCAATACGAGACCCCTATGGTCCTCTGGGACGCCGGCGCCACGGAGCAGGGAGAATTCTTCATCTGGCGAATGATTCTCGGCATAACCGAGTGTATGTGGTGTAAGCATCCACCCGGAGAAAGGGATCCTGAATTGGAAAAGGCCGCACAGCTTGAACAGCTCCTGGGCCTGGGCACCACCATCTGGCTCCGGAAAGTACGCAACAATGAAATCTTCAGAGCGGATGAGGTGGATGCCATTGCCGTGTTTCTGGCCGGGAAAAACGCGCCGTTCGATCTTCCTTCGGTAGGGCAGCGGTATGGGGATTGGGAAGCAGGACAGTGCGGGCGTCTTCCTCTTCCGGAAGCCGACGAGGAGATCCCCATTCCATTTGCCCCGGTCATGGCTGGTGTGCTGCTGGCCGGCGAAATAATCAAGGAAAACTACTTCCCTGAAGCTACTTTGGACTCCTACTACTGGAATACCTTGGTTGGTTGCTTCATGCGCCGGAATCAACCTCACCGACGTCTACCCCGCCCAGAGTGCTCCTTTTGCGCGGACGGAATATACCTCAGCCAGTACCGGCGCCGGTGGGAAACCAATCCAAGCGATTTGCGTAAATTCTTCGGATAGGGACAATTCCACATAAGGGTTTTTCGCTTTCCCAGGGGGTGGGGGAGTCCCCCTCCGGGGGACGGAAGCTCTGCCGTCCCGCCGAGCCACCTGTCCACGGCGAGGCGTGGCGAGCCGCAGGCGAGACGCAGAGCGGGTAGCCCCGACCCCGGTGGGAGGGGTGGGGCTGAGGCGAAATGCAGGGGGAGTGCCTGAGCGAAGCGAAGGCACGACAGCAGGGCAGCGCGCAGTACGCCACGGCGGACACGCGGGCCGAGCCCAAGCGAGGCCAGGCCCTGCGGCCCTGCCGCCGAAGCTGGCCGGAGTGCCAGGCAGGGGGGCCTCGTTGCCCGAAGCGAGGAGCTGCGGGCAACAACCCGGAGGCCGATAGGCCGGAGGGGGACTGGCTTGGTGGCGTCAAGCCACGAAGCGACACCTTTGTGAGTTCCGAAGAGAGGGAGTCTGCCGCAGGCAGTCTCCCGTTGATCGTGATGGATGAGCCGCCTATCATCGAGGCGATCCGCGGGAATGAACGCCCCAGCAGAAAGAGGACGGAAATCCTTTCTCTTCCGGGCGCCGCCGCACGGGGGTCGGGAGCGCGGAGAGAGTGAAAGGAGGACGAAGCCCGTGGCGCGGGGCGCGCGGCACGGGCGACCACCGCTGAGGGAGAGCCGGCCCACCAAGGGCGGAGCGGAATCCC
>Ga0187892_10009634_pt1 | contig 12621 bp, 11 predicted proteins | sample MA1701073metaG_FD_139345 | JGI IMG/M metagenome (GOLD analysis project Ga0187892, IMG submission 139345) | Bio-ooze microbial communities from a basaltic lava cave in the Kipuka Kanohina Cave System on the Island of Hawaii, USA - MA170107-3 metaG ...
GCCCCTCGCGCCGTGATGATCGACGTCTCGCCCAGCGACATGGAGAGCCCCGTGCGGCTGTTGAGCAGGATCATGTGGATGAAGAAGACCATGCCGGGCGCCAGCACCTGCGGATGATCGGCATAGATCATCGGCTCGTCCATCCAGGTCGGTGGGTAGGTCGCTCCGAGCGTGTAACCACAGGCGTTGAGCATGTGGTCCTTGTACCCCGCTCGCGTCAGGACCCGGGCGTGGGTGGCGAAGATGTCGCCGACCGTGCGGCCGGGGCGAAGCGCCGCCTCACAGGCGGTGAGCGCCTCGCGGCAGGCGCGGAACATGTCCCGGTGGCGTGGATCGACAGGGCCCGTGACGACCACGTTCATGAGGCATGCGTGGTAGTGGCGGTAGGCGGCGGCGAACTCGAACGTGACCTGATCGCGGCGGCCGATGGGCCCGTGACCGGTGTGATAGCGGACCAGCAGGGCTTCGCGGCCGCTTCCCATCGGCCACCGGCTGGCCGAGGGGTCGCCGTCGCCGGACAGGATGGTCTTCATCATCTCGCCGTAAATCGCACCGGGAGCCGCGCCCGGCACCGTGAGCCGGTCGGCCACCGCCAGCGCCGCGTCCGCCAGCTGACCGGCGCGTCGCACGTACCGCAGCTCGGCCGGGCTCTTGACGAGGCGCAGCAGCCGGACGAGGTCGCTCGCATCCTCAGTGCGGCAGAAGCCGTGGAGGGCGGCGTCGACCATCTGGCCTCGCTGCGCGGTCAGCCCGTAGGCGTGGTACTCGACGCCGAGCCGCTTGCCACGGCACCCATGGCTGCCGAGCATGTCCCGCAGGTCGTCGCCCGGGGTCGCGCCCTGGCGGTCGCGCCAGATCCGGACGTCCTCGATCACGGACGTGATGCGCGCCTGGTGGAGGTCGGCCGAGCGCGTGCAGAGGGCCAGTGAGCCCTCCGCCCCGAGGTACATGCCCTGGAACATGCTGTAGCCGCTGGTGTCGTAGCCGGTCAGGTAGTACATGCTCTCCTGCCGGAAGAGCAGGAGCCCGTCCAGGCCGCGCGCGATCACGGCTCGGCAGGCGCGCCGCCGCCGGTCGGCCAGTTCCCTGGCGCTGAAGTGCAAGGCCATGGGCCGAACCTCAGGTCCCGGGCGTCTCGCCGCGTCCCCGGAGCAGGGCGCTGGCGCCGAGGACGGCAGTGGTGACGCCGATCAGGAACGAGCTGACCGCGGCGATGGTGGGATCGACCTCCAGGAGGAGGCTGTTCCACACCCTCACGGTCAGCGTCTGGACCTCGACCCCCGAGAGGAACAGCGGGATCAGCAGCTCGTCGAACGAGGTGAGGAACGCGAAGAGCGCGGCCGACAGCACGCCGGGCATGATGAGTGGCAGTGTCACCCGCCGCAGCGCGGTGAACCGGCTCGCCCCGAGGCTGAGCGCGGCCTGCTCGAACCGGACGTCGAACCCCTGCAGGGTGGCCGCGATGATGATCACCACGACGGGCAGCGCCAGCACGGTGTGGCCCAGCGCCATGGCCAGGATGCTGCCGGTGGCCTTGATCCGCACGAAGAAGAAGTAGAGGCCGATCGCCGTGATAATCGTCGGCACGATCATCGGTGAGAGGAGGAAGGCGTAGATCGCCCCCTTGCCCCGGAACCGGCCACGCACCAGCGCCAGCGACGCGAGGAACCCGAGCACGGTGGCGAACACCATGGTGAGGAACGCGACCTGGGTGCTGACCCCGATGGCCTGCCGCCAGGCGGCGATGCCGAAGAAGCGCTGGTACCACCGGAGCGACAGGCTGGGAGGCGGGAAGCGCAGGTAGTCGGCGCCGCTGAACGAGACGATGAGGATGATGACCACCGGGGCGATGAGGAACAGGAGCACGACGCCGGCGAGCGCGGCCACCGCCACGGCGCCCGGCCCCGTCCGCTGGCCCTCATCGCCCATCAATCTTGACTGGGGGGGAGCGATCGCCGCTCCTCCCCCAGGCCCCCCCACCGAGATCCCAGCATCAGCCGCACGCGTCGCAGATCCTCCGGCCGAGATCGCGACATCAGCCGCGCGCCTCGAAGATCCGCTCCAGCCGCACGATGCGGTTGTAGCCGACGAAGCCGATCAGCGTCAGCACCAGGAGGATCACCGCCAGCGCCGAGGCGAAGGACCAGTTGAGGGTGAACTCCACCTCCCGCTCGATGAGCATGGCGATCATCACGTCCGAGGGCCCGCCCATCAGGGCCGGCGTGATGAAGAAGCCCAGGCTGAGGATGAACACCAGGAGCGTTCCCCCGGCGATCCCGGGGAGCGACAGCGGCAGGAACACCCGCCGGAAGGCCTGCCAGCGCGAGGCCCCCAGGCTGTGGGCGGCGCGGATGAACCCGGGCTCGATCCCTCGCATGACGCTGTAGACCGTCAGGACCATGTAGGGGAGCAGCACGTAGGTCATGCCGATGAGGACGCCGCCCTGGTTGTAGAGGAGCGGCAGCGGCGCCTCGGTGAGGCCGAGCCACGTCAGGTACTGGTTCACGACCCCGTTGCGCCCGAGCAGGACCATCCAGGCGTAGGTCCGCACGATGATGCTGGTGAAGAACGGCAAGACCACCACGATCATCAGCAAGCGGGCCACACGAGGGCGGAGCGTGGCCAGCAGGTAGGCGAGCGGATAGCCGAGGGCCAAGCACATGAGCGTCACCAGCGCGGAGGTCCGGAACGTCCGTCCAATTACCTGGAGGTAGACCGGCACCCGCCAGATCTGGCCGTAGAACTCCAGGGTGTATCCGGCCTTGGGCCTGTAGACGCTCCGGTCGACGATGCCGAGGAGTGGGTACACGAACAGCGCCAGCAGCACCACGACGGCCGGGAGCAGGATGAGCAGATAACGGACGGCGTCACGGCGTTCGGGAGCGAGCGACGCATCGACTGTGTCGGCCGCCGCCACCGGCGTGGAGCTCATGCCTCGCCGCTGGGGAAGAGCCGCGTCTCGTCCGGCGACCAGGCGAGCGTCACGGCATCGCCTTCGGCGTGCTGGCGCAGGCCCAGGCGGTTCGGCACCCTCACCGTCACCGCGCCGTCGGCGCCCAGGGCAACCCGGTACCGGGTCGCGTCGCCCACGTAGATCGCTTCCTCGACCGTGCCCTTGCAGGTGTTGACCGCGCCGGTTTGCGGCACGCCGGCCGGCTCCTCGACAGGCACGAGCTTCTCGGGCCGGACGGCTGCCGTCACCGGCTGGCCCGCCTGAAGCGGTACGGCGCCGACGCCGCGGAACTCGAGCCCGCCGGCCGCGCGGACCAGCCAGCGCCCGGCGGTGGGCGCGCCGACGACCACGCCGTCCATGAAGTTCGAGTCGCCGAGGAAGTCCGCCACGAATCGACTGGACGGCGCCTCGTACAGCTCGGCCGGTGTGCCCACCTGCTCGATCCGGCCCTTCTGCATCACGGCCACGCGGTCGGACATCGTGAGCGCTTCTTCCTGGTCGTGGGTGACGTAGATCACCGTTACGTGAAGGTGCCGCTGGATGTGCTTCAGCTCGAGCTGCATGTGCGCGCGCAGCTTCTTGTCGAGTGCGCCGAGCGGCTCGTCCATCAGGAGCACGCGCGGGCGGAACACCAGCGCGCGGGCCAGCGCCACGCGCTGCTGTTCGCCGCCCGAGAGCTGGCGCGGCAGCCGACGGTCGTAGCCTTGGAGCCGCACCAGCTCCAGCGCCTCGCCCACGCGCTGGCGGATCTCGGCCCGCCGCGCGCGCCGGATCTGGAGGGGAAACGCGATGTTGTCGAACACGGTCAGGTGTGGAAACACGGCGTAGCTCTGGAACACCATACCGAGCTCGCGCTTCTGGGGCGGCAGCCCGGCCACCGGCTTGCCGTCCACGAAGACCTCGCCCTGCGTGGGGTATGCGAAGCCCGCCACCATCATCAGCGTGGTGGTCTTCCCCGAGCCGCTCGGGCCGAGCAGAGTGAAGAACGACCCGCGGTCGATGGTCACGGAGACGCCCTGCACCGCGACCACCGACCCGAAGGTCTTCGTCAGCTCGTGGAGTCTTACCTCGGCACCGGGGCCTACCCCTTCTGCAGGAGCCACTGCGACCAGCGCTCGCTCACCTTCGACCGGTTGTCCGCCCACCACTGGGCGTTGTGGAGGAACGCCTTCGGCTTGTGCTCGGGGCTCGACGGCAGCCGCGCCGCCACGTCCGCCTTGATGTGCTTGAAGGCCTGGCGGTTGGTGGGCCCGTAGGGGATGAACCCGGCGTGGGCGGCCTGGATCTGCGGCTGGCAGGCGAAGTCGATGAAGCGCTGGGCGTTGTCCCCGTTCTTCGCCCCCTTCATGATGCCCCAGAACTGCACCTGGAGCGCGGCCTCGTTCCACTCGATCGCCAGAGGTGCGCCCTTGTCGGCGATGGCCTGCAGGCGCCCGTTCCAGATCGACCCCAGCACCACTTCCTTGTCCGCGAGCATCTGGGCCGAGAGCGCGCCGGTGTCCCAGAACTTCCGGATCGACGGGCGCACCCGGTCGAGGGACTTGAAGGCGCGGTCGAGGTCGATCGGATAGAGCTTGTCCTTCGGCACGCCGTCCGCGAGCAGCGCGAACTCCACGTCGATCGCCCCCGCGGCCAGGTCCGTGAGCATCCGGGGGCCCGGGAACTTCTTCGCGTCCCAGAACTCGGCCCAGCTCTTCGGGTGCTTGCCGGTCGGGAAGACCTGGGTGTTGTAGGCCAGGACCGTCGAGAAGTAGATGTCGGCTACCATTGTGTCCCGGCGGTGGTCCATGTCCTCGGGGTTGGTGAGCTTCCAGGCCTTGTAGTTAATCTTTTCGAGCGCGCCCTTCTGGTTGAGTGAGAGCAGGCCCAGCTCGCCGGCGTCGACCACGTCCAGCTCGATGTTCCCCGCCTCGAACATCGCCAGCAGCTTGCCGAGGCTGGCCGGGACCTTGACGACCTCGATCCCCGTCGCCTTCGTGAAGGGCTCGAAGATCGCGTTCACGTTGGCCTCCTCGTAGGCACCGCCGATGGTCCGGATGACGACCTTGCCCGCCGCCCGCGCTCGTCGTGTCCAGACGAACGGGCCGGTGGCCATCGCGGCCACGGCTGCTGTGCCCGTCAACCAGGTCCGCCGCGTGAACCGCGCGCCCGATCCGCCGCCGGGCCCGAGGGCTGGTCTCCCGCCGTGTTCCTCGCTGCGATCCGTCATCGTTTCCTCCTTGCGAGTGGTGATGCTTCGGCTCGGATATGTTCGGCGTCTCGCAGGTAGCTTCATCCGCGCAGACCGGCCCCCGGCCTCGTTCGCGGCCTCGCAGAGTGTGTCCGGTGGTAGCATGCCGCTTCACCCGGTGTCAAGCCGACCTCGCGACAGGGGCCCACGCGTTCCCGCGGGATGGGATGGGACGGGCATCTCGAGCTGGCGCGATTGCGACGAGCGAGCGCGCCGACTATCATGGCTGCGCCGCTGGTATGGCTCCGACACTGGTCGAGGGGAGGTCCGAACGTGAGCGACGACGTGCGGCTTGTCTTCGCGCGGGCCGAGTATGAGGATCGTCTGCGGGCGCTGCGACACGAGATGGCCGCCCGTCGCATCGACGTCTTGCTCGTGGACGAGACGGAACACCTCGCCTACCTCGCGGGGTGGCACGCCTCGGGGTCGCGCTACCACGGTTGCCTCGTGCCGTCGGACGGCGACCCCGTGATGGTGTTCCGCCGCCTCGACGAGCCGGCGTTCCTGGAGCGGAGCTGGCTGCGCGACCGTGTCTGCTTCGCCGACACCGAGGACCCGGTCGAGGCGGTGGTCCGGACCATCACCGCACGGGGCTGGGCGGCCGCTCGACTCGGGGTCGAGACCGACTCGCACTACCTCACCGTGCAGACCTACGAGTCGCTGCGGCGGGCGCTGCCGTGCGCCACGTTCGTGGATTTCGCGACGGTGCTCCGCGAGCTGCGGCTCCGGAAATCGCCGCGCGAGATCGAGTACCTCCGCCGGGCCGCGGGCATCGCCGATTGCGCGATGCGCGACGCCGTCGCTGCGGTCGGGGAGGGCCTGAGCGAGCGCGAGGCGGCGGTCGCGGCCAGCCGGACCTTTCTTCGCCTCGGGGCCGACACCGCCCGCACCGGCCCGATCACTGCCGGCCGGCGCTCGGGAACGCTACACGGTCTCCTCGGCGACCACCGGCTGAGCTGGGGGGACCTCCTCCACATGGAGCTGGTCCCCTCCGTCAACGGCTACAGTGCCCGGCTCATGCGGCCGACGGTGATCGGCCCGCCTTCGGCCGAGCAGGCGGACACGGCGGCGCGACTGATCGAGATCCAGGACGACCAGATCGCGGCCATGAAGCCCGGTGCGGTGGCGCGGGACGTCGATCGCGTCTGCCGCGCGCGGGTCCTGGGCGCGGGCCTCCGCGAGAGCTACGACAACTTCACCGGTTACACGCTCGGCTACTACGGCGCGACGCACCCACCGCGGACGAGCGACTTCACCCGGGCCTTCGTACCCACCGCCGAGTGGGTGCTGGAGCCCGGCATGGTCTTCCACATGTACACCGGCGCCCGCAGCATGGCCTTCAGCGAGACCGTCCTCGTCACCGACGGCGGCGCCGAGCGCCTCACTCGGCTCGAACGGCGTCTCTTCGCCCGGTGAGCGCCGCAGACGGTCACGCGGCGAGCCGCCGGTCGAGCCAGTCGCGGAGACGGTAGTAGCTGCCAACGACGGGCAGAAACCACGGATCGCCGGTATAGGTCGGGCGCGTGGGGAACGGCAGCGCATCGAATGCGCACGGTGCGACCGCCTTCCCGGCGATCTTGAGCGCGGTCTGGTGGCCGAGGTAAGTGGCCATGGCCACGCCGCTGCCCTGACACCCCGCCGCGTAGTGCACACCCTCGTGCACGCCCATGTGCGGGATGTGATCGAATGTGAACGCGACGTTGCCCGTCCACGCGTGGGTCACACGCGTGCGGGCCAGCTCGGGCCAGACGCTCGCCATCATCGCGTGCAGGCGCGGCGCCGCCTCCCGCGCCGTCACGCGACGGAAGCTGGCGCGCCCCCCGTAGAGTACACGCGTCCCGTCCGGTGAAAGGCGGTAGTAGCTCAGCACCCGGTTGGTGTCGACGATCATCCGGCCGCGCGGGATCAACCGCCGTGCCGTCTCGGGCGGCAGCGGCTCGGTCGCGATGATGTAGCTGCCGAGCGGGATGAGGCGACGCCGGAGCCAGGGCGTGACGGCGCCGGTGTAGCCATTGGTCGCCACGATGACCTCGCGCGCCTCGACGACGCCGCGCGAGGTGCGGAGCGTGAACCCGCCGGCTCGCCGCGTGATCGCGTCGACCGGCGTCTCCTCGACGACGAGAGCCCCCGCGCGGCGCGCGGCATCGGCCAGCCCGCAATGGTAGAGGGCGGGATGCAATGCCCCCGATGCCTCGGCCACCATCCCGCCGTGGTAGTGGTCGGTATCGATCTCCTCGCGCTGCCGCTGCCGCGGCACGAGCCAGGCATCCGCGCCGGTGAGCGTCTTGATCGTCTCCACCCGGCTCGCGAGGCCCGCATACGCGGACGGGCAGTGGGCGCCGACGAAGCGACCGGTGCGTCGGTAGTGACAGGCGATCGCCTCGCGCTCCAGCAGATCTTCCAGGAAGGGCAGGCATCGCGCGCTCTCCTCGAGGAGCGCGGTCGCCCGCTCCGGGCCGAACGCTCGCGCCAGCTCGGCGTGGCCGACCTTGAGGCTGCCCGCCACCATCCCGCCGTTCAGCGAGCTGGCCGCGTGCCCGATCCGCGCGGCGTCCGCGACCAGGACCCCGACACCGTGGCGCCCCAGCTGGAGCGCGGCCGAGAGGCCGCAGTACCCGGCGCCGACGATCGCGACCTCGACGCGATCCGGAAGCGCTGGCACGGCCGCCTTCGACGGAGGCGCGGCCTCCCACCAGTACGGGGCATCCTTGAAGTCGGGCGCGGAGATGTCTGCCGCAGCCATTACTTCTCCCGCGCCAGCACGACGCGCGCCCGCGGCAGATCCGCCGCGGCCACCAGCAGCAGGACCTCGGCCTGGTGGCCCACGCTGAAGGGGTAGACCGACTGGGCGAGGCGGCTCTGCAGCACGACCTGGATGCCCTCACTCTCGAGCAGCCCGCGGACCACGAGGGCCTCCGCCTGATCGCGGCAGCGGCGGGCTTCCACCAGACTGCCGGCGGCGGGCGGTGCCTTCGGGGGCCGGGTCGGGAAGCGGATGATCTTGGCGCGTCGGGCGCTCATGGCGCTCATGCTAGCACGCCGGGCGCGCGCCTCCACCGGAGCCACCAGAAGCACGCGAGCGCCGCGACCCCGGCCAGCGCGATGGCGGTGGTCATCGGTCGCGCGGTGCCGTCGTAGAAGCTGCCCACCGCCACGCTGTAGAGCGCGGAGCCCGTCATCTGGAGGAAGCCGGCCACCGCCGCGGCCAGCCCGGCCATACGCGGGAAGGGGCCGATGGCCCCCGCCATACCGTTGGGCAGCGTCAGTCCCAGGCCGATCGCGAACACGTACATCGGGCCGATCACCGCGGCAACCGTCAGGATCCCGCTCCAGGCCAGCGCGGCCAGGACGAGGCCCGCCGTCGCGCCGAGAACCGTCCCGCAGAGGATCGTCCGGTCGAGCCCGAGGGCCGCGCCGAAGCGGCCCGAGAGAAAGGTGCCGGTCATGATCCCGAGGGAGACCGCGCCGAAGCAGAGGCCGAAGACCCCCGGCGAGACGCCGAGCACGCCGATCAGCACGAACGGCGAGCCGGAGATGAAGGCGAACTGGCCGCCGAACATCAGGGCGTTGACCAGCACGTAGGCGAGATAGCTCCGGTCGCCGAGCAGCTCGCCGAGGTTGCGCCCCATCTGCCCGGGCTGAAGCGCGGTGGGATCGCGGCGGACATTGGTCTCGCGCACCCCCACCGCCATCAGCGCGACGAAGCAGACGGCGGACGCGGCCAGCACGAAGAAGATCGCGCGCCAGCCGAAGGCCTCGTGCACGTAGCCGCCCACGACGGGCGCGAGCATCGGGTTCAGCGACTGGACCATGCTCATGTAGGAGAACGCCCGGGCGGCGCGCTCGCGCTCGTAGAGGTCGCGCACCACCGCGCGGGCCACCACCGGCCCCGCCCCGCCGCCCAGGGCCTGGAGCACGCGAGCGCCGATCAGGACGGAGATGGTGGGGGCCAGCGCGCAGGCGAGCCCGGCCACCGTGTAGAGCCCGAGGCCGCCGATCAGCACCCAGCGCCGGCCGAAGCGGTCCGACAGGGGACCGTAGACGAGCTGGGCGGCCGCGAAGGCCATGAGGAACAGCGTCACGGTGAGCTGCACGGTGGCCGGCGGCGCCGCGAACGCGGCCGCGATCGCGGGCAGCGACGGCAGGAACATGTCGATGGACAGCGCGCCGAGCCCCACCACCGCGGTCAGCAGGAACTCGACGCGCATCCAGGTGATATACACTAGCCCCGGGGCCAGCGCGATAGGACCCGCCAGGAGACGGCCATGGACAAGTTCGAGTATTTCAGCGGCATTCCCGAAGTGGGCATCGTCCCGCGGGCACCGCACGCCGGTCCGCTGCTCCAGCACGTCTACGAGCAGGAGCACGGCCGCGGCGGCTTCGCGGGGAAGGTGACGCACACCTATCATCTCTACCCGCCCAACAACTGGATCTCCGGCGAGACTCGCGTGCTCGACGGGTGGGCACCGCTCTGGGAATCGCCGCTGCGCCCGGTCGGGGGGACCCATCATGCGCTCAGTGTCGCGAGCTTCACCGAGGCGCGTGACGTGTACGGTTGCATGGCCCGCCTGGTCGCCAACGCCACGGTGGCCATGAACGTGACGGCGCCGGCCGCGTCCATGGACTATTTCTTCGAGCACCATTCGGCGACCCTCGTGATCTTCGTCCACCAGGGCGGCGGCACGCTCGAGACCCTGTTCGGTCCCATCGCCTACGGCCGCGGCGACTTCCTCATCGTGCCCAAGGGCATTCCCCACCGCTTCGAGCTGGCGGCGGGCCCGCAGTACTACTGGGTCTACGAGAGCTTCGCGGGCGATCCGGAGAAGTCGGAAGCGCCCACCACCGGGCAGTTCATCACCCACAGCCGGAGCGACTACCGGTTTCCGCGCACGCTCGACACCCGTAACGAGGCGGGGCGCTTCGAGGTCGTCTCCAAGGTCGGCACGGTCTACACGCGGCGGGTGCACCCGACGCATCCCTTCGACGTGGTGGGCTGGCGCGGCGACTATCTCCCGTACCGCTTCGCGGTGGAGGACGTGCGCCCGCTGACCGCGGACCGCTCGCACCTGCCGCCCTCCGGCCACACGATCTTCAAGTTGCCCGGGTGCTACCTCTGCGTGTTCACGGTGCGCTCGGTCGAGAAGGAAGGGATGTGGCTGCCCTTCTTCCACCGGAATCTCGACTACTGTGAGACGATCGGCTACCACTTCGGCGATTTCTTCAGCCGCGGCGGCGTGATCCGCGAGGGCATGGTGACGGTGCATCCGGTCGGGCTGCCGCACGGGCCGCAGCCCTCCGCCCAGCAAGCCCTGATGGACGGCCACCGCCCGCCCCTGCACAACGAGGTGGGCATCATGGCCGACTTCACCAATCCGGCGCAGATCTCCGAGTACGCGCTCGGCCTGTCGCAGCCTGACTACATGAGGAGCTGGGCCGGCTACACCACGGAGCCGCGCTTTGCGCATCGGCCGGACCGCCTGGCCGAGGTGCGCTCCCTGGCGGCAGGGCTGGCCGACGCGCGCGACGAGCTGCGCCCACGTCCCGACGCGCCCTGAGATGCTCGGCTTCGGGCTCTTCTCGGTGGTGGACCACTATCCGAAGGAGCTCACCCGGACCACCGCCGAGTTCTACGGCGAGCTGCTCGAGCAGGTGGAGGCGGCCGAGGCGCTGGGCTTTCAGTCCTTCTGGGTGGCCGAGCACCATTTCCACGAGTACGGGGGCATCCCCCGCCCCCCGGTGTGGATGGCGGCCGCCGCCGCGCGAACCCGGCGCATCCGGCTGGGCGCCGGCGTGGTCGTGCTGCCTTTCGACAACCCGCTCCGCACCGCCGAGGACTACGCCATGGTCGACGTGCTCTCGGGGGGCCGCCTCGACCTCGGCACGGGCTCCGGCTATCTGAAGCACGAGTACGCGGGCTTCAACCTCGACCCGGAGGAGAAGCGCGCGCGCTTCGACGAGGCCCTGGAGATCCTGCTGCGCGTCTGGACGGGTGAGCGCTTCTCCTACGAGGGCCGCTATCATCTGGTTCGCGACGTGCAGCTGAACGTGCTACCGTTGCAGCGGCCGCGCCCGCCCATCTGGGTGGCCACGCTCCGCGCCGACAGCGCGCCGCGGATCGGCGCCCGCGGCTTCCCGGCCATGCTGATCCCCTACGCGAGCGCGGAGACGCTCCCGCAGATGGCCGAAGGGGTGGCCGCCTACCAGGGCGCGTTCGTGCGGGCCGGCGGCCGGCGCGAGGGCGCCACCGTGCCCTTCGGCCTGCACGTGCACTGCGCGGAGAGCACCGGGCAGGCGCGGGCCGAGGCGCGCGAGTGCATGGAGCGCTACGTGCGCACGCGGCTCTACGCGGTCCAGCGGCCGGTCGAGACCCTCATCGAGCAGAACGTGGTGGCATTCGGGGATCCCGACGAGATCGTCCGGGTCGCCCGGCTCTATGAAGAGGCGGGCTTCACCCATCTGCTCGCCATCTCCAACTTCGGCGGGCTCCCGCACAAGCAGGTGCTGCGCTCGATGGAGCTCCTGGCCCGGCACATGCTCCCGCGCTTCGCTCCGGCCTGAGCGCGGCCCATGACCTGCGGCGCCCCGCGCGCGGTCGAGGTCGGCGACCTCCGCCTCCTGCTCCACGAGTGGGGGCAGCCCGGCCCGCGGCCAGTCCTGCTCCTGCACTCGCTGGCCGCTCACAGCCACTGGTGGGACTGGGTGGCGCCCCGCCTGGCCGAGGACGCGCACGTCGTGGCGCTCGATCTGCGCGGGCACGGCGGCAGCGACTGGATGGTGCCCGCCGCCTACCATGCCGAGGATCACGCGCGCGACGCGCTGGCCGTGCTCGATGGCCTCGGATGGCGGGCGCCGGTGGTGATGGGCCACTCGCTGGGCGGCTACATCGGGGCGACGCTGGCCGCGCTCCATCCGGAGCGGGTCGGCGCGCTCGTCATCGTGGACACCATGACGCAATGGAACGAGCGAGAGACGGCCTGGGCCATGGAGCAGGCCGAGCGTCCCGGTCAGGAGTTCGCGACCCGCGAGGAGGCGGGCGCGCGATTTCGCCTGAGCCCCCGGGAGACAACCGCGCCCGCCGAGTGGCTCCGCCATCTCGGCGAGACGGGCGTGCAAGAAGCGAGGCCGGGCCGATGGGCGCCCACCTTCGATCGGCAAGTCTTCGCGCACGCGCGGCCCGACGTCTGGCCCATCCTGCCCAGGGTGATCTGCCCGACGCTCGTCGTCCGCGGCGCGGGCAGCCCGATCATGGATCGGGAGGCGTGGCTGCGGGTGGCCACTACCGTGCAGCGGGGGCAGTTCGCCGAGCTGAAGGGCGCCCATCACCACCTCATCCTCGACGACCCCGCCCAGTTCGTGTCGATCGTCACCGGGTGGCTATCAGCGACCCGCTGACTCTTAATCAGCGGGTCCAAGGTTCGAGTCCTTGACGGCCCACCAA
>Ga0187892_10009635_pt1 | contig 12621 bp, 7 predicted proteins | sample MA1701073metaG_FD_139345 | JGI IMG/M metagenome (GOLD analysis project Ga0187892, IMG submission 139345) | Bio-ooze microbial communities from a basaltic lava cave in the Kipuka Kanohina Cave System on the Island of Hawaii, USA - MA170107-3 metaG ...
CCGTGTGGCCCTCGAGGGTGGCCACCGCCTCGCCGGTGGCGGGGTCCCACAGCCGCACGGTGCCGTCGCCGCCGCCCGAGGCCAGCAGCGACCGGCCCCCGGCCTCCACCGCGCAGACGGCGCGGACCCCACCCGTGTGGCCCTCGAGGGTGGCCAGCTCCGCTCTCGGCCTCGTGGCCGCCCACCGGGCGCGGTACGGCTGATCACTGGCTGGTGCGACCTCGACGCTCAGGCCCTCGAGGGCACCCGTCACGCTGAGGAGGGCGGCCCTCGTGGGGGGCTCGGCCCGCACCGCCTCGGGCGTCAGGAGCAGGAGCCGCAGTCGCCGCCGTGCCACCGCCGAGGTGGCGCCGTGGGCGGCGGGCAGCAGCCGCAGGAGGTCCGCGTGCAGGAGGTAGCCGTCGTCTTCCAGCAGCTCCTCGACGAGCCCGGCGCGAGCTGCATGGCCCGGCAAGGAGCGCAGGAGGTACGGCGGGGCCCGGTGCCATCCGACCGAGCGCCCGTGGGCGGTGAGCACCCCTGCGATGGCTGCCTCGTCGGTGGCGGAGCTATGGTTGGCTCGCCGGCGGGCGAGGAGCGCGTCGTTGAGCGCTTGGTGGAACAGGCGGAAGGTCGGGCCTCCCGGGCCCTCGGAGTGCTCCACGAGGAAGTTGGCGGCCGACGAGCGGGCGAAGCTCATCACCGCCTCATCCGTGAAGGCCCGACCTGACAGCGCTGCCATCACCAGTGCCCAGAGGTGAGGGCTGAGACCGGGTGCCTCGGCGAAGGCGAGGGCGACCAAGGCCAGCTCGGGAGGGAAGGGCCCCCGCGGGGGGAGGCGCTCCACGAACCGGGCCAGCGCCGCCTCGACCGAGGAGGTGGCGGCGAGCTCGTCGGGGCCTACCGCGACGGTGTCGTGGAGGCCGTGGTCGCGGGCGATCAACCCTGCCACCAAGAAGTTGCGGTCGGCCAGCTCCCCGATGCGCCGGGCGACAGGCGCCGCCACCTCCGTCGAGACGTAGGGGTTGTCGTCCCGCTCGTCGCCGGCGAGCTGGAGGGAGGCGAGGGCATAGTCGTCAAGGTCCTCACGGGCGAAGTACTCGGGCCGATCGAGGTCGATGGTCGTGGCCGCCAGACCGAAGGTGCCGAGCAGGTCGCCGGCGCCATCGTGGTGGCGCGTGCCGACCACCACCTGGGCCCCGACGTCGGCGCACGTCTCCACGAGCGGCAGGGCCACCTTCTCCACCACGAGCCGGGCTTCCCCGGGGCTCTGGGCCTCGTCGAGCGCGTCGAGGACGACGTTGAAGCGCGCCGCCCCCTGCTGCTCCAGCGCCGCCCGCAGGAACGGTGCGGCGTCGTCGAGCTCGAGGGGGAGCTCGCCCGACGCGGCCCGGGCGAGCTCGGTGGCCACCTCCAGGGCGGTCTTGCCCTTGGCGTGCACGGCACACGCCACCGAGCCGGGCGGCGCCCGGAGGGCGACGTCGGCGGGCGGGAGCCGGCGCCGGAGGTCGGGGTCTGCGGTGGTGACGATCCTCCCCAGCACCGCCGACTTGCCCACGCCCGGGCTGCCCGTCACGATCAGCACCCTCCGGTCCGGCCGGGGGCGGCCCAGCCAGGCGGAGATCTCCTCCAGTGCCCGAGCCCGGCCCCGGAAGCGGAAACCCCGCTCGCTGTCGCGGGCCACGCCCCTGGCCCGGGGGCGCCAGTGGCGGCGGGCCTCGGGGTCGTCGGCCAGCCGCCATCCCCATGCGGCGAGTGCGACCTCGCCGGCGTCGGTCGCCGACCACCCTGCCAGCACCCGGATCTTCTCGGTGGGAAGCCGGGCGTCGAGCCAGTCGAAGGTCAGGGCACGGCCGTCCCCCCGGTCGTTGGCCTGCCCCACAACGCCGACCACGGCCTCATAGCGCGGGCACCACAGCCCCCCGCCGCTGAAGCCCTGCTCCACGAGGTAGCGGGATCCGGAGTCGAGGCGGACCCAGCCGTAGCCCAGGCTCTCCCCGACCACCCCGTCGGCCGAGTTGCCAAAGGGCTCATATCCGGCGAAGCCGAAGGCCCACCACCGTTCCTGGCGGAGCGCATCGGGAGTCGGGGCGCGCAACCTGGCGGGGCGGACACCTGCTGGCACGGGCTCGTCGAGGTGCAGCACGCACGCGTCGGCCACGGCCGAGGGCTCGGCGTGGGCCCGCCGGTCGACCAGGCGACGGTCAATGGTGGGGGGATCGGCCTTGGGGAACGCGACCCAGAGGTCGCCCGCCGAGCGGCCTGCTACCACGTGGGAGCAGGTCAGGACTCGGTCCTCGTCGATGACTACAGCGGCGCCCAAAGGCGCCCAGTCGTCCGAGGCGCAATGGATGGCTGCCACCCACGAACTGTCGATTGGCGCATCGCCGTGGCCCATGCCGCTACGACCCTGTCTTGTCGCCCTTCCAGGTCAGCGTGACCTCGAAGTTGCCCTCGGTAGCCGCCTTGGCGATCAACCAGTGCGCCGTGCCCGTCACCTTTACACCGAACTTGACCTCGACCTCGTCGGGACTCATCGCTCGCACCTTGTCGAGCAGTACCCGTGCGCCGGCGACCAGCGGTGCGGCCGCGTCCGCCAGCTTCCCCGCGATCTCGTCCGCCCCCGCCGGCCCGAACCCGGAGCCCGCTTCCACCTCGAAGCGAACGACCGTCCCGTCCTCGAGCGTGAACCCGACCTGAGCCATCGCCCCACCATCGCATGCCGGCGCACCCGGTGCCCACCACAGCCGGCAGGATCGGTTGGGAGGCGGGGCACAAGGGCCGGCGCCACCGGGACAGCCTTTCTCCTGAACCGACGGCACCGCCCGCTCCTCGAGTCGTGGGGGCTCGCCCCGCGCTTCTGACCCTACGCTCGGGCCCGTGCAGGAAGTCAGGGTGTTCTACGGCGACCGCTTCGGGCCGGCCGACGCCGAGCCCGCCAGCGCCACCGAAGCCGTGGCCGCCGCCCGCCTGTCGCTGCGGCTGGCGTGGGACGCCGACCGGGCCGGCCTGGTCGCCCTCCTGGCCGTCACCGCCGGCGGGGCGGCCGCCGAGCTCGGCACGCTCGCCTCGGGCCGGGCTGTCCTGGAGGCGGCCATCGCCCGCCGTGATCTCCGCAGCCAGTGGCCGCGCCTGGCCCTGCTGGGCGTCCTGGGCGTGGCCGCCGCCGGCGGCGAGAGCGCGGCCCGGGCCCTGCAGTCCCGGCTGGCCGAGGCAGTGCGGCTGAAGGCGGAGGGCAACGTGCTCGACGTGGTGGCGGCCATGGAGCTGGCCGACGTCGAGGACCCGGAGGTCCAGGACCGCATCCAGAGGGCGCTGAGCGGCTCGGGCCGCCACGGCGAGGTCCTGCGCCGCACCCTGTCGCTCCCAACGTCGGTCGCGGGGCTGGCCGCGGGCGTGGTGGCGGCCGCACCGGGGGACCGGGCCATGGTGCCGCTGGCCTTCGGCGGGGCGGTGGCCCAGTGGGCGATCCTGTCCCGCACCGAGGACCCGAGCCGCATCTTCGGGCGCCGGTCCCGGCACATGCGGGAGGCCGGCATCGTCACCGGCTACCTCACCGGGCCCCACTCGGCCCACGAGGTGCGGGCCTTCGGCGCCCACACCGTGCTGCGCCGGCGGCGGACGGACCTGGCGGCCGAGGCGACCCGCGAGCAGCGGGAGGCCCACCGCCGCAACGCCCGCCGCAGCATGGTCAGCCGCCTGGCCGGCCGCGCCGCCAGCGGGCCCGCCGCCGGCCGGCTCGTGATGGGCCTGGCTCACCGCCGGACCAGCGTGCCCGACGCGGTCAGCGACGGCCTGGCCGCCCGCCGCATCAGCAACGGGTTCCAGCGGGTGGTGGCCGAGCTGAGCGGGGTCCGCCGCATCGCCGCCAGCGCCTCCGACTACCGCGACTTCGTGGCCGAGGCCCCCGCCCCCGCCACCGGAAAGGGCCCGGCCCGCGACTTCCGGCGGATCGTGGCCGAGGGGCTGTGGTTCACCTACCGGGGCGGGTCCCGGCCCGTGCTGGCGGGCGTCGACTTGGAGATCGGGCGGGGCGAGGTGGTGGCCCTGGTCGGCGAGAACGGCAGCGGCAAGACCACCCTGGCCAAGCTGTTGTGCTGCCTCTACCGGCCCACCGCCGGCTCAATCCACTGGGACGGCCTCGACCTGGCCTCCTGCGACCCGGCCGCGGTGCGGGCCCACATCGCCGTGGTCTTCCAGGACTTCGTCCGCTACCCGTCGCTCACCGCCGCCGAGAACATCGGCATCGGCCTCCCCGCCCGCATCGCCGACCGGGAGGCGATCGTGGCCGCCGCCCGCCAGGCCGGGGCCCACGACATCGTCGCCGCTCTGCCCGACGGCTACGACACCGTCCTGTCCCGCCACTTCGGCGGCGTCGACATCTCCACCGGCCAGTGGCAGCGGGTCGCCCTGGCCCGGGCCTTCCTGCGCGACGCCCCCCTCGTCGTGCTCGACGAGCCCACCGCCGCCCTCGACCCCCGGGCCGAACGGGACCTGTTCGAGACCGTCGCCTCCCTCTACCGCAGCCGCGCCGCCCTGCTCATCTCCCACCGCCTGTCGAGCGTCCGCTTCGCCGACCGCATCTGCGTGCTGGCCGGCGGCCGCATCACCGAGACCGGCACCCACGACGACCTCGTCTCGCTGGGGGGCACCTACGCCGAGCTGTTCGAGATGCAGGCCCGGGCCTACCGATGAGGCGGCCGCCGCACGACGACTGTGCAGAGGCGCGTGCTATGCGCGTAAAGCTGCACAGCTGACCATGTGCGGACGCGTGGCCGTCGCCCGGCCCCTCGACGGGTTGGCCAAGTACTTCGCAGCGCGCGTCGCACCCGCCCTGGTGGAGTCGTGGGAGCCGAGCTGGAACGTGGCGCCGACCCGGCCCCTCGTCGGCGTGGTCGAGGCGGCGGGCGGCGACCGGGTGCTCCAGGCCTTCACGTGGGGCTTCCACGACCGGCTGTTCAACGCCCGGTCGGAGACGGTCACCGTGAGCGCCGCCTTCGGCGAGGCGGCCCGATCACGCCGGCTGGCCGTGCCCGTGGACGGGTTCTTCGAGTGGGAGGGCGAGGGTCGGCGGCGCCGCCCCCGGTTCTTCGTCCGGGCCGACGGCGAGCCCCTGGTGCTGGCCGGGCTCTGGGAGAGGAACGGGGCCGGCCTGCTCACGTGCACGATCCTCACCACCGCGTCGGGGCCCGACGTGGCCGCCGTCCACGACCGCGAGCCGGTCGTCCTCGACGTCGCCGACCTGGGCCGGTGGCTCCGTCACGGCCCCCTCCGCCCGTCGGAGCTCGACGCCCTGTGCCGCCCGGCCGCCGCCGGCACGCTCTGCTCCCACCCCGTCGACCGCCGGGTGGGCGACGTCCGCAACGACGGCCCCGACCTCGTGCAGCCCGCCCCAGACGGCACCGACCCCCCCGACCCCGAGCCCCTGACCCTGTTCAGCTGATGCGGTGGTGGCAGTCCGCTCCGCAGCTTCACGACCGGCGGCTGCGGGGGTCGAGGAGGTCGCGCAGGCCGTCTCCCAGGAGGTTGAAGGCAGGACCATCGCGAAGATGGCGGCGCCCGTCACCGGAACGGTTCACCAGACCACCCTTGCGTGACCCGGAGCTCCCGGCGTCAGCAGCGCGCCGGCCAAGGCGAGAGTCGTCCCCTACGGGTTCCCCTTGCTGGGAGACCGGCCGACGTTCGGATGGCACGCCTCGCGGATGCCCGTTGCAGATGGCGTCTTGCGGTGACTGACCGGGCGAACTGCGTGGCCCCATCGCAATGGTTGGGGCGCGGCGAGCCGCCGCGATCGCTACCCTGGTGTTCCTCGGCGAACCACGGGAGCGCAGGTGACGGGGCTACGGCGGGCATGTGGAACCCTCATCGTGGGCCTCGTCGGACTGGCCGTGATGCCCGTCGGCGAGGGGAGGACCGCCACTGCTGCGACCGCACCGGTCCCCGTCGTATTCGACGCCGACATGGACTTCGACGACGCGGCGGCGCTCGCCTACTTGAGTCAGGAGCACAAGAAGGGGCGAATCGAGCTTCGCGCCGTGACCGTCACCAATAACGGGGTAGGACTGCCCGGGCTCGCCATCCACAACGCGCGTTGCCTGTTGAGCCGCTTCGGACTGGGCCACGTACCGGTAGCCGATGGTTCGCCGTCTGCCCCCCAGGTGGCGCCTCCTGAGGCCCGGCTCGTCGTCGAGCTCGTGCTGGCGACCGTGCTTCTCGGCTGCCTGGAAAGCACACAGCCGGCGCCCGTTTCCGCAGCGCAGCTCCTGGTCGACTCGATCCGCAGCGCTCCGAACGACGTGGTGGTCATCGCCACCGGACCGTTGTCGAACCTGTCCAGCGCTCTACGGCTGGACGCCGCGGGACCGCCCTCGGCCACGACCCTGTCGGACCACATCGCCCACACCTACGTCATGGGCGGCGCCGTACATGTTCCTGGGAACATCTGCTGTACGACCACCGCGGGTTTCGACGGATCGCAGGAGCTGAACATGTGGATCGATCCGCCGGCTGCCCGAGAGACGTTCGCATCCCTGCCCGAGCGTTCCGTCTCGCTCGTTCCCCTGGACGCCACTCGCCACGTTCCGCTCAATGCGCCCTTTGCCGAGCGGCTCCGGAGCGATCAGCAGACCCCGGAAGCCAAGCTGGTGGCGGCCATCGCCAACCATCCCGTGGTCGCCCTCGGCTCGGCCCTCACCCCGGCGTACTGGTGGGACCCGTTGGCGGCGATGGCCGCCACGAGGCCCGGAGTCGTGAGCTACGAGAGTTACCGGATCGCCGTGACCCAGGACGGACCAGGCACCGGCCGGACCGCACCATCGTCGGACGGTCGATGGATGCAGGTAGGCACCTTCGCCGACCAGGCCCGATTCGAGCAGACGTTCATCGACACGCTCAACGGTCGGTCACCCTGAGCTCTGGGCGGTCGTGTGAGGGCGTGGGGCCTCGACGATCGGCATCCCCGGCGCGGCGGAGCCTTCGGCTGCACGTCGTCACCGCCGGGACGCCTCCCGCCCGCTCGCCCTTCCTCGGGCACCCCCGTTCGGAGCTTCCCGCGCGCCGGTGAGCCTGGTGAGCGTGTGGATGCGGCGGACCTCGACGTCGCCCGGCTCGTCCACTCAGTGCGAGGCGGCCCAGGCCAGGAGGTCGCCGGCCGACCGGGTGTTGACGACCCGGTCGAGGGGGACCTCGCAGCGGGCGGCCCGGACGCAGCCGTTCATCTGCCACTCCAACTGGCCGGGGGCGTGGGCGTCGGTGTCGATGGCGAACCAGCAGCCTGCGGCGACCGCCTTCTCCAGCAGCCGCAGGGGCGGGTCGAGCCGCTCGGGGCGGCAGTTGATCTCCACCGCCGTGCCCGTCCCGGCGCAGGCGGCGAACACGGCGTCGGCGTCGAAGGTCGACTCGGGGCGGCCCCGGGCGGTGACGAGGCGGCCCGTGCAGTGCCCGAGGATGTCGGAGCGGGGGTTGCTGACGGCGGCGATCATGCGCTTGGTCATCCCTGCCGACTCCATGCGCAGCTTCGAGTGGACGCTGGCGACCACGACGTCGAGCCGCTCCAGCAGCTCGTCCTCCTGGTCGAGGGTGCCGTCCTCGTTGATGTCGACCTCGATGCCGGTGAGGATGCGGTAGGGGGCCATGCGCTCGTTGATCTCGGCGACGAGGTCGAGCTGCTGGCGGAGCCGCTCGGGCGAGAGACCGCGAGCCACGGTCAGCCGGGGCGAGTGGTCGGTGAGCACGTTGTACTCGTGGCCCAATGCCCTGGACGCCACCGCCATCTCCTCGATGGGGCTGCCTCCGTCCGACCAGTCGGAGTGGGTGTGACAGTCGCCCTTGAGGGCGCTGCGGTACGCGTTGCCCCGGGCGTCCTCGGCCTCGACCGACTGGCCCAGCTCCTCCTCCAGCTTGCGGAGGTAGGCCGGGACCTCGCCGGCCAGGGCCTCCCGCACCACCGTCTCCGTCACCTGGCCGATGCCCGGAAGGTCCCGTAGCCGGCCCTGGCGGGCCCGGCCCGCGAAGTCGGCGGGATCGAGGGCCCGCAGGGTGGCGGCCGCCCCCCGGAAGGCCCGCACCCGGTAGGTGGGGGAGCCGGTCCGTTCGAGCAGGTAGGCGATGCGGTCGAGGGCGGCGAAGGGGTCCACCGGCGCGGGAGCGTACCGTTCGGTCCTCATGACGCTGGTCGTGGTCGTGTCCTACCGCCACCTGGTGCGGGCCGACGCCGTCCTCCACGCCGGCGACATCGTGGTCGGCGACGTGCTCGACGAGCTGCGCGACGACGAGGGTGGAGCTGGCCGGCCTGCTGCCCGAGTCGGTGGTCGAGGAGATCTGCGGACAGAGGCGGGGTGCGGGGCGGATGCGGCGGCGGGCGGGTCGTCGACGCGACCGTCGATGGGCTCTGACTAGGGTTTCCCGCCGTGCCCATCGGGGTCGTCCTCGGGTTCTTCTCGGCGCTCCTGGCCGCCCTGGTGACGGAGATCTACTGCCACCGCTGCCTGGCCCACCGCGCCTTCCGGGTGAAGCCGGCGGTGGCCCGGGTGCTCGACGCCTACTTCCGGGCAGTCGTGTGGACGTCGCCCGAGGTGTGGGCCGCGGTCCACCGCCTCCACCACCGCTACGCCGACACGCCCCTCGACCCCCACTCTCCCCGCCAGCTGCGGCCCTGGCAGGTGTTGCTCGGCTCGCCCTACCTGTTCGCGGTGGCCCGGCGGCGGCTGCCGGCCGACCGTGGCCCCAGCCGGGTGGTGGTGGCACTTCGGGTGGCTGTGCCGGTGGCCTACCTGGTGACCGTCGGGCCGGTCCAGACGCTGGTGGCGACGGCCGTCCACCTCGTCGGCTACCTGGGGATCATGGGCATGGTCAACACCGTCGGCCACCTCTACGGGTCGAAGCCCCACCCCGACGTGCCCGGCTACGACGTGGCGTGGCTGGCCATCCCGCTGCTGGGCCACGGGTACCACAACTCCCACCATGCCCACCCCGCCGCCGCCCGCACCGGCCCCCTCGACTCCGTCTGGCCGCTGCTGCGACTGCTGGCCCTGCTGCGGATGGTCGAGCTGGACGACCGCCGGGTCCCGGCTCGCGCCCCCGAGGCCGCCCCCGCCTGCTGCGCCCTCATGCCGCTCGCAGGCCGCCGCTAACCGCGGGTCAGGACGGGGTGGCGCCGCAGAGCTCGGCGTGCAGCTTCGCGGTCTCGGCGCTGGGCTCGAGGTCGATCTCGCCGAGGCGGGCGACGAGGACACGGAAGCAGGCGTCGACCTGGTCGGGGCGGCCCAGGCGGGCATGGAGTCGCATGATCCGCCGGTAGAGCTGCTCGGCCAGCGGGTCGACATCGACCGCCGTCTCCAGGGCGGTCAGGGCGCTGCGGACGTCGCCGTTGACGAGGCGGGTGGCGGCCAGGGAGACGAGCACGTCGACGGCGCGACCTCGCAGGTCCTCCCTGGGGACCTCGGCCCACGGCCACGCCAGGCCCTCCAGCAGCTCGCCGCCGTAGGCGTCGGCCGCGGCCTGGAGGGCGGTGGCCCATGCCGGGTCGCCGCTGTGGGCACCCGCCACCGCCAGCGCCTCCTCGAACCGCCACAGGTCGACCTCGAACAGGGGCTCGATGCGGTAGCGGTCGCCCTCCCGCTCGATGACCTTCAGCTCCTTGCTCTCGGTGGCCGAGCGGAGGCGGCTGCGGAGGTTGCCCAGAGCAGTCCAGAACCACTCCGATCCCCGGCGGGCGTCGGCCTCGGGCCACAGGGCCTCGGTGGCCTCCTCGAGGCTCGTGCCCTCGGGATGGAGCAGGTAGAAGGCCAGCAGCTCCTTGGCCTTGCCCCGCAAACCGGACCGGACCTCCCGCCCGCCCACGTCGATCCGGTAGCCGCCCAGCAGGCGGACGGAGATGAGGGCGTGCTCGGGCTGCACCACCTCGAAGGGGGCGGCGGGGACGGGGGCCGCCGGCTCCGCCTCGACATCGACTCGGGACGAGGCCAGCACCTCCAGCAGCTCGCCCGAGGGATCGCGCTCGACGGTGAACAGGCGGGCCCCGGGCAGGTCGCCGGCGGCGGCCTCGGGACTGACGCCCGCCACTCGGGCCGCGCCCTGGAGGCGGATGGCGGGGATGCCCTCGAGCGGGGCGTCGACCAGCACGCCGACGATGCCCAGGTCGGCCCCGTCATCGAGCAGGGCGCCGAGCCGTCCCGCCTCGAGGGTGGTCATCTCCGCCACGGCCACCAGCACGGTGGGAAGGGGATCGTCGGGCCGGGTGGCGCGGTACCCCTCGATGTCGGACACGCCCAGCGAGGAGAACAGGGCGCGGCGGCGGTCGGCCTCGGCGGTGAGACCGCCCAGCACCGAGCCGACGTCCTTGGCCCGGCCCAGCTCGGTGAACGTCGACGCCGGCGGGAACAGGTTGCCGATCACGATGGCCCGGGCCGCGGCCGACGGGTTGTGGGCGAGGAAGGTCAGGACCAGGGCCCGCGCCACCTCCTTGGCCCGGGGCCCGAGGATGCTGAAGGCGCCGTGGCGGCCCACGGGCAGGACCACTTCGGCGCCGTTGCGCTCGCCCGCGGGGATCAGGCCGGGGGCCGGCGCCGGGTCGGGCGCGTTCCCGTTGCTGGCTTGGCGGCGGGCCACCGCGTACCACTCGAGCCGGCGGGTGAGCTCGCTGGTGAAGGGGTCGTGGCGGTGGAGACCGGCCGCGGGAGGACCGGCCTGACGGCGCCGGCGCCGGCGGAGCCGGGAGCGGCTCACTGCGTCGCTCATGGCCAAGGCGAGTGTGGGCCCGACGACCAGGCCGGGTAGCTCGCACGCCTCCGACACCCCGTCGGTTAGGGCCGGGGCCGGTTCGGCGGCGCGGGTGCCGTTGGCCGGGGCCGGCTCGGGCGGAGGAGGGGGAACCGGGGCCGGCGGTGACGCCACGTCGGCCACGTCGGCCGGCGCAGGCGGCGGCGCGGCCATCGGCGCGGGAGCTGGCGCCGGGGCCGCTGGGGGAACTGGTGACGGAGCTGGCGGTGGGGCGAGGGCCGGGGCCGCCGGCGCGGGAGCCTCGCCGGCGGGGGCCCACAGCGAGGGGTCGGGGGCGACAGCGGGCTCCGCCACCGGGACCGGGGCGGGCGCAGGTGTGGGCGGTACGGCGGCCAAGGCGTTGGTGACGGCCTGCTGCACCAGTGCCGGCAGGCGGGCGGCGAGCCCTGTCTCCAGCGTCGAGCGGGCGGTGCGCAGCTGTTCGGCCTCCGACCGCAGCTGGGTGGCGGTCACCTCCACGTCGGCCAGGGCGGCGGCCACCGCCCCCTGCACGAGACCGGCCAAATCGGGCGGCGGGGGGGGAGGCGGCGCCGCCCCGGCGGCGTCGGCCGTCGCCGGTGGCAAGGCGGGGCCCACCGCCCCCACCATGTCCCGGACGAGGGCGGGCAGCTCGGCGACGATGTCGCCCCGCAGGTTCCGCAGCCGCTCGGCCTCGGCGCGAAGCTGGGCAGCCGACGACTCGAACTCGGCCAGCGGCGCAGCCACGGCCTCGTCGATGAGCATCGGGAGGCGGCGCAGGATCTCCTCCCGCAGGTCGCGCAGGCGCCCGGCTTCGGCATCGAGGGAGGCGGCCGACTCCTCCAGGCGGGCCGACGGCGCGCTGGCCGCCTCCTGGCTCAGCTCGGTCAGCTTCTCGAACAGCTCGCGACGCATCTCCGACACCCCCGCCACCGACGCCTCGAACCCGGCGAGGGCGGCCCGCATGCCGGGCTCGGTGGCCTGGGCGACAAGCGCCGGGAGCGACTCGCCCAGCCCGAGCTGGACCTCGCGCTCGATCGTCCGCTGGATGACCGCCGGGAGCTCCCGCCCCAGCACGTTGGTCAGGGCCGGCTCCAGCTCCTGGCCCAGCACGGTGGGCAGGGGCGTGGCCACCGCCTGCACCACCGCCGGCTCCAGCATGCGCCCGAGGATCGTGGGCAGGCGAGCGGCGAACCCCTCGTCGAGCACCGAGCGAACCGCGCCCATGACCGCTTCCGGCAGCCGTTCGGTGACGACTTCCCGCAGGCCACGGAGTCGAGCCGTCTCGGCCCGCATCTCGGCCGCTGTTCCCTCGACCTCGGCCAGGGAGACGGTCAGCTCGGGGTTCACCGCGTCGGCCACGACCGTCGGCAGGCGTTCTGCCAGCGCCGCCGTCAGCTCGGGCGTGACGGCCGAGGCGATGACGGGCGGCAGGACCTCCGCCAGGCGGTCGCGCAGCTCGGGACGCACCACCTCGCCCACCACACCGGCCAGCCGTTCCTCGAGGGCGGCGGTGACGATCGAACGCAGCTCGGGGCGCACCGTATCGGCCACGAGGGCGGGCACGCGCTCGCTCAGGCTGGCGGCCACGCCGGGCTGGACGGCGGCCGCCACCAGTCCGGGCATCTGGGACAGCAGAACGTCACGGACCACCGGCTCGACCATTTCCCCGACCATCCGGGGGAACCGGACGGCCAGCACCTCCTGCAGGTGGGGCTCGATGGCCGTCATGACGCTCTCGGGGAGCCGCTCGGACACGACCTCCCGCAGCCCCCGCAGCTTGGCCGCCTCGTGGCGCAGCTCGGCCGCCGCGCTCTCGGTCTCGGCCAGGGTGACGCTGAGCTCGGGGGTGACGGTGTCGGCCAGCATCCCCGGCAACCTCTGCGCCAGCAGCTAGCCCACCGC
>Ga0187892_10009636_pt1 | contig 12619 bp, 19 predicted proteins | sample MA1701073metaG_FD_139345 | JGI IMG/M metagenome (GOLD analysis project Ga0187892, IMG submission 139345) | Bio-ooze microbial communities from a basaltic lava cave in the Kipuka Kanohina Cave System on the Island of Hawaii, USA - MA170107-3 metaG ...
CGCGCGCGAGCTCGGCATCTTCGGCGCGCCGAGCTTCGTGGTCGGGAGCGAGCTCTACTGGGGCAACGACCGGCTCGAGGCCGCGCTCGACCGCGCGCGCAACGGCGGCTTCAGCGGCCGGCGGCTCGGGCGCGACGAGATCTCGCGCGTGTGGGAGATCGACCGCGCCGAGCGGATCGAGCGCGTGTACCGCGTGGTCGACGGCGAGCTCGTGCGCGCGAACGAGCGGCACGACGTGAAGGGCTGGCCGCCGGGCGAGGCCGAGAAGTACGGCCCGATCCTCGAGGCGTGCTGGGAGCGCGGCGGGTTCTTCTACGCGCTGTTCGACGGCGGCGAGATCGTCGGCGTGGTCGTACTCGACAACCGCTGGCTCGGCGAGGCGCGCGACCAGCTGCAGCTCGAGTTCCTGCACGTGAGCCGGCGCGCGCGCGACAAGGGCCTGGGGCGCGCCTTGTTCGCGCGCGCGGCGGGCGTCGCGCGCGAGCGCGGCGCGAGGCGGCTCTACGTCTCGGCGACGCCGTCCGAGCACACCATAGACTTCTACCGCGCACAGGGCTGCAGACTCGCGGCGAAACCGGATCCGGAGCTGTTTGCGCTCGAGCCCGAGGACATCCATCTCGAGTGCGATCTGGTATCGTCGGCGCACGTCAGGCGTTGACGGGAGGACGGCGATGAGGCTCGTGAAGATCGCGGCGATCCTGGTTCTCGTGTACGTGGGCATCGTGGCCGCGTTCGAGTCGCTGATCGGTTACTTCCAGCCCGCGGGCGGCTCGACGCTCGTGATCACCACGAGCGACGCGGACGGAGCGCACGACCGCGTGGTCTCGCGCCTCGAGGTCGACGGCAGGCTGTACGTGGCCGCGAATCACTGGCCGCGCGCCTGGTACCAGCGCGCGCTCGCGAATCCCGCCGTGAGCGTCTCGTACGACGACAAGAAGGGTGACTACACGGCGGTCTCGGTCAGCGGCGCGGAGCACGACCAGGTGAACGGGACCCACCCGCTGCCGGCGGTGTTCCGCGTGCTCACCGGTTTCCCGCCGCGCTATTTCCTGCGGCTCGACCCCAACCCCAACCCCAGCTAGCGAGCGGCGGCGCCATGCTGCGAACGCGTCTGTGCGAGCGGCTCGGCATCGAGGTTCCGATCTTCGCGGCGCCGATGGGCTTCGTGACCGGGGTCGAGCTCGCCGCCGCGGTGAGCAACGCCGGCGGGCTCGGCATCATGTCGTGGAGCGTGAGCCCGCCCGAGGTCCTGCGCAAGCAGATCCGCGCGCTGCGCGAGCGCACCGCGAAGCCGTTCGGCGTCAACCTGATTCTGCACTTTCCGGTCGAGGAGCAGGTCGCGGTGTGTCTCGAGGAGCGCGTGCCCGTGCTCTCGTTCTTCTGGGGCGATGCGTCGCCGTACGTGCAGCGCGCGCACGACGCCGGCGTGCAGGTGTTCCACCAGGTCGGCTCGGTCGCGGACGCGGAGCGCGCCGCGCGCGCGGGCATCGACGTGATCATCGCGCAGGGCTTCGAGGCCGGCGGACACGTCGCCGGGCGGGTCGCGCTGTCCGTGCTGGTTCCGCGCGTGGTCGACGCCGTCGCGCCGGTGCCGGTGGCTGCGGCGGGCGGGATCGCCGACGCGCGTGGCGTGGTCGCGGCGCTCGCGCTCGGCGCCGAGGCGGTGGTGCTCGGCACGCGGCTGCTCGCGACCCCGGAGTCGCTCGCACACGCGGACTACAAGGCGCGCGTGCTGGCGGCGAGCGAGGAGGACACGGTGCACACGACGCTGTTCGGGCGCGGCTGGCCGAACGCGCCGCACCGGACGCTGCGCACGAAGTTCGTCGAGACCTGGCTCGCCGACGAGGCGCGCGGCAACGAGTCGCGCCCCGACGAGCCGGTGGTGGGCGAGACGAGGGTCGGCGGCGAACGCGCGCCGCTGTACCGCTTCGACTGCCTGCCGCCGAACACGGACACGACCGGCGACATCTCGTCGATGGCGCTGCTCGCGGGCCAGACCGCGGGCATGGTGCGGAGCGTCGAGCCGGCCGCGGCCGTGGTGCGGGCGCTGGCCGAAGGCGCGGAGCGGATCATCGCGGAGCGGCTGGCGGGCATCGCCGGCCGGCGGCCGTGACGCTCGAGGAGCTGCTCGGCGTCGAGCTCCCGATCGTGCAGGCGCCGATGGCGGGCTCGCAGGGCAGCGCGCTCGCGATCGCGGTGTGCGAGGCGGGCGGGCTCGGCTCGCTGCCCTGCGCCCTGCTCGGACGCGACGCGATCCGCGCCGAGCTCGAGGCGATCCGCGCGCGCACGCGCAAGCCCTACAACGTGAACTTCTTCTGCCACGCGCAGCCCGAGCCCGACGCGGCGCGCGAGGCGGCCTGGCGGGCGTTGCTCGCGCCGTACTTCGCGGAGTGCGGCGCGGACCCGGGCGCGATCCAGCCTGCGCCGTCGCGCTTCTCTTTCGACGCCGCGGCTGCGGACCTGCTCGCCGACTTCGCGCCGCCAGGGGTGAGCTTCCACTTCGGCCTGCCCGCGCCCGAGCTCGTCGCGCGCGTGCGCGGCTGGGGCGCGAAGGTCCTGGCTTCCGCGACGACCGTCGCCGAGGCGCTCTGGCTCGAGGCGCGCGGCGTCGACGCGGTGATCGCGCAGGGCTTCGAGGCGGGCGGCCACCGCGGCATGTTCCTGTCGGAGGACCTGCACACCCAGCTCGGCACCTTCGCGCTCGTGCCGCAGGTCGCCGCCGCCGTGAAGGTGCCGGTGATCGCCGCGGGCGCGATCGCGACGCCGGACGGTGTCGCGGCGGCCCGCAGATTGGGCGCGGTGGGTGCGCAGGTCGGCACGGCCTACCTGCTGTGTCCGGAGGCCACGACCGTCCCGCTCCACCGCGCGGCGCTCGCGGGCGAGGGTGCGCGCGCGACCGCGGTCACGAACGTGTTCACCGGCCGTCCGGCGCGCGGGATCGTGAACCGGCTGATGCGCGAGCTCGGCCCGATCCGCAGCGAGCCCCCGGCATTCCCCTTGGCCAGCGCCGCGCTCGCGCCGCTGCGCGCGCACGCCGAGCGCGCGGGCCGCGCCGACTTCACGGCGCTCTGGGCCGGCCAGAACACCAGCGCGTGTCGCGCGATCCCCGCCGGCGCGCTCACGCGCGAGCTGGCGGGGCTCGCCTGATTGGGCCTGCTCGCCGATCTGGTGCTGGTCCTCCACCTGGGGTTCATCGCCTTCGCCGTGCTCGGCGGCCTGCTCGCCCTGCGCGTGCGCTGGCTGCCGCTCGTGCACCTGCCGTGCGTGGCCTGGGGCGTGTTCGTCGAGGCGACCGGCCGCGTGTGTCCGCTCACGCCGCTCGAGAACTCGCTGCGCCGCGCCGCGGGCGAGGCGGGCTACCAGGGCGGCTTCGTCGAGCGCTACCTCGTGCCGATCGTCTATCCCGACGCGCTCTCGCCGGCGCTGCAGTGGGCGCTCGCCGCCGGCCTCCTGCTCGCGAACGCCGCGATCTACACCGCGGTGCTGCGCCGGCGGTATGCTGAGCGCGAGGAGAACGCGCGATGAAGCCGATCCTGAGCCAGATCGATCTCGTCGCCCGGGACCCGGAGGCCACGATCGCTTTCTACCGCGCGCTCGGAGTGGAGATTCCCGAGTCCGCGATCTGGCGCACCGCGAGCGGGATCCATCACGTCGACTGCCCGATGCCCGATGGAATGACGCTGCACTTCGACAGCTTCGCGCTCGCGAAGGTCTACGACCGCGGCTGGCAGCCGGGAGCCGGCGGCACGCGCAACGTGATCACCTTCCACGTCGGCGCGCGCGCGGCGGTCGACGAGATCCACAACCGGCTCGCGAAGCTCGGCCACAAGAGCGCGCAGTCTCCGTGGGACGCGTTCTGGGGCGCGCGCTACGCGATCGTCGAGGATCCGGACGGAAACCACGTCGGCCTGATGAGCGACGTCGACGACGCGCGGAAGAGCCCGCCGCCGGATCTGTGAAGGTGCGCGCGGCGTGATCTGGCTGCGGCACGGGCTGTCGATCGCACTCCTACCGTTCACGGTCGCGGTGCTCGTGCCGCTCTGGATCGCGCGTGCGTACGGGGTCGCGTTCGCGCTCGGCGACTCTGCGGGGGCGCTCGCGCTGCAGACGCTGGGCGGGCTGAGTCTCGTGCTGGGCCTCGTGTTCTTCGCGAGCTCGCTCGAGCGCTTCGCGAGCGAGGGGCGCGGCACGCTCGCACCCTGGGACCCCCCGCGCGCACTAGTTGTGCGCGGGCCGTACCGCTACGTGCGCAACCCGATGATCTCGGGCGTGCTGCTGGTGCTGCTCGGCGAGGGGCTGATCTTGCGCTCGTGGCCGCACGGGCTGTGGACGCTCGCGTTCTTCGCGCTGAACGCGATCTACATCCCGCTGGTCGAGGAGCCGCAGCTCGTGCGCCGCTTCGGCGAGCCGTACCGCGAGTATTGCCGCCACGTGCCTCGCGTCGTGCCCAGGCTGCGGCCGTGGGTGCCGGGCGGCTAGTGTATCGATATGGACAAGATCAACCTCGACGAGAAGCTGGACCTGATCCGCGAGCACTGGCGCCCCAAGGTGGTCGGCGAGCTGAACGGGCAGGAAGTGAAGCTCGTGAAGTTCCAGGGCACGTTCGTGTGGCACTCGCACGAGCGCGAGGACGAGCTGTTCCTCGGCCTGCGCGGCCGCTTCCGGGTCGAGTTCCGCGACCGCGTGGTCGAGCTCGGTCCGGGCGAGTTCATCGTCGTGCCCCACGGCGTCGAGCACCGCACCGTGGCCGACGAGGAAGCCGCGCTGCTCGTGTTCGAGCCGGCCGGGGTACGCAACACCGGCGACGTCGAGGACGCTCGACTCACCGCGCCGAACGGCGTGCGCATCTGAGCGCCGCGCGCGCGGGGCCGATGCAGGACCGAATCGAGAGCCTGCTCGCGAAGCGGGCGGGACACTTCGCATACGAGTCGGGACACCACGGCGAGCTGTGGCTCGAGCTCGAGCGGCTCGCGCTTCACCCCGAACGGTTGCGCCCGGCGTGCGACTCGCTGGCCGAGCGGCTGCGGCCGCACGTGCCGGAGGTCGTGTGCGCGCCGCTGGTCGAGGGCGCGTTCGTGGGGCTGCTGGTCGCGGAGGCGCTGGGCGTGCCGTTCACGTACTCGGCGCCGGGACGCGCCACGCCAGGGCAGGGGCTCTTCCGCGTCTCGTACGCGATTCCACTTCCGTTCGAACGCGAACTCGCCGCCCGGCGGCGCGTGGCGGTCGTGAACGACGTGATCAACGCGGGCTCGGCCGTGCGCGGCACGCTCGCCGACCTGCGCCGGATCGACGCGCGCGTAGTCGCGGTCGGCACGCTCGCGGTGTACGGCGATGCGGCGCGCGCGCTCGCGGAGTCGCACGGCGCCGCGCTCGAGACACTGGCCTCGTTTCCGGGCCTCACCTTCGAGCCGGCGTCGTGCCCGCTGTGCGCACGCGGCGTGCCGCTCGAGCTCTTCGCGAACGAAGACGCGCCCTTGCCCGGTCCCCCCCTCGTTCCCGAGCTGTACGTGTCGGCGCTGGCGCGAAGTCTCCACTTCTACGTCGAGCTGCTCGGCTTTGCGGTCGACTACGCGCGCCCCGAGCACCGCTTCGCCTCGCTGTCGCTCGGCGGCGCGCGGCTGATGCTCGAGGAGACGCGTTCGCTCGAGCCGGCCAGCGCGGGCGAGATCGCGGGGGGCGAGTTCCGCACCGCGGAGCTGCGCGCGCCGTTCGGCCGCGGCATCAATCTCGAGCTGCGCGTTCCGGACGTCGACGCGGTCGCGCGCAGGCTCACATCCGCGGGGCATCCGCTGCTGCTCGCGCCCTACGAGAAGTCCTATCGCGTCGGCGAGCGGATGCTCGCGGTGCGTCAGCTGCTGGTTGCGGATCCCGACGGCTACCTGATCCGCCCGTCGCAGATTCTCGAGCCGCGGCCATGAACGCTCCCACCGCAGTGCTCCAGCGCGCGACCGCGGCCGACGCGCCGCTGCTCGAGAACCTGCTCGAGCTCTACATCCACGATCTGTCCGAGATCGTTCCGGTCGAGCCCGGCCCCGACGGGCGCTTCGGCTACCCGCGGCTCGCGCTCTACTGGACCGAACCCGACCGGCGCCACGCGTTCCTGATCCGCTCCGGTGTCGGGCTCGCGGGCTTCGCGCTGGTGACGCGCGGCTCGCCCGCGAGCGACGACCCCGAGGCGCTCGACGTGGCGGAGTTCTTCGTGCTGCGCCGCCACCGGCGCACGGGGATCGCGCGCGAGGCCGCGTTCGCGCTCTGGGACCTGTTCCCCGGACAGTGGATCGTGCGCGTGTTCGAGGCCAACCGCGCGGGGCTTCCGTTCTGGAGCCGCGCGGTGCGAGAGTACACGGGCGGAGCCTTCGCGGAGCGGAGCCAGAGCGAGCCGTACGGCCAGCGGCGCGTGTTCGGCTTCGCGAGCCGCGCCCGCCGGGAGAGTGCATGAGCACGGAGCCGGATCTCGACACGCCCGCGCACCTCGCGCCGATCCTCGACGAGCTGCGCGCGCGCGAGCCGATCTTCCACCGGCTCGAGCTCGGCACGAGCCGCGAGGCGCTCGAGCGCATGACCGAGCCCGACTTCTGGGAGGTCGGCGCGGGCCGCCGCTACTCGCGCGAACACGTGTTCGAGGTGCTCGAGGAGCGCTACCGGCGGAACGAGCCCGACCCCTGGCAGACGCGCGAGTTCCACTGCCGCGAGCTCGCGCCCGACAACTACCTGCTGACCTACACGCTCGTGCAGGGCGACCGGGTCACGCGCCGCGCCACGCTCTGGCGCCGGCGCGAGGGCGCGTGGAAGATCGTCTACCACCAGGGCACCGTGGTCGAAGGCTAGCGAGGAAGAGCGATTGGCGAGCAGGAGTCTCTCCGCCGCGCGGCTGCGGCGCATGCACGAGGTCATGGCGGGTCACGTCGAGGGCGGCCGCATGCCGGGGCTGGTGACGCTGGTCAGCCGGCGCGGCGAGGTGGTCGTCGACGCGATCGGGACGCTCGCGTTCGGCGGGGGTGCTGCGATGAAGCGCGACACGATCTTCCGGATCGCCTCGATGACCAAGCCGATCACCGCGGCCGCGGCCATGGTCCTGGTCGAGGAGTGCGTGCTGCGGCTCGACGATCCCGTGGATCGCTTCCTGCCGGAGCTGGCCGAGCGGCGCGTGCTGACCCGGCTCGACGCGTCGCTCGACGAGACCGTGCCCGCGCCGCGGCGCATCACGCTGCGCGACCTGCTGACCTTCCGGCTCGGCATCGGGCTCGTGCTCGCGCCGCCCGGCCAGTACCCGATCCAGAAGGCGATGGAGGAGGCGGGGCTCATCCCAGGGATGTTCGCGCCGGGGCTCACGCCCGATCTCTACCTGGAGCGGCTCGGCCGGCTGCCGCTGATCCATCCACCCGGCGAGCGCTGGCTCTACCACACCGGCTCGGACGTGCTCGGCGTGCTGATCGAGCGCGCGTCGGGCCAGCCGCTCGAGGAGTTCCTGCGCGACCGGATCCTCGCGCCGCTCGGCATGAAGGACACGGGCTTCTTCGTTCCCGAGCAGAAGATCGGCCGGCTGCCGCCGAGCTACGCGAGTGACTCGAAGCACGCGCCGATCGTGCGCGACGAGGCGCGCGGCGGAGCCTACTCGAAGGCGCCGTCGTTCGCGTCCGGCGGCGCGGGCATGGTCTCGACCGCCGACGACTACCACGCCTTCTGTCGCATGCTGCTCGGCCACGGCCGGCTCGGGCGCACGCGCGTCCTGTCGCGCCCTTCGGTCGAGCTGATGACCCAGAACCACGTCACGCCGGAGCAGAAGGGCGGCTCCGTCGTGCTCGGTCCGCGCCTGGGCTGGGGCTTCGGGCTGGCGGTGGTGATCCGGCGCGATTCGATCGAGGACACGCCCGGCCGCTTCGGCTGGGACGGCGGCCGCGGAACCTCGGCCTGGTCCGATCCGTCCGAAGATCTGGTGGGCATCCTGATGAGCCAGCGGCACCTCGACTCGCCCGAGCCGCCCGCGCTGTTCCGGGACTTCTGGACTTCCGCGTACCAAGCCATCCACGATTGACGAACCAGAGAGGTAGACATGGAACAGACGGCGATCTTCGGACCCTTCTTCGCGATGCTCGTGCTCGTGTTCGCGGTCTGGGCGTACATGTTCGCGCGGCGAGTACCGTTCATCCTGGGCAACACGTTCACGCAGGAGCAGATGATCACGCCCGGCTTTCTCGCGCAGGTCTCGCCGCCCGCGGTGAACAACCCGTCCGACAACTTCAAGAACCTGTTCGAGCTGCCGGTCTTGTTCTACGCCATGGTGGTGTACCTGTACGCGACGGGTACCGTGGACGGCACCTACGTTGCGCTGGCCTGGACGTTCGTGCTGTTTCGCGCGCTGCACAGCGCGGTGGCCTGCACCGTGAACATCGTGAACCTGCGCTTCGCGGTGTACCTCGTCGCGGCGCTCGCGCTGTTCGCGATGATCTTCCGGGCCGCGCTCGCTCACCTCGGCTGACGTGGCGCGTCGCGACCACCTGGGCCGGCTGATCGATCATCTGCACCTGGTGGTGCGCGACGTCGAGGCCAGCCGGCGTTTCTACCGCGCGGCGCTCGGCGCGCTCGGGCTCGAGCTCAGCTACGAGGCCGAGGAGTGCTTCGCTTGCGACGAGCTGTTCGTGAGCAGCGCGCGCGAGGTGGGCGGGCACTCCACCGCGCCACACCGCGTGCACCTCGCGTTCCAGGCGGCGGACCGCGCCGCGGTGGCGCGCTTTCACGCGGCGGCGCTCGCCGCCGGCGGGCGGGACAACGGCGGCGTCGGCGAGCGGCCGTACCACTCGGGCTACTTCGCGGCGTTCGTGCTCGATCCCGACGGCAACAACGTCGAGGCCGTGCACCACGGCCGCGGCGTGCGCTCTGCGGCCTCGGTCGTGATCGAGATCGTAGATTCTCCGCAAGCAGGGGAGGGATCGACATGACTCGAACGCTGGCTGCGATCGCGCTCTCGTTTGCCGTCGCCTGCGGTCCGGTTCCCGGGGGCTCGCTCGAGGGCGAGCCCGCGCCGCTGCCGTCGGACTGGAACGCGGTCATGGGCGGGGACCGCGCGCTGTGCGAGATCGAGGCGCGGCCGGCGGATCCGCACTCGATCCAGCTCGAGTGCTTCAGCCATCAGGGCGCCCTCTACGTGCAGTCGCACCGCTGGGTGAACGCGCCGTGGTGGCCGGTGAAGAGCTGGGCCACGGTCTGGATCGAGCACCCCGAGGTGCGCGTGCGGATCGGCGACGCGCTTTACGACCTGGTCGCGACGCCGCTCCCTGCGGGGGAGCAGCGCACGGCGATCCTCGGCCTGCGCGGCTACGACCCGGTGCCCGACGGCATCGTGCTGTTCCGCTTCGACCCGCGCCCGGGCTGAGCTCAGCTCACGCGACGGGCAGGCGCAGCTCGTACCAGCGGCGCACGGAGTTGATCAGGAAGCCGCGCGTCGCGCGGGCCAGCGCCGCGACGGGCAGCACGGCCTCCTCGATCTCGCCGCGCGCGAGCAGGTGACACCGGAAGGTGCCGGGGAGCAGCCCGCACGAGGCCGGCGGCGTGAGGCGCCGCCCGTCGAGCTCGAGAACCAGGTTCGAGGCGCAGCTCTCGGTCAGCTCGCGGCGCTCGTTCCAGAGCAGCACGTCGTCGGCGCCGGGGCGCGAGGCGAGCGCGCGCTCGTGCACCGCGCGGCGCGAGGTCTTGTGGCGCAGGAACTCGTCGTCGCTCGCGACCGGGTCCGGCGCGAGCGCGACCCGGACCGGCGTGCTCGGCTTCACGTCGACGTGCTCCAGGAAGGTCGAGCCGTCGGCGGACAGCTCGAGCCGCACCTTGCGCGGCACGGGCAGGCGCGCGCCGAAGGCCAGCAGCTCCGCGCGGACTGCGCCCGCATCGAGCGCGTAGCCGAAGTGCTTGGCGGAGCGCGCGAGCCGCTCGAGGTGCAGGTCGAGCAGGAAGTAGCCGGAGCCCGGCTCCCAGAGCAGCGCCTCGTAGATCCGGAACGGCTCGCTCATCGCGGCCGCCAATGGTACTCGACGTCGGGCTCGCTCTCGGGCGGCGGGCTGATGCCGAACTTGACCGCGACCAGGCCCTCCTTCTCGTAGAACGCGCGCGCCTTGCCGTTGCGCACGTGGGTGTGGAGCTCGATCCCGGACGGGCACAGGGCGATCGCGTGCTGGAGCAGCGCCGAGCCGACGCCGCGCCGCTGCGCGTCCGGGTGCACGTACAGCCGGTCGACGTAGCTCTGGCGCAGAGCGAGAAAGCCGAGCACGCGTCCGTCCTCGAGCGCGACCCACAGCCCGCAGCTCGGCTGGATCACGCTCTGGAAGAAGGCGCGATCCTCGTCGACCGTGCGGTCGCGCTCCTGCGGGATGAAGTCGTAGGTGTCGCGCTTGGTCGCGTGCCAGACGCGGACCACGTCCTCGAGCTCCGAGTCGCGCGGCTCGCGTATCTCGATCACGCGCGCAGGGTAGCTGATACGATTCCCTGACGTCGGAGGTGACCGTGGCCAGCACACCGCGCGCGAGCCGGCCGCACATGCCCGAGTACGGTCTCGAGCCCGCGGATGCGGGCGAAGGGCTCTTGCCGTTCGCCTGGGCGGTCGAGCGGCTGGAGCAGTGCCGCAACTTCTGGCTCTCGACCGTGCGCGCCGACGGCCGGCCGCACGCGATGGCGGTCTGGGCGGTCTGGCTCGACGGTGCGCTCTACTTCAGCACCGCGGCCGAGAGCCGCAAGGCACGGAACCTCGCGCACTCGGCTCAGTGCGTGCTCAGCACCGAGCGCGCGGACGAGGCGGTGATCGTGGAGGGCGTCGCGCGCCGCGAGACGAGTGAGCCGCTGCTCGCGCGGGTGAGCCGCGCGTACACGGCGAAGTATCCGATGGGCTACCCGCCGGACTCCGCGGTCTTCGCCGTCCGGCCGCGCGTGGTGTTCGGCTTCGTCGAGAGCCCGGATCGCTTCGCGAAGACCGCCACGCGCTGGAGCTTCGCGCCCGAGTGAGCGAGATCGCGCTCGACCGCACTCTTCGCCGGGACTAGGATTCGGCCGATGGCGAGCCGTAGCCCGAAGAAGAAATCGGTCGTCCGGTCGCGCACCGCGCGCAAGCCCGCGAAGCGCCCGAAGGCCGCGCGCCAGCCGCGCGTGGTCCTGCTCGTCGGTACGCGCAAGGGCGCGTTCATCCTGCACGGCAACGGCGCGCGCACGCGCTGGCGCACGGAAGGGCCGCACCGCTTCGGCGAGATCGTGAACCACATCGTCCTCGATCCGCGCGATCGCACGACGCTGTTGTGCGCGGCACGTGCGGGGCACCTGGGCCCGTCGATCTTCCGCTCCACCGACATGGGCAAGACCTGGAAGGAGGCCGCGGCGCCGCCCTCGTTCAAGCCGGCGCCACCGGGCGTGGTGGGCGATGCGGTCCAGCACACCTTCTTCCTGGCGCCGAGCGCCGCCAGCGAGCCCGACGTCTGGTACGCGGGCACCTCGCCGCCGGCGCTGTTCCGCAGCGACGACGGCGGCGTCACCTGGCGAGGCATCGACGGCTGGAACGACAACCCGCTGCGCAAGGTGTGGTGCCCGCCCGAGGACCAGACGCCCGACGGCTCGATCATGCACTCGATCCTGGTCGACCCGCGCGACCCGACACACTTGTACGTCGGCTGCTCCGGCGGGGGATCGTTCGAGACCACCGACGGCGGCGCGACGTGGCGGCCCTTCAACGAGGGCGTCGAGGCGCCGGCCAACCCCGAGCCGTTCCCGGAGTACGGCCAGGACCCGCACTGCATGGCCCTGCACCCGCTGCGCCCCGACCGGATCTACCAGCAGAACCACTGCGGCATCTACCGGATCGACCGGCCGGCGACGCTCTGGGAGCGCGTGGGCAGGAGCATGCCGGCCGAGGTCGGCGACATCGGCTTCCCGATCGTGCTCCACCCGCGCGATCCCGACACCGTCTGGGTGTTCCCGATGGACGGCACGACGGTCTGGCCGCGCGTGAGCCCGGACGGCAAGCCCGCGGTGTACCGCTCGCGCGACGCCGGCAAGAGCTGGGAGCGCCAGGACCGCGGCCTGCCGCGCGAGCAGGGCTGGTACACCGTGAAGCGTCAGGCGTTCGGCGCGGACGAGTGCGATCCGGTGGGCTTGTACTTCGGCACCACCAGCGGCGAGCTGTGGATGAGCGCGAACGAGGGCAGGAGCTGGAGCCCGGTCGCCGCGCACCTCCCGCACATCTACTCCGTGGTCGCCGCGACGCTCGACTGATGCGCGTCGCGATCCCGAGCCCGCTGCGCTCCTACACGGGCGGACGCGAGCACGTGCAGGCGCGAGGCGCGACGCTCGCCGAGCTGCTCGCCGACCTCGATCGCGATTTCCCGGGCATCCGCTTCCGCATGATCGACGAGCAGGGCCGGATCCGCGTGCACATCCGCCTGTTCGTGAACGCCGAGCTGGCCCGCGATCTCAGCCGCGCGCTCACCGAAGGCGACGACGTGCAGATCCTGTGCGCGCTTTCCGGCGGCTAGCAGGCTGCTGAAAAACCCACCGCGCGGACTACAGTAGCGCGGGGGGTTTGAGATGCGTGGAGAGAACGTCGGTCAGGGTGCGATGTGGAGCTACGTGTCGCTGGATGAGCGGGTAC
>Ga0187892_10009638_pt1 | contig 12609 bp, 7 predicted proteins | sample MA1701073metaG_FD_139345 | JGI IMG/M metagenome (GOLD analysis project Ga0187892, IMG submission 139345) | Bio-ooze microbial communities from a basaltic lava cave in the Kipuka Kanohina Cave System on the Island of Hawaii, USA - MA170107-3 metaG ...
CCCTGGTGCGCAGCAGCCCAGACACACGCAGAAAACGATGGCGGAGACGAAGCGTGAACGTGGGAGGCGCCTCCGCGCGCTGACCCGTCCGTTTGCAACATCGCTCCCAGCCGTTCGGCGCGCGGAGGCGCCTCCCACGTTCACCTGAGACGCGGTGAAGCTCTTGTTTCGGTGCGAAAGGGGCTTCATCTCAGGGTTGTGGATCGATGTTGCCCACGGGCGGTGGCGCGCTCACTTCGTAGGTGAACAACGCCAGCACTCCGGTCGGCAGGTTGATTGTGCCAATCACGTCCGCAAGGATCAAGCCGTCGATGGGCTCCTCGGCGGGATCGTGGTTCGGGTCGGCGCCCAGCGTAAAGTCAAGGTCGCCGTTGGTGTCGTGGAAATCAAACGCCGGGAAAATGAACTCGCCCGGATCGACCGCGCCGTCCGTGTTGGCGCCGATGACATTGGCAGTGATGTTGTCCAGGAACCGGACCGCCACGGGGCCCGAACCGGTCCCGGCCACGATCGAAGCGATGCGACTGGCCTGGACGTTGGTGATGTCCCCGTTCGCGCCGTCCGCGCCGGCGCCGATGCCGCCCGCGCCGGCGAACAGGCCGCCCATCTTGTTGAAACCGTATTCGAGCGAGAAATCTCCGATGTCGCCGAGCGTGGTCACGTTGTCGATCGAACCGCCAGCACCGGCCACGCCCCCCAGCCCGGGCGCATCGCCGCCGGCGCCGGCCACGACCTGGCGGATCACCTGGCCGGGGTTCGCCGATTGGAAGATCGCGCTGACCTTGCCGCCATTACCGCCCGTACCGCCCAGCCCGGTCGCCGCGCCGCCATTGCCGGCCTGGAAGGACAGCGCATCGGCAGAGTTCGCCGTGAGATTGTTCAATTCGCCGCCGGCCCCGCCGAGCGTTGAACCGAACCCGCCATTGCCCCCGACGAACGAGATATCCGTAACCGCACTGCTGAGGGAAGCGCCGCTGACGCGTCCACCTGCGCCGCCCGCCCCCGCCGAGCTGTCGCCGCCGCCGCCGCCGATCAAGCGAAGTCCGAAGGTGAACGATCCATCATGGTGTTGGACGATGCCCTGGAATTCGCCCGATACCTCCTCGACCACGCCGCCTGCGCCGGCCGTCGCGCTGCCGTCCCCGCCGTCGCCGCCGCGCAGCGTGAGCGTTCCGCCGATTTGCGCCAAACCATGGATCACCTCGACGCCGCGCACGCTGCCCCCGCTGCCGCCGGTGATGCCGCCGTCGCCGCCCGCGCCGTGGGTGCCACCGGTCAGGTTGTTGACTTCGACGTCACCGGTCACGCCGGTCACTTGCAGGTTTTCGACGAAGCCGCCGTTGCCTCCGATGGACCCGCCCGCTCCGCCCGCGCCGAGGTCGAGATAAGCATCCACAATGAGGATGTCGAGTTCGGGAACGAACAACTCATACTCGGCATCGATCTTCAGCCCGAGGACTTCGCCGCCGTTCCCGCCGCGCGTGGCGCCGGCGCCGCCGCTCCCCGTGTGAATCTGGGTCAATAGCTCGTTGGAGGTGACAAGGTTGCCACCGATGCCGATGGTCGTGATGGTCATGAGCACGGTCGAATTGCGGAGTCTGCCGCCATCGCCTCCGATGGAGCCCATGCCGCCATCGCCCAGCGTCATCAGGACGTTGGGCACGGGGGGAAATACGGGTGTCTCGATCTCGGAAGTCCCGCTGAGCTCGAAATTGCTGAAGGTCACGGACCCGCCCGACGCGCCGTTGGCGCCGATGCTGTCGCCCCCTGCGCCGGTGGTGACGGTCAGCTTGCCGACGGCGATGAACTCCGATCCGCTCACGTCGCCACCGGCGCCGCCCGCGCCGGTGGCGGTGACGTCGCCGCCGGCGCCGGTGCGGACCTCGACTTCACCGGAAACCTGGAATTGCCCGTTGGTGAGCTTGCCGGCTGCGCCGCCGCGCGTGGCGCCGTCGCCGCCGGTGCCGGTGACGATCATCGTCGGCGCCTCGGAACTGCTGACGTCCATGGTGATGTCGAAATCGGCGGCGTTGTTTCCGATCGTGCCGCCGTCGCCGCCGGTGCCGGTCGTGCCGGCGCCGCCGTCGCCCGCCTGAAGCAGGGAGGTGGTGGAGGATTTGATATCGACCGTGACAATGCCGCCGCCCTTGCCGCCGTTGATGAAACCGTCGCCGCCCGAGCCGGCCGCGATCTGGACGCTGCCCGCGGCGCCCAGCGCGGCCACGGCGACGTTCGGCAACTGCAACACCGGTTCCGGCTTGCTGATGTCTCGCCCGATGAACCCGCCGTGGCCGCCGTTGCCGGAGGCGCTGTCGCCGCCGTCGCCCGCGCGGAGGATGAACGCGTCGGTGGATTCGCCGGCGATCGTGAACGTGCCATCGCCTTTGCCGAAGAGGATGGAGATGTTGTTCGAGCCGGTGTTGGCCACCGCGACGTCCTGGAAGCCATCGTCGTTGTAGTCGCCGGAGGTGAGCGAGACGGGCTGGAGGCCGACCTCGAAATCGGTCGCGGCGCCGAAGCCACTGGATCCGGAGGAGAGGAGGACCGAGACGGTGTTGTCTGCGGTGTTGGCGACGATGATGTCGAGCCGGCCGTCGCCATTCAATTGCGCGAGCGTCACGGCGCTGGGAAAACTCCCGACGTCGAACACCACGGCGGGCTGATACGAGATGACCGGGAACCCGCCGTTGCCGAAGAGGACGCTGATGGTGTCGTCGTCCTGGTTGACCACGACGAGGTCGAGGATCGAGCCGAAGTTGAGAAACGCGCTGGTGATATCGACGGGGAAATTGCCGACGATGAGGTTTTGGGGGCCGGTGAACGAGCCGTCGCCGCTGAGCGACGGGCCGTTGCCGAGGAAGAACACCACGTTGTCTTCGTCGGCGTTGAGCAGGTCGGGGTTGACGACCGCGATGTCGAGGTCGCCGGTGAAATCCAGGTCGCCGATGGTGAACGCGCCGGGGAGGCCGGTGTCGCTGATGGTGATCACGGCCGGGCTGGTGGTGTTGAAGTCGCCTCCGCCGGTGCCGAAGAGGATGGTGATCGTGCCGTCGAACGAGTTGACGACGATCAGATCGAGCAACGAGTCGGTCGCGCCGTTGACCTGGCCCAGCGCGACGCTGACCGGGCCGTCGCCGACGGTCAAGGTCTCGGGCGGGTCGAACGTGCCATCGCCGTTGCCGAGGAACGCCGACACGGTGTCGTCCTCGCGATTGGCCACGAAGACGTCGAGGTTGCCGTCGCCGTCCACATCGATCACAGCGGCGCGCTGGGGATCGAGTCCCGTGGCGAAGCTGGCCGAGGGCGTGAAGTTGCCGAGGCCGTCGTTGAGAAAGATGGTGAAGTTGTTCGACTCGGCGCTGACGGTCAACAGGTCCGTCGCGCCGTCCTTGTCGAAATCGGCGGAGAGAATGAACGTCGGCGCGGCTGTGGCGGCCACGCTGGCGTTGTTCGTCAGGTCGGTGATGATGCCGCCCGCGCCACCGGCCCGCCCGCCGTCGCCGCCGTTGCCGGCAGTAATGGTGTACCCCGTGCCCGAATCGAGTTCGATCTTGCGCAAACTGCCGCCCGCGCCGCCGGTGCCGTTGGCCCCGCCGTCGCCGCCGTCGCCGGCGAGGATCGAGAAATTACCGGAACTGTCGAGGGACAACTGCGCGAGCACGCCGCCGGTGCCGCCGTTTTTGGCGCCGAGGTTGTCGCCGCCCGCGCCGGCGCGGATGAGGATGTCGCCGTCCACGCTGCCGCCGGTCAAGGTGACGTTGCGGATTTCGCCGCCCGCGCCGGCTTTGTTGGCGGACCCGCCGTCGCCGGCGATGAGGGAGAAGGGAAGGGCGACCCCGGCGATTTCGATGTCGCGAAGGCTGCCGCCGCTGCCGCCCGGCCCGGCGTCGCCGGCCTGGATCAGGGTCAACTCCGCCGCCGAACCGATCTGCACACCCTGGATGCTCGGCCCGGAGGAGCTCTGGACGAATTCCTCCAGCGTAACCGGCCCGATGTGCACGCCGCCCACGATTGCATCCACGTTCGCGAAGATGTCCCGTCCCCCGGCGGCCGTGCCCGCAGCGATCAACTGGACGCTGCCGTCGATCACGATGGAGAAGGGCCGGGTCGTGACGCCGTTGGCGTCCACGACGACCGCGTTGCCGATCTCGCCGCCCGCGAGGATCTGACCTTCGACGATCCCTTCGCCGAGCACGTTGTCGGCCTCACCTGTCGTGCCGGCGACGATGTTGAGGCTGCCGATGTTCGCCTTGGCCAGCAAAACGGACCCGTCTCGCAACTCACCGCTGAGCACGCCCTTCTTGGTGAGGTTGGTGACGATGTCGCCGTGAATATCGACGAAGCTGGTGAGGTTGATGCGCTGCGTGACGGAAATGCCGGCGATGTCCTGGATATCGACGTGGCCGTTGTCGTTGAGGTCGGTGACGTACACGAGCGCTTTACCGGAGGTGAGTTCGATCAACCGGTCGGGGCCAAGGGTGAGAGGGTCGCTGGGCGTGACCAGTACCGCGCCAAAGTTCAGAGCGGAGGGACAAATCCTCGATTCCAATCCTTCCACGACCAAGCTCCCCCCGGATGATTTCGACAACGGCCCCCCTTTGTCCTCTCGTGTTCGCACGATCATCTCTCCTACGGACAACACAAACCCTTCGTTGGTTGCGCTAGCGGTAATTCTTTATCCCGGTCACCAAACCGACCAAGTCGTTCCTGTTTAGACGACACCCCAATTTCCGTCAATAGGAAAGACTGAAAAAAGTTCTCCCGTCGTGCTCCAATATTGCTCCCGGCCGTTTGAACCGACACCGATATTGCCGACACGTCGATTCCATGGCCCCGCTGCCCAGCGGCGCGCCGCGCCGTGCCCCTGCCGCGTAGTCCAGTCGCTCCCGGCCGCGACGCCAAGGCCGTCAAGTCCTCGATGACCTCCACGCTCGCATCGCTGCGAAGCTTGGCCTGCACCGGCTCCCCCCACGCCCGCGCTGCCCTTTCGTCGGCGGGGTGCAACGCCCGTGCCACCGCCCACAGGTGCTGACTGGCGTGGCCAGATCCAGCCGCTGGCGCGCCGCCGCAAACCGATCGCCCACCAGATTCCAGATCCAGACCGCCCCGTCGGCCACGACCAACACGTCCGGCGCCCCAATCCGAGGCGCATCGCTTCCGCCCTCAATTGCTCCCGCAATGCGTCCACCCCGCCCCGCGTCATCACGAAGCCCCGACTCAGGATCACGGGGCGAGCGCCGGCGGTCTCCCCCCGCTGGCTCAACCGAAAACAGGTGCCGCCATAGGCCCAGTGCCAGCGGGTCGGTTCGTTTCCTTGCTCGCGCAACTGCTCGGTCAGCCCCAGTCGTCGCGCTCGCGAATGTTCCAGGCGTCCGCCAATGAATACAACCCTGACTCCCGTCGTTACCGGTGGCGGCTTGGAACTCAACTGCATTCCAACTCAACCGAATCCCCTGCTCAAAAGCTGGATGTACCCCTTGCCGCCTTTCACTTGGTTTGGGAGACGAACACTGGTGTCGGCGTGAGTTTAATCGGCGCGACACCGTTCTTGACCGCGATGGTTTCGCGCTCGGGTTGTTTTTGGCCGTCGCGGTCTATCATCTTCTCGACGATCAAACCGGCCGCACGCGTTTGCAGCGAGAGCGTTGTGGACGGAATTGGGTCGCCAGGGAGCAGCAGCTTCGTAGTCTCGAGCCACGCGACCCAGACGGTTTCGTGGCCGCGCGTGAAACGGTACAGCCGCACGGATTTGTCGGCGACGCGGACGCGTTCGACGGCGGTGTAGCCCTTGCTGTGTTGCTGGAGTTGTTTCACCGCATAAAAACATGAGCGCAGACCCGTGACGGTGCGCGAGTCTTCGCGGACGTGGAGCGTGACTTCCGCCATTCCAGCCCACGCGGAAAGGCCCGCGCCGGCTTGCACGAACCTCTGTTTCAACAGCCAGAGGTCTTCCATGAACGACGTGTTGATGAGTGCGACCCGCTGCTCGGCGGCGATGCACACTTTCTTGATCATATCGGCGCCGCTGAACGCGTGCGCCCATTCGGTCGTCGCTTTGTCGCCGTCCACGAGCTTGGTGAAAAACGCAGCGAGCCGTGGACGGTCGGCTTCGGTCGCAGGGGGCATGAGGAGGCCAAGCGAATGGGGCGGACCCGTGGCCTTCGTCGCCGGCCCCCACGCGATGAAGGATGACGGCATTGTGTCGGAGATGATGATGGGCTTGTCGTACCTGCGCTGTTTCATTTCCCAACGCAACCAGCCGACGATGTCCTCGATCATCACCGGGTCTTCGAGCGCGTGAACGTTGGCCACGTCGAAGAGGTCGGGCCGGTCGAGCACGGCGCGAATCTCGGCGAGATGGTGGTGCGCGATGCGCTTGTCCATCTTCGCGAACGCCGCTTCGTATTCGCCCGGCCCGGGGTGGTCGTTGAACGCGTTGGTCAACAGAAACGCCGAGTGGCCGATAACGACTGTGGCCGACGCCTTGTGGGCAACTTTGTAAGCGACGGCGAGCATCTTGAGGTAGTCGGCGACCGGCTCGGGGTCGTAGGTGGAAAACTCGGTCCCGATCTCGAAGATGCGCACGGGCCGTTTCAAACCCGGCATGTCCTCCTTGCCGTCGCCGTCGTAACGCTCGACGATGGCGCGAATCCATTCTTCGTAGAGGGGCATGAACGCGGGTTCGGGCACCTGCGTCTTCGTCGGGCGCGGCGTTGCCCAAGAACTGAGCGAGCGCAGCCCGACGACGATTTCCGTGAAGCCTGCGTCATGAAATTCGCGCACCAGATCGTCGAGCCGGCGGAAATCGATCGGCGCATCCTTCTTCGGCTGCATCTTTCCCCACGCAATCGGCTCGGCGAGCGGTTTCACCGCGGGCACTCCCATTTCGCCAAACGCCTTTCCCATGCCCGGCATCGCGTATTCGACGCCGATCTGGATTTCACGTTCGCTGAAGGCGGGCTGTTGCCCGTCGGAGCCTACGGTATCGTGCCGGAACGCGGCCAGAAGGACGGAAAAACAGATGGCGATTTTCTTCATTCAAAATTGGGGTTTGCCACTGTGAGGCGCGCTTGACAAGAAATTCCGGGGTTGCTATCCGATGGCGGCACAATGATATCGCTCTGCGCGCAAGCGGCCGCGGTCGTCCAACGGATGGTTCACGCGGCGCCCCTTCGCGTTGGAGTTCTTCCGCGTTACGAATTGCATCATGGCCAGAAGTAAGCTCGAGAAGTACCTGACCTGACAAGTTCGAACGCAAGGTCGCCGGCGACAGCATCGAACGCGAACAGAAATATCGAGTGGCCGACGTGGATGCCACCCGCCGGCGTCTCCATCGTCTTGGCGCCAAAGAGCATGCCAGCGGATTCGAGCGGAACGAACCCGTGCAGGGCGTGAAGACTGCATCAAAATTCACCTGATAAATGTCCTGACGCGACCGCTCCGTTCGTCGTAGTGTTGAAAAACAACACACAACGAAACCATGACAACAACCAATACCAACACCGTTCGATTTCACCGAGTGCTCCGCGCCAAGCCGGAGCGAGTTTATCGCGCGTTCCTGGACGCGGACGCAATGGCCAAGTGGCTTCCACCGAATGGATTCACCGGCAAGGTCCATCACATGGACGCCAAGGTCGGCGGCAGCTACAAGATGTCGTTCACCAATTTCACCACGGGCAAGAGTCACTCCTTCGGCGGAAAATATCTGGAGCTGAAGCCTAATGAGCTTCTGCGTTATACAGACAAGTTCGACGATCCCAATCTTCCGGGCGAGATGGTGACGACGATCACCTTGAAGCAGGTGTTCTGCGGCACGGAGTTGAACATCACGCAGGAAGGAATCCCCGCGGTGATTCCCGCCGAGGCGTGCTATCTCGGCTGGCAGGAATCGCTGACGCTGCTGGCGAAACTGGTCGAGGCGGAAATACCCGATCAGGGGTGAAATAGTTGGATATTCTTACTTCTCCGCCACGCGGCCGAGTTCGGCGAGTTTGAGGACGGTGTTCCAGTTTCGCGCGGTGTACGTCACCCCGATCCACTGGTCGAATTTCTCCCGCATCTTGCTCGGCCCGAACCCGTACGGGGTGTGCAGGTAGGCGACGCCTTCGATTATTTCGATTCCCTCGCCCTTCACCGCGCAGGCGCGGATGCGCTTGATGTCCTCCAATTTCGGAGCGCGTTCGAGCAATACGGCATGGACTGTGGTCGGCGCGTTTGCCGCGGCCCCGGCAAAGGGGTTGTTCGCGATGACCGCATCCCACTCGGCCAGGGTGGGCGCGAAGATCGCCTTGTCGAAATCGAAATGCTTCCGGCAAAGCTCCGCGACTGTTGCGATGAGCTGCTTCCGGTTCAGCCGACTCCGGACGATCGCGTTGCCGCTGTTGATGTAGGTGGCCACGTTCTCGAAGCCCGCCTTGGTGAGTTTCTCGCGGAGCGCCGCGACGGGAAGTTGCGTTTTCCCGCCGACGCCGCGGAAGAGGATCAGATAGACCGTGCGTTTCATTGGTTTGCAATCATCGACCCACTCACTTTGCCAGCTTGCGCAGCCGCAACGCCGCTTTCACGCCTCGTTTCGCTGAATGTCGCACCGCGTGCCGAATCATCCACTTCCGCTCCGCCGAAGCGCCTTTCAGCCAGCGCTCGCACATCTCGAACGCCAGTTGCGGATGATCCTTGGCGATGTCGCCGATATGATTCGCCACGCTGCGGCGCACATACAAATCCTCATCGTCCTTGAGCGCTTCGAGAATCGGCAACACAGGGCGCGGATCTTTGATGAAGGCGGGAATCCGCATCGCCCACGGCAAACGCGGTCGCGCGCCTTCGGAACACAGCCGCCGCACGTGCGGATCGGGATCGCGCGTCCATTCCAGCAATCGCGCCAGCGTGCGCGCCGGCCATTTGATGAGAAATGGCCGCATCGAAAACTCCGCGCTGAACCGTCGCGTCAGTTCGTATTGCGCCCTCATGGAAATCTCGAATGGATCGCGCCCGCCATTGTACGCGGGGTCGAGTCCGTAGGCGGCCACGAACGCGACGTGCGGCAGATAGAAAAAGACGCCCAATCCCAACTCATCCGTCCGCGACAACGGCGGCGTGAGCGAGCGCAGCAAAACCTCGACCGCCTTTTCGTAGGGTCTCGGCAGATGCCCGTGCAACACCCGCGCCAGATGTTGGCCGCGTTGCAAAATCGCCAGCCGACGCAGACCGTCGAGCGCCGCGCGTTGAAACGATTCTCCGTCAAACTTCGGATGCGCCAGCGAAATATTGTGCGCCAGACATTCGATCGCTTCCCGATCGAGCAAATCCCCGAGCGAACTGCCCTTTTGAATCGAGCGCGGCGCGTCGGGCAAACGCGCCCTGTTTTGGTTGAGATGACGTGAGCTAGTTTTTCCGGGCATGCTCGCTATCCAAAGCTAGCCGATACTGCCGTAGCCGGTCACTTGAATAGTTCTGGCCGCCGGTACGCTCCAAAAAATCCGCGTTGGGGATTTGTATCAAGTTGGAGGGATGCCAATGGGGGCCTTCCGGCGTAATGCGAATTGCGACGATGGACGAGAGCCGCGAGAAGGGCGTCGAGAACGTGATCGAGGTGCTTGCCGACATCCTCCGCCAGAAAACGCAGGACGAAGAAGCCGTTCTGTTGCAACAGCGCGTCCTTACGCCGATCCCGCCGGTAGGCTTCTGCGTCGGCCAAGTGTTGCGCGCCATCCAACTCGATCACCAAGCCGGCATCGGCGCAGATCAGGTCTGCTTCCATCCGCCCGCGACCGTCGAAGGGAATCGGCAACTCCACGTTCAAACGGAAGCGTCCGGTGGTCTCGGGTAACGTCTCCAAGCGGCGGAACAGGAATGCCTCGCTCGCGCTCCGTGCCCGGGCGCTGCCCTCGGCCTCGGGTGAGAACGGTCGAGCTGCGTGGACGAACAGCTTCGCCAGCGGAGTGTCCACCCCGTCGCGAATCAGCCGGCGCACGCTGGCGGCGTAATCCTTCTTCCAGCCCGGGTCCACCGGCAACGGCACTTCGACCGGCCAGCCCGGCAGCGCGCTGGCGGGCAGGAGAATGGTGTACCCGAGCGATTCGTACCCGCGGCATCGCCGGTCGAACATCCTTGCGAGCATGGGAATGTTCAGGTCCGCATAATCATAGACTCGCACCTCGCGCTTGCCGTCGTGAAGGCGATGGAGCCGGCCGACGTATTGCGCCACGGTGCCGCGCCAGGAAACGGGCAAGGTAAGGAACAGCGTGTCCAGCCGCGCGTCATCGAACCCTTCGCCGATGAAACTACCCGTCGCCAGAATCACGCGCGCTTCCGTAGCCGGTATTTGCGTCAGCGTGGAGAGCGCCTGTCGCAATTCTTTCCTGCGCATCCCGCCCTGCAATCGGATCACGTGGGCGACCCTGGCGGACAACCGTTCCGAGAGCAGTTGCAAGTGTTCTGTCCGCTCGGTGAGCAACAAGGGCGACCGGCCTTCGCGCACCGCGCTCAACACATCGTCGCAAATCATCCGGTTGCGCGACTCATCGCAGCGGATCGCATCATAGAGCTTTTGAAACTCCGCGCGCGGATCCGGCTCGGGCGCAGCCAGGACGCGAAAGGCCGTGGGACGAACCAAGACCGAATGAGTGAACGGTCGCGTCGCCGCCTGTTGCCGCGCGTCCACCCGATACCGCACCGGGCCGCATTGCATGAAGATGATCGGATGATGACCGTCTTTGCGCGCAACGGTGGCCGATAACCCGGTGAAGAACTTCGCCCTGGCACGGCGCGCCACCCATTCGAAACTGCGCGCCGAAAGATGATGACACTCGTCCACCACCACGTGCCCGTAATCGGCAACGCGATCGTCCACCGTGCCTTTGCGAACCAGACTTTGCAGCAACGCCACGTCCAGAAGGCCGGTCAGCTTCTTGCGTCCGCCTCCAAGCCGCCCGATGTTCCTGGCGGGCAAACCCAGGAACGCGGAGAGCCGCTCGATCCATTGTTCGAGCAGTTGCTGTCGGTGAACCAGCACCAGCGTGTTCACGCCGCGCTGGGCGATCAGCCATGCGGCCAGCACGGTTTTGCCGAACGCCGTCGTGGCGGAGAGCACGCCGGTATCGTGACGGCGCATCGCCTGGGCCGCCGCCTGCTGTTCGGGGCGCAACTCACCGCAAAACGAGACCGACATCGGGATGCCGCAGTTGCGTTCGTCCCGGAGAATCAGCTTGATCTTGAGTGTATCCAGAAGTGCCCGCGTTTCCTCGAGGCAACCGCGCGGCAGCCCGATGTGCTTGGGGTGATCCTCGGCGCAATGAACGATTCTCGGCTTGTCATACGTAGGCAACCGCATCGCCTGTGCCCGGTAGAACTCAGGGTTCTGAAACGCAGCCAACCGAACGAGCCGATTGCGCAATGGGGGCGGAAGATTTTCCTTCGCGATGTAGACTTGATCGCTGAGAACCAACTCGATCCTCTCCGGCAAAGGCCCGGTGATCGGCGACTCTCTTGGCCGGCGTGACGGCAGCGCTGTCCAAGGCGTATCGTCGTCCTCTTCGGGCAATGCGAGACGCACGCCGATGACCCGTCCCTTTGATTCCGCATCGCGCACCAGCGATTCGACTCGCGCACGGCTGATCCGTTGCACCGACGCAAGAAACGACCATTGGTCCGGGAACGGTTGGAATTGTTCATCGAGGAAGACCGTGTTTCCACGCTGCCGGGCCTCTTTCTGCAACGGCATCGCAATCAGATTGCCGAATCCGCCTTTGGGCAAGGTGTCCTGATTGGGGAACAGCCGGTCATATGACCCAAGGCCGATGTCCGGCCGACGTTCCATCGTCTCGGTGAGAATGTGCGAGCCAAGCTTGCGCGCGACACTTGCGGAAACGGCTTCATCAAAGAAAAACCAAACATGTCCGCCGTTGCCGGAGCGCGATCGTTCCAAGGCCGCCGGCACGCCGAGTCGCCGACAGGTCGCGACGAACGCGCCCGCATCTTCCCGCCAACTTTCCCGGTCAAAATCAACCGCGAGAAAGAAGCACGTCTCGTCCAACAGCATGGGATACACGCCCATGACAAACTCACGGCCCAAACCATCGCGTCCTGAAAGATGCCAGCGGATCACCTCATCAGTAACGGGAAGAAAACGGCGGTTGGGGCAATCCACGCATTTGATGCGCGGCTTCTCGCAGACGCCTCGAACCCACTCATTGGAGCAGGCGGGGGCATACCCGGATTTATCGGTCTTGCGGCTTTCGAATCGTCGAGGATACACATCCTCCCGTCCGCGAAACAGCGATCGAAACAACGCGATCTTGGCGGCGGGCGGAGAGTCATTGGTGACCGTCTGCTGCTGACAGGCAATCCCAGCAGTTTCCCGCTGCACTCCCCCCTCCCAGATGGCACCGCAACTCGACACGCCCGCAGAGTAACGGCGAGCAGCATGCGCGTCCAGTCGATAGAGACGCAACGAAAGGCCGCAGTGACACCGCCAACACCGCCAATATATGGCGGATTCTCTTCTGCTCCAACTTTCGTTCTGACAGGTTCCTAGGGGATCGGGCTGGACTTCCCCTCCGCACTCCTTTAGCCTCGCCGCGTGAAATCTTCCCAACGCCCTTCTCTCTC
>Ga0187892_10009639_pt1 | contig 12604 bp, 12 predicted proteins | sample MA1701073metaG_FD_139345 | JGI IMG/M metagenome (GOLD analysis project Ga0187892, IMG submission 139345) | Bio-ooze microbial communities from a basaltic lava cave in the Kipuka Kanohina Cave System on the Island of Hawaii, USA - MA170107-3 metaG ...
ATTCGGCAGTGATTCAACCGCTTCTCTCAGTTTGCGGGCGATGTCAAAACCAGACAATCCCGTGTACTCACCGACCTCAGCGTAGGTCCCCGTTTGGGTCCGTAAATGACCGCCCAAAATCGGCTGATCATCAATCAGCGTGACTTGGACACCGAGCCGTGCAGCCTCACAGGCAGCGGAGAGGCCAGCGGGACCACCCCCGACTACGGCCACATCGGTGTGTCGGTATTGATGGTCAGCGCTTCTCTTTGGTTCAGCCCGGTGATCGATTTTACCTAAACCAGCGACCCGGCGGAGCACCTGCTCAGCGAGGGGCCACATAAAGCGGGGATGGATGAGCGTCTTATAGTAGAAGCCGACCGGCAGCAGGCGATCCAGTTTATCGATGAGCGAAAAAGCATCATGCTCCACCGATGGCCAGGCATTTTGCGGTCGCACCCGCATCCCTGCACGCACAGGCTCGGTACAGGTGCGCACGTTGGGAACTCCGTCTACGTTCATCAGGCAGTTGGGGCACTTTCCTGAGAAGCACAGCACTCCGCGCGGACGGTGATACTTGAAGCTGCGGCTGAAGATGCGCACCCCGGCAGCGTAGAGAGCCGCGGCAACGGTGTCGCCCTCACAGGCCGTCATCTCCCGACCAGCAAATGAGAAAGTCATTTTCTGTGTATGATCTATCTCTTGCGTGGAGTGAGGTGGAAGCCTGTTGTCGTTCATATTGTTAGCCCACGATTTTGACTTCCATAGAAGAACGAGGTTCAGCGGTGTGATGCTTCCAGGATAGTAACACCTACTAAATCTCTCCCTTTGTAATCGAAAATGACCCCGTCCTCTCGCATTTCACTGTGCGTTGAATTTACTTCGTTGGTAAAATGGACATACAGCACATCAGCCTCGTCATCATAGTCCAGCCACATCCGATGCTTTGGTAGTTGCACAAGATGAGAGACTGCTTTGAGCAAATGTCCTAAGCTTTTTTCTGCTAACGCTTCTTTGGCCATACAATTACTCTTTTGTTCACCTTGCGGGAGATGAAAGCGGTGATAATAAATCCGTCATTAGGGTCAAGTTCTCGATAAACGACGTGAAGATATCCTTTTTTCCCCAGAGTAAGAACTGCGGCAAGCGCTCCGGCATATCCTCGCAGAACCCAGGTTGGATGCTCGACGGCATCAAGCACTCGCTCATAGTAGGTTTCCATGTACGGCTTATTACTGACGATGTGTTCCCATCTTTCTTGTGTGAGGCGTATGGGTACACCGTTGACTGAGTACACGCGATCCACACATCAACCCTCTGCGAGTTCCTCCAACAGCGTCTTCGCCTCTTGCAAATCCTTCGTATCAAACCCCTCAGTGAACCAACCGTAGACCTCTGATAACATCTGGTGAGCTTCTTCCTTATTGCCTTGCTCTTGCCACAGCCGCGCGAGGCTCGTCGTTGCACGAAGTTCGAGCGACTTCGCCTGCTGCTGGCGGGCAATCTCAATGGCCTTATGAAAACACGCTTCGGCCTCTAACTGCGGATTGCGGAATGCGGATTGTGAATTTTCAACTTGGAACTTGGAACCTGGAACTTTGAACTGTTGAAGCGTAAGCTCGCCTTTCAACCGATACAGCTCCGCCTCGTAGAACCGCTCTCCAGTTCTATTTACCAGCGTCACCGCTTCGGACAAGGTGCTCAACCCTTCTTCGGCCTGCCCTGCTTTCCCATATGCCTCGGCCAGCAGAATAAGAAAGTACAGCAGAGACATCTCTGCTCCCGTAGCCCGCCAGGTAACCAGTCCCTGGCGTATCTGCACCAGGCCCTCCTCCTGTCCCTGCTCGACCAGCGCCCAGCCCTGGAGCATGGTTCCCTCTGCCGCGACGAGGGTAAACCCCCGCTCGTCACAGAACGTAATCTCTGCTTCTGTCACCTCCTGGGTTGCCTGTCCGTCCCGGCGGAACTGATGGATCCAGGCAGTACCGTTCAGGGCAAGACCCAGGGTAAAAGAGTGAGACAACTCCCGAGCCAGGGTAAGCATTTCATAAGCTTTCTTGAGGGCCTGGTCCGGAAAGCCAAGCAACCACAGGGACAAGGCCACAAAGCCCCGGCAAAACATCCATGGGTCAATCACATAAGGGTTCAGTTTTTGCGCCGCCTCTCGGATGGCCTCAGCGTCGTAGAGGGCAATGCCCTGTTCACAGTGCTGTCGGGCAGAAGCGAACTCTCCCAAGTGCCATAAGGTCATCGCCAGCGCCCGATGAGCCTCCACAAGGAACGCTGGATCTTGTACGTTCTGGGCCAGGCTGAGGAGTTGTTCTGCTAGCTCATGCGCTGTCTGTAACTCCGCCCGCGCTAAATAAAAAAACCACAGTCCCGACAGCACTCGGAAGAGCTGGGGAGTCTCTCCCACTTGCTGGCACAGCTCCTGCGCCCGGGCATAGGCCCTTTCCACCTCGGGGGCTGCAAAGCCCTTGATGGCCATCAAGGGAGCACCCAGGGCGATTTGCAGTGTAAGTTCTTGCTGGGTGCGCTCGGGAGTGTCGGGCAGAGTCTTGAGCACCTCCAGCCCCTTAGTGAGGTGACTGATCGCTTCGGCATTGGCTGAGCGCTGAGCAGCTCTCTGCCCCGCCTGCTGCCAGTAGGGAATAGCTTGCACGATCAGGCCAGCTTCAGTGTAATGATGCGCAACCAATTCAGGTTGAGTCTCGACGGTCTCGGGAAAGCGTTCCACCAGCGTCGGCGCAATCTGGCGGTGATACTGCTGTCGCGTGCTCTTGAGCAACGATTGATAAGCTGTGTCTTGGATGAGGGCATGTTTGAAGAAGTAGCGGGTCAGCTGACCCACGCCGTGTTGGTAGAGAATTTCCGCTTCTACCAGTTTGGCTAATGCTTGTTGCAGGCTTGTTTCGTCGAGTGGCGAGACGGCACGGATCAGGTCATAAGAAAATTCTCGGCCCAAGGTAGCACCGAGCTGGGCGACTTCTTTGGCCGCCCCTAGTCGATCAAGCCGCGCCATCAGCGCATCCTGCAACGTGGCAGGAATGCCCAACGATACGACTGCCCGGCCGAGTCTTCCTCCAGCCCCAACAGACTCTATGGACTCCACAGACTCCAAGAATGTTTTCGTCAACTCTTCGACAAACAACGGCACCCCATCAGTCTTACTCACGATTTGTTGCAGCATCTCGGCCGGGAGGGCCTTCTCGCCAGTCAGCTTCTCCACCATCACTTCCACGTGGCTCCGACCGAGCCGACTCAGTGTCAACTGGCTGAGATAGGAATGCGTGCCCCAAGAGGGCGTAAATTCTGGCCGAAATGTCAGTACAGCGAGTAGTCGTGTCGTGGGTACTTGAGCCAGAAAGAGCGTGAGCAGTTCCAAGGTGGACGGGTCAGCCCAATGTAGGTCTTCCCAGGCGTAGACCACTGCCCGCTGTTTGGCCTCGGCGCACAGCCAGGCGACGAGCGCTTCGTGGGTTTTTTCTTTCTGTTTCTGCGGGCTCAGGGTAAGCGGCGACATATCGGACGGATGTGGCAGCGAGAGCAAGGCAGCAAATAAGGGCATGGCTTCTGACAGCACGCTGTAGGGGCGGGTCTGAGACCCGCCCCTACGCCCCAAAGCATTCTCTAGCTTACGGAGTTTCTCTTCCGGACTACCCCCACTCTGAAACCCCAGCACTCGTTGTAGATGCTCAATCACCGGATACAGCGCACTGTTTTGATGGTACGGCGAACAACGCAGTTCCAGACAGCTTGCATCCTCCTGTTCAACGGTTTCCTTGAGCGCCTCCACCAGCCGTGATTTCCCGATGCCAGGTTCCCCGCTGAGTAAGACTACCTGCCCTTCCCCTTCTTTCGCTCGCGACCAGCGTTCGCGCAACATGCCAAACTCATGTTCGCGTCCGACAAGGGGAGTGAGTCCTTTACGTGCGACCACCTGAAACCGGCTCTGGGCTTCTCCTGCCTTGACTGCACGATAGAGCGTCAGCGGGGCCGAGATTCCTTTCAAGGTATGAGAACCGAGAGTCTGGCATTCGAACAACCCCTCGACCAGACGATACGTAGCTGCACTGATTGCCACCGTATCAGGTTCAGCTTGCCCCTGAATGCGGGCTGCAAGGTTGGGTGTCTCACCTAAGGCCAGTAGTTCGCGTTTTTCTCCACCACCTATTTCTCCCACGACGACTAACCCGGTGTGAATGCCAATGCGGACTTGTATTTCCCTCGCCTCTCTGGGGAGAGGGCTAGGGTGAGGGGAATCCTGATGTTGTACATCTTTACTACCCTCACCCTGACCCTCTCCCTGGAAGGGAGAGGGAGAGTAAGGAACCTCTCCCACATGGGGAGAGGGGACCTGTTTTTGTATGGCCTCTATAATCTGTAGCCCGGCGTGTACGGCCCGTGCTGTATCATCTTCGTGGGCCACGGGATAGCCGAAGTACACTAGTAGTCCGTCACCGAGATATTGCGCAAGGTGACCATCAAAGCGTTCAATAATGGCGGCACTGGTTTGCTGATAGGCGACCACCACCTCACGATACTCTTCGGGATCAAGTTGCTCCGAAAGTGCGGTCGAGCCCACCAGGTCACAGAACAGTACGGTCAACTGCCGACGCTCCACTAGGGACTGAGGGCTAGGGGTTAGGGGTTGGTTAAAACTTGGAACTTGGAACTTGGAACTTGGAACCGGTGAAGCCCCTACCCAAACAATTACTTTGCCGCCTTCATCCGTCGCGACGTGTTCGGCGTCGATCAGTTCGTCTTTGAGTCCTTCAAGGTAGTCATCGTCGAGGTTAAACTGAAGCTTCAAGGCACGGTACGACACCCGGCCTTTGCTCTGCAACAGCTCTCGTACTTGCGTCAGCACTTCAGCAAACGTCATTTGTCTGCCCCGAAGGTCTCCAGTACGGTGTTGGTCGTAGTATCACGAACCGCGAAAAACCAGGTGCGACAACCGAGATGGTGATACCACCATTCTTTCTGCACTCCCGCCTCATTCTTGCGCGCATACAGGTAATCAGCCCATTCATGCAGGGAGGCCGTTTCCGTTGGTCGCTGGCGTACTTCACCGCCAAAACGGAATTCGTAAACACTGCGTTCGCCACACGTAGGACAGTTCAGGAGAAATGACATAGATACAACCTACTACTCTTTCAACATGATTCTGATGGACTCATTCTTGTCATGCCCCAGTAGGTGGGCACCCAGAGTGTCTCAGATAGAGACGAGATAGAGCCCGCTCCGCCCCACTCTGTCTCTCATCCCTATCTCTTTTACTATCGGTGCGTGGATTTCTTCCATCCCGGACCACCGGCGAACACCACATTCGTACCCACGAGCGGAATGCCGGTAATCATGGAAGATTCCAGCGTGAGCGCTCTCAGGTCCTCTGGCTCTAGATCATGCACGTCAACTTTGCCACAAGCACGGGCGAGCATTTGAATCTCTAGAGTCATGGCATGAAAGAAGTTGACGACACGTTCGGCACCCTCGTCGATGTCTAGCCGTTTCATCAGTTCACGATCCTGAGTAGTGATACCTACCGGACAACGCCCGGTGTGACAGTGGTGGCAGGCGTACGGCTCAGTACCCAGCTTGTGATAATCTTCGACATACATAGGCTTGTTACAGTTCAGAGCAATGAGGGCTGCGGTACCCACATAGATCGCATCCGCTCCAAGAGCCAGGGCTTTAGCAGCATCCGTTCCGCTACGAATTCCTCCAGCAATAATCAATTGCACCTCTCCGTAAAGCTTCACGTCTTCCAATGCCGCTCGTGCCTCACAGACTGCTGCCAAAGTAGGAATACCAGTGTGGTCCAGTAAGATATCAGGGGAGGCCCCAGTTCCTCCTTCCATCCCATCCACAACCACGACGTCCGCGCCAGCCTTCGCTGCTAATTTTACGTCGTCGTACACTCGGCTGGCACCCATTTTGACAAAAATAGGCACCTGCCAGTCTGTCGCTTCACGTAGCTCTTCAATTTTGAGGACCATGTCATCCGGCCCGAGCCAGTCTGGATGGCGGCACGGACTGCGCTGATCTACACCCGGGGGCAGGTCTCGCATGGCAGCGATTTCGTCAGAGACTTTCGACTCTAGCAGCAATCCACCGGTTCCCGGCTTGGCTCCCTGTCCAACAGTGAGTTCAATAGCGTTCGCCATTTGTAAATGGTGAACGTTCAGACCGTAACGACTAGGAAGAACCTCATACACCAACGCCCGAGAATTTTCTCTCTCCGCCGGTAGCATCCCACCATCACCAGTGGTGGTAGAAGTCCCCGCTTTGGTGGCCGCACGCGCCAGCGCAACTTTCGCATTGTAGGATAGCGCGCCATAACTCATGCCGGTCACCATAATCGGAATATCAAGTTCCAGAGGTCTTTTGGCAAAACGTGTCCCCAGGATGGTCTTGGTGGAGCACCTCTCTCGATACCCTTCCAGCGGAATGCGTGTGAGCGTGCACGGAATGAAAGTCAGGTCGTCAAAGGAAGGCAACTGACGACTGCGCAAGGCGCTAAAGCCACGGATGCGGTATCGTCCGAGTTCTGCCTTGATCTGGATGTCCTCAATGGTCTCCGGACGCCAGATGTTACTGTGTTGGAGAACCGCCTCTTCTCTCATAGCGCCTCTTTCCATGTGTCAAATTCTTTCTTATCGAACCGCCACAACCGCCGACCGGCAACAACTTTCTGAAAGGTGTGAGTGCTCTTGATACCGTATTGAGTGAGCACGGAGGTGAGGAACTCGTGGTCCTCAGGAGTCGGTTCCTGTGTGATTGCGTCATTGCCTAACTCGGCGATGCTCCCACCAACAAAGATGCGACCTTCGTACATAGAGTCACCGAGCGCCTCTCCAGCGTCTCCACAAATAATGATGGTTCCTTTTTGCATCATAAAACCGACCATGTAACCGCAATCGCCCTGGATAATGAGAGTACCGCCTTTCATGGCAATACCAGCACGAGCACCAGCGCTGCCACGGATCACCACTGTACCGCCACGAATAGAGGCGGCGGCACTGTTCCCAGCATTTTGCTCAACGATCACCGTACCCGACATCATCCCCTCTGCTACTCCCCATCCGGCACTACCTCGTATCTCCACAGATGGTCCGTCAACTAGACCGGCGCAGTAATAACCCACGCTGCCCTCGAAGACCAACTTGACTGGCTGTAGGACAGCAACCCCCAAATTGTGACGTGCCTGTGGCCGAAGTACAACAATCTCCTGCTCGCCGTCCATGATGAGATGGCGAATCTCTTGATTAATCTCTCGCGTGGTCTTTCCCGCACATTCGACTTGTCTCACCGTATCCTCACAGAGTGTATTATAAAATCAACAGACCTGACACTCTTCGCTGAGCGAAGACTCTCAAACGTCTAGACCTGTCCTGGGTCTTGCGACGATGCTCAAGGCAGGCGCTGTCGAAGGATTCTTCGCGGAGTTTATCCTATGGAATCGAAGGATTCAGTAGGACCTCAAGCAGCAAGCCGCGTTTCAACCTGCCACGTCTGTACTTGTTTCGTCCCAAGCTCCCGCACTGGAAAATCTTCTCCGAGGGCAGCCTGTAGCGCAATCTCCTCGGTGGCCAGCGCAACGTATGCGGGAGTTTCTGCAATGAGAAGCGGCTTAAAACCAAAGGGGTCTTTTACAAAACCAAGGCTGTCTGCAGTAGAAGCCAAGTAGGAAAAGGAGCCATCAAAGTCACGGAGCGATGATTGGAGAGCGGTAGAGAAACTCGCTCCGCGAGACATTTGTTCTGCCAGATACAAGCCGATAATCTCGGAGTCGTTCTCAGTGTAGAAGCGATGACCAGCCTGTTCGTAACGGCGTCGCAGTTTGTGATAGTTGGTAATATGACCGTTATGCACTACTGCTAAATCGGGTAAACCATGCGCCCAGAATGGTTGCGAGTGACTGAGATCTACCCGGCTCTCAGTAGACATTCGGGTGTGGCCAATGCCATGGGTCCCGACGAAAGACGAGATCGCGTACGTCGCTTCCAGGTTCTCCGGGGAGCCTACTTGCTTCACTACTTCCAGCCTTCTTCCCATGCTCACAACCTCAATATCTTCCCCAGCCGCTTCAATAGCTCTCTCCAAGCGAGTCGGATCACCGCGGTACTCCACGACGAGACGGACGTACTCACCTTGGAGTGACATCTCTACCACTGAAGCAACGTCCTTCACACACTCTCTCACCTGCGCTCCCTGAGTCTCAAGACGGCCATGCTCGCCGAGTTTTACGCGAAGCACAAGTATGCTCTCGCCGTGGTCACTATACAGTGCAACCCCGGCGGAATCCGGCCCCCGGCGCCCCAGGGCGGTGAGCATGTCGAGCAACACTCGACCTACCAGTGTATGCCGATTACCGCTCTTATCAAGAAAACCAACAATTCCGCACATAGGCATTCCTTGGTGATGATACAGGCTATTCTTCTTCCACGGTAAAGGACCATCTAGCCGTCTACCTTCTCGCTCAGCCGCACTGCGGCATCAAACAGAGGCTGGATGAGAGCAGCGACCTCTGGATCGGCTAAGCTCACAACGTTTTGGGGGTCTGACGCAAGTCCGTCTATATCTACACGCCGGTAAGCGATACGCCACTGTCCGTCCTGTTTAACCAACCGGTCCACATATCTCCCCTGGCCGAAGATTTTATACCCACTCGGTGTAGCAAGTGTGGCCAATACACTGGCGCGTCCGGTCGCTTCATTACCATTTATCTCATAAAGGAGGTTCCCCGTCATGTGTCGACAGCGGATTTCCCGGACATGGATTTTGCCGTACTCGCGCAGGGCTGCCTGGCCACGCATCGCCCGAGAGCCCACCTGAAAGACCCCATCTGGGGTAAAGCACTGCGCCCAGGCTTCAGGAGCGAGATCATCGATCGCGTGTGCGTAGCGTGCCAACAAATCTTGGATAGCAAGTTTCTCAATCCACTCGTTTTCCATAGTCCTCTCCCTTCTTAGGGCGTTCTTAGAGATAGTTGCGGCCATCCTCATACAAGATAATTTAACGGACTCCCCGCTATTAATTGTTGGAGGTCGCGGCGATACTCCTCTGGCTTTGCTACTTCTTCCATCAGCCATTCAATATCGCGCTCATAAAAATGCGTCATGATGGCAAAGAGCGTGTTGTAGGCATCCATGTAACGATTACAGGTGAAGGTCATAGTCTCCGGTCCACAGTAGCTCACTTTCTCATACTGAGCGACAAGCTCCGCATCGCTGAGGGATTGGGACACATCGTCATCAACGAAGCGAAGATTCTCCTGTCTCATCTCTGTCACCAATGGGTTTTGCTCCCCGCAGAGATCAAGCTCAAAAGTGACTGGCAGGGTGACTTTCAGGATTGGTGATTTTTGCGTTGTGGCCTTCTGCACAGCGCGTCTCGCCCCTTCGCGAATACGAGCGTGGCTTTCAGCCAGAGGCAGGTGTTCCCCTTCAAAATATCCGAGGGATTTTTTTACTGTCACGTACTCAATCTCGCCAAGAAGAGGACGCGCTTGTTCGACGGTCTTGTCATCTCCAGTCAGCAGAATGATAGGGACGTTGAAGCTGCTGACGAGAAAACCGTTCAGTCCGTACTCCCCCACCGAGAGGCCATTCACCCGGACATCTTGAAAAGCAGGAATCCACGTGTGGCTGAGAATACCGTCTGGAGTCCCGGCTTTGGAGTGGTAACCGATGAAGAAAGCGGCGTCGAATCGCACACTGAACCCCTTGAATTGACACAAGGCGCGTTTCATCCCCGATTTTAGCGTGGCTCGGCGATGGAGATCTTTGGTACGGAGGTTACACATGTATCCATGAGAATCCGCTACAACAACATCTGTGGCTCCTCCCTCAAAGGCGCCCTGAACCGCAGCGTTCACATCGCCCGCCATAATTTGGCGAAAGGTGTGGTAGGCTGGCATGCCGCGAAAAATCTCCTCGACCTTTTCCACGCCTGAGATCCCTTCCATGTCTACTGAGATGAAGATTCGCATAGCATCTCCAGTTCTCTGTGATCGGTTTCGTGCTCACCCTCTAGTCGTCCTCCCACGCCTGCGCCACCTCTTTCATCGTCGTGAACCACACCTCCGGTCGACTGTAGCAATGCTGAATCACACTCTCCAACCACATTGGCTTAAAATCTCGCCCACAACACTGCGGGTGAAGGATCGTGTTCCACACTCCTCCGGGAACGGAGGTGTAGCAGTAGTCGAAACTAGAAGTGAAGATTTCTTTGGCTTGGGAAGGGGTATGGAAAGGAGCTGGCGAGAACCAGGGATTTTTGGGGTCGAGATAGTAACCGAGGAATTCAAACTGGGCAAAGTCGTTGGTATCCCAATGGAGGGGGATTTCGAGGAGACGAGAAGGGGTTCCCCAAACGACCTCGTACGGTTCCGTCGTTTGGATCTTGTCGCCAATCCGCAGCCGGTAGGGGAGAAAGTCATGCCCCTGGAGGCTGCTATCGTAAATGAATCCGAGGTCGATAAGATCCTGCGGGACATGTTCGCCCAGCCAGTCCCCGATCGGCGAGCGGAAGCCAATCGGGCGTTCTCCCACGGTCTTTTCGAGGACCTCGATCTGCTGTTCGAGGTACCGACGCTGTTGCTCAGGGCTTGCCGGTGGCACGCCGCTCATCGAGAGGCCAACCTCAGAGGGCTGATGATACATACTGTGAGCAGCAATCTCATGACCGCGGCGATGCGCCTCCTGCACGATCTCCTTGAACACGAGCGCACTGTGTCCGGGAGTGAAGAACGTAGCCTTGATGTTGTACTTATCAAGGATATTGAGAATGCGTGGCATCGCAACGCGAGGACCGAACTCGCCACGCGATAATGGGTTCGCAGTCGGGAAACGGAAGAAGCCAAGCCATAATGCGAGTGCGTCGATATCGAAGCAAAAGCAACAGGCTACTTTCTTGCCTTCTGGCATGCGTATTCTCCCCATAGAACCTCCTTGGATGAGCAATTTGAGCCAGAGCCTTCCTGCTATTGTTGGATCAGTTCATATAAGAAGCAGAAAGGTATCGTCAATAAGTGGGTCAATGACTCAAGAGCAATACCCCAGTTTTTCGGGGTGAAAGCAGATGTTGAATTTGCCCACCTTTCCCATTACCTTCTGTAAAGCCCACTTATAAGGAGAACGTAGAATGCCACGCACTTTACCGTTCGACGCTGCGAAAAGCCATCTGCGGGAACTAGTCGAAGGGATGGTTCCCGGTGAAGAACTCGTGTTGACCTCGCAGGGTGAGCCGGTCGCGGTTGTCACCCGACCGGCTCGAACCAGTTGGCCGTGTCAGCCGGGTTCGGCGAAGGACACGAAACACTGGATGGCTCCGGACTTCGACGCCCCGTTAGAAGACTTCAAGGAGTACATGGAGTGACACTTCTCCTCGATACCCACAGCTTCCTATGGTTCTGGTGGGACGATCCGCAATTGAGCGAGACGGCCAAGCAAGCCATCTGCGATGCGACAAACCGGAAACTCGTGAGTACGGTGAGTTGCTGGGAAATCGCCATCAAGGTGAGTCTGAAGAAGCTAGACCTGGGAGCGCCGTACCGAGGGTTCATTCACCAACACATGGTGCGTAACAATTTTGAGTTGTTGCAAATCACCGACGAACACTTGGCCGGGCTCGTCGAGTTGCCGTTCTACCACAAAGACCCATTCGACCGCCTGCTGGTCGCGCAGTCGTTGTACGAACAGATTCCTATCGTCAGTGCCGATCCGCAGCTTGACGCCTACGGGATAACCCGCATCTGGTAGCAACAGTATGAGCGATCTCAACCAAATCAACGCCGCGCTCGACCGCATTTTTAACGAGGAGGAGAATCGGACCCTCTTCTGGCACGATCTCGAACAGGAGTTCCTTACCGGTTCGAGTTACTTCTGTTTCTCTTCGAGTTCAGCCCAGCGGGCGTAGAGCGTATCGACAGAAGCACGAGCTGCCTCCAGCGCCGTGTAACGTTCCTGCAAAGCGACCGGGTCTGAGGCTACAGCCGGATCATCAACCGCACGTTGACACGCGGCAAGAATCTCTTCCGCCTCCAGGATGCGTTCTTCCATCTGCTCCCACTCTCGCTTTTCACGAGAAGTGAGACGTGGCGTGCGATCGGCCTCTCGACGCGATGGCTTCGGAGAAGCAAAACGAGGCTCTGAGGCTACTACCTTTTGTGCGGCTTCCCACTGCGCGTAATCGGCGAAGAATATACCCTGGCCAGTTCCATCAAGCGCAAGCAGGACAGTTGAGACGCGGTCCAATAAGAAACGATCGTGCGTGACAAGGACGAGCGCTCCCGGAAAGTCAAGCAGGCTTTCCTCCAATACCTCTAATGTCGGAATGTCGAGGTCATTGGTCGGTTCGTCGAGAATCAACAGATCAGCAGGTTGAAGCATCAGGCGAGCGATGAGGATGCGGGCCTGCTCGCCTCCGGACAGTCGGTTGACGGGTATCTCAAGCTGATCGGTGCGAAAGAGAAACCGTTTGGCCCATGACGCCACATGGATGGGACGATCGCGATAGATTACCGTATCCCCTTGAGGAACAAGGGAACGCTTGAGGCTCAAGTCAGGGTCGAGGGCCTCACGATTCTGATCGAAGTAAACGATCTGTAAGTCCTCTGCTC
>Ga0187892_10009640_pt1 | contig 12604 bp, 12 predicted proteins | sample MA1701073metaG_FD_139345 | JGI IMG/M metagenome (GOLD analysis project Ga0187892, IMG submission 139345) | Bio-ooze microbial communities from a basaltic lava cave in the Kipuka Kanohina Cave System on the Island of Hawaii, USA - MA170107-3 metaG ...
CAAACACGGACGTGCCCCCGAAGCCTCCGGGGCAGGACACATCGCGAGAGTCGACCCAAGCAGCCACGGCATGCGTGTGGGTCGCGGCGATCGCTGCCGAGAGCGCCGTGCCCCCATCGTGCAGAACAATGCCCGGCACGTCGGGATTGAGCACGGTTCCGTCAGGTTGAATACGTGCTCCAAACAGCTGCCACCCGCAGCTGGCGGACTGATCGAGAAAAGCCGCGACGTAATTCTGGCCATCGAAGGTGATGCCGACATCCGCGACGAACGAACCCCCTGGGAACGGCGGATTATTCACACGAACACCGGCCGGATCGAGCGCTTCTCCATCATTGTAAATCACCGTAGCGAAGGCGTTGCTGTCGAACCCGACCGACCGCGCGCCGACAATGCCGTAGTGGACGCTCGCACCAGCCAACGCGTACACGTACACGTCGTCGAGCAGGCGGATGGGCCGGCCATCGAGGATGGTATCAGCGGCGATGCGCACTCCCTCGACGAAGCGGACCCCGGCAGTCTGTAACCAGGTTGCCAGACATTGCCCAGAGGGCAAACACGCGAGGTTCGGATTGAAAGGCACGGACGCCATGTCGCGCACCCGGATGCGCACGGCGCGGTTCACAGGGGCGCCGTCGATGCCGACGCGGCGCGTTGCCACGGTCGTCTTGTTGTTGCGTATCGTCCCCCACAGCACGCGGAAGAACACCCCGTCGAACCCCACGTGCACCGGAACGATGCTCACCCGTGTCGGGCGACTGAGCACCGAGAAGGGCGGGCCCAGCGGCTCCGCAGTGGGACCCAAGCGGACCGCCTTGATGTCCCAGCGGTCGTCGAGATCTCCCTCTGCCCAGGCGACGAGCGCGGTGCGTCCGTCGGTGGCAATACTAAGGTCGCGTTTGAAGGTATAGGGGCCCGCTCCCGATATGACGAACACGCTGGAGACGTTGCCGCCACCGTCAACGCGCGCGCTGAAGACGCTCGGCATGAAGCCGGCGTCGTATCCCTCCCAGACGACGATCGTCCCCAGTCCGTCACTCGTGACACGCACGTCGCTGGCGTTGACGATGCCCTGCGCGATCGGCACCTCAGCGCCGATGCGTTCGTCCGCCACCGCAGCCTGTAGTAACCAAATTGACCAAAGACCCGCGAGCCATGCCGCCTTCATCTCGGCCCCCCTTTATGGTTGGGTGTTGGTCGATACTGTACGATCGATACCTCCAGAGTCCGGCTCCTGTCAACCGAAGGGTGTAGGCAAGCGCTTCCTCTGAGTGCTCCATCAGCCGACTGCGGCCGGAGTTGGCTCGGATGCGATCCTCGCGACGTCAGACGCGAGCAGCGCGGAGGACCGCTACTTTCCGAAGCGAGTCAACGCCATCGAATCGAAGAGACTGCTTTGCAAAGGCACGCGGCGCTGGAAGGCCGCGGTCGGGTCGGGGCGCATACCGCCAATGGTGGCGCGGTTCGCTTTGACGTTTTCGGCGCACGCCCAGGCCATGGTGCCGGCTGGTAGCCACTCCGGATTGTCCGCGGCGCCGGCTTGCTGATTGACGCGCGAGGTCAGCTGATAGGTGTGGATTTGTTCGCCGCTCCAGCTGAACTTCCGGTTCCAAGCCCCATCCCAGGTTTCGGCATCGATCCATAGCTCGAGGCGTCCGTAGAGATAGTACTTGTCGCGCGGGGTTCCCTCGACGACCCAGAAGGGACGTTTGGCCAGTGCTGCGTCCGTCGGCGCCCAGGCGTTGCCGGTCCATCCTGGTTGCCGAAAACCGGCGGTCGGCGGGTTGAGATTGGTCAAGGCAACCCAGCCACCGCCCGGGATCGGCTCAACCTTGAGACCGCCCTCCACCGCACCCGGATCAACGATGCGCAACCCTTCCCGTTTGCCGACCAGTTTCCATTCGAAATCTTCCGGCTTGCCATCGAAGAAGAAGCCGTCGTCACCACTGATGTCCGACCCCAGATAGCCGTCCGAACGGTTCGCCGGACTCACGGCGCGGACGCGCCGCAACGCCGGCACGAAGGCCCATACCGAGTCGCGCTTCTCGGCATCACGGTAGCGCCACGTCAAGGACGCGGTGCCCTGGAGGTCTGCCGGCTTGGTGGCGACGCCCAGAAACTGGCTCTGCAGGTTCATCGTGTTTTCCGGACGGTACTTGGGCGACTGCCCATCGTAGAAATGAAACCAACCGTCGGCGATGATTTCGCGATCGACCCCCTTGGGGGTGAGCATGACGACCAGCGCGCGGTTGTAACTGCTGCCACCCTGCCAGTACGCCAAGAATTGGTTCCACACCACTTTCACGCCGGCCTTCGGATCGTTCGGATCGATGATCGGAAATGGAATACCGTAGTTGTAGGCTGGGGGTTTGCCGGTCCCCTTCTCGACGATCGTCCCACGCGCATCGACGTCGAGCTGGCCGGCGTTCTTCTCCGTGGCTTCGCGAAACGCCTTCTCCCAGTGCGCCGAGCCGATCGGATACGCCATGATGCGGTTGCGGTAGGCGCCGTTTTGGTAGTGCCGCAGAATTTCCGGCGGCAGCAGGTCCTTCGCTAGCTGCGCGTTGCTTTGGTCCAGCACGTCGCCGACCTTGAGCCCCGGCGCCACTTCTGCCGGCTGCTGACTGACGCCGGCCGCCGCCAGCCAATGCAACACGGCGGCCATCCATAATACGGAGAGTGTTCGGCTCTTCATCATCGATACCTCAACTCCGACCCTGACGCGGCAGCCCTGCGCGGTGTAGCCACGCGCCAGCCGGAAAGGATCGTCGTACGTTGTCGTAAAGCTGCTGCCCACGCAGGTCACGGGACTTTCCACGTTGCCCAGCGGGCGCAGTACACACAATCGGAAAGATGGTCGGTCGGCCAGGACCCTCGTTGGCTGTAGCACAACCCCACCTTGACAAACAAACGTTTGTTAGAATAGATGCGCGCAACATGGCGCATACGGATGTCGCTCCGATGGAGCAAGCCCAGACGATGGAGTTTCCGTACAAACACTCCACCGGTCAGACCGTCGGCCGCTTTCTCGCCGGGCTCAAGGAGCAGAAGCAGATCTGGGGTCAACGCGTCGCTGGGCTGGGCGTCGTGGTGCCGCCGCCGGGCTATTCCGAGGTCGACGGATCGGAGCCTGGCGAATGGGTTGCAGTCAAAGACACTGGGGTCGTCACCGCGGTGGCCGTCGTGCGCGACCCGGTGGACAAACTGCATCCGTTCTCGACACCCTTCGCATACATTCTCGTGCGCCTCGACGGTGCCGATACAGCCATGGCACACGTCGTCAAGGATGACATACACGCGGTGAAGGTCGGCTCGCGCGTCGCAGCCGTCTGGGCACCTGACGAGGCACGCGTCGGCAGCATGCGCGACATCGCGCACTTCCGCTTGGTGCCGTGAGCCGCGTCGACTTTTGCACAGCGAGGTAGGGATGGCCAACGAGCCACCGAGGGATCCCGTCAAGTACGTCGAGACTCATGTCTACCTGCCCTACCACTACGTGGCAGGTGATTCGCGCGCGGGCTACTTGCGGGCGCTCAAGGACAAGAAGATTCTCGGCTCGAAGTGCTCGAAGACGGGCAAGGTCTTTGTCCCGCCGGTGGTGAACTCGCCGGAAAGCTTCGCGCCGGCCGACGAGCTCGTCGAAGTCGCAGACCGCGGCATCGTCACGACGTTCTGCGTCGTGCGCATCCCGGTAACGGGACGCGATCTCCAGCTCCCGTATGTCGCCGCGTCGGTCGCACTGGACGGTGCTTCTGTTTCCATCTTCGCACCCATCCAAGAGTGTGCGCCCGATGCCGTGCGCATGGGTATGCGCGTCGAGGCCGTGTGGAAAGCTGACGGCGAGCGCGAGGGCAGCCACGAGGACATTCTCTATTTTCGACCGACCGGCGAGCCTGACGCACCCCAGGACTCGTACATCCATAGACTGTGACCCACGATGAGTTCGCTGCGTAACGTTGCCATAGTCGGTTTCGCCCAGCTTCCCGTGGTCGCGCGTGACCTGCATCGCACCAGCCCAGAGATGCTCTACCCCGTCGTGCGCCAAGCGTTGGCCGATTGCGGCGTCGAACGCGATGCGATCGACTTCCAGATCGCCGGCTCGGTCGACTACATGGACGGACGGCCTTTCGGATTCGTCGCCGCGCTGGACGTGATGGGGTCGTGGCCGCCGCGCCTCGACCTGCACCTGGAGATGGACGCTTCGTTCTGCGCCTACTACGCGTGGCTGCGCATGCAGGCGGGCGATTGCGACACGGCGATCGTCGTCGGCCACGGTAAGACCTCCGAAGGCGATCCGCGGCGCGTGCTCAATCTGCAACTCGACCCGTACTATCAAGCGCCGATGGGGCTCGATCCCGTGTCGACCGCAGCACTGCAGGCGAGCGCGTACATGGCGCGCAGCGGCGTCAGCGATCGTGACTTGGCTAGCGTGGCAGCGGCCAACCGCACCGCCGGGGCGCGCAACCCCGAAAACCAACTGCACACGGCGGCCACGCCCGACGAGTTGCTCAAGACGCCTTGGGCGGTCGAACCCTTGCGCAGCGGATACCTACCGCCGGTGGGCGAAACAGCGACGTGCATGGTGCTCGCCGCCGAAGGCAAGGCCGAGAGCATGTGCGATCGGCCCGTGTGGATTCAGGGCGTCGATCATCGAACTGAGCTGCAGACCATAGGAGCGCGAGACCTCACCCAGAGTGCCAGTGCACGGTTGGCCGCTGAGCAAGCGTTGGCGATGGCCGGGCTGCAAACTGCATCCGAGGTGGATGTGGTCGAGCTATTCGCACTCACGCCGGCAGAAGAGCTGATCCTCTGCGACGCGTTGGGATTGGACGCGCAAGCAGCACGCCCGGTGCGCAACCCGTCTGGGGGACCGCTCTGCGGGTATCCCATCATGAGCACTGGTGCCATTCGAATGGCAGAAATCTTCCGCCAGTTGTCCGGACGCGCCGGCGCGCGCGCCGTGCCCGGAGCCCGGCGCGCGATCGCGCACGCGACGCAGGGTCATTGCCTACAACACAACATTATCTGGGTGCTCGGCACCGATCGGAGGTGGGCATGAAGCGTCCGGTCGCAGTCGTCGGCGTCGGCCAGACGCAGCATTCGTCCCGCCGTGCCGACGTCAACATTGCCGGCCTGGTGCGTGAGGCCGTCGATCGCGCCTTGCAGGATGCCGGCCTCGAGCACACCGACATCGACGCGGTCATCATTGGCAAGGCGCCCGACATGCTCGAAGGCGTCGCCCAACCCGAGCAGTTCCTCGTCGGCGCCGTCGGTGCACACATGAAGCCGATGCTGCGCGTGCACACCGCCGGCTCGGTTGGAGCATCGACCGCACTGGCCGCCGTCACACATGTCGCCTCCGGGTTATATGAACGCGTTCTGACCATCGCCTTCGAGAAGCAATCTGAAGGCAACGCCATGTGGGCCCTGTCACCCAACATGCCGTTCATGCCGCCTCTGGTTGCCGGAGCGGGGGGTTTCTTCGCACCCTACTGCCGAGCCTACATCCAGCGCAGCGGTTGCCCGGCGCACATTGGCGCGTTGACCGCGGTCAACGCCCGCGCCAATGCTGCCAAGAACGAGTACGCACACCTCCGGGAGCCGCTCACCGTCGAGGACGTCCTCGAGTCGCCCATGCTGTGGGATCCGATCCGCTTCGGTGAAACCTGTCCGTCGTCCGACGGTGCCATTGCACTGGTTCTCGCCTCGGAGGCGGCGGCGCGGAAAGGACCGCGGCGTCCGGCGTGGATCAAGTCAGGCGCTTCGTACGCGGAAGCCATGTGGGTCCCGGGCCGTGACCAAGTGAGCCCGCTGGCAGGTCGTACCTGCGCCAAACACGTGTACGATCAGGCAGGCATCACCGACCTCTGGAACCAAATCGACGCCGCCGAGATCTACGTTCCCTTCGCATGGTTCGAAGCCATGTGGCTCGAGAATCTCGGCTTTTGCGCCGAGAGCGACGGCTGGAAGATCATCGAGCGCGGCGAGCAAAAGCTCGGCGCGCATCTGCCGATCAATCCATCGGGCGGTGTGCTGGCGACCAATCCGATCGGCGCCTCAGGCATGATTCGCTTCGGCGAGGCGGCGCTCCAGGTGATGGGACGCGCGGGCGAACATCAGGTCGAAGGTGCGAAGACGGCGCTCGGCCACGCCTACGGCGGTGGGGCGCAGTACTTTGCAATGTGGATCGTGGCGAGTGATCAGTAGCAAGTCGCAAGGTTCAAGTAACAAGTCGGAGTCGAATCGAAGGAATACCTGCAGTGTAGCCGCGCTTGAACCTTGCACCTTGAACCTTGCAACTCGAATTTGGTGATTGATGGAACCCGCAGTCCTTTACGAAAAACGCGACGGCATCGCTGTCGTCACCATGAACCGCCCAGAGGTCCGCAATGCGATCAATCCGGAGATGCTCTGCCGGCTCGCTGATGCGTGGCAGGACATCAATGATGACGTCGACGTCCGCGTCGCGATTCTCACTGGGGCTGGCGACAAGGCATTCTGTGCCGGCGCCGATCTGGATCGCTTGGTGCGCATGATGCAAGGCTTGCGCCCGCCGGAGACCGAGTTCGACGAGCGCATCAAGAACGACGTGAGCCTCATCTACAAGGGGTTACTGCGCAACTATCGCGTCTACAAGCCGATCATCGCGGCCGTGCGCGGCTTCTGTGTTGCCGGCGGCACCGAGATCTTGACGAACACCGACATTCGGATCGCGACGGACGACGCGGTGTTCGGGCTCGCTGAGGTGAAGTGGAGCCTCTTCCCGATGGGTGGATCGACCGTCCGGCTGCCGCGCCAGATCTCCTTCTGCAATGCCATGGAGATCCTCCTGACGGGCGAGCAGCTGCCCGCCTCCGAAGCGTTGCGCATCGGTCTCATCAACAAAGTGGTGGCTGTCGATCAACTCATGAGCACCGCTCGCCGGTATGCCGACGTCATCAACAGCAACGGGCCATTGGCCGTGCAAGCGGTGAAACGTTCGGTGTGGGAGACCATTGGTCTGCCACTCGAGGAGGCACTGGAGAAAGAGCTCGAGCTCGGCATCCCCGTGTCGATGTCCGAGGATTGCCGCGAAGGGACGAAGGCGTTCAAGGAGAAGCGCAAGCCGGTGTTCAAGGGACGTTAGGAACGGTCCCTGGTTGCTGGTCCCGGGTCTCTGGTGGTCCTCGGTCTCCGGTTGGTTTAGACCAACGGTTGTTGGCCGGTTGTTTGTCGCGGAGCACATCCCTGAAACCAGGGACCAGGGACCGGCAACCAGGGACCGTCTCTCATTGACAAGACAGACGTTTGTCGGTCTAAGCGACCTCCGATGAAAGCGCACGGTTCCGCTGTGCGTCATCCTGAAGCACGGTCGACGCGCGATCTCATCCTCGACGCGGCGGAGCGCCACTTCGCCGAGCGCGGCTTCGCGGGCGTGTCGGTGCGTGATATCGCCGCCGATGCGGGCTTGAAGAACCAGGCCAGTCTCTACCATCACTTCCGCAACAAACGCGCGCTGTACGAGGCAGTATTGGCGCGCGGGCTCGATCCGATTGTGGCCTTGGTCGCGGCAAGCGGTCGCACGCCCGAGTATGCCGGCAGCGAGACCCGCCTCGACATGCGCACTGTTGGCGCGTTCCTCGACCTCGTCGTCGACTACCTGCAGCAGCATCCGTATCTGCCGCGACTCATTCAGGGCGCGGCGCTCGATGACAGCCGCTATCTGCGCAGCGCCGCGGGGCGTCTGCTGCAACCGTTGTACGAGCAGGGACTCCAAGTGCTGCGACGCGCTCCGGGCGCGTGGCAGAATGACGAGTTGCCGCATCTCGGCGTCAGTCTCTATCACCTCATCTTCAGCTACTTCGCGAATGCGAAGCTGTTTGAAATGGTCACCCAGCTGGATCCACTCGCGCCTGCGGCTGTGGCGCGCCAGCGCCGCTTTCTGCGGTCCGCCGTCGCCCAACTCCTGGGAGCCAGCTCGGGTACGCCGGCGCCCCCTCCTGCCGCTCCGCCGCGACTGGCGCCTGCCCCAGCCGCGACCCGCAAGCGCCGTGCGGCGCGGCGCTAATCACGGTCATACCTTGGCGGGCTGGCTGTGGCGTTGTAGTGTCGGCTTGAGGAAGCAACTGGGACCCAGAGCGGGAACGGCGAAAAGGGCGGGTGGATTCGGTCGGGAGGAAAGATGAAGATCAACATCGACTATGATCTATGCGAAGGCAACGCCGTCTGCATGAAGGTAGCCCCCGAGGTGTTTGTCGTCGGAGATGACGACCGGGCCCGTCTGTTGATTGCCAACCCGGGTGAGGACTTACGCGCCAAGGTCGAGGCAGCGGTTCGACGATGCCCCCGACAAGCTCTGGCAATCGACGGCTGATTGATTCCGCCGCGGCAAACTGTCGGCTTTCTGAACACTCTCTAGGCCTTTGCCGCATTATCAGCCAGGACACCGAATGACGACGCTTTTCTCCCTTGAGACGCGATTGGTCTGAGCGGCGACTGTCAGGAAACTTTACACCGAGTCGATGTATCTCAAGCTCGAATGGCGAAACATTCGTTGCATTTACAACCCCTTAGCCACATCGTTCGTTCTGGCACATTAGCTGCTCAGCTTCTCCAGGGATTGTACGCCATTGTGTGTGAACACGAGAAGGCTTGAGGGGGCTAGTTATGCGTAACAGTTGGAAGAAGACTTTTGCCGGTGTTGCGGGGCTGGTGTTTGCTGGCTTCCTCGCAGCCGCACCACGGCCGGTACAAGCGGTTCTAATCGATTTCGAAGGACTGAATGACCTCGAGGTGGTGACTAACCAGTACGCTGGTGTTGGCGTCCTATTCAGCAACACCACGGCATTGATCGATGGGAGCTTTGGCGGCTCGTTGAACGAGTTGGACTTTCCTCCCGCCTCGCCGATAACGGTCGTGACCAATGAGGGTGGCCCCATCATGGTGGTTTTCCCCACCCCGTTCGCCTTCGTTTCGGCCAGATTCACGTACAATGGACAGCTGACCCTCGAGGCGTATAGCGACGCCGCGGGCACCAATCTCATCGGTTCGGTCATGTCGGCTTTCAACGACAACTTCGTTTCGTCCGGTAATCCTCCGAACGAGCTACTCGGTTTCGCCAACATCGGACCCATCGGGAGCCTGAAGATCCTTGGCGGGCCGGACTTTACACACACGGTCGACGATCTCGACGGTGCGCCGATTCCGGAACCGGCATCGCTCATCTTGCTCGGCAGCGGTCTCGGCAGCGCCTGGCTGGTGCGCCGCCGCAAACGCTCCTAGGGCCTGCGGCCGGCGTCATTTCCATGGCCCGCTCCCCGTTGGGTCGCTGTGGGCTGCCAAGTCAGACAGGCTGCTAGCTCTGAGATATCCATCTTCCTCCACGACCCTCGGGTGCTTGGCGCTCGAGGGCCGTGTGCGTTTTCGCCTGTGGCCTACCGTTGATTCACTCCTTGGTTGATGTCATGAACCCCGGCCTATGGGCATGGAACGAGTGCATGCAATCGCCAAGCAGGTCAGCAATTGGGGACGTTGGGGGGCCGAGGACGAGCGTGGCACGGTCAACTTCATCACGCCTGATGTCGTGCGCCGGGCCGCCGCCTGCGTGAAGCGCGGTCAGGTGTTCAGCCTCGGCCTCAGCTTCGGTGCCGAGGGGCCGCAGATTGGGCAAGGTGGACGGGTCAACCCGGTCCACTTCATGACCGCCGTTGCCGGCCAGCTCGGTCCCGACCCGGATGGCTTCCGCTACGCCGATGACATCATCGTTATGCCCCTGCAGTGCGCCACGCAGTGGGATAGCCTGGCCCACGTCCACTACGGCGGACAGCTCTACAACGGCTTCCCGGCCGCCTCGATTACCGCCGCCGGTGCGGCGCGTAACGCCATCGAAAAGCAAGCCGCCGGCATCGTGTCACGCGGCATTCTGCTAGACCTCGCCCGCGCCGCGGGTGTCGAGCGGCTGCCGCCAGGTCGAGCCATCAGCCCGCGGGATCTCGAAGATGCCGAGCGCATGCAGAAAGTCCACGCGGATAGCGGTGACGTCTTGTTGATCCGCACCGGCCACCTCGATGTGTTCAAGCGCGACGGCGACCGGGTCGGCTACATGCGCCAGATGCCCGGCCTGGGAATCGACTGCGTCGAATGGCTCCACTCCCGACAGGTTGCCGCCGTCGCCACGGACACCAACGCCGTCGAGGTCATCCCATTCGAGGACCAATCATTACCCCTACCGGTGCACCTCCTTTGCATCCGTGACATGGGACTGACCCTTGGTGAGATGTTCGACCTCGACGAGCTTGCCGCCGATTGCGCGCGTGACGGCGTCTGGGAATGCTTCTTCAGCGCCCCGCCGCTCAAAGTCAGCGGTGCGGTAGGGTCGCCACTCAATCCTCTGGCAGTCAAATAGCCGGCCGCACCTGTCGGATTTCCGGACACTGCCTCGCGAGGCCTGAGAACGCACCTACCTCGACCGTCATCGCACCATCCTGACGCTCGGGACTCGCAGCTGTCGAAATCCTGAACAATGCGGCGGTTGACCACGCGCCGCGAGCTTCGAGCCCTATGGGAACGACTATATGGCGGTTTCGTACCGCGGCGTCACGACGCAACTTCCTCGCCTGTCGGCTGGCTTGACACTTCGTCTTGCGATTTACCTCTCATACAGCACGCGAGATGGCTATTTCGCTTGAGCTCGTGTCATGGCACAACAGGTGCTGCGTTTCCTGTGGGGAATTGTGCTCTGAGAACTGACTAGTCAGGTGCGTTTTCGGGAGCCGCGCCGCCGGGCGGCAGTGCGCCAGTCTCCCAGTTCGTGATGAAGGGGGAGACAGATGGCCTTCCAAGCGTTGATCTCGGCGTGTGTCGCCGCAACCGCAGCGTTCGTCAACCTCCTCCTGGCGCAGGCAGCGCTCGCCGCGACCGTCGGCGCGCCGGTGACCGATCCGACGTCGATCGTGGCCGGTCAGCCGACCCTTCTCACCGTCACCAGTCAGATCACGCTACAAGCGGGTGATCTCCCAGTGACGGCAGGAGGGGTGCTCCTGCTGCGTCTCAACGCCGCCAATCAGCCAACCGGCGTCCTCGGCACGATGCGTGACGACGGCATGAACGGTGACCTCATGGCTGGTGACAACGTCTACACGTTACGGGTCACCGTCACGCAGAACGAGCTCACCCCTCTCCGGCTGCGCGTCTCGGCAGCATTTCTGCGCACCGTTCGCCGATTGTTTTCCGGCATTACCTTGGTGCCAGTTGTTGTGGGTGGCCCATCGCCCACGCCGTCCCCGACACCTTCTCCGGTTCCGCCGTCTGCCAGCGCAACTCAGACCGCGACGCGCACGGCGACCAGCGCGACCAGTGCTACACCCACCATCACCGCCACCCACACTGACACGCCGACCGCGTCACCCACCCGAACTCCGACCAACACTCCGACGTCGACCGCGACGCACACTCCGACGCGGACGCCGACATCGACACCCACCCAGACGCCAACCGCGACGCCGACGCAGACGCCCACTAGCACGGCCACACAGACGCCGACCCAGACGTTCACGAGCACGCCGACCGGAGCCCCGACTGCCACCTCTAGCGGCACACCCGTGGCGACCAACACGCCGACCAGCTCACCGACGCCGACGCCGACCAGTACGCCCACGCACACGCCGACGAGCACGCCGACCAGCACTCCCACCTCGACACCGACTCATACCCCGACGCACACCCCGACCAGGACTCCCACACAGACGCCGACGAGCACGCCAACCAGCACTCCCACCTCGACACCAACCCGGACGCCGACGCAGACACCGACGAATACACCTACATCGACGCCCACCCTGACACCCACCCACACCCCGACGAGCACGGCAACCAACACGCCGACCCAGGTAGCGGGAGCAACCGCAACACCAACGTCGACGCCCACGAGCACGCCGACCAACACCCCGACGCGTACGCCGACCCATACACCGACACGGACGCCCACTCACACGCCCACCCACACGCCTACGGCAACCCCGACCAGTACCCCCACGCGCACGCCGACGATTACCTTGACCCCGACGATTACCGCGACACCGACCAGAACCCCAACCGTGACGCAAACTCCGACCGTGACATCCACGGGCACACCGCTGCCCGACCTCACACCGACGAGTTTCACGGCCACCACGTCGACGACGGTCGATTCCGGCCAGACCATCGGGCTCGCCTGGACAGTTGCGAACCAGGGAACCGGCGCCGCGGTACAGCCGTGGACCGATCGCGTCTTCCTGTCCACCGACGCTGTCATCGGCGCGGACACGTTTTTGCTGCAGGTGACGCGCACGACGAATCTGGCCGCCGGCGCCAGCTACAGCGACACCGGACAGATCACCATCCCCTCGGCTCAGGCCACCGGCACCTACTTCCTGCTCTTCTTCACCGACGGCTTTAGCGGCGTCAACGAGACGAATGAGAACAACAACGTCGCCGCAGTGCAGATCCAGGTGACCCTGCGCCGGCCCGACATGGTGCCCACCGCATTCACTGCGACCTCGACGACCACCGTCGATGCAGGGCAGACGATCAACCTCGCGTGGACCGTGGCGAATCAGAGTGCCAGCAACGCCACCGCGCGCCAACC
>Ga0187892_10009643_pt1 | contig 12603 bp, 8 predicted proteins | sample MA1701073metaG_FD_139345 | JGI IMG/M metagenome (GOLD analysis project Ga0187892, IMG submission 139345) | Bio-ooze microbial communities from a basaltic lava cave in the Kipuka Kanohina Cave System on the Island of Hawaii, USA - MA170107-3 metaG ...
CCCGAGCAAAAGGTCCCGCGCCGTGCCGTAGCCGAAGCGGCGGGGGCCGGAGCTGTTCGTCGCCAGGATTCCGCCGACCGTGGCGTCGGAGTAGGGCGGGTCGAGGGGGAGCCACTGCCTTTCCTTGGCGAGGGTTGCCTGCAGGTCGGCCAACTTGGCTCCCGCCTGGACCGACACGACCATGTCCCCCGGCTCGTAGGAGAGAATCTTGTTCAGGTTCCAGAGGTGGACGGTCTCGGCGGCCGGCGCGGCAGGCGGTCCGTGGTGCTGCTTCGTGCCGTTGCCGACCGCGTGCACCGGCTTCCCGCGGCGCACGATCTCGACGAGCTCTTCTTCGGTCTGCGGCGTGTGCATCAGTGCCCCACCGGGAGCTTGTTCCGTCCGGCCGGCCCGCAGGCGCCCGCGGAGGGAATGGCCTTGCCGGGGTTGCAGAGTCCCTTCGGGTTGAAAAGGTCCCTCACGCGGCGCATCTCGGCGAGGTCTTCTTCCCTGAAGAAGTCGCGCATGAAGACGAGCTTTTCGATCCCGATCCCGTGCTCGCCGGAGAGCCCTCCGCCGAGGCGGCACACGAGGCGGAGGATCTCCTCGCCGGCCAGGCGGACCCGGTCGATCACCCCGGCCTCGCGCTCGTCGTAGAGGATCACGGGGTGGAGGTTCCCGTCGCCGGCGTGGAAGACGTTCGCGATCATGACTTTCTGGCGCGCCTCGATCCGCGTGATCTCCTCGAGCACCTCGGGGAGCTTCGTGCGCGGGATGACGCCGTCGTGCGTGTAGTAGTTCGGCGCCAGGCGTCCCAGCGCGCCGAAGGCCTGCTTGCGGCCCTTCCAGAGCTTGGCGCGCTCGGCGTCGTCCTTCGCGAGGCGCACGTCGCGGACGCCGGCGGCCTTGAGCGCGTCCATGACCGCCTGGGCCTGCTGCTCGAGGTCGTCGACGAGACCGTCCACCTCGACGAGAAGAACGGCGGCGGCGTCCTGGGGGAAGCCCGCGTGGATGTACTGCTCGACGGCGCGCATCGTCTTCTGGTCGATGAGCTCGATCGCGGCCGGGAGGATGCCGCGCCGGAGGATCTCGGTCACGCCGCGGCAGGCGTCTCCCACGCCGTTGAAGATCGCCAGCACGGTCTTCACGCCTTCGGGGAGCGGCGTCAGGCGAACCAGGATCCGGGTCGCGATGCCGAACGTGCCCTCGGAGCCGACGAAGACGCCCAGGAGGTCGTACCCGGGCGTGTCGGCCGCGGGGCCGCCGAAGCGGACGATCGCGCCGTCGGGGAGGACCACCTCGAGCCCGAGGACGTGGTTCGTCGTGACGCCGTACTTAAGCGTGTGCGGGCCCCCGGAATTTTCGGCGACGTTTCCGCCGATCGTGCAGGCGTACTGGCTCGACGGGTCGGGGGCGTAGTGGAGGCCGTGCTCGGCCACGGCCTTCGAGAGGTGGATGTTGACGACGCCGGGCTCAACCCAGGCCTGGCGGTTGGGGGCGTCGACTTCGAGGACGCGGTTCAGGCGCGACGTCGCGATGACGAGGCTCCCGACGGCGACGACGCCGCCCGAGAGGCCCGTGCCGGCGCCGCGGGGGACGAACGGGACGTTTCGGACGTTGCACGCTTTCACGATCTTCGACACTTCCTGTGTGGAGTCGGGGAAGGTAACCGCCAGGGGCAGCGCGCGGTCGAACGTCTGGGCGTCGCACTCGTAGGCGTAGAGGTTGTCCGGTTCGGTGACGAGACGGTCGGGCGGCAGGAACGCCCGGAGGTCGCTGAGGAGCGCGGCCGTGTCGCCCTTGACCGGCGGGATCTCGTTCTGGGCGATGGGAGTGAGGACGGGGAGGATGGCGCGTTGTTTCATCGCGTCCTCCCGTTGCGGTAGAACGCACGGAGGTTTCGGACGAGGAGACGCTCCGCGCGGCCGACGTTTCCGGCCTTGAGGGCGCGGACCAGGGCCAGGTGTTGAGCGTTGGTGCGGCGCGCGGCCGTTTCCGTCAGCATCCCGTCCGCGTGGCGCTCCACGTCGGCGAAGTAGCGGACGAGCAGGCCCCGCAGGCTCCACACGAACCGGTTGCCCGCGATCTTCCAGAGGCCCTCGTGGAAGGCGATGTCGCGCGCGAGCCCCTCGCGGATCGCGGCGCGCCCGCGCGGGAGGCGGGCGCGGAGGAGCCGTTCCAGGTCGTCGAGCTGTTTCGGCGTGGCCCGCGCCGCGACGAGCCGGAGGACGGCGGGCTCCAGAAGGCACCGGAACTCGTACAGTTCGGCGCGCTCCTCGTCGGTGCGGAGGCGGGGAATGATCTGGTCGAAGTGGGGGCCCGGATCGAAGGGCAGGACCCGGAGGCCGACGCGGGGCTGCGACTGGACGACCCCCAGGGCGCGGAGGGACTGGATCGCCTCGCGGACGACGGGCCGGCTCACCCGGAACCGGCGCGCCAGCGCGTGTTCCGTCGGCAGCCGCCCCCCCGGCCCGACCCGGTCCCGCCGGATCAGCTCCTGGATCCCTCGGGCGGTGGAATGAACCAGCGTCGCTGTCTTAGTACGCAATTGTCTGACAATTAAATAAAGGCCCGCGGGCGGGCCGTCAAGAAAAATGCGGGTTTTTTTGGGTAAACCCGGCGGCGGCCGGGCGGGTTAATCATAGAAGAAAGCGAATCCCTTGCCGCAAGGGGGTCCGTCTTTTGTAAAGTTTATGGACGGGGCGGGGTCCAGAACAGCTGACGATGAAGAAATCCTGCGTCGCCGCGATCGGCTTCGCCCTTCTCACTCTGGGCCTCTCGCCTCAGGAAGGGCCGGCCCCCTCACCGGTCGATTTCGTCCGTGACGTCCAGCCGATCCTGAAGGCCTCCTGCCTGAAGTGCCACGGCCCCGAGAAACCCAAAGGCCAGCTCCGTCTGGACTCGAAAGCCCTCGCCCTGAAGGGCGGCGTGTCGGGCAAGGTCGTCGTGCCCGGCAAGGCCGCCGAAAGCCTCCTCGTCAAGCTCCTCCTCGAAACCGACGAGGAGGCGCGGATGCCCCAAAAGGCCCCGCCTCTCTCCAAAGAGAAGATCGAGCTCTTCCGCGCATGGATCGATCAGGGCGCCGCGTGGCCCGACTCCGCCGCCGGAGACGTCAAGGTCCAGGTCCATTGGGCCTACCTCAAGCCGGTCCGACGCGACCCGCCCGCCGTCCGCAACGCATCGTGGATTCGCAACCCGATCGACGCCTTCGTCCTCTCCAAGCTCGAGGCGGCCGGCGCCGCGCCGTCTCCGGAGGCGGACCGCGCCACGCTCGCGCGACGGCTCCACTACGACCTCCTGGGCCTGCCGCCCGAGCCCAAGGACGTGGACGCCTTCGCGGGGGACCCCTCCAGCGACGCCGTTGGCCGGCTCGTCGACCGGCTCCTCCAGTCGCCCCATTTCGGAGAGCGGTGGGGGCGCCACTGGCTCGACAAGGCCCGCTACGCCGACAGCGACGGCTACGAGAAGGACAACAACCGGCCCGACGCCTGGCGGTACCGCGACTGGGTGATCGACGCGATCAACACCGACCTGCCCTTCGACCGCTTCACCGCCCAGCAGCTCGCGGGCGACCTCCTGCCGGACTCCGGGCCGCTCCAGGTCCTGGCCACGGCCTTCCACCGGCAGACGCTCACCAACACCGAAGGCGGCGTGGACAAGGAGCAGTTCCGCGTGGAGGCGGTCTTCGACCGGGCCGAAACGACGGGCACGGTCTGGCTCGGGCTGACCGTCGGCTGCGCCCGCTGCCACAACCACAAGTACGACGCCATCTCGCAGCAGGAGTTCTATCAGCTCTTCGCCTTCTTCAACAACGGCGACGAAGTGAACGCGGACGTTCCCGTCTCCGAGGAAGCCGTGGCGAAGTACAAGGCGGACAAGCTCGCCCACGAGGCCAAGGTCGAGGCCCTCCGGCTGAAGGTCGCCGAGCTCAAGCCCGGCCTGGAGGAGTCGCTGCCCGCGTGGGAGCAGGAAACCCAGGCGCGTCTCGCCGCGGACGCCCAGGAGGCCTTCCGTTTCCTGCCGCTCGAGGCGATTCAGCTCACGACCTGGAACAAGACCACGCTCCGCAAACTGGACGACGGCTCGTACGTCGCCGAGGGCGCCGACCCGGGCGCGGAAACGTACCGCCTGACCGTGCGCGCTCCCGCGGAAGACCTGACCGGCTTCCGCGTGGAGCTTCTCTCGCACAACTCGCTCCCGAAGAACGGGCCGGGCCGCGCCGCCGACGGAGGCTTCGTCCTCTCCGAGTTCTCGGTGGCCGGCGTGGCGTTCCGGGAGGCGACGGCCGACTTCAGCGAATCGGGAAAGGACGTGAAGCTCGCCTTGGATGGCGATCCCAACACGGGGTGGGCCATCGCCCCCCAGTTTGGCAAGGACCATCGCGCTATTTTTCTCGCGCGGGAACCGGTGCGGCCGCCGGCGGACGGACTGCTCCATGTGACGCTCGACCAGCGGAGGGGCGGCCGGTACACGATCGGCCGGTTCCGGTTGACGGGGGTCACGGGGAAGAGGCCGGGCGTCGAACTGCCCGCGGACGTCCGGAAGGTCCTCGCCCGCGATCCGGAGAAGCGCTCCGGGGCGGAGCGGGAGCGGCTGCTGGACTTCTATGCGGGGTTTGCGCCCGCGACCGAGAAGCTGGTTCGGCAGCTCGAGGACCTGCGCCAGAAGGCCCCCAAGCCCCCGCTCATGAGCGTCCGCGTTCTCACGCAGCGCTCGAAGGAGCCGCGAAAGACGCACCTCATGCACCGCGGCGACTTCCTCCAGCTCAAGCACGAAGTGCAGCCCGGCACGCTCGCGAGCCTCCACCCGTTCCGGGCGCGGGGCCAGGCCCCCGACCGGCTGGACCTGGCGCGGTGGATCGTGGACCCGGAGAACCCGGTCACCGCGCGCGTCGTCGTCAACCATTTCTGGTCGTACCTCTTCGGGCATGGGCTCGTGCGGACGGCGAACGACTACGGCGTCCGGGGCGAGCCGCCGACCCACCCGGAGCTTCTGGACTGGCTGGCCACCGAGTTCATCCGGCGGCAGTGGAGCGTGAAGTCGATGATCCGCCTGATCACCGACTCGGCGGCTTACCGGCAGTCCTCCGCGCACCGGCCGGAGCTCTGGGAGCGCGACCCCGAGAACCGGCTCCTCCACCGGCAGAACCGGTTCCGTGTCGAGGGCGAGGTCGTGCGCGACCTGGCGCTGGCGGCGAGCGGGCTCCTTTCGCGCAAGGTCGGCGGGCCGAGCGTCTTTCCGCCCATGCCCGCGGACATCGCGGCGCTTTCCTACGCCAACAACTTCAAGTGGGCCAACAGCCAGGGCGAGGACCGGTATCGCCGCGGGATGTACACGTACTTCAAGCGGACGGCGCCCTACCCGGGGCTGACGACGTTCGACTGCCCGGACTCGAACACGACCTGCGTCCAGCGGCGGGCGTCGAACACGCCGCTCCAGGCACTCACAATGCTCAACAACGAGGCGTTCGCCGAAGCCGCGCAGGCCCTGGCGGCGCGGGCGCTTGCCGCGAAGGCGGCGGGCGACGCGGAGCGTCTGGCCTACGCCCTGCGCCGGTGCGTGTCGCGCCAGCCTTCCGAGTTTGAACTCAAGCGGCTGGGCGATCTGCTTCGCGCGGCGCGCGAGGAGTTCCGGTCGAAGCCCGAGGAAGCGAAGAAGGCGGCCGGCGCGAAGGCCGCCGCGCCCGAAGAGGCGGCCGCCTGGACGGCCGTGGCGCGGATCCTCCTGAACCTGGACGAGTTCATCACGCGGGAGTAACGATGCATCCGAAGGACGAGGCGAGGCTCCTGACGCGGCGCGACTACCTGACGTCGACCGCGAGCGGTATCGGCGCCCTCGCCCTGAGCTCGATCCTCAAGCAGGAAGGGCTGGCGGCTCAGGATGTCACCCGCCCGATGGCCCCGCGGCTGGGGCACCTCGCCCCCAAGGCGAAGGCCTGCATCTGCTTCTTCCTCGAAGGCGCGCCCAGCCACATCGACCTCTTCGATCCCAAGCCGAAGCTCAACGAGTTGCACGGGCAGAAGTTGCCCGAGTCGATGCTGAAGAACGTCCGCTTCGCCTTCATCCAGAAGGAATCGGTCAAGCTCATGGGCACGAAGCGCACGTTCCGGAAGCACGGGAAGTGCGGCATGGAGCTCTCCGACCTCCTGCCGCACCTGGGCACCGTCGCGGACGACGTCCTCCTCGTCCGCTCCATGCACACCGACCAGTTCAACCACCACCCCGGGCAGCTCATGATGCAGTGCGGGCGTCCGATCTTCGGCCTCCCGTGCATGGGGTCGTGGATCACGTACGGCCTGGGGAGCGAGTCGCAGAACCTGCCCGGCTACGTGGTCCTGACGGCGGGCCGCGGGAACTCGGCGGGGGCCACGATCTGGCAGAGCGGCTTCCTGCCGTCGACGTACACGGGCGTGCTCTTCCGGAACCAGGGCGACCCGGTGCTCGACCTCTCCAACCCGCCGGGCGTCTCCGGGAACCTCCAGCGCGAGGGCCTGGACGTCCTCCGCGACCTGAACCAGTCGCGCTACCGCGACGTGCGCGACCCCGAGGTCGCCAGCCGCATCGCCAATTACGAGCTCGCCTTCCGGATGCAGTCGGCGGCGCCCGAGCTGATGGACCTCTCGAAGGAACCCAAGGACATTCTCGACATGTACGGCGCGAACCGGGAGGACCCGAAGATCAAGGGGGACCGGACGGGCGGGGCCAATCAGTATGCCACGTTCGCGAGGAACTGCGTCCTGGCGCGCCGCCTCGTCGAGCGGGGCGTCCGCTTCGTCAACATCGTTCACGCCTCGTGGGACCACCACTCGAACCTGGACGTCGAGCTCGGCTTCAACGCCGGGATGGCGGACCAGCCGTGCGCCGCGCTCGTCCGCGACCTCAAGCAGCGCGGGCTGCTGGACTCGACGCTCGTCCTCTGGATCGCCGAGTTCGGCCGCACGCCCCTCGGGGAGAACCGCGCGGGACGCCCGGACGTCAACGGCCGGGACCACCATCCCTTCGGATTCTCCATCTGGATGGCCGGCGGCGGGATCCAAGGCGGCCGGGTGTACGGCGCGACGGACGAGATCGGCTGGGCCGCGGTGAAGGACCCCGTCCACATCAACGACCTGCACGCGACGATCCTGCGCCTCTTCGGCCTCGACCACCTGAAGCTCACCCACCGCTTCCAGGGCCGCGACTTCCGCCTCACCGACGTCGGCGGCCAGGTCGTGGACAGGTGGCTGGCGTAAACGCTTGACCCGCCGCGTTGTTGTTCATATGCTGCATATGCATGAAGCAGATCGTTTTCGGGGTGCGCGAGTTCCAGGCGCAGATCGGTGAAGCCCTGCGGGCGGTCCGGCGGGGGGAGCGCGTCATCGTCACCTCCCACGGGAGGCCCGTGGCCGTCCTGTCGAAGGCCGAGTCGAAACTTCCGGGAGAGTCCGCCGAGGAGCGAATCCTCCGCCGCATGGCAGCCGAGGGGAGGGTGCGTTTGGGACGGCGCCAGACCATTCGCCCGTTCAAGCCTCCTCTCAGGACAGGCGGCCTTTCGGCCCAGGTGATCGCGGACCGTCGATGATCTACTGGGACACCAGCGCTTTCGTGAAGTGCTACGCGCCCCTGGAGACGAACCACGCCCGTGCCTACAATCTCCTCACCCGAGAAAAAGGGCACGCGGCTTCGGTCCTGATTCATCCGGAGACCGTCAGCGCCGTGATCCGAAAGCGGGCGAGGGATGTCCCCCAGCGCGAGGCGGCCCTCCGCCTGGTATCGGAGCACCTGGAGAACTTCGAGCTGATTCCCGTGGAACAGAAACAGGTGGATCTGTCGTTGCGATTGATCCGGGAGCACTCGCTCCGCTCGGGCGACGCGATTCACCTGGCGGCCGCGCTGACGATGGCCCGGGAAATCGGCCGCAGCAGGCTCCGCTTCCTTTCTGCGGATGAGGAGCAGCTGGCGGCTGCCAGAGAGGAAAACCTGCGGGTTATCGAGCTGGCGCCTTAGGCATGGATCGAAGTACCGCGTCGACGATCCGGTCCTCCAGGCCCGGGGCGAAGGGGGCGGGCCAGCCGTAAATCATGAGCGAGCCGGAGGCAATCCCGCGGCCCGGGTCCGGGTGCCAGCCGCCCTCGTAGCCTCCCTCGGCGAGCACGCGGTCCGACGGGATGTAGCAGGGCACCTCGTTCGCGTAACCGGCCACCCAGGCGCGCTCCTCCCCCAGCTCGCGCTTCAGGCGGAGCGCGTAGTCCACGCACGTCTCGCCCGAAAGCGCCACGAGCGTCAGGTCCGACCCGAACCGCCAGATCAGGATGGGGAAGGGCACCGCGGCCGGGAGCGGCCCGCGCTCCAGCTGCCGGAGCATCTCCTTCGCGTAGCGGCGTTGCGCGGCGTTCTTGTGCTCCAGGAGCTTCTGGAGGACGTCTTTGGACGGGGCCTTCTCGAGCGGAAGCGAGATCTCGCGCCAGGAGACGCTGACCGGACCGGCGAGCGGCCGGAGGCGGCCTCGCGTTTCATCCACCGCGTCGGCAAGCGACGCGCCGTGCTGTTTGACTTGCTCGAGCTTGCCTCGCGGGTTCGGGTTGATGTCGCCGGCGCAGCCGTTCAGGAAGAGCGCCGTCGTGCCGGGCCGGCGGCGCTCCAGCTCGTCGGCCGCCGCGCCCGCAAAGTCCCCGTGGTACCGGAAGTGCGTGTCCGCCATCACCGTCGTGCAGTGGCAGGCATACGTGAAGACCGTGGCCAGAGGCGTCCCGTCCGCGGCGTCGACCGAAAGGACCGGCACGTCCGGGTCACTGGGGCCCTTGGGGTTCAGCCGCTGCCGCCGGTTCATGCCGAACGTCGCGCGCCCCCGCGCCCGGGAGAGCCGCGCGGGCCGCAGCCCCGAAAGCGCCCGGCCGACCGCCTCGAGGACGCGCGCCTCGAGCACCTTGGCGTAGGCGAACACCGGCTTCCCCTCTTCTTCGGTGAACGCGTGGTAGATCTCGAGCGACGGACGCTCCGGGAGCACCGGCCCGTTGTGCGTGTGAGTCGACGAGAGGAGAAGCTGACCGTCTCCCAGGGCGAACCTCCGCCGCGCCTCGTCTCGGAGGGATTTCGCCATCGATCGCGGGAATCCAAGGATTTCGGCGCTGATCAGGACCGCCCGGGTTCCTCGATTGTCCTCGATCGCCAGCGCACGTACCCAGAGGTCCGCTTCCACGCCCTCCGACTTCTGGTGGCGGTCGTAGGAAAGCAACCACCCGGGCTCCTCGGGCGTGATCTTGACCTTCGCCGTGCCCGCGCGGAACGCGGAAGGATCCGGGGATGCCGAAGCGCACCCCAACCCCGCCGCCGCGACCCAGACCAGCCAGCGCAGGGTCATGGTTCCCTCAGGAATTGAAGAAGGTCGGCCATCCGGTCGACGTCGATCGCCTTCTCGACTCCCTCCGGCATGAGCGAGACGCCCGTCGAGACCATCGATTCGATGTTCGCGCGGAGCACCGTCTCGGTCTCCCCTTGCCCGCGCTTGAGCGTCACGCTCGAGGGCGTCACCGCCGAAAGCACCCCGTCGAGGAGTCGGCCGCCGGACGTGAGGACTTTGTAATTCAGGAATTCCGGGTCGACCAGCCGGTTGGGGTCGAGGATCGCTTCGAGCAGCTCCTCCGGAGTCTTCGCCTTCGTCGCGGCGAGGTCGGGGCCCACTTCGTGGCCCTCGCCCTTGACGCGGTGGCAGGCGGCGCAGTTGGTCTTGAACACTTCGCGGCCGCGCGCCGCGTCGCCTTTCTTCGTCAGGGCCGGCCGGTAGGACCTGAGGAGGGCGGCGCGGTCGGTGGCGGCCGCGTCGCCCAGCACCGCGCGGGCGCGCGCCCCCAGCTCCTTGTGCGAGAGGAGCGTCTTGCGGAGGTCGAGGGGCAGGTCGTCGGGCGCTACGCGAGACTTCTCGAGGGCCTCGACGAGCGTCGCCAGCCGCTGGGGGTGGGAGAACCAGCCGAGAGCCTCGCGCCGATCGTCCGCCGCCAGCCCCTTCCACGCGCCGAGGAGGATCGGTCCCACTTCGGGTTCGCGGCGCGCCGCGAGCGCGCGCACCGCCGCGCGGCGAAGCTCGGGGGCTGCGCCCAGCAGCGGCCGCAGGACGCGCTCCGCGGCGGCGAACGGTCCGTGGGCGAGCAGCCGGGCCGCTTCGACGCGGCGGCCCGCCTCTTCGCGTTCGTCGAGGGCCGATCGCTCGGCGGCCTCGAAAAGCCGGGCCGCGCCCGGCAGGTCTCCCAGCTTCTTGCCCGCGCGGCTGAGCCCCTCGCCCAGGCCGCGCAGGATCGGAACCGAGCCGGCGAGCTCCAGGGCCGCGGCGACGTCCGCCTCGTCGTTCCGGGCTCCGACGATGAGCGCCAGGGTATACGCGATCTCGTCCGCCGCCAGGCGCTTGAGAAGCTTCGCCTCGCGCCCCCGCGCCGCCGCCGCGACGGCCAGCCGCAGCCAGCCGTCGGCGCCAGGCGCCAGGCGCGCGAGGACATCGACCGCCCTCGCGTCGTCCGTCTCTCCCATGCGCGCCGCCAGCTCCAGACGCACGCGCGCGTCCGGGTCGTCCAGCGCGAAGAGCGGCTCCAGGTCCGCCAGCCGCACGGCGTTCTCGCGTACGCCCGGGTGCGGGTCGCGGAGGAGCGCGTCGCCCCGTCGGACGCCCAGCCCCTCGAGCGCCCAGAGCGCCGCCGAGCGGGTCGCGGGCCGCTCGTGAGAGAGGAGCTTTTCAAGCGCCGGGATTGCCGCCTTATCCTGCCGCTCGTAGAGGAGCCGCGACGCCGTGTCGCGCCACCAGCCGTCCGGGCGCGCGAGGGCGGCCGCCAGCTCCTCGACCTTGGCTCCGCCGAGGCGCGGCCGGACGTAAGCCGGCGCGCCGTCGGCCGTGATCCTCCAGAGCCGGCCGCGCTCCTTGCCGCTCGTCAGGTCGAGGTGGGCCTTGATCGCAGGCGGGATCGACCACGGGTGCTCGATGCACTCGCGGTACATGTCGCAGACGTAGAGCGCGCCGTCGGGCCCGTTGGCGAAGTTGACGGGCCGGAACCAGTTGTCGGTCGAGGCGAGGAACTCGCCCAGGGGGTCCAGGCGGTCGGCGCGGAAGGTCGAGCCCGCGGGCGCGAGCATCCGCCGGTGGATCAGGTTCTGCCCGCACTCGCCCACGAAGAGCGTGCCGTACGCCGCCGGGCCGAGCGCCGTGCCGCGGAAGACGGTGAGCCCGGTCGAGCCCGTGAAGTAGCCGTTGACGCGCCCCCCTTGCTCGAGGGACGCGACCGTCCCGGGGATCGTGCCCTGGCGCAGGAGCATGCGAGTCAGGGCCACGCGCCAGGGCTCGGGCGGACTGGCGGGGTAGACGGGACCGCCGCCGCCCTCGGCCGCAATCGCGGCCACGAGCGCCGGCACCGGCAGGTGCGGATTGCGGCCGACCACGCGGTGTTCGAGGACGATGTGCCGCACCGGCGAGGTCGTCGAGCACGCGAACCGGCGGCCGAAGTCGTCGAACGTGTTCGAGAACCGGCCGCCGCCGGCGGCGAGCGGCTCGAACTCGCCGGTCGGCCGGAAGCGGAAGTCTCGGCCGTTGAGCGGCACGGGCGCCAGGTCGGGCTTCCGGTTCGACGTCACCATCCCGCCGTTGCCGCCGTTCTGTCCGTAGATCCAGTGGTCGGGCCCCCAGCGGAGCTGGCTCATCCGGGCCTGGACGTTCGAGTGGCCAAAGCCGGTGAAGACGGTCTCCTTCCGGTCGACCGAGCCGTCGCCGTCGGTGTCCTTGAGAAAGTAGATGTGAGGCGCCACGGCGACGAAGATTCCGCCGTCGGCGAAGACGAGCGACGTGGGCCAGCCGAGCCGATCCGCGAAGACGGTGCCCTTGTCGGGCCGGCCGTCGCCGTCGGTGTCCTCGAGGACCTTGACGCGCCCCTGCGGCGGGACTTTCTCGCGTTCGTCGTAGGGGTAGTCGATCATCTCGATGACCCAGAGGCGGCCGTCCTCGTCGAAGGTCATCTCGACGGGGCTCGAGACGAGCGGCTCGCCGGCGAGGAGCTCGGCGCGGAACCCCTTCTGGAGGCGGAACGTTTTCGCCGCGTCGCCGGGTTCGGTCGGCGCCAGGCGCGGGAGCGCGCGTTTGAGGTCGTCGTCCTGGAGGGCGAAGGTCAGCAGCAGTAGGGTTGTTGGGAGTCCCATGGCCTGGGGTTCCTCGGGGAGGTCTGTAACGTTCCCGCTCCCGGCTACACCTATATACGATTAGGTTGCAAAGAGCATGATCTCCGTTCCAGAAAACAGGTATGACCGGCGTGAGCTGCTGCGGATCGGCGGCGCCGGCCTGCTCGGGCTCGGCCTGCCCGACGTCCTCCGGCTCGAGGCGCAGGAGGCGAAAGGGTCGCGCAAACCCGCGCGGGCAACGTCCGTCATTCTCCTCTTCCTTCAGGGAGGCCCCAGCCACATCGACCTTTGGGACCCGAAGCCCGAGGCCCCCGAGAACATTCGCGGCCGGTTCTCGCCGCTCAAGACGAACGTTCCCGGCATCCGGGTGACGGAGCTCATGCCGCGGCTGGCGCGGGTCATGGATAAGGCGACGCTCGTCCGCTCGGTGAGCTACACGCCGGCCGGCCTGTTCAACCACACCGCGGCGATGTACCAGATGCTGACCGGCTACAC
>Ga0187892_10009644_pt1 | contig 12602 bp, 12 predicted proteins | sample MA1701073metaG_FD_139345 | JGI IMG/M metagenome (GOLD analysis project Ga0187892, IMG submission 139345) | Bio-ooze microbial communities from a basaltic lava cave in the Kipuka Kanohina Cave System on the Island of Hawaii, USA - MA170107-3 metaG ...
GAAGAGGGCGGACGAGGAATGGCCGATTTACACTCGGGGAATATACTATGCCCCATGTCGAGCCGTCCAACCAAGCTGGGGAAGGCTCCGCCCGCGTGATAGAGTACGACCCGCAGATTTGGATGTCGTTCGAGCACGCCGCCGTAGATCAGCAGGGCAGCAGCAAGACCGGTGTCATAGAGATTGCCGACGAGATTGCCGAGCCCATAGCGGGCAAGCATCCCCTGCGGAACCGCCTCAAACGGATGAATACAGACCACCATCTGTAGAACTTCTGCCGCCGCCCAGAACACCTCGAACTGCGGCTCATCCAGGCCCTGCCCCTGAACATTCGGTGGAATCTCAACACCGCGTAGTCCAATTTTGGCAGCACGCTCCAGTTCTTTCGCTGCCGCCGGTGGGTCTTGCAACGGCACTGCGGCCAGTGGCACAAAATGTTGAGGAATGCGGGAGTGAATCGTGGCAAGTGCATCGTTGTTGACTTGCGCAATCGTTAGTCCAAGCTCTGGTGTCACTTCTGGATACATCAGGAAGGGGACGCACGAGACCGCTTGGAGGTCGATTCCTTCGGTACTCATATCACCAAGTCGAGCTTCGGCTTTGGTGATCTTGTCGTGCAACGGACGGAGCGCCGTTTCCCGAATGAGGAAAAAACGTTTCCCATCACGTTCGATAATCCGCGTGTCGTAGTGTTTGCCTTCACGTTCAAGAAAGGCCACCACTTCTGGAGCAACGATGTGATTGTGCATGTCGATGACACGCATGGCTTGAGTATCCATTTAGCGCCTATCCGAATAACTCTCAGGGGAATACGTGTTGCGTGGTATGTAAAACGTAAGAGGAAAAGTCTTTCAGCCTCTCAGTCCTCAGTCCTGAAGTGCTCAGTCCTTTACTCTCCATTCGTCTTATTGCTCATTGCTAAAGAATAATACTCACCTTGCCCTGTGGCCGGAGCGAGTCGAGATCAAGAATGGCCCGCCGTTCATGGATTTTCAATGTCCCGTCTCTCTGCACCAGCATGTGTTCGTAGCGTCCGATGTACGTGTCTACCTGCTCCATGCGCATGCGGTTGACGATAAAATTCGCCGTAATGAAGATACGTTCTCCCTCGATCTTCCGGATGCGCACGTTGCCAATCAGGCGGCGGGTGCGAGAGTGGGGATGCTCGGCATGCGCAAACCTGCCGAGGAGTTGCTTCACGCGCGAACGAATGCGCGTGATGTCGTCAGCAACGAGAAAAAGGTCCTGGCGGTGATCTCCGTCGGGCACGTCTGTCGATGGCACATAGTAGGCAGCGTCCTCGGTGAGCAGGGCGAGCCATTCCTCTAATCGCCACTCATCAAGCAGCGCGGCTTCTTCGTAGAGGAAGTCTTCGATCTGTTGGCGGGTGATGGGTGGCTCCGCGGTTGTGGCCATGAGTGAGTGCTTTCTTGCGTAAAACGTAATGCGTAAAACGTAACCATCCCTCCCCATTACGTATTACGTTTTACATATTTACGCTTTACTCGTTACGTTTCACGCTTCACGCTCTACGTTCTACGTCCTCTCCCCCTACGCCGCGCGTCGTGTTCCTTTCCGCACTGGACGGATTTTCTGTGACGCCGGCGGGGTTGTCATCAGCGTGTTCCATTGTCGCCAGAACGTTTGCATTTGCAACTCGTCGTTCGTCTTAGGGTGCTCACGCTTCATCCCGCGGGAAATGTCTGACCACCTGACTTCGCGATTGGCAAATCCTTTCTGGCACGATTCCAACATCTCCACATCGTCTGGCGTGGCAAATCCGCCCGGCCCAAGAAATGTCAGAAAGTTATCCAGGCGGGTTGCCCGGTCCTCTGCACTCTCTTCTTGAGGAGCGAGAGCCCATGCACTCACTTCCATATAGTCCGGCGCAACTGGAAAGAAGGTCCGTACGGTGATCGACATAATGTCGTTGATGACGAGGTTCGGGAAAATTGCGAGATTTCGGCTCGTTTGCGCCACCCGATAAGCCCATTCCGCGCCAAAGCGTGCTTCTAGTCTCTGTTGGATGGCAGTAATCTCTGCCTTCTTCGCTTCACCAAAGGATGGAGCCCAACGTGCCACGACCCGACCCCATGGCGGCTCGTATTCGATGACCGCATGTCCATTCCCCAAGGCCTTCGCCGCTCCCCACAGCCGTGTCACCGATTGCATATCCATGCCGCCCGTTTCAGCAAGAAACGCCATGTACCGTTGGTGGGTTGGGAGGGCGTGATAGCCATCGATACTATTCTCTACCAGTAACTTCCAGTTCGCCCGCATACTGTACGACTGCGTGCCGTGGACGATCTCCATGCCGACTTCAGATTGATCACACACGAGATCGAGATACTCTTTAGCTCCGGCAAGGTAGTCCACCAGACTCTCTGCTGCTGGATCAAAACAGACGAAGACGAATCCCCGATAGCTCTCAACTCGTGGGGCTTGTACTAAGCTCCGCTCACGTCGATCAAAAGCAGGGCTGTACGCATCCTCTCCCGGCACACCAACCAACTCACCACAATTATTGAAGGTCCAGGCATGATATGGACATTGAAATGAGCGAGCACTCCCGGCTTGTTCTCGACAGACCAACGCCCCGCGGTGCGGGCAAGTATTGAGCAACACGCGTACCTGTCCATCGTCACCGCGCGCGAGAATAATCGGGCGACCGACAACCCGCCGCGAGCGGAAGTCTCCAGGTTTTGGCACTTCCGACTCATGGCCAGCATAGATCCAGCAGCGCTCAAAAATGCGTTCTCGTTCAAAGGCGAGAATCGCTGGATCGGTAAACGTACGACGATTGACACGGAACAATCCTGCGTCGCGGTCGTCGATGATCATATTCTCGAAGGAAAGGTTTTCCATAAGGTGCTCCCAAAACAGCAAACGTGATACGTGGTACGTGATGCGTGATACATGACCGAAGAAATCTCTTAGTTTTTTAGCCTCTCAGTCCTCAGTCCTGAAGTTCTCAGTCCTCATCTCTGTCCCTCAGTCCTGAGATTCTCAGTCCTTAATTCTCTGGTGTCCACGCCCAATACCGTGCAATCGTTCCAGCGTCAACACGCAGGTCCATGCCGGTAATCATCTCCGCGTCATCGGACGCAAGAAAGGCAATTGCTTTCGCGTAATGCAAGGGACTCGGCAGTTTTCGCATCGGGGCCCCTTTGCGAAACGGCTCAAAAACATTTCTGAGTTGTTTGGGGTCGCCGATGGGCCGACCCCAACGTTCGGCTCGTTCAATCCCTTCGTTCGGGTCGGTGGCAGTAGGTGTCAAGCTATTCACCCGAATGCCATAATCAACTAATTCCATAGCGACAGACCGGGTAAAATTGAGGAGACCACTTTTTCCTGTGCAGTAGCCGACATTGCGCGGTTGTCCCTGATGGCCCGCGGTCGAGATGATATTGATGATATTCCCTTTCCGCTTCTGGTCGATCATCTGTTGCGCAACGTACTTGGTGAATAAAAAAGTTCCGGTCAGGATAATCGAGGTCTGGCGCGTCCACTCTGCCAGCGACATATCTAATACGCCTTTTTGATTAAAGATAACTGCGCTGTTGACCAGAATATCAATACCGCCGAATTCACCTTTGGCATGTGCAACGGTCGCTTTGACCTGCTCTTCGTTCGTCACATCGCAAACAACACCAATGGCTTGTCCACCACGTTTCACAATCGCCGCCGCACATTGGTTCGCGTTCTCCGGGTGAATATCGACACACACCACCTTCGCTCCAACTTCGGCGAGGCCCTCGGCGATACCGCCGCCAATATTGGGGCTAGTGCCGGTAATAAGCGCAACTTTGTCTTGAAGTGTATTTTCACTCATTGTGCAATGTCCTTCGTCACTGTCTTCCGTTCCGTCTTTTCCTTGCTTTCTGACCTCGGTGTAGACCAAAGACCGAGAGGCTGTCAAGTGAAAAATGGATCGCGGCTAATCCTCTACAATCGACCGCAAAATCGTGCGCCACCCGGCAGCGGTAAGCCGGTCTTCGAGACCATAGGGCTTGAGGTCGGCAACGGTCACCATGCGAACAATTTTCCAACCACCGTCTTTGTCATTCCCTTCGGCGCGTGGGGCAATGAGTTTTTCGATCACCTCAGACGGGAGATTGAGGCTTTGGGCCATGTGACGAATATATTCTTCTTTGCTTGTGCGAGGCATAGTGATGTGCAATGTATGTTCGCTTGACCCCGTTGGTCAATGAGCTATCGTCTGGCGAGATGATGTCTGTCTGAAATCAACCAAAAGGAGGAAGGTGTTATGCCACTTACATTGGAGTTAGCGGAACGGTTTATTGCTGGGGCAAAGGCAAAAGCCCAACAACAAGGATGGGGAATGAGTCTCGCGGTTGTCGATGCATCAGGAAACCTGGTTGCACTTGCACGGATGGACAACGCACGCTGGCTGACCGCCAGTGTTGCACCGAGTAAAGCGTTTACTGCGGCCACGCTGCGTCGCACCTCAGCAGAGGTCGCAGAACTCGCCAAGCAGCGCCCACAGCTGGTGGAGAGTATTGGCAACCTCGTAGGCAAGCCTCTGCTTCTTGCTGGTGGTGGATTGCCGTTGATTATCAAGGGGGAGTTGCTTGGCGGGGTTGGAGCCAGTGGAGGAACAGAAGAACAAGATGTTGAATGTGCTCGTGCGGGATTAGCTGCCATCGGCGCGGAGTAAGTCTCATCCCCCTCCCCCCAGCCCTCTCCCATCCGGGAGAGGGAATTCTCGTCAATATTCTCATCTCAGAAAGAAGAAGTGAAAGAGGTCCCTCATGACCAAAGTCTGTATTTCATTTGCCGCAGCTTCCGGACTCGCCGGATTTCCTGACTTTCCGCCTGCCGCCGTGCAGCAACTGCAAGCCGAGTTTCCCCAAACGAAGGTTGTTTTGGTCACCTCGCCTGAGCAACGCCGAGCAGAACTCCCGGATACGGATGTACTGTACGCGGTACGCTTTAGTCCCGAAGATCTCAGGTTGGCAAAACAGCTCAAATGGCTCCAACTCTCGTCTGCTGGGGCAACACATGTGCTGTTTCCTGAGATGATTGAGAGCAATATCCTCGTCACGAACTCACGCGGCTTGTACGGAGTTCCGATCGCCGAGCACGTCATTGGCATGATGATCATGTTAGCGCGGAAGCTGCACGAAGCTTACCGCCATCAACTGCAAGGGAAATGGCCACGCAAGGAAATGTTTGCCCGCTATCCGTCCTTCTCGGAACTGCACGGACGAACCGCTGGGGTCATCGGTTTAGGCGACATTGGCTTAGCGGTGGCAGAACGAGCGAAAGCCCTTGGTATGCGAGTGATAGCGACCAAACGCACGGTGAATGCACACCCTCCTTGTATTGATGAATTGCTGGGAACAGACGGACTCCCCCAACTCCTTCGCGACTCTGACTTTGTGGTGATTGCCGCACCGCTGACACCAGAAACTCAAGGGCTGATTGGCGAAAAAGAGTTGCGTCTGATGAAGCCAACCGCGTACATTTTTAACGTCGGACGTGGGGCGATTATCCAGGAGGCAGTACTTATCCGTGCACTTAAGGAAGGATGGATTGCTGGTGCAGGACTGGACGTGACCGAAGTTGAGCCGCTGCCACCGGAAAGCGAACTCTTGCGGCTCCCGAATGTGATCCTTACGCCACACTATTCCGGTCTCCGCTCTTGCTATTGGGATCACGCACTGGCAATCTTCAAGCCCAACCTAGCGAAGTTCCTGCGTGGTGAACCGCTCGATAACGTGGTGGACAAACGCGCGGGGTATTAGACGAAAGGAGTTTTGCACATGGATATGAAAGGTCTTGGGGCAGTTATCACTGGCGGCGGTTCTGGCCTTGGTGAAGCAACTGCCAGAGCGTTCACCGCGAAAGGTACGAAAGTCGCCATTCTGGACTTAGCAAAATCGAACGGGGCGGGCATTGCCAAAGAGCTCGGCGGCGTGTTCTGCGAAGCGGACGTGACCAACAGTGACCAACTCGCTGCAGCCATCGACAGTTCGTTGCAAGCGCTCGGTGCCGTACACATCCTGGTCAACTGTGCAGGTATTGGCACTGCGGGTAAAACCCTAGGGAAAGAAGACAAACCGCTCGATCTCGAACCCTTCCGTCGCACCATCGAGATCAACCTCATCGGCACTTTCAATGCCATCCGCCTTGCTGCCGCGAAAATGGCAAAAAATACCCCCAATGCTGATGGCGAGCGGGGTGTGATCATCAACACCGCTTCAGTCGCAGCGTTTGAAGGACAAATCGGACAAGCCGCCTATTCGGCCTCAAAAGGTGGTGTGGTGGGGATTACGTTACCCATTGCACGCGATCTCGCGAGTTACGGCATTCGCGTCTGCACAATCGCACCGGGGATTTTTGAGACGCCGATGCTGATGGGTCTTTCAGACTCTGCGCGGAAGTCACTCGGGGCCCAAGTCCCCTTCCCGTCTCGCTTGGGCCGCCCACCCGAATACGCCGCTCTCGCGTGCCATATTGTAGAAAACACGATGTTGAACGGCGAGACGATCCGGCTCGACGGCGCGATTCGCATGCAGCCACGGTAAGTACACAGCGTATGAAATCCGGAGAGGATTCTCGTCTTCGTCATTCCTTCGAAAAAGAGTCTACCCAGCTTATTTTCATTGTCTAATGGCGCGCCACAGGCGCATGACAATTCCCCCGAAAAAGTAGGGGCACGACGCGCCGTGCCCCTACAGACATTTCATATACCAGGGAGTGAGGTTTTCAGCCGGAGTCGAAGTACAAGATCACTTCACTAAATGCCGGACTGTTCCCGGGACCAGTGGCTGTCCGAACCAGACTGCGCCTATCGCGGCGGTCTTAGACGTCATACGAGCGATCCTCATTCTTTGCTATCGACGACGAAACACTGGTGGAAACGGGTGCGTCAGTAAACGCGGGCATCACTTCCTCGGCAAAGAGCCGCATGGAGTTCAGTATCCGCGACTGAGTGAGGTTGCCGTAGGCAAAAAAGAGAATCATGTACTGGAGCGCATCACCCAAGAACTCTTGGTGACGTTGAATCTGACGAATGCACGTCTCCGGGCTGCCGATCAGCAACATCCCAAGATCCATGAGTTCGTCAAAGTCGCCCCGCGCAGCCGTATCAAAGGTGCCCTGCAAATACGAATATGCGGACGATTTCGCCACGTCTGCGGGTCTCGCCAAGCGCAGCAGCTCTTTCCAGCGGGCGGCCAGCGTGGGCAGGGCCTCAGCTTTGGCCTGCGCATCGGTCGCAGCGAGATAAATGTGACGCGTAGGCACAAATCCCACGTGGTCAATCGTGTGACCACAGGCAGCATTCTCCTGCCGATAAATCTCCCAGTGCTGCTGCATCGTCGGCAAGGTGGTATAGACCTCCATAGAGGGGTAGTTATGCCGGGCGGCCCAGCGCACTGAGGGCTCGGACAAGCCAGCTACCCAGATCGGCGGATGCGGCTGCTGGATGGGACGAACCATCAGTGAGGTCTCGGGCACGTGGACAAAGCGGCCCTCATACGAGAACGTTGGCTGGGTCCAGGCTCGGAGCATGGCGTCATGGACCTCTTCGAAGATCTCGCGACTCTGGTCACGGTCCACCCGCCACGGGATGAACTCGCTAGGCTGGATGCCGCGGCCAATACCCCACTGCAGCCGACCGTCGCTGAGCATGTCCAACATCGCCCCTTCTTCGGCTAAGCGGATGGGATGGTGAAACGGTAACACGTTGACCGCCGGGCCGAGTTTGATGCGGCGCGTACGGCGCGCGGCTGCGGCGACCAAGAGATTCGGCGAGGCGATCATGCTGTAGGTTGAGAAGTGGTGCTCGGCAAACCAGAAGCTGTCAAAGCCGAGTTGCTCGGCATATTCGACCTGCTCCAGGTTCTCCTTGAAGAGCTGGTGGACGCTGCGCTCGTCAGCTTTCGTCACGGTTGAGAAGATACCAAACTTCATTGCTCACCTCCTTTTCAAACGCTCACACCCTCTGTGTAATGCGAAATGAACCTTGATTAGATGGGATAGATCAGCGATCCAGGGACCAGGAGAGAGTCGAAGACGCAGAGTTTTTCTTTGAATTTTAACCTGCCGTCCTCGCGCACCACACAATCGATATACCTCCCGGCATTGAAAATGTGCGTCTCCTCATCAGAAAGGGTCTCTAAGACGGCGTAGTTGGCCTGCACGTGCAGCTGCCCGTTCTCATTGCCCTTGATGCGGATGTTGCTCAGCAGGTGGCGGAGCGCGCGCGGGGCGTACACGCTGGTCTCGCGCACCGTCGTGACCCGGTCCTTCAACATCCCCTTGCTCTCGCAGCGCATGAGCGCGATCGGCAGATTGCGCTCGAAGTTCTCACGCGGGATGATTTTGTAGAGACAGTCCTCGACAAACAACTCAGGCCACCGTTCGAGTTCGTCGTCATCAAGACACTCGACGTACTCGTAATACAGCTCTTCCACCTCGTAGCGCAGTTCTCTCGGGTTGATGCTCATAAGCCCATGACCTCGCGATAATACTTATAGAAGCCGCGGACCGGTGCCTCAGTGACCATATGTTCCTCATCCTGGGCGTCGCGTCCACCCAGCTCGATGACCGCGGTTGCGTCCGGGTACTGCCCGATGCCGTGTTGCGACAACTCCATCATTTCGCTGTCGTCGATCGATACCAGGCCCGAGGGTCCCATCAAATTGGCTTGCCGGAGCCGGAGCAGGGTCATCTCGTCGCTGTCATCGGCATAACCGAAGAACGTCCAGAGCAGGTCAAAGGCATCAGGACCGCGTGTCACTAACTGACGCATAGCCAGGGTGTTCGACTGTTGCTGCACAATCAAATTCGGCCACAGGGTCTGCATCACCACCGTGGCGTCGCCCGGGAACTCCTTCACCGGCGTCAGCAGCTTCGGATCGGTCAATGTAAAATTGGCCCGGAAGGACTTCATTTCCTGCGTCCCTTCCGAGGCCTTTTGTTCTCCGCGGCGAGAAACCAAGACCGCGTGCCGTCCGGTCTCGTCCATCTTCACGGCCGAGGGCTGATCGGCCCGGAAGAGCCCGAAGGTCACCAGGAAGACATGCAGCAGGCTCGCGTGGTACGGATCCTTGATATTCTCGAACATCAACTTCCAGTTACTGCGAATGCGCTGGCGCATATACCCGAGCACCCGCAGCTCGCGCCCGTCGAAGACTCGATCGAAGTAGAACAGCATGGAGGGGCCGAGATAGTCAGCAAAAGAGGGCACGTGCGGATCGAATGAGGCGAAGATAACGCCGTGCCGTTCAGTCACCTGCAGGCGCTGGAGGGCATGCTCCTCCAGTTTGAAGTCCTCCGGCATGCCGCCCTGCTGCTTGAGACCCCGGCGGAAGGGGACGCCACGTAAATTCCCTTTCAGGTCATACGTCCACTGATGATAGGGACACATGAAATCGGAGGCGTTGCCAAAATCCCGACGGCAGAACTGCACCCCGCGATGAGCGCAGCGGTTAACGACGACGTTAATACCGCCTTCTTTATCGCGCGTAACGACCACCGGTTTGTCGCCAACAACACTGCGCTTAAAATCGCCAGGCCGGGGAATTTCCGCACTCAGAGCGACATAACACCAATGCGGCCCCGCGAAGATGCGTTGCTGTTCTCGTGTGTAGACTTCCGCGTCTGAATAGAGCCAGAAAGGAATGCGGTGATAGCCCGCAGGCCATTCGTGGGAAAACGAACCGTCTGCCCTCTTCATAAAAGTTACCTCAGTCTCAGAAGGTTGTGATCGATGATGAAATCCCCCCTTCCCCCCTTTGATAAAGGGGGGAGCGCGAAGCGCGGGGGGATTTGCAACAACAGTCCATAGGTATGATTCCTGTACGACTGATTTAGATGAGCCCAGCCCGCCGAAGCACCTCGTCGAGTCGCTTCTCCAAGTCGGCAGTCGCCGGCATCATCGGCAACCTGTGTTCGTTTGCCCGCAACAGCCCCAACCGCTTCATCATGTACTTGATCGGGATCGGATTGGTATCAAAGAAGACGGCCTGGTTCAGTTCGAACAACTCGAAGTGCAGGCGCCGCGCCGCGGCGAGACTGCCTACCGCAGTCAGCTCATAGAGCTCAGCCACCTTACGCGGCGCCACATTGCCGACTGCATTCATGAGGCCAGCGCCACCGATCGCCAACATCGGGAAACTCAGTTCTTCGAGGCCGACGAAGAGACGAAAATCGAAGCCAAAGCGGTCGAGCATCTGGGTGGCAAAAGTGAGGTCGTTGACTGCATGCTTGATCCCGATGAAATGGGGAACTTTCTCGGCAATGCGCTCAAGCGTGTCGAGTTGCAGCGACACCGCTGCACGGCCGGGAATATGGTAGATCAGCAGCGGTAATCGCGTGCGCGCTCCCAGGTCGATGTAATACTCAGCAAGTCCGCGCTGTGGCGGCCGTATGTAATACGGTGTCACCACGAGTAGCGCATCAACTCCCGCTTGTTCCGCGCGCGTCATCAGTGCTACTGACTCCGCATGTGATTGTGAGCCGGCCGCTGCGACGACAGGAAGGCGGCCGCGCGCTGTGCCGACGGCAACTTTGAACAGCTCGCTGCGTTCGTCGAGCGTCAACGTACTCGGCTCGCCCGAGGTGCCGGTCACCACAATTCCATGCGAACCCTCGCGCACCTGGTGTTCGACGAGAGCGGCGAAGGCGTCGTAATCTACTGCCCCAGCACGGAAGGGCGTGACCAACGGAGGATAAGAGCCACGTAAGAAGTCAGGCGCAAGGGAGATCATGACTGCCCCAGTTCTGCCCGGTTGGTCTCAAAGCCAGTGTGGGCTCCGAGGACTATCACCGGTAGTTTCAGTTGTTCCTGCCAGAGCAGCGACTCCATGGCGATGTTGAGCGGCTGATCCTGCACGGTCAGCTCGTAGACCGGCTCATCATCGGAGGCATGGTTGTGGACACCCCAGCCCGGCGCCGACAGCATCAGATCCCCAGCCTGCCATTCGTAGATCTTGCCCTCGACCGTGCTCCGACCCTTACCGGCGAAGTAGTAGTTGATCGCCGCCGAGGTGTGACGGTGTGGGCGATCGACGATATGCGGCGGGCGAATAGTCAGTGTGGCGAAGAAATTCGGTGTCGTACCATTGGTCCGCCCGGTCGCCGGGTTGTAGAGCAGGTAGAGCCGTCGCCCCACATAGTCTTTGCCTAACGCCACCAGCTTATCGAGTTGTTCCTTCACCAACTTCCACGGCCAATGCAACGGTTTGGACTCGACCGCTGGCGGGTTGATGAGTCGCTCATAGGGCATAAGAAACGCGCCGTCCTGAGTGAGGGGGAATGTGCCGAACGGACTCACCTTCTTCGCGGCGTGTTCTCCGGTCTCTTCTGCTGCGGGTGCTTCCGTTGCTTCTCCCAGAGGCGGGTCCTCGTCCACCACGTGTACGTTCATCTTCTCCAGCAGCGCCGCGTTACTATACGTGAGACGTACCTGCAGGTCCGAACTGTCGTTGACATACCAATAGGGTGCCATCGACGGGGTATTCCACACGTCGTACTGCGCAAAGTCGATGCGTTTACCACGCACCATCGCCGTGCCGCCGCCACGGATGCAAAAGTCGAGCTGGGTAGAGTTATGGCGGATGGGCTTGGTCTGCTCGCCCGGCTTGAGGACGCTGAGCGCCACGCGGATACTGGGGGCGAGCCCCAGGCCCGGTTCTTCAGCATTAGGGTGCACGATGAGTGACGTACGTCGTCCGGTCGCGGGTGTGGGAATGTGCGCGAGCCGTTCCACTTCGGCCTCGATGTCCGCTTTGGGAATCACCATGGCTGGCCAAAGATTCAGCTTAGGCGCGGCGGTGCCTGTGCAATCGAGAAATTTCGCCTTGTGCTCACTCATACGGAAGTCCTCCTCTACCTACTGATCGGTTATATGCTTGGCGTCACACGCTGCGGGTGAGAAAAGCTACGTCCCACCCCCTGGCGCATCGCCCGTTCGTAGATCTCGATTCCTACCGCCAGATCCGACACGCCCATTCCCATGGCTTTGAGCAGCGTGAGGTCACAGTTGACTGGTCGCGTCTGTTCGGCTGCGACGAGTGAACAGAGCGGCATGACCATCTCCCAGTTTGCTGTTCTTGCGCCGTAGTAGTCTCTGAACTCACGGGAGAGCCCTTGCACGGACTCCAGACTGTCGACAACGACTCGACCACAGCGCGGGAAAATATCCTGGACGAACTCAACGCGGCCGGGTACGATTGCGCCCACCGCATTGATATGTACACCCTTGCTCACCATGTCGGCGGTGAGGAACGGCTGGGTGGCGCGCGTGACCAGCGTGACGATGGGCGCGTCGGCCACGGCTTCCCTCACTGACTGTGCTTCAACGACCGCAAAGGGAAAGGCCGTGCGCAGACGATCCACAAACTGAGCACGGTGCGCGGCGGTTGGACTATACACCCGGACGCGTTTGAGGGGCCGCACCGCCGCAACTGCCGCCACCTGCAACAGCGCTTGTTTACCGGTACCAATGATGGCAAGTTCGTCAGCGTCAGGAGCCGCCAACCAGCGGGTCGCCACCCCCGAGATCCCGCCTGTGCGCATCTGGCCTAAGGCAAAGGCCTCGATCACCGCCTTGAGCGCGCCGGTCTCGC
>Ga0187892_10009646_pt1 | contig 12601 bp, 10 predicted proteins | sample MA1701073metaG_FD_139345 | JGI IMG/M metagenome (GOLD analysis project Ga0187892, IMG submission 139345) | Bio-ooze microbial communities from a basaltic lava cave in the Kipuka Kanohina Cave System on the Island of Hawaii, USA - MA170107-3 metaG ...
CGGCCGAGCTTCCTCCTGTCGAACATTTTTACGCTCGCCTCCGAATGGGCGTTCGGAGAGACGCGAGCACGGACCGTGCCGGGCGGCGGCGGGAAGAGGACGTTCCCGTGTCGGGTCAGGGAGTTCCCGCGGCGCCGGCGGGCGACGAACGCGCGTCCGGCGCGCCGGACGGCGCTGCTGTCAACGGCAACGACAGTCGGCTTGGCGGTGCCTCAGCCGCACGACCCGACCGCGCCGCAAGCGGTGCAGAAATCGCAGCCGTCCTTGCGGATCACGGTGTAGTTGCCGCACTCGCCGCACAGCGCGCCCTGCATCGGCTTCGGCGACGCATCGCCGCGCGGCGACTCGAGGATGCCCATCTCGCGCGTCGGGTAGCCCGATTCGTCGAGCACGCCGAGCATCGCGTAGCGGTGGATCACCAGGCGCGCGAGATAGGCGACCGTCGAGGGCCAGTTCTGCTGCCGTCGCTCGCCGGGCACGAACGCCATGAAGTCGCCGAGCGGCTCGGAGTAGTTGAGGAGCTTGCGCAGCTTCATGCCGATCCACGCCGGGTCGAGCACCCGCATGTCGAGAGAAAGAATCCGCGCGAGCCCGTCGAGCGCGCGCGGATAATGCCCGGCCAGGAACATGGCGTATGGCCGCGTGACGCCCGCGGGGTAACCCGCGGCTCCATCCCCGGGCAGGGAGATCTCCTTCAGTCCGACGACGAAATCCTCGCCCGAGGCCGGGTTGCGGATGTCGACCGTCCACGAGAGCGTGCCGTCGGTGCCCGTGCGCGGCTCCTCGACGGCGAACATCGCGTCGAGCACCGGGTGCGGCCGGCCCTCGGGCGAGAGGAGGTCGGGGCGCTTCGTGTCGAGCGCACCGAGCGAATCGCAGCGCCAGCGGACGACCTGCGCGAGCCCGGCGGCGACGCTCGGCACGAGGCGCCGCTCGCCGTGCGGCGGGAACGCGAGCTCGAACGACTGGTCGCCCGGCGTCTTCGAGAGCACGTCGAGCTTGAGCGCGAGCCACGCGCGGTCCTTCGCGCGCATGTCCATCGACAGCGTCTTCGCCACCGCACCGAGGCCGCGCGGCTGCTCGGCGCCGTTCACCCACACCTCGAACGGGAACGCGCGGCGTCCGGCGGCGACGCCCTCACCCTCGTCTTCGACGTGGCCGACGAACAGGGCGAACTCCCCGCCGGGGTGCCCGATCATGTAGGTCCAGGCGAGATTCCCCGAGGGCAGGCTCGGCCGGTTCGGCCACGCGAGCGAGGCGAGCACCGGCGCCGGCAGGCTCTTGATCGTGAGCCGGCGGTTCGCCTCGCCTGCGCCCGGGTCCTGCGGCGCCGCGGCGCCGGCCTGCGACTGCGGCTCGACCGACAGCACCGCCCCGAGCACCTTGTTCGGGCGGTAGGTCGCGAGCCCCTTCAGGCCCGCGCGCCACGCGCTGAGGTACAGGTCCTCGAACTCCGCGTACGGATAGTCCTCCGGCACGTTGACCGTCTTCGAGATGCTGGTGTCGACGAGCGGCGCGACCGCGGCCACCATGTCCTTGTGCGCCTGCGCCGAGATCTCGAGCGCGGTCGCGAAGTACGGCGGCAGGGTGCGCACGTCGCCGCCGCCGGGGCCGAGCTCGCCCTGCATGCCGAGATGGCGGTAGAGCCGCCAGGCGTGGTCCTCGACCTGGTACTCCTTCCACGTGCCGTCGGGCATGCGCTTGCGGCGCGAGTAGGTCCACGAGAACGGCGGCTCGATGCCGTTCGACGCGTTGTCGGCGAACGCGAGGCTGATCGTCCCGGTCGGCGCGATCGCGAGGAGGTGCGAGTTGCGCAGGCCGTGGCCGCGGATCTTCGCCTTCGTCTCGGCCGGCAGGCGCGAGGCGAAGTTGCCGCCGGCGAGGAAGAGATCGGCGTTGAAGAGCGGGAACGCGCCGCGCTCGCGCGCGAGCTCGATCGACGCGCCGTACGCGCGGTCGCGCATGTGCTCGGCGATCCGCGTCGCCATCGCCCGCGCTGCCGTGGTGTCGTACCGCAGCCGCAGCATGATCAGCGCGTCGCCGAGGCCGGTGAAGCCGAGGCCGACCCGGCGCTTCGCCATCGCCTCGTCGCGCTGCTGGCGGAGCGGCCACGGCGTCGCGTCGAGCACGTTGTCGAGCATGCGCACCGCGACCTCGACCACGCGGCCGAAGCCGGCGAAGTCGAACTCGGCCTTGTCCGCGAACGGCCGCTGCACGAACCGGGTGAGGTCGATCGAGCCGAGGCAGCAGCAGCCGTAGGCGGGCAGCATCTCCTCGGCGCAGGGGTTGGACGCCTCGATCGTCTCGCAGTAGTAGAGGTTGTTGTCCTTGTTCACGCGGTCGAGGAAGAGCACGCCCGGCTCGGCGTGGTCGTAGGTCGAGCGCATGACCGTGTCCCACAGGTCGCGCGCGCGCACCTTGCGGTACACCCACTGCCCGTCGGCGCGACGGTAGGCGCCGGCGTCCTTCGTGTCCTGCGACGGCTCGGCCCGGTGCACGAGCTCGAACTCGGCGTCGCCTTCGACCGCGTGCAGGAAAGCGTCGGTCACCCCGACCGAGATGTTGAAATTGGTGAGGTCGCCCTTGTCCTTCGCGCGGATGAAGTCTTCGACGTCGGGATGGTCGCAGCGCAGCACGCCCATCTGCGCGCCGCGGCGCGAGCCGGCCGACTCGACCGTCTCGCACGAGCGGTCGAACACGCGCATGTACGACACCGGCCCGCTCGCGCGCGACATCGTGCCGCGCACGAGCGCGCCCTGCGGCCGGATCGACGAGAAGTCGTAGCCGACGCCGCCGCCGCGGCGCATCGTCTCGGCGGCCTCCGCGAGCGCGGTGTAGATGCCGGGCTTCCCGTCGACGATCTCGGTGATCGAGTCGCCGACCGGCTGCACGAAGCAGTTGATCAGGGTGGCGGTGAGCGTGGTGCCGGCGGCGGAGTTGATGCGGCCGGCCGGGATGAAACCGCGCTCCTGCGCGTCGAGGAACTTCGCTTCCCAGTGCGCGCGCTGGTCCTCCGCCTCGACGGCGGCGAGCGCGCGCGCGACGCGGCGGCGGACGTCGGCGACGGTGCGCTCGGGTCCCTTCGCGTACTTCTCGACCAGCACTTCGCCCGCGATCTCCTGCTCGGGGAGCGGCGCCCGCGCCGGGGCTTTGCCGATTTGTCCTTTCAGGTCAAGCTCTTGTGTCATCGGTTCGAGTTCTCGTTAGCGTCCCGGGGGAGGCGTGGAGGATACGCCGGCGGCGTCGGACTGCCCATCCTGGCACGGTCGGTGGTCCATGGCGTGAGCCAGATCAAGCGGGTTGGGAACGGTTGTTAACGTACTCCTTGAAGATCGGGCCCGCAAGCCCGATCGCCATTGCCAGCCCTTTCAAGGCACTAGACCGCCACTAGCCCTAGTATCCCGGGGCCAGTCCGCCCCAAGATATAGAGGGACGAGTGTGACATTTGTCACGGTCGAAGGCGCGGGCGGCGCGGCGGTTTTCGCACGACAATCGCGCGGTGCGGGCCCGGGCCGGGGGCGCAAGGATCCGCCGCCGCTGGCGACGAATGGCCCCGATTCCCACGGAGGTTCGAGCATGCCCGTCCAGCCCATCCCGCCCGACCAGATTCCCGCCGGCAGGGAAGTCGCCACGCTCGGCGGCGGCTGCTTCTGGTGCCTCGAGGCGGTGTACGACGATCTCGCCGGGGTGGAATCGGTCGAGTCGGGCTACATGGGCGGCCGCAACCGCGAGCCGTCGTACGAGGAGGTCTGCGGCGGCGACACCGGCCACGCCGAGGTCGTGCGCGTCACCTTCGACCCGCAGGCGATCTCGCTCCGCGAGATCCTGCAGGTGTTCTTCGTCATCCACGACCCGACTACGCTCAACCGCCAGGGCAACGACGTCGGCACCCAGTACCGCTCGGCGATCTTCACCCACTCGCCCGAGCAGAAGAAAGTCGCCGACGAGGTGATCGGCGAGCTCGCGCGCGAGAAGGTGTACGACGACCCGATCGTGACCGAGGTGACGCCGGCGGTCGAGTTCTGGGTCGCCGAGCGCTACCACCAGGAGTACTTCCGCAACAACCCGGGGCAGCCCTACTGCATGTGGGTGGTCGCGCCCAAGGTCCAGAAGTTCCGCAAGGCGTTCCTCGCGCAGGTCAAGAAGGCCGCGCGCTGACGGTATGGGGTATGGGCATGCGCGCCGCGCGGCGCGTGCAGCACCGGTGGGACCTTACGCCGAAGGAGGCGATCGCGCTCCAGCGGGAGCTCGCCGACCGGGTCGTGCGGGCCGACCGGATCGGCGCGGTGCGCCGCGTCGCCGGCGTGGACGCCGGCTTCGAGGACGAGGGCCGCGTGACCCGCGCGGCGATCGCGGTGCTCGAGTTTCCCGGCCTCGCGCTCGTCGAGCGCGCGATCGCACGGCGGCCGACGCGCTTCCCCTACGTTCCCGGGCTGCTCTCGTTCCGCGAGGCGCCGGCGGTGCTCGCCGCGTTCGAGCGGCTGCGCGCGGCGCCCGATCTCGTCCTCTACGACGGGCAGGGCATCGCGCACCCGCGCCGGTTCGGCATCGCGAGCCACGTCGGCCTGCTGCTCGATGTGCCGACGATCGGGGTCGCGAAGACGCGGCTCGTCGGCGAGCACCGGCGGTTGCCGGAGAGGAGGAGCGCGTGGGTGCCGCTCGTCGACGCGGGCGAGACGATCGGGGCCGTGCTGCGCACGCGCACCGGCGTGAGCCCGCTCTACGTGTCGATCGGCCATCGCGTGAGCCTCGAGAGCGCGGTACGCTGGGCGATGGCGTGCACCACCCGCTACCGGCTCCCCGAGACCACGCGGTGCGCGCACCACCTCGCCTCGGTCGACGAGACCGGAAGAACCCTGCGGCCGAAGGTGTTCGCGGCGGGATGAAGCCGACCGCGCTCCTCGTCGTGCTCTGCGCTGCCGTCGCGACGGCGCCCGCGCTCGCCCAGGCAGGCGCGGGCGTCCCGGTGGAGGTCGCCGCACTCACGGCCGCGCTCCGGCAGGGCGGCCTGATCGTGTACTTCCGCCACACGAGCACCGACCGCGCCGACATCGCCAAGGAGGCGCGCTTCCGCGCGGCCGGCGAGCTCGACATCGCGAACTGCCTGACCCAGCGGAACCTCTCGACCGAGGGCCACGCGGAGGCGCGCGAGCAGGCGGCGATCTTCCGCCGGCTCGCCCTCCCCATGGGCGAGGTGCTGGCGAGCCGCTACTGCCGCGCGTACGGCCACGCCCGTGCGTTTACGCCGTCGTTCGCGTACTCCGAACCGCTGACCCCGGTGCGCGACAAGGACAAGGCGCAGGCGCTCCGCGCGATGCTCGCGCGGGCGCCCGCAGCGGGCACGAACACGCTGATGTTCGCGCACGGCGGCATCCTGTGGGAGGCGACCGACTACGACTCGATCGAGAGCGAGACGTTCGTGTTCCGGCCGGGCTCGCCGCCGCAGCTCCTCGCGTCGATCCGGATGGAGGACTGGGCGCGGCTTGCGCGCGGGAGCGGGACCTGCTGCGCGCCGCGGGCGTTCTGGCGCGGCGGGGCGCCGGCGGAGTGATCAGTCGCGCTGCGGCGGGTCGAAGAGCGGGAGCTGCACCGTGCCGAGGAGCACCGCCTGCTCGACCTCCCGCTTCGCTTCCTTGAGCGTCGCGGTCCGGCCGGTGTAGGTGCCCGCCTCCCAGCGGTAGCGCGACGCGGGGCCCGCGTCGCGGTCGAGCTGCACCACGCCGACGCGATCCTTGCCGATCCAGAGCCCGTGGGAGAGGTAGCCCCGCTCCCAGACCGGCTTCTTCCTGATCCTTCGCTTCCGCGCGACCACCTCGAGCGTCCTCCCCCGCGTCGGGGCCGGAATCGTACCGCGGGTCCGCGCCGAAGGGGAGGAAAGTCACACCCGGGCGTGCGCCCCGGCGCGCGGGCCCGATTCCCTTCGCGGTAGACTGCGCGTTCCGCGTTCCCCGCCGCGAAAGGGAGATCCCATGGCCCTGATGGACTTCATCAAGAAGCAGTTCATCGACGTCATCCAGTGGACCGAGGACGACGAGACGACCCTCGCGTACCGGTACCCGATGCAGGACATGGAGATCCAGTACGGCGCGCAGCTCACCGTGCGCGAGTCGCAGATGGCGGCGTTCGTGAACGAGGGCCAGGTGGCCGACGTCTTCGGCCCCGGGCGCTTCAAGCTCATCACGCAGACGATCCCGCTCCTCACCAACCTGCGCAACTGGGACAAGCTCTTCCAGTCGCCGTTCAAGTCGGACGTCTACTTCTTCAGCACGCGCCTCAAGGTCGACCAGAAGTGGGGCACGCCGAACGCGATCACGATCCGCGACAAGGAGTTCGGCGCGGTGCGGCTGCGGGCGTTCGGGATCTACTCCTACCGGATCATCGACCCGAAGAGCTTCCACGTGAACGTGAGCGGCACGCGCGAGCGCTACACGGTCGACGACCTGACCGGGCAGCTCCGCAGCACGATCGTGGGCGCGATCACCGACCTCTTCGCCGAGTCGCAGATCCCGTTCCTCGACATGGCGGCGAACCAGGACGAGTTCGCGGCGCAGCTCCGCGCCAAGGCGGGCGACGGATTCAAGAGCATGGGGCTCGAGCTCGCGAGCTTCGTCGTCGAGAACCTCTCGCTCCCCGAGGACCTGCAGAAGATCCTCGACCAGCGGATCGGCATGGGGATGATCGGCGACATGCAGCGCTACACCCAGTTCCAGGTCGCGAACAGCATCCCGGCGGCGGCGGCGAACCCGGGCGGGCTCGCCGGCATCGGCGCGGGGCTCGCGACCGGCGTGGCGATGGGCCAGGCGATGACGCAGGCGATCGGCCAGGCGATCCAGCCCGCCGGCGGCGCCGGCGGCGGTTCGGCGCCGGCGGGCGCGGCCCCGCCCAAGGCCGAGGACGTCCCCCAGCTCCTCGAGAAGCTGCACGACCTGAAGACGAAGGGCATCCTCACCGAGGACGAGTTCAACGCGAAGAAGGCCGAATTGCTGAAACGCCTGGTGTAGCGCTCCAATAACGAGAACACCGACGGGGTGCGCGCAAGAGGCGCGCGCCCCGGATAATCCAGCGGAGCTTCCTCCTGGCCACCGCCAATTGCCCCTCCTGCGGCGCGCCGGTCCGGTTCCGCGGCGCCGCCTCGATCGTCGCCATCTGCGAGTTCTGCCGCTCGACGCTCGTCAAGGAGGGGACGAAGCTCGAGGACATCGGCAAGATGGCCGAGGTCATCGAGGACGCCTCGCCCCTCCAGCTCGGCACCGAGGGCCGCTACAAGGGCGTCCACTTCGCGCTCGTCGGGCGCATCCAGTACCGCTACGCCTCGGGCGCCTGGAACGAGTGGTACCTCCTCTTCGACGACCAGCGCACCGGCTGGCTGTCCGACGCGATGGGGACCTACCTCGTCACGTTCCTGCGGCGCCCGCGCGAGCTGCCCGCGCTCGAGGCGCTCGAGCCGGGCCGGGAGGTCAGGCTCGACGGCAAGCCGTTCACGGTCGGCAACGTGGAGCGCGCGCAGGTCATCGCCGGGCAGGGCGAGCTGCCGTTCAAGGTCGGCGCCGGCTGGGAGGGGACCTTCGTCGACCTCCGCGGCGAGGACGGCGCCTTCGCGACGATCGACTACAGCGAGACCCCGCCGCTCCTCTTCGCCGGGGCGGAGCTCGCGTTCGAGTCGTTCAGGTTCGCCAACCTGCGCGATCCGCAGCGGGGCGGCCCGGCGATCGCGAAGGCGTTCGCATTCCAGTGCCCCGGGTGCGGCGCGCCGCTCACCAAGCGCGTGCAGACGACCGAGGCGGTCGCCTGCGGGAGCTGCGGCGCGGTGATCGACGTCGCGAATCCCGGACTCGAGATCATCTCGCGGGTGGAGGCGAACGCGGCGAAGTACAAGCTCTCGATTCCGCTCGGCAGCCGCGGCAGGCTCGCCGGCGCGGAGTACGAGGTCGTCGGCTACATGCACCGCGAGATGCGCGCCGGCGGCATCGGCTACGGCTGGGGCGAGTACCTGCTCCACAACCCCGAGCAGGGCTACCGCTGGATCGCCGAGCACAACGGCCATTTCAGCGTGATCAAGGTCACCGGCGACATCCCGAGGACCTCCGCGCGCGCGGTGCCGCGCGCGAGCTACCTCGGCCACGTCTTCAGGCACTTCCAGACCTACGACGCCACCGTCGCCTACGTGGCCGGCGAGTTCTACTGGCGGGTCACGAAAGGCGAGCGGGCGAAGTGCGAGGACTACGTCGACCCGCCGCTCCTCCTCGCGCGCGAGCGGACCGGCAGCGAGATGACCTGGTCGCTCGGCGAGTACACGGAAGCTGCGGCGCTGTGGAAGGCGTTCGGGCTCAAGACACCGATGCCGCGGCGGGTCGGCATCGCGCCGAACCAGCCCTCGCCGCACCGCGGCGCCGGGGTCTACTGGAAGTGGTTCGCGATCTTCGCCGCGGCCGCGCTCGCGGTGCACCTCGTCTTCCGGTTCGCCGCGGACTCGAAGGAGCTGCTCGCGCAGCCGTTCGAGTTCGTCCCCGGCAAGGGGGCGCGCGAAACCACCTCGCCCGTGTTCGAGGTGCGCGGCTCGCGCCCGGTTCCGCTCGCGATCAGCACCGTCGCGAACCTCAGCAACAACTGGGTGTACCTCGACATGACCCTCGTCGAGGAGACGACCGGCGCATCGTGGAAGCTCGGCCGCGAGGTCGCCTACTACCAGGGCGTCGAGGGCGGCGAGAGCTGGTCGGAGGGCAGTCCGAGCGACGACGCCCGCGTCGCGCGGGTGCCGCCGGGGCGCTACTACCTCGACATCGACCTCGAGGGCGACTCGCGGGGCAGCCGCGTCATCGGCCAGGTAAGGGTGACGCGCGAGGCGCCGGACTGGACGAACTGGTTCCTCGCGGTCGCGGCCCTGAGCCTCTTCCCGCTCTTCGCCTGGTGGCGCGGCTCGAAGTTCGAGGCGAAGCGCTGGGCCGAGAGCGACCACGCGCCGGCGGCGTCGGACGACGACGATGACTGAGCCCGTCCCCGCCTGAGGCCCCCGGCGTGCAGCGCGCGTACATCGTTCTCGGCGCCCTGGTCGTGGGCCTGCTCGGCTACGCGCAGTACAACCACTGGTCGCTGTACGGCACGGACGCCGGCACGCGCGAGCCGGGCCGGCTCGCGTCGTCGGGCAGCTCGTCCGGCACCCGCGGCAAGTGATCCGCCGAACGATGCCCGAGCGAACTCAACCCCAACGGAGGCCACGATGATGATCTTCGAGTACCTGAAGCCCGCCGCGCTGATCGGCTCGCTCGTCTATTCCATGCTCGGCGTCGTCTTCGTCGTGCTCGCGTTCCTCATCATCGACAAGCTGACGCCGTACGACCTGTGGAAGGAGCTGATCGAGGAGCGCAACCAGTCGCTCGCCACCGTGGTCGCGGCGATGTGCATCGCGATCGCGATCATCGTCGCCTCGGCGATGCACTGAACGAGGGTGAAACGCGATGCCGGAGGCAGCGGGTTTCGTGGAATCGGGGAGCGCGAGGGGCTGTGGCCCCTCGCGTCGTGACGACTAGCGGTGCTCGCCCCGCGGCGTGCGCCAGGCGACGACGAGGCCGGGATCGCCCCCGGCCTGCTGAGCCGCGCGCTCCTCGCCTCGGTCTTCGTCATCGCCGCGTGCGGGCTCGTCTACGAGCTCGTCGCCGGCGCCGCGGCGACCTACCTCCTCGGCGACTCGGTCACCCAGTTCTCGATCGTCATCGGCACCTACCTCGCCGCGATGGGGGTAGGGTCCTACCTCTCGCGCTTCATCTACCAGGGCCTGGTCGCGCGCTTCTTCGAGATCGAGCTCGCGATCGCGCTCCTCGGCGGGGTGTCGGCGACGGTGATGTTCGTCGCCTTCGCCCACCTCGGCGACGGCTTCCGGCCGGTGCTCTACGGCTTCGTGGTGGCGATCGGCGTGCTCGTCGGGCTCGAGATTCCGCTCGTGATGCGGATCCTGCGCGACCGGCTGGGCTTTCGCGAGCTGGTGGCGACCGTGCTCTCGTTCGACTACCTCGGCGCGCTCGCGGTGTCGCTCGCCTTTCCGCTCGTGCTCGCGCCGAAGCTCGGGCTGATCCGCACCGCGTTCCTGTTCGGGCTGATGAACGCGCTCGTCGCCGTCTGGGCGCTGTGGCTCTTCCGCGCGCAGCTCCAGCCGTTCGCGTGGCGCGCGATGCAGGCGGCGGTGGTGGTCGCGCTCCTCGGGGCGGGTCTCGCGAGCGCCGACCGGCTGACGACGCTCGCCGAGGAGGAGCTCTACGCCGACCGCATCCTGCACGCGCAGACCACCCGCTACCAGCGCATCGTCGTCACCAAGTGGCGCAGCGACGTGCGCCTCTTCCTCAACGGCAACCTCCAGTTCAGCTCGGCCGACGAGTACCGCTACCACGAGGCGCTCGTGCACCCGGGGCTCGCCGCGCTCCCCGCGGCGCGGCGCGTGCTGGTGCTCGGCGGCGGCGACGGCCTCGCGGTGCGCGAGATCCTGCGCTACCCGCAGATCGAGTCGGTGACGCTGGTCGATCTCGACCCGGCGATGACGCGGCTCTTCGCGGAGGCGCCGCTGCTGCGCGCGCTGAACGGCGACGCGCTCGCCTCGCCGAAGGTCACGGTCGTCAACGCCGACGCCTTCAAGTGGCTCGAGCAGTCGACCGACCACTTCGATTTCGTCGTCGCCGATTTTCCCGACCCGAGCAACTATTCGCTCGGGAAGCTCTACACCAACGCGTTCTACCAGATGCTCGAGCGGCGGCTCTCGGCGCGCGGGATCGCGGTCGTCCAGGCGACCTCGCCGCTCTACGCGCGGCGCTCGTTCTGGTCGGTGGTGACGACGATCGAGGCGGCGGGCCTGAAGGCGACGCCGTACCACGCGCTCGTGCCGTCGTTCGGCGAGTGGGGCTACGTCATCGCCTCGCGCGAGCCGTACGCGCCGCCCGGCCGCTATCTTGCGGAGCTGCGCTTCCTCAGCGCCGAGATCGAGCCGACGCTCTTCCGCTTCCCGAAGGACATGGCGCGCGTCCCGGCCGAGGTGAATCGCCTCAACAACCAGGTGCTGGTGCAGTACTACGAGGCGGAATGGAAGCGCTCGCCGTCGCCGTGAGGCGCGCCGTCAGGCGCCCGGCATGAACCGGCGCGACTTCCTCGCCGCCGGGGCGGCGGCGGCCGCCGCGGCGGGGTGCGGCAGCCGGCAGCCGCCGCTTCCGCCCGGCTCGCTCCTCGCCACGCGCCACGACGTCGGCCATCGGCTCCGCGACGGCGGTCTGCCGCCGCCGGGCGAGCGCCGCCGGCGGAAGGTCGTGATCGTGGGCGCGGGCATCGGCGGCCTCTCCGCGGCGTGGCGGCTGCGCAAGGCCGGCTGCGACGACTTCGAGCTCCTCGAGCTGGAGAACGCGGCCGGCGGCAACTCGCGCTGGGGCGAGAACGAGGTGAGCGCGTTTCCCTGGGGCGCGCACTACGTGCCGCTGCCGACGCGCGAGTCGCGCGCGGTGCGGCTCCTGCTCGCCGACCTCGGCGTGCTGCACGGCGACCCGGAATCCGCCGCGCCGCGCTACGACGAGCGCGCGCTCTGCTTTTCGCCGCACGAGCGGCTGTGGCGGGACGGCGCGTGGCACGAGGGCATCGTTCCGCTCGCGCGCGCCCCGGCCGCGGAGCGCGACGAGTGGCAGCGCTTCCACGAGCGGATGGAAGGCTTCAAGCGGCTGCGCGGCGCCGACGGCCGCAAGGCGTTCGCGCTGCCGATGGCGCTCTCGTCGCGCGATCCGCGCCTGCTCGCGCTCGACCGCGGCTCGATGTGCGACTGGCTCCTCGCCGAAGGCTACACCGGCGCGCCGGTCCACTGGCTCGCCCACTACGGCTGCCGCGACGACTACGGCTGCGACTACCGCGAGGTCTCGGCCTGGGCCGGCATCCACTACTTCGCGAGCCGGGACGCGCAGGCCGCGCACGCCGAGGGCGACACCGTGCTCACCTGGCCCGAGGGCAACGGCTGGATCGTGCGGCGCCTGCTCGAGCGGTACGCGCCGCCGGTGACCGCGGACGCGCTGGTATTCCGGATCGAGGAGCGCCGGCGCGGGGTTGCGCTCGACGTTTACCTCGCGCGCGAGGACCGCTCGATCACGCTCGAGGCCGAGCACGTCGTCTGGGCGGCGCCCCTCCGCTTCGCGGGCAGAGCGCTCGCAGGCGGCGACCCGGCGCTGAAAGGAGCGCTCGCGGCGTTCGAATACGCGCCGTGGCTCGTCGCCAACCTGACGCTCGAGCAGGCGCCGGGCGACCGCCATGGCGCGCCGCTCGCCTGGGACAACGTGCTCTACGACAGCGCCGCGCTCGGCTACATCGTCGCCACGCACCAGGATCTCGCTGCGCGCCGCGGGCCGACCGTGCTCACGTGGTACCTGCCGCTCTGCGGCGAGCCGCCGCGCGCCGCGCGCGAGCGGCTGCTCGCGACCTCGCGCGAGGCGTGGGCGCAAGCGATCCTCGCCGAGCTCTCGCGCCCTCATCCGGAGATCCGCTCGATCGCCCGCCGGATCGACGTCGCCGCGAACGGCCACGCGATGGTGCGGCCGCGGCCCGGTTTCGTCTGGGGCGATGCGCGACGGCGTGTCGAAGCGCACGC
>Ga0187892_10009647_pt1 | contig 12601 bp, 17 predicted proteins | sample MA1701073metaG_FD_139345 | JGI IMG/M metagenome (GOLD analysis project Ga0187892, IMG submission 139345) | Bio-ooze microbial communities from a basaltic lava cave in the Kipuka Kanohina Cave System on the Island of Hawaii, USA - MA170107-3 metaG ...
GACGACCTCACCAAGCAGGCCTGGGCCTACCGGCAGATCTCGCTCCTGCTGCGCCGGCCGCCGGGCCGCGAGGCCTATCCGGGCGACGTTTTCTACCTGCATTCGCGCCTGCTGGAACGCAGCGCGCGCGTCTCCGCCGCGTACGTCGAGAAAGTCTCCGGCGGCAAGATCAAGGGCAAGACCGGCTCGCTGACCGGGCTTCCGATCATCGAGACGCAGGCCGGCGACGTGACGGCCTTCGTGCCGACCAACGTCATCTCGATCACCGACGGCCAGATCTTCCTCGAGACCGACCTGTTCAACGCCGGCATCCGGCCCGCCATGAACGCGGGCATCTCGGTGTCGCGCGTCGGCGGCGCGGCCCAGACCGGCGTCATCAAGAAGCCGGGCGGCGGCATCCGCCTGGCGCTTGCGCAGTACCGCGAGCTCGCGGCCTTCTCGCAGTTCGCCTCGGACCTCGACGAAGTGACCCGCCGCTCGCTCGAGCGCGGCCAGCGCGTGACCGAGGTGATGAAGCAGAAGCAGTATTCGCCGATGTCGGTCGCGGAGCAGGCGCTCTCGATCTACGCGGTGAACGGCGGCACCATGGACAAGGTGGACCGCAAGAAGATCGTGGATTTCGAGGCGGCGCTGCAGGCCTTTGCGAAGACCGGGCATGCCGCATTCCTCAGGCAGGTGAACGAGAAGCCGGAGCTCAGCAAGGAGAACGAGGCCGGCTTCAAGAAGATCTGCGAAGAGTTCCTTTCGACCGGAGCGTATTGAACCGATGGCCGGCACCAAGGAAATCCGGGTCAAGATCGCGAGCATCAAGAGCACGCAGAAGATCACCAAGGCCATGGAGATGGTCGCTGCGAGCAAGATGCGGAAGGCGCAGGAGCGCATGCGCGCCGCGCAGCCCTATGCCGACAAGATCCGGCAGGTGATCGGCCACGTGCGCGTCGCGAACCCGAACTACCCGCATCCCTGGCTGGTCGAGCGCGAGGTCAAGGCGGTTGGCCTGATCGTGGTGAGCTCCGACCGCGGCCTGTGCGGCTCGCTGAACGTCAACGTGTTCAAGCAGGTGCTGGGGCTCGCGCGCGAGTACCAGGACAAGGGCGTCGCGCTCCACCTCTGCCTGATCGGCGCCAAGGCGATGCAATTCTTCCGCCGCCTGAAGCTTACGGTCACGGCCTCCATCACGCACCTCGGCGACAAGCCGCATGTCTCGGACCTGATCGGCACGGTCAAGGCGATGCTCGACCTCTATGAGGAAGGCAGGATCGACCGGCTGCTCGTGATCAGCAACCGTTTCGTCAACACCATGACGCAGAAGCCGACGGCGCTCCAGGTGCTGCCGGCGGAGACGGTGGACGCGAAGGACCTCCAGGAGCGCTGGGACTACATCTACGAGCCCGCACCGGACGTGCTGATTTCCCAGTACATGATGCGTTACATCGAAAGCCAGGTTTACCGCGCCGCGGTCGAGAACCTGGCCTGCGAGATGGCGGCGCGCATGGTCGCGATGAAGAGCGCGACCGACAACGCGGGCAAGCTCATCGACGAGCTCCAGCTCATCTACAACAAGGCCCGTCAGGCCGCGATCACCAAGGAAATCTCGGAAATCGTGGGCGGCGCGGCAGCGGTTTAGGCGAAAGGAAAGGCAGATGGCACAGCAGGCAAACGGAAAAATCGTGCAGATCATCGGCTCGGTGATCGACGTGGAGTTCCCGCGCGAAGAAATTCCCGCTGTGTATGAGGCGCTCAAGCTCACCGAGAGCGGCCTCACGCTCGAGGTCCAGCAGCAGCTCGGCGACGGCGTCGTGCGCACCATCGCGATGGGCAGCTCCGAGGGCCTGAAGCGTGGCCTCGGCGTGAAGGCGACCGGCGCGCCGATCACGGTGCCCGTGGGCCCCGGCACGCTCGGCCGCATCATGGACGTGCTCGGGCATCCCCAGGACGAGGCCGGCCCGATTGCGAGCGACTCCTTCCTTCCGATTCACCGCCCGGCGCCGTCCTACGACGAGCAGACCGGCGGCCAGGACCTGCTCGAAACCGGCATCAAGGTCATCGACCTGCTGGTCCCTTTTGCCAAGGGCGGAAAGATCGGCCTGTTCGGCGGCGCGGGCGTCGGCAAGACCGTCAACATGCTCGAGCTCATCAACAACATCGCCAAGGCGCACTCGGGCCTTTCGGTGTTCGCAGGCGTCGGTGAGCGCACCCGCGAGGGCAACGACTTCTATCACGAGATGATGGAGTCGGGCGTCATCGACAAGAAGAACATCACGAACTCCAAGGTCGCGATGGTCTACGGCCAGATGAACGAGCCGCCGGGCAACCGCCTGCGCGTGGGCCTGACCGGCCTCACCATGGCCGAGTACTTTCGCGACGAGAAGCAGGCCGGCGGCAAGGGCCGGGACGTCCTGCTGTTCATCGACAACATCTACCGCTACACGCTGGCGGGTACGGAAGTCTCCGCGCTCCTCGGCCGCATGCCCTCCGCAGTGGGCTACCAGCCGACGCTCGCGGAAGAGATGGGCGTGCTCCAGGAGCGCATCACCTCGACCAAGACCGGCTCCATCACCTCCGTACAGGCGATCTACGTGCCCGCGGACGACCTGACCGATCCCTCGCCGGCGACGACCTTTGCGCATCTCGACGCGACCGTCGTGCTCAGCCGCCAGATCGCCTCGCTCGGCATCTATCCCGCGGTGGACCCGCTCGACTCCACCAGCCGCCAGCTCGATCCGCTCGTGATCGGCGAGGAGCATTATCAGACCGCGCGCGGCGTGCAGGCGGTGCTGCAGCGCTACAAGGAGCTGCAGGACATCATCGCGATCCTCGGCATGGACGAGCTCTCGGAAGAGGACAAGCTCACCGTGCACAGAGCGAGGAAGATCCAGCGCTTCCTGTCGCAGCCGTTCCACGTCGCGGAAGTGTTCACCGGCACGCCCGGCAAGTACGTGGCGCTCAAGGACACGATCCGCGGCTTCAAAGCCATCCTCGCGGGCGAGCACGATGCGCTGCCCGAGCAGGCCTTCTACATGGTCGGCGGCATCGAGGAAGCGGTGGAGAAGGCGAAGACCCTCGCCTGAGGCGGCGCATGGCCAACACCATCCACATCGACATCGTCAGCGCCGAAGGTGCGATCCACTCCGGCGAGGCGACCATGGTGTTCGCGCCGGCATCGCAGGGCGAGGTCGGCATCGCGCCGCGTCACGCACCGTTATTGACGACGCTGAAGCCCGGCGAAGTGCGGGCTCAGACCGAGGGCGGCGAGGAGCTGCTGTTCTGGGTCGGCGGTGGAGCGCTCGAGATCCAGCCGCACAAGATCACCATCCTGGCCGACACCGCCGCGCGCGCGAAGGACCTGGACGAAGCCGCGGCGCTCGCCGCCAAGCAGCGCGCGGAAGAAGCGCTGCGCGACAAGGTCGGGGCGATGGAGATCGCGGAGGCGCAGGCGGAGCTGGCCCGCGCCGCTGCCCAGCTGCGCGCAATCGAAAAACTGCGGCAGCTCAGAAAGGGCGGCTGAAGCCAAGACTTCTGGTAGGCGGAAAACCTGAACTCGGCAACTTCGATCAGGGCAACGCGGCGGAAGCGGCAATCTGCTGGAATTCGGGTAACACCGAATCAAAGTAGTGACTGGCAGCACCCTCGAGCATCATGAGGTAAAGCTTGTCGCCTATGATTGTCATGACGCATCGACCTTTGCGTGGAAGCTTGTCTGCATGCACGAAAGCGTAGTCCAGCCGGATTCCAGTGCTCTGAAGAAAATGAGCAGGTTCGACGACTTCAACTTCAAACACTGCCACACCGCGCGCCCGATAGTTAGTCTCAATCATGGAAACTAGATCTTCAGGGCTCATCGACGCGCGAAACGGCGGTACCTGGCGATCGTCCTTCTTCTTTTGCCGCACCAGCGCCTTGCCATCGGGAAGCCCGCCAATGAACGCCATGGTGTCGAGCAGCGGACCATTCTTGGTCCAGGACTCCTCCCACTGAACATCGTCGGAAGTCTTGGGGATTCGGTTCCAGGTTGACGTGGGCTGGACGACAATGGCGCGGTCGGCAACGCGAGCCACCCCGGCAGGAACAAGCGTGTATGGAGCCGCGCATGCTCCCAGGAAGATCATCGACAAAACGATCAAGTGGCGTTGCGAACTCATCTCAGTAGACCCTGATTATTGGGAAAGCGAGAATCGAACCATCGCAGCATCGGGTGCATCCGGTTGCAGTTCCAGATAGCGCATCAATGCGCTGCGTCCATCCTCTCGTCGATTCAGTTTCATCAGCGAGTACCCGTGCGCCCGCCACGCCTCCGGTGGCGCATCCTCGTGTTCCACAGCCGCGGCATACGCCTCGGCGGCGAGCTCGCTGTCGCCGGACTCTCCCCGCAAGCGGTAAATCTCACCTTGGTAGTAGCGAAGTACTCCACTCCAACGCTCCTGAGCGTGTCTTTCGATCAAGTAGAACCCGGCACCGGGGTCATTGAGCCTGATCTGCTCTTCGATGAAGGACGCGAAATAGGGTTGGCTAGCCCGACGCCACCGGGCGCTGCCGGTCTCGGCCCCAGATGACACGACTACGTCCTTGTTCAGATTGATCGCGGTGTCCATGAGGTCCCGCAATCGCACTTCACTGGGCGGATGCGTGGAGAAGGCAGCTACTGACTGATCGCGATACTTCTTGTCCCTTGCAGCCGCGCTTGCTTTACGTTCCGCAATGAGCTGTTGCCAGACCTCCGCTGCCGATGTGGTGTTATAACCGGCTCTCGCCAACAAACCGATGCCGAATGCATCGGCTTCGCTCTCTTGCTGTCGGCTGAACCTGAAGAAAGACAGGACAATGGCATTGTTGATAGCGTTGGCGAGGTCAATCCATGACTGACCGTCATAGCCCTGCAATGCTGCATAACCGGCAACGGCGTTCGCACCAGCGCCAATAAATGCGACGGCAGCTGATTTCCGACGCAGGTTTCGCCAGTTCTCCACGCTGTGCTTCCGGAGGTAGTGGCCGGCCTCGTGACCCAGCACCGAAGCCAGTTGCGCCTCGTCGTGCACCCGCGCAAGCAACCCCGTATGAACGAGCATCATGCCGTTCGGTGCCATGGATGCATTGAAACTGGGATCCCGCACTAAATAGATCCGCAGATCCTGCGCTGACGCCCCAAGAAGTCTCTCGACAACGGTGACAACATATGAGTGGAAATCGGGAGCTCGAAGAATCAAGTCTGATTCCATCACGTCCCGTTCCAAGCGTTCGCATGCATGCCAGAGACCTCGTTCGTCATCACTTGTTGGCAAGTAGTTCTGAGAAACGAGCGGTGGAAGGTTGGTAGCCAATACCTCGGCCCATGCTGCCGCGCTCATGCAAGAGCAGCATCCGCAGACTCCACCAGCGACAAAGTTTCGACGCGACAGCGGCATGTTAGCTCTTCGTTACTGCCTCACCGGCCTTCATATGTCCAAGTAGGTTCTCCACGAGTTTCCGCGCTCCTTCGGCAGTCCGGATGTCTCCGATGGTCGACATCAGATGGTTGTACCAGACGACGCGACCGGACTTGAGATCGACGAGCGAGACAAAGGCGATTTGCTGGCCGCCGGGGGGCATGTAGCAGACACCAACTACGCACCCTAAAAAGCTGACAGCCTGGAGAGCTACACGTCCGCCGCTCGAAAAGCTCGCCTCGGCATACAGAAAGAGCGCGTAGTCGTGACCGCTGGCTTGCCCGTAATTGATTGCAAGCTGACCCAATGTCCAGTCGAATACACTCTTCTTGGTGGGTAAGGAAAGGCCTGGAGTGTACTTGTGAAGCTGGATGGACCGGCCCACGGTTTCATGCAGTCGATCCAACTGCACGAGAAGTCCTGGCTCACCAGCGCGGACTCCTTCGTCGACCTCCACAACATGAACTGCTCCGCCTCGTTCGGACTGCTGAGTTCTGAGACCTGCGAGAACATTGGCACGAGCTTGTTCGGTCCAATCTTCTCGTGGCTCAAGCTGACCGCCGGCCGTCAGAAGGCTGACGTTAACGTCTGGTCGCATGACGACCAAGCTGTAGCTTCCCTCGGGTGGGCGAAAATCCGACGCCGCGTGTTGTTTGGTCGTGGTGCAGGCCGAGATTAGGATAACTGCGGCGGCCAATGCAGTTCTTGCGTCCATGGCACCCCCCAATGCCCGCGAACTCTATTCTTGTTCGGTCACCTGGTTCGTGGAATCGGATTATAGGATCACCCGTGGGCGTAAGTGACAAGTGGTTTTCGAAGGCAGCTCGGGGAGTTGGTCATATTGGACATAGTGAGGGGCCGAGGGACTATCCCGCACTTCCTGTCGCAGCCCTTCCACGTCGCGGAAGTGTTCACCCGCACGCCCGGCAAGTACGTGGCGCTCAAGGACACGATCCGCGGTTCGAGGGCCATCCGCGCGGAAGAGGCGCTGCGCGCCATCGAAAAGCTGCGGCAGCTCAGAAAGGGCGGCTGACCGCACGCCCGGTACCGGTTCCCGGACTGTCCACACCCATTGACGAAACACACCGTCCGGGCGGATACTGGTAACCGACTGGTTACCTATTAGCTTAGCCACGCATGGCCGTTTCGATGACGCCGGGCGAGGCCGTATTCCGCGCTGTCGCCGATCCGACGCGCCGCGCAATCCTCGCGCGGCTGCGCGGTCAGCGCGTGGCGGTCGGCGAGCTGGCGCAGGCCTTCCCGTGCAGCCGCCCGGCAATATCGAAGCACCTGCGGATCCTGCGCCGCGCACGGCTCGTGGTCGTGCGCCGCGAGGGACGGCGACGGCTGTACGAGCTGAATCCGGTGGCGCTGGTGACGCTGGACGAGTGGCTGGCGGAGTACCGACTTGAGCTGCGGTCGGCCTTGCGGCGGCTGAAGGCTCACGTGGAGACCTGATCCGTGCAGGCCAGCGATTCTGAAGATGCGATCGTCGAACAGTTGGAACTTTCGGCGCCGCCTGAACGCGTGTTCCGGGCGCTGACCGATCCGCGCGAGCTGGCCGCCTGGTGGGGCGATTCGCGCATGTACGTTTGCGACCGCTGGAACCTTGACCTGCGCGTGGGCGGCCGCTGGCGGGCAACCGGGCATTCCGCGCGCGGCGGCACTTTTGCGGTCGAAGGCGAGTTTCTCGAGATCGACGCCCCGCGCACGCTCGTCTACACCTGGAAACCGGATTGGATCGAAGTGCCGTCGACCACCATCCGCATCGTGCTCGAAGCGATTCCGGTGGGTACGCGCCTGACCTGGACGCAGAGAGGCTTTGCCGGTTACCCGAAGGCGCTCGCCGACCAGCGCGGGGGTCTGCCGAGCGTGCTGGCCTGGCTGCGCGGCTTTGTCGAGCATTCCGAAACGGTGGGGTCGCGACGATGAAGACCGTATTCGCAGCGGCATTTCTGGTGGCGATGGTCCTCGCGGCAAATCGGGCCACTCCGCAACCGCCGCGGCCGGCATTGCCGGACGAGCGCCTGGCATTCCTGGTGGGCGAATGGCGCACGACCAATCGCATGTACGAAAACGGCCACACGACCGAGAGCGTGGGCACCGCGCGGTATCGCTGGGACCTGGACAATACCTGGCTCGTCTTCGAGTCGCGCATCGGCGGAGAAAAGTCCGGCCATTACGAGGTCCGCGGCGGCGTGGCGCGCTTGCCCGCGGGCGGCTACCGCGCCTTTGCGTACAACAGTCTCGGTTTTCTGATCGTGTACGAGGGCGCCTGGGAAGGCGACACGCGGCTCGTCTTCACGGCATTGGGGACGGAAGCGGGCAAGGGAAGCCGTGTCGCGTACGAAAAGCTCGCGACCGGCGGCGTCCGGCTGCTGTCCCAGCGGCAACTGCCGGACGGATCCTATTTCACCTACTTCGAAGCAGCACTCCACAACGGAGCGGGACCATGAATCGCAGACCGGCATTGTTCGTGAAGATCTTTTGCGCGTTCTTCGCCTACACCGCGTGGGTCGCCTGGCAGCGCGACCCGCCGCTGCTGGAGTACCTGGCGGCGCTCAGGTCGGGCACCTGGGGTGCGCAGATTCTCGTGGACCTCGCGATTTCGCTTGGTTTGGTCTGCACCTGGTTGATCCGCGACGCCCGCCAACGCGGGCGTCGCGCCTGGCCGTGGGTTCTGGCGACGCCGTTCTTCGGGTCGCTGGCGCCGCTTCTATATCTCGCGCTGCGCCGCTAGCTGTCGATCGGCCGGATCGAGACCGTGCCGCCGTAGGCAAGATGCGGGCACTGGGCCGCGAGCCGCTCTGCTTCCTCGAGTGACGCGGCGCGAATCATGAAATACCCGGCCAGCACGCCCTCTGCCGCCGCGGGTAGCTTCTCCGACCGCGCGCGGTCGCGATGCAGCAGCACGCCCTGCTCGGTCAGCTTGGCGCCGTCCACGAGATAGCCCCGCGACGCGAGATCGCGCGCCCAGGCGGAGTACTCCGCAACGCGCGTGTCCATTTCGCCCGCCGCGGGCGACTGGTAGCCGGCATCCTCATAGAGCATCAGCGCGAAATGGGGCCGCGCATCGACAGCGGTTTCAGGCACCGCCGATTCATTGTTCTGCGGTACCAGGGTGCCCGCCCAGACTGAGATGGCGACCAGCACGGTCGCAGCAACCGCCCAACGCATATGAATGGCTCGCATGGATGTCTCCTTGCCTGTGATCTTGCCGTGCAGGAGGCCGGCCGCGTGCAAACGCGCGATCACGCGCTGCTCAAGGTCATGCGGCGGCTGCAGGAAATCGGTGTCCGTGGAATTCATGGATTTCTCCGGGCGCTGCCAGACGCTTGCTCGCCCAGCCTTGAACGCATGGCGGCGCGGGCCCGCGAGAGCTGGCTCTTGGCGGTACCTGCCGTGATGCCGAGCGAGGCGCCGATCTCGGCGTGCGTCAGTCCCTCGAGGTCGTGCAGGATGAGGACCGTCCGGTAGCCCTCGGGCAGTTCGCGAAGCAGCGGCGTCAAGTCGCGCTCGGCAAGCAGAGCCGGGTCCCAATCATCCGACTCCAGCTCCTCGGCCAGGGACTCGAACGGAACGACTTCTGCCCGAGGCCTGAGCATCTCGCGCGCTACGTTGATGACGAAGCCGACCAGCCAGGTGCGCAGGCTGGATTCATGGCGGAACCGCGGCAGGCCGGAGATGGCGCGCAACCAGACCTCCTGCACCACGTCGTCGGGGCGCGCGCTCGATCCATTCGTCAGGCGAGCCGCGATGCGGTAGAGAAGCTGCCCATGGCGGCGGTAAATCGCCCTGAAGCTCGGTTCGTCGCGCGTGGCGAGGAAGCGCTCGATCAGCGCTCGATCGCTGGTACTCAAGGGGTCGGATTCCGGCATCTGGTGGATCGCACTTGGAGGCGTCCTACTCCATAGGTGCGCATTGACGCCGAAAAGGTTGCACGAATTGCGCCATTCACCCCTCGCCATGCGCCCCTGCTGACCACGCTGAGGCCCGGCGAAGTCCGGGATCAGACCGGGGCGGGGAGGAACTGCCGACCCGGGTTGGCGTCGCCGCGTCTCGTCAGTGGTCGTCCGCGGGACCCACGCTGATGAAATCAAGCATCCACTCGCCCCCCTCCAGAAGCCACTTGGTAATAACCTTGCGTTCGACTCCTCGCAGGTTCTTCCCCTGGGTGATCAGTCTCGCCTCGGTCGCGGTGATCAATTCGAATCCGCTCACGCGATAATCCTCGAGGCCATGCGTGCTTAGAAACAGCAGGTAAGAAAAACGGCACCAATCCTGCTTCATGCATTCATTATTGCTCTGCAGAAAAGTCTCGGCATAGAAGGCCCGAACGGGACTTGTGTCTATTGACTCCGCCAGCTGGATCGCCTTGTGTTCGCTCCCGCCCTTGATCGCGAGAATGAATTCGGCCAGGTCCAAACGCTGAATCGTCGCATTGAACGCCTCGAACCGCGCGCCGATCGTGTTCGCGTCCGAAGCGAAAATGGCCGCCGGAACCAGGAGGCCGCAAGCGGCGATGGATCGCAGGAGAGCTCTCATGTCCGATAGCAAGCCGTCGGGCGATCACGCCACCGATTTCTTGCCCGTCGCCGCGCGCTCGATCGCGGCGATGTCGATCTTCCTCATCGTCATCATGGCCTCGAATGCGCGCTTCGCGACGGCCTGGTCGCGGCTGGTGGTGGCCTTCAGCAGCGCGCGCGGCGTGATTTGCCAGGAGAAGCCCCAGCGGTCCTTGCACCAGCCGCACATGCTCTCCTCGCCGCCATTACGCGTGATGGCATTCCAGTAGCGATCGGTCTCTTTCTGATCGTCCGTAAGGACCATGAAGCTCACGGCTTCGTTGGGCTTGAAGTTGGGGCCGCCGTTGAGGCCGAGAAACGAGCGGCCGAGGACGGTGAACTCGACCGTCAGTTCTTCACCTTTCTTGCCGCCGGGAAAGTCGGATGCCGCGCCATGCGCCGGGCCGACGCGGCTGTCGGGGAAGGTCGCCGCATAGAACTCCGCGGCCTTGCGGGCTTCGCCCTTGTCAAACCAAAGGCAGTCGATCAGCTTTTCCTTGGACATGGCGGGTCTCCAGCTCCTGGGTGTTGCGTTGAGAGTGTATTCGGCGCCGCGTTCGCCTCTACCCCCTGGTCGAACGGGGATTGGCGATTTCGACAATTGGACGCACCCGGGGACGGGGGTATACTCGGCCGCGCGCCGGCCCCCGGCCAGCGTTGCTGACCAGAATCAAGGCGATAACAGGGGGATAGCGTGAATACGAAACAGTGGGTCGTCGGCACGATTGTCGGCGGCATCGTGTTGTATGTACTCGGATATGTCTTTTTCGATCTGCTTCTGGGCGATTTCTACGCCGCCAACGGCGGCTCGGCCGCCGGCTTGATGCGCGAGGCGCCGATCTTCTGGGCGCTCGGCATCGGCGCAGTCGCCTACACCGTGCTGGTGCTGTACGCGCTCAGGTCGCAGGGGGCTTCCGTGAGCATGGCGAGCGCCATGAAGGCCGGCGCCATCGTCGGTTTCCTGATCTGGCTGTGCGCCGACTTCACGCTGTACGGCATCACCAACATGGGCAACCTGACATTGACGATCGTGGATCCCCTGGTCGAGATCGTGCGCGGGGGAATCATGGGCGCTGTGCTCGGGATGCTGCTGCCGAAGCTCGCGTAGCCGGCCGGGCGAGCGCCGCCGGGCGGGCGCGCGGCCGTTCATGAAACTCGTGCAGGCCCTGGTCCTGCGGTATTGGTGCGCCCTGCTGCGCCCAGACTCACCAGCTTTCGCCGCCGGGCCCGGCCGCCATGCTGTTTTTGCGTGGTTAATTCGTAACGGGCCAGGTGACAGCATTTCCCGAACGCTCAGCGGGGTTCGATTTGGCATGCGGGTGACAGCCAAGGCCGAACACTTTGGGCAGCAGAGTCAATCGCAGAACTTCCGCTGTGGTGTGCGATAGGCGAAGCTCGCGAGCAGCGGCTGATCGGTTGGATCGCGGCGTCGCAGGCCGAAGCATTCGATGCGTTGGCTGCTGAGGTCGACCTCGCAGCGCACCAGTCGATAGGCCCAGAGCGGCTCGATCGGGAAGCGATGCCCGAGCAGCCGCAGCCACCCGCCGGCATCGGTTCGACGCAGGAAGATCACGCGACCGCGCAGCGGCGCGCGCAGATCGAACTGGAAGGGCTGTGGCGAGTGGCGGCGCGGCGGTGCCGCCTCGGCGCGACGGGCGGAGCGCTCGCGATGGGCGGCGATGTAGCGCGCGGAGTGTCGCCGCAAGTGGTGCAGGCTGGGGAACTGGAAGCGCTGCCACACCTTGGCCTGGTACAGGCCGTTGAAGTGCTCGATCAGGTTCTGGAAGCCCGGCTCACGGGGTGGTGCGAACACCGGGATGATCTCGAGTGCCAGGCACAGGCGGGTCACCCGCGCGAAGCTGTCGGGCTTGTGATGCGGGCCTTGGAAGATGTTGCCGTTGTCGAACTGGGCGTAGCGTGGGCAGCCGAGTGCGGCAAAGCGCTGCAAAAGCCGCTCGATCACGCCGCGGGCATTGATCGTGAGCTCCGGCCAGGCATCGGCCTGCCGGCCGTGCAGGGCGATGCCGGTGAGCACCGAGACGCGCGGCCCCGAGGCGATCTTCAGATCCTCGATCACATCGAAGCTGTCGAGCTCGGCCGCGCCCGCTGCCACCTCGGGCAGATACCAGCCGCGCGGCGGCGGCGGACGACGGATCCGGCCTCTGCCATCCAAGGCGCCGTGGCGCGCCAGGATCCGCCCGATGGTGCGCACCGAGGGCGGCTGCCGCACCCCGCTATCCAGCAACTCGGCGCGGATCGCCGCGGCACCCCACTCACCGAGGAGGCTGTGCTTGAGTGCGCGGCGCAGCGTCAGTACTTGGCGCTCGAGACGCACGGGGGTGTGGTTCCAGGGCCGGCGCGCCCCACGCGGCCGATCCTGCCAGTCACAACGATCGAGTCTGTGCCCTCGGGTTCGCCGCACCCAGAAGTGCACCGTCGCGACGCTGCAGCCGAAGCGGCGTGCCACCACCCGAAGCGGTACCTCGCGGCGCACCGCCTCTACCATCAAGCGACGGATACGGGCAGCGTTTTTTTGCCATGCTCGACACTCCTAGACTGGCCATCGAGCATAGCGAACTGTTCGACGAATGCTGTCACCTGGGTGTTCGATTA